>Ga0302197_10000711_pt1 | contig 33480 bp, 17 predicted proteins | sample II_Bog_N2_1_FD_193526 | JGI IMG/M metagenome (GOLD analysis project Ga0302197, IMG submission 193526) | Peat permafrost microbial communities from Stordalen Mire near Abisko, Sweden - II_Bog_N2_1 | ecosystem: Environmental > Terrestrial > Soil > Wetlands > Peat | place: Sweden: Abisko... | reverse complement strand
CGCACGCGAATCGTGTACGGGCGGCCATTCACGATCAACGGATCGGCTGTCGGCAGGCCGTCGAGAATGGCCGTGGCATCTTCCGCAACCTCGTTGGGCGTAAAGCCGAGACGACCCGCCAGCTCTGGATTGACCTGAAAGCTGGTCGCTGGTCCGGAGATGGTGTTGTCCACGCCGTTCTGCGTATCGACGACACCTGGGATGGCCTGGATCGCGGCCTGCACCCGGGGACCAAGCTGGTTCAGCAGCGCGCTATCGGTGGAGAACAGCTTGATCTGGATGGGCTCCGGCGAGTTCGACAGATCGCCGATCATATCCTGCAGCACCTGCGTGAACTCGATGTCCAGCGCCGGTTCCGACTTGAGGATGCGGGCGCGAACGTCGGCCATCACGTCGTCGATGGAGCGGTCGCGATCTTTCTTCAGCATCACGGTGAAGTCGCCGGTGTTCGCCTCCGTCACGGGCGACAGACCCATTTGCAGGCCGGTACGCCGCGATGTGATCTGAACCTCCGGAGTGCTGTGCAGGATCTGCTCGACGTGCGTCAGGATGCGGTTTGTCTCCGCCAGCGACGTGCCTGCGGGGGTGAGGTAGTCCAGAATGAACGCGCCTTCGTCCATCTCCGGCAACAGATCGGAGCCGAGCGCGTTGTAGCCAAAGTAGGTGCCGACCACCAGCACCAGGCAAACGGCCAGCAGCGCCAACGGCCGTGCCAACGCCCAGTTGAGAGCGCGCGCGTGCGCGGCTAGTATCCGCCGCATCACTGGGCCTTCCTCGTCTCCGACGTGGCCGGCCTCCGTTCCCGCGGGTCGTTCAAAGACCGCTGGAGTCTCCGGGATCGTGGTCATGTCCTCTGCTTTGCTCCGCGAAAGGAATCCGAGCAGCGGCTTCCGAGGCTTGTCTGTCTCGCGCGGCGTGTGCCCGCGGAGCAAGGACAGTGAGAGCGCCGGCGTAAATGTAACGGCCAGTGCCAGCGACGTGAACAACGCCGCCGTCATGGTGATGGCCAGTGCGCGGAAGAAGCTGCCCGTGACGCCGGTGGTGGCGATCAGCGGCAGGAAGACCACGACGGGAGTGATGGTCGAGAAGACCAGCGGCGTGGTGATCTCGTGCAGCGCCAGGCGGACGGCCTCCGTGCGGGATTGTCCCTGGTCGCGATGCACCACGATGTTTTCGACCACAACGATGGCGTCGTCGATGACCAGGCCGATGGCGGCGGCGAGCCCGCCCAGCGTCATCAGGTTGAACGACTGCCCAATCGCCCAGAGAAACAGGATGGTGACCGCGACCGTTACAGGAATCACCAGGCCGGCGACCAGCGAACTGGACCAATCGCGAAGGAAGAGGAACAGGACGATGCACGCCAGCACCAACCCGATGAAGATGGCGTCGCGCACGCTGGCAATCGATTCGCGGACCAGATCGGACTGATCGTAGAACGGCTCGAGGTGTGTGCCGGGCGGCAGAATCGCGCGCAACTGCTGGACCGCTGCGGCAACGCCGTTGGCCACCTGCACGGTGTTGGAGGTGGGCTGGCGCGCGATGTTGATCAGCACGGAAGGCACGCCGTTGGCCGTGACGGTGGTATAGAGCGGCTCGGTGCCGGAACGCACGTCGGCAACATCCGAGACGCGCACCGGCGCGCCAGTGGGCGTCGTCTTGACCACCAGCGATGCCAGATGCTCGGCGTCGTGGGCCTGGGCGCCAACCAACGCGAGGATCAGTTCGTGATTGGCCTCATATAGACCGGGCGAGTCGATGATGTTGGAGTTCTCCACCGAATTGACCAGGTCGGTCAGCGTGACGCCCGCGTTCTGCAGGCGCGCCAGATTCGGCACGATGTGGTACTCCGGCACCTGGCCACCCTGCACCAGCACCGTGGAGACGCCGTCGACGCGGTTGAGCGGCGGCTTCAGGTCGTAGGTAGCAATCTCCCACAGGCGCGTCGGCGAGATGGTGTCCGGCCCGCGATTGTCCGCAGTCAGCGCATAGCCGAGGATGGGAAAGGTCGCGAAGGTGAGCCGGTTGGTGGTGATCACCGCACTTGCCGGCAGCGTCTGCCGCACCTTGGAGAGTGCCGCGTCCGCAAGCTGCAGCGTCTGGAACATGTCGACGTTCCAGTTGAAGAACAGGCTCACTTCCGCCGAGCCGCGCGACGTGGTGGACCGCACCGTGACCAGGCCGGGAACACTGTTCACCGCGTCCTCAATCGGCTTGGTGATGGTGACTTCCATCTGCTCCACTGGCATCACGCCGTTGTCCACCCCAATGACCACGCGCGGGAAGTTGGTGTCGGGGAAGACCGAGATCGGCACCTGAAACGCAGCATAGATGCCGGCAAGAACCAGCACGACGACCAGGAAGAAGATCGTGCGCGACGTGCGCGAGAGCCAGAACGCTGACTCCTGCGCCGGGGCCGAAGAGGAGGATGCTGCAGGCAGGCTCACTTGTCGTCTGCATCCTTTCCTGGCTTGGCCGCGGCATCCGGAGTGCTCACGGGGTCGGTGCCGATCTTGACCTTGGTATTCTCGTCCAACCCGTAGGCGCCGGTGGAGATCACCATATCCGACGGCGCGATCCCGCTGAGAATCTGGGCATCCTCCGCGGTCTGAATCCCAACCGTCACCGTCTTTTTGTGCGCACTGGAGTCCGGCGCAATGATCATCACAAACTTGCTGTTGCCATCCGCGCTGGGTTGAATGGCCTCGGCGGGAACGGTGAGAGCGTTCTGGATGATGCGACCCGTAATGGCTGCATGGACGGGCGTGCCCGCCTTCAGCAAGCCCTTGGGATTCTCCACCCGCAGCCATACCTCGACCGTGGTGCTGCCGGGATCGAGCGCCGGGCTGACCAGCGACACCTTCGCGGGCACGGGCTGATCGACGCCGGGAATCGTGAGCTGGGCCGCGGCGCCCAGCGTGAGTTGCTGCGCCTGAATCTGGGCGACATGCAGCTTGGCGATGAGCGCGGAGGTATCCATCACGGTGATCAACGGCGTGCCCGCGGCGGCTGTCTCGCCTGCAAACAGAGTGCGATCGGTGACGACGCCGGAGATTGGGCTGCGGATCTCCGTGTAGCTGAGCTCCGCCTGTGCTCCCAGGTACTTCCCTTTCGCAGAGTCCAGATTGCCCTGCGCGTTTTCCAGCGCGGCCTGGTTGCTGACCTTCTCGAGCGAATTCAGATGCTGCTTTGCAATGTCGTATGCGGCCTGCGACTGCACCAGGGTGGCCTTGGCCGTGTCCAGGTCGCGTCCCGGGATGGCTCCTTGCCGGAACAGATCGGTCCGCGCGTCGACGATGCTCTGGTTCAGGTCGAGCGTCGCCTTGGCCTGGGCCAGATCCAGCTTTGCGCGCGTGCGATCTTCCGGCGCGGTGGCTTTGGTGGCAGTGTCAAACGTTGCTTGTGCCGCTGCGTAGCTGCCTTTGTTGTCCAGCGCGGCCGCGGCCAGGTCCTGGTTCTCCAGCGTGGCCAGCAGTTCGCCTTCATGCACGCGCGCGCCGCGCTGCACGTAGAACCTCTTCACCGGCGCGGTCACCTTGGGCGATATCGCCGCCTGCGCCAGCGGAGACAGAATCGCGTCCGCGGCAATCTGGTCGGAGATGCTTCCCTGCTCGGGATGCGCAGCCTGCACGTAGACCTCCGGCACCGGCGCCTCTTCGGCCTTCTTGCAACCCAGCGGAAGCAGCAGCGACGCGAAAAAAAGCGCGGCAGACGGCGTGAGGAAATGCGAAGCACGGTTTCGAGGGTTGTCTGGAGGCATCATGGGTTTAGAGCGTTCCTGTCAGCAGTTGAAGGTTCGCGAGCGCGGCTTGGTAGCGGATCATCCCGTCCTCCTGCGCAAGCTCTGAGCTTGTGTATGAGTTCTCGGCATCGACCACTTCCAGGATCTGGGCCTCGCCGGCGCTGTAGCTCAGCCGCGTCAGCCGGAGACTCTCGGCCGCAGTCGCAACGCTGGTGTTCAGACTGTCGAGCTGGTCGTGCGCAGCCACAGCTTCAGCGTAATCCTCTTCCAGCGCGGCAATCAGTTGGCGCTGCGTATTGGTCAGGACGGTGCGGGCCGCATCCCGGCTGATCTCGCTTTGGCGCACACGGTCGTGCGTGGCAAACCAGTCCCACACCGGGATGTTCAGCGTTGCGCTGGCGGAGTAGCCGAGATTGCGGCTGCCATCGAGGGCATGGGTTGCGAACTGCGAGGCATCGATGCCGTAGGTGTAGTTCAACGACAGGTCCGGAAGATAGGCCGCACGCGCCGCGACGACGTTGAGATCGGCCAGATGGGAACTGGCCAAGGCGCTCTCCAACTCGGGATTGCGCCTGGCCAGCGCGGCTTCCACATCGGTACGGGCAGGGACGGATGCCGGGGCATCCGGAACCGCCAGCGTGTATGCGGTACGGGGATCGGGAAACAGCAGCACCGCCAGGTCCAGGCGTGCCTTCCCGGCGTTTACCTTCGCGTCCGAGAGATCGCGGTCCCGCTGCTGCTGCAGCAGTTGGGCCTTCACCACATCGGCATGGGCCACCTCCCGGGCAGTCTCCCGCTGCTGGGTGAGTTTGGTCAGGCTGGCAGCCTCGCTGGCCGCACGTTCGGCCACGGCAACTCGCCGCTCGGCCGTGGCCGATGAGTAAAATAGGCTGGCCACGCTGGCGACCAAGCCGCGCCGTGCGATCTCCAGTTCGGCATTGGCCACCGCAAGCGACGCTGAGGCGCGGCTGACGGCGTTCAGTTGCTGTGCACCGATGGTCTCGTTCACCTGCGACTGGCTGGTGTATTCATGCACTGTATTGTTGGCAATGAATCGTGGAACAGAGTCGATGGCGGTGCCTGCCGCCTGGGGTTTGACGCCCGCATTGGCAGCGCAGACCGCGTTCGACAAAGGGCAGTGAGCGGACTCCGTATAGAGATACTGATTGGCATAGGTCACGCTGGGCAACAGTGCAGCGCGGGAGATGGAGCGGTCGAGCGCTGCATTGCGGGCGGCAGCAGCGGCGGCCGCAAACGTTGGCTCGTTTGCCCGTGCGCGAGCAATCGCATCGTCCAGTGTGATGGCCGCGGTGGCGGCCTGGGGCGCGGCGACTGGCGCCCCAGGCTGCTGGGCAAACCCGGCGCAGGCCAGGGTTGCGAGGCCGGCGATATGGGACAGGCGCGTGCGCAAGCGCGGAGTAATCTTCATTGCGCGAAAAAGAAGCATAGGCTCAATCGGGGCGTTCCATCGAAGCAAGAAGTATACCGGCTGTCTGCCGCCCCAAGTGCAACTGTGCCAGCGCGGGCTTAAGCAGAGATTAAGTCCGGGTTAAGGATCGTATGCCAATGTAGATTGGCTAGGTATGAGAGTGTTGATCGTGGAAGACGAGGTCCGGCTGGCCAACAACATTGCGGAAGCCCTGCGCCAACGATGCGGCTTTGCGGTGGATTGCGCGGAAGATGGCGCGGACGGCCTGGCGCTGACCGAGTACCAGCACTACGACCTGCTGCTGCTGGACCTGATGCTGCCCGGCCTGGATGGCCTGGGCATTGTGCGCCAGGTCCGCCGGCGCAAGGACATGACGCCGATCCTGATCCTGACCGCGCGTGACGAGCCGGCGCAGGTGGTGGAGTTGCTGGACGCCGGGGCCGACGATTATCTGACCAAGCCCTTTGACTTGGGCGAGTTGCTGGCGCGCGCCAAGGCGCTGATCCGCCGGGGCAAGGGCGTCTCGCACCCCGTGCTCACGCTGGGCCGAATCAGCGTAAATACCGTGGAGCAGACCGTGCGCTGCGCCGGCCAGTTGGTGGACCTGTCACCCACCGAGTACCGCCTGTTCGAGTACCTGATCTTTCGTCCGCGCGCCATTGTCTCCGCCCGGGAGCTGCTGGAGCACCTGTACGACTACAACTGGCAGCACCACTCCAACGTCATCGAAGCGCACATCTCCAACCTGCGCAAGAAGCTGCGTACCGTTGGCGAGGAGACAACCATCGCCACCATCCGCGGCCGCGGGTACCGTCTGGAAGCTCCGGAGAAGCAGCTATGAAGACGACATCGCTGGGCCGCCAACTGATCGCTGGCGTGCTGCTGGCCGAATTCATCTGTGCGGCATCCTTCTCCGGCGTCGCCGTGATGCACGAGATGCACGGCCACAGACGCGCCTTCGACGTGATGCTGCGCGGCCGCGGAGACTCTCTGTTGGGCGCCGTGCAGGATGCCGAAGACCCGGACGACAATGTCACCGTCGACCCCACGGAGTTGGTCGTCCCCAGGCAGGACCTGTACCAGGTGTTGAGCCCAACCGGCCGCGTGCTGGGTCAGTCGCCAGCAACGGCTGCTGAGTTGCTCGCTCACCTGGGCGGTACCAACAAGCCGGGCTACTTCAACTTCACCGTCAATGGCACATGGTATCGGACCATCCGCTTCAATGGCGTGCGTGTGATCGATCGCGAGGAAAATGGCGGAGTGGGACTGCGCCGTCCGGTCACGGTGCTCTACGCCTCGCCCACCAACGGCATGTGGCACCAGACTATTGAGGCGGTGCAGTTCTATATTGTGGCGAGCGCGGTGCTGTTAGCGGTTACGGGACTGGCGCTGGTATGGTTCCTGCGCCGCCGGCTCTCTCCGCTGCAGGAGTTGGCTGCCATCGCAGCGCGCGTCTCCACGCGCTCCTGGGACTTTGTGCCGCCTGCCGCGGTGCTGCGGACCTCGGAGCTTGCTCCTATCGCGCTCTCAATGGACGAGTTGCTGAAGGGACTGCGCCAGGCCTTCGAGCGCCAGCGTCAGCTCACTGGAGACGCCGCGCACGAGCTCAAGACGTCCATCGCGGTGCTCAAGTCCAGCCTGCAACTGCTCTCCATGAGCCCGCGGACCACGGATCAATATGCCGCCGGTCTGGACGGTCTCCAGTCCGATACAGAGCGCATGGAAGAGCTCGCCAGTCGCATGCTCGCCCTGGCGCGGCTGGAGGAAGCGCCCGCAGAGCCTGGTGAGTCCTGCGAGCTGCAGGTGGCTGTTCAGGCGGTCGCGGAGCGATTGCGGCCGCTGGCTGCGTTGAAGCAGGTGGTGCTGGATGTGTGTGCGAGGGACACAGCTCGCGTCGCCATCCCGGCCGACGACGCAGAGGTCCTCTGCTCCAATCTGATGATGAACGCCCTGCAGCACAGCCTGCCGGGAGGGCACGTCTCCGCGAGGATCCAGTTGCACGGCAGCATCGGGGAACTCCATATTGTCGACCAGGGGGAAGGCATCCCAGAGGCCGCGCTACCGCACATCTTTGAGCGCTTCTATCGCGCAGACCGCTCTCGCAGCCGCAACAGCGGCGGCGCCGGCCTGGGTCTCTCCATCTGCAAGGCGATTGTGGAGCGCGCGAACGGAACCATCCACATCCAGAGCGTGGTGGGCAAGGGTACCGAAGTCTGGGTTACCGTGCCGACGACTCCGCCGCACGACGGCGCGTCACTTGGCGGGTAGTGTGTAGATGACTTCGCCCGGACGTGTGTAGTGCAGGCTCTCCCGCGCCTGGTGCTCGATGGAGTCGGGATCGTTCTGCAGCCTGTCTACGTGGCTCTTCAACTGCTCGTTCTCCAGTTGCAGTTCCTGCATCTGCTGGGTGAGCTTTTGTGCCTCCTGGCGCTTGTGCTCATACATGGTCAGCCCATTCGCCCCGAAGATCACGTGGTATCCCACCGCAATCGCAAGGGCTGCCGCAGCCGCCGTCGCGACCTTGCGCCGCCCCATCGAGACGGTCTCCCAGGCAGCGCGCACAGAAGCGAAACGACCCGGGGCCTTCGACATGGGCTGGTTTACCGCCATCCTCTCAAGTTCAAGCGACAAACCCGCCGGCGTCAAGCCCAATGAACGGTGTGCTTCCGTAGGGGGAATCAAGTTTTACACTGGGGCCGCGCCGACCCGTATTCACGGTGCGGCGGACGCACAATCGCGCGCAGCTTGATATTCTGGTGGAGTCCTAGTGTTTTGCGCAGTCTGGAACCCCAAGGGTTCTTCCGTTCTCCGATTCCAGCTTCGCTCGCACCCTGGATGCGATTTAGAGTTCCGCGGTCCGAGCAGTCAGCCCGCGTCTCGCTTCTTCTCCCCAACCACTGAACCACTCTGCCGAGGAACAGCCAAGTATATGACCGCCGCCACCACCGCAATCCAGGAAATCAGCATCGCCCACAGCCCAGACTCGGACGATGCCTTCATGTTCTACGGGCTCGCCACCAACAAGGTGCGGGTTCCCGGCTACAAGTTTTCGCACACACTGACGGATATCGAGACGCTGAACCAGCGCGCCATCCAGGAGGCTTTCTACGACGTCACCGCCATATCCTTCCACGCCTACCCGTACATGCAGGAAACGTACACGCTGATGGCGTGCGGCGGTTCCGTGGGCGAGGGCTACGGCCCCATGGTGGTTGCTCCGCGCAAGCTGTCGCTCGCGGACATCAAGAAGACCAAGATTGCCGTGCCCGGCGAGCTGACCACCGCCTTCCTCACGCTCAAACTCTTCGCGCCCGAAGTGGAGACGGTCACCGTTCCCTTCGACAAGATCATCCCCGCCGTGGTTGCCGGCGAGTTCGACGCCGGCCTGATTATCCACGAGGGCCAGCTCACCTACGGCAACAATGGACTGGTGAAGGCGCTGGACCTGGGCGCCTGGTGGCGTGAGCAGACTGGCCTGCCGCTGCCGCTGGGTGGCAATGCAATCCGCCGGGCACTGGGTGCCGAGGCTATGCTGGCCACCACCAACGCTCTGCGCGACAGCATCCAGCACGCCCTCGATCATCGCGAGGAGGCGCTGGCGTACGCCATGCAGTTTGCGCGCGACCTGGATCCGGCACTGGCCAACAAGTTCGTCGGCATGTATGTGAACGAGCGCACCCTGAACTATGGCGAGGACGGACGGGACGCCATCCGCAAGCTGCTGGCGATGGGATTTGACCGCGGAATCATCCCCATGAAGGCCGAGGTTGCGTTCGTCGGATAAACAATCCTGCGCACGCAGCCACGGGCGCTTTTCCGCACTCCCATGTGCTATCCTTTTCAAGGTGATTGCGCGTGAGCGGCCTTGCAGTATCAGGCTGCATCGGCAGGTCGCCCCTCCCCCAGAGAGGCCGTTTCACAAGTCAGGACGCGTAGCTCAGCTGGTAGAGCATTCGACTCTTAATCGACTGGTCGCAGGTTCGATCCCTGCCGCGTCCACCATTTACTCATCCATTCTAATAGGCTTACAGGCTAGGAGCAGTCGACAACGATTGGCTCCAGAGGGCCCAATTGTTGCCATTATGGGGCAAGATCGGGCTCCGTGTGGCATACAAATGGCCTACTTCTGGCATACTTTCGATAATCGCACAACTCCTGCTTTCTGCGTTCTGTTCCTGGCGCTGGTGTGACGCGCCATCCGTGAAATCTTGCACAGAATTCACGGTTGTACGCTCTAGTGTGAAACGGCCACCGCCCTGAGGTAGTAGCCACTCAATTGCAATTACATTGGATCCCTACTTCGCCTGACCACGCCGTCCCAACACCGACCATGCATGGGGCCGGCTAAACTAAACAAGCCGGGCTAAAGGTTCCCGTACGGTAATGTTTTCTAGATTGAGTCCATCTTTTGAGTTATTATTCCCGTACGGTAACACTGAGGGAGGTCTCATTGAAATACACGGCTGCAGAGATCGGAGAGTTGATCCGGGACACCCGCAGGAGCCTGGACGTCACTCAAAAGGACCTCGCCTTGACCTCCGGGACCGGGCTGCGCTTCATCATCGACCTGGAGAAGGGTAAGGACACCTGCGAAATCGGCAAGGCCCTGCGTGTCCTCCAGACGCTCGGAATCAAGATGAAGCTGACGCCGCCGCCGACAAGCAAGGAATAGGGATCGCATGACCAGAACGCTCGACGTCTACCTCTTCAACAATCTCGTCGGCCGCCTCATCCAGGATGATGGGGGGCAGATGGTATTCAAGTATGCGGAAAGCTGGCTGAACAGGCCTGGGGCGATGCCGCTCTCCCATTCCCTGCCCCTGCTCCCTAAGCGCTTCCGCAACAAGGAGTGCCGCGGCTTCTTCGCCGGCATTCTGCCCGAAGAAGCGAAGCGCGAGATCATCGCGCGAAATCTCGGCATCAGTGCACGCAACGACTACGCGATGCTGGAACGGATCGGCGGCGAGTGCGCGGGAGCTGTCACCTTCATGCCAGCGGGACAGCCCCTTCCCGAAGACAACTGGAATTACCGCACCCTTGCGCCACAGGAACTCGCGGCGATCATCCGGGAACTGCCGACACGTCCGCTTCTGGCGGGTGATGCGGGTATACGGCTGTCCCTCGCCGGAGCGCAGGATAAGGTCGCGGTACGCATCGAGGGAGACGACATTTCTCTGCCGCTCGGCAACGCACCGAGTACCCATGTTCTCAAGCCGGCCGTGGCACGATTCGAGGGTGTTGTCTACAACGAGGCACTCTGCATGACACTTGCGGCCGCTCTCGGCTTGCCGGCCGCACCTGTCGAGGTTCGGAGCGTCGACGGGTTGGATTACTTGCTGATTGAGCGTTATGATCGCCGTCATAGGCCCGGCGCCGATGGCAAGCCGGTGTTGGAGCGTCTGCATCAGGAGGACTTCTGCCAGGCGCAGGACATCGTTCCCGATCATAAGTACCAGAAGGAAGGCGGGCCATCGCTCAAAGACTGCTTCGCGCTGCTACGTGAGGTGTCGGGTGCACCCGTTGTCGATCTCGCCCGGCTGCTCGACGCCGTGATCTATAACTGGCTCGTCGGCAATAACGACGCGCATGGCAAGAACTTCTCGCTGCTCTATACCGGCGGCGGTCCCGAAGATGTCGAAACCCGGCTGTCGCCGCTCTACGATATTGTCTGCACGGTCCATTACCCAGACCTGAGCCGCGAGATGGCGATGAAGATCGGCAATCAATACTCCTCGGAGACGGTCGCGCCGAAGGATTTTGAGAAGCTGGCGGATGAGGCTGGCCTCGCCAAACCGCTCGTCAGGCGACGGGTGCCCGAGTTGGCAGAGATCCTTCTCGAAACTCTTCCGAAGATCGATACCGCGAACGCCGCCTCCGAGCAAGTGGCCGCATTGATCCGAAAGCGCTCGGAGGGCGCAATCGGAGCTTTTCGGGGTTAGTAAATGGTTGGCCGACTGCGAATTGTCTTTTGCCCGGTGCGCAGTCAACATGCCATGGCGGATACCACCGCTCGACCTCTTGGTTGGAAAGCTGTTGAGAGCCTTTTGTCACGCAAGGGATCGGTATTTCAGGGGACCGTCAGTGGATGCAGGCTCCCACCTTTTCCTGCCTCACACAGGTTTTGTAGACGCATCCGTGCTGCTGGAGTGGTCCACAAGGCTCTGCCGAGCCAATCTCAAAACGGTTTCGTCACGGGTCGAAGCAGTCGGCGGCTCAACAAAGGGTTAAAGCCCTCTGCCGGGTTTTACTACGTGCGTCGCTCTGAATTCCATCAGTGCATTGAATTCATAGCGAACCGGGCCGGCCGCTCCGTACTGGATCTAGTCCGGCCCCATGTTGCGCTGTCGCCAGTTCTTTAGAACCTCGGCGGAAACGCCGACGAGCTTAGCTGCCCCAAACTCATTGAATACTGGATTGTCGTCAAAAACAGAAAGCGGGAGCTTCTCAAGCGTCAGATACCTTCCGGGAAGCACGCTGCGCAGCGGAGCGATTGCCTGAACTGGTTGGGGAGGCTTCGGAACCGCCAGCGCATAGGGAGTCGACTTGGTAAAACAGGTGCTTGAATTCAGGCTTTGATGCGACACTCTTCACCGCTCCAAGATTAGAATCATTGTGCAAAGGCCGCCTCGCCAGCGCGGAACATCGGAACCTTCGATGAGTGCGATTTCGCGTAAATTGAGAATCGACCCAGCCACGAACGACACGTGCCTCGTCAAAATGCCATCGGGGCCCAGAACTGGGTTGGGTTTTCGTGTCGACTTCGGCCAGCCTGGAAGGCTTTTACTTGAGGACGATAGGGCCTTTCTTGCTTTGATTGACTTGCATTACATCCCTCAATCGTGAGAATTGCCGACCCGGTCGTTCCGGGTGCGAGCGCGAGTCGACAGCGACCGCTGCCAGACCGCCGGTGATGCCCAACCATCAAGTTGATCCCAGACAGTAGCGGCCTATTGAACGTTGACGCGAGTGCTCAGCTTGATCTCTTTCGACGAGCTTCCAATCATCAACCTCACCGGCTCTGATTCAACATTTAACTTGCCCAGCCTCGCGTCCCAGAAAGCAAGCGCCGAAGCCTTAAGAGGAATCTCGACGGTCTTCGTTTCGCCGGGATTCAGGGTCACCCGTTGAAATCCCTTCAACTCCAGCCCCGGCCGTGTCACCCTGGACCCGAGGTGCTTCACGTACAGCTGCACCACCTCATCCCCGGTCCGGCTTCCCGTATTCGTTACATCCACGCTCACCGTGGTCGCCCCATCGCGCGGCAGTGTCGCAGAGCTTGCCTTCAGGTTAGCGTAGCCGAAAGTCGTATAACTCAACCCATAGCCAAACGGGTACAGCGGCTCTCCCTTGAAGTACATATACGTGCTTCCGTGCCGAATATCGTAGTCCATCATCGGAGGCAGTTGCTCGACCGACTTCGGCCACGTTGTCACCAGATGGCCGCCCGGGTTGTACTCCCCAAACAACACCTTGGCCAGCGCCGTGCCCTCATCCTGGGACGAATGCGCCATGTGCAGAATCGCCGGTACATTCGCCTGCGTCCAGTTGATCGCAAACGGAAAGCTGGACACCAGGATTACCACTGTCTTCGGATTCACTGCATACACCTGTTTGATCAGTTGCTCCTGCGCCAGCGTGATGACCTCGCGGTCGCGCCCCTCCCTCCCATCGCTCGGAACCGTACAGGGGAGCGTCCCTCCGCCATCGGCAGAATTGTGCCAGTCGTGTGCCATATCTGGACCGCACGTAGGATCATTGCCCACCACCACCACCGCGACGTCGGACGCCTGAGCCGCCTTCACCGCGGCGTTCCCTATCTCATCCGCCGCATAGTTCACCTTCACGCCCGCGCCCACCTCATTCCGGATGCCTTCCAGCGGCGTAATCGCGTGCGGAGGCGTGCCGCCGTACCAGTCCCAGTGCACCGAGTCGGCCAACGGCCCAATCACCGCAATCGACTTGATCGCATCCTTCTTTAGCGGCAGAAACCCACCCGCATTCTTCAGCAGCACCACCGACTCCAGCGCCATCCTCTCCGACACCGTTTGGTCCCTCTCCGTATTCCACGGCTCAGGCGAGTCCTTGATCTTCGAATATGGCACAATCTCCGGCGGATCCAGCAGCCCCAGCCGTATCGTCACGCGGAACTTCGGCCGCAGCAGACCGTCGATCTCCTTCTCCGTCACGGACCCATCCTTGATGGCCGCCTTCACTTCAACTACATACTCCTCAAGAAACTGATTGATCCCCGCCTTCAAACTCGCTACAACCGCTTCCTTCTGAGTGGCGAACTGTTTATGCGAATTCACCAACTCCTTCACCGCTCCGCCGTCGCTCGAGAGCACATCGACGCCCCACTGGTCCCGAACGATGCTCTTCAGTACTGGATTGACTGCCATCGGCACGCCGTTCCACGCGTTGTACGAGGCCATTACTCCCTTCGCCCCGCCCTCCAGAAATCCCATGCGGAACGGAACCGAGTAATATTCCCAGAACAATCGCTGGTCGAAGTTCGACGACGAACTGGTACGAAACATCTCATTGCTGTTGGCCAGAAAGTGCTTCAGCAGCGCCGCCGCCTGCCAATATCTTGGATCGTCTCCTTGGAGCCCCTTCGCAAACGCCACAACCATGGTCCCGTTAAAGAACGGATCCTCGCCATAGACCTCTTCGCTCCGGCCCCAGCGCGGGTCCCGCGCAAGATCCGCTTGCGGTCCCCACAGCATCAGCATCTGGCGATGATACTTCTCTGTCTGGGTGATAAACCGCGCCTCGTATCCTTCCACTCCGCCCGCCTGGCGCACTAGAGCAGGGTCCCACGTCTCCCCCATACCCGGAGGCTGCGGAAATTGCGTCGTCGTGATGGCAGCCCGTTGCGAGTTCCCGCCGCCTCGCTGAACCACCCCGTGAATCCCCTCAGAGCTGCCAAAGTTTGGAACGCCCAGACGAGGCACGCCGGTCCGCGTCCCCAGGCAATCGATCTTCTCATCCAAAGTCATCTGCGAAAGGAGGTTGTCGATCCGCTTCTCCATCGGCAAAGCGGTATCCCGGAACGGTTGGGCAGACAACCATGACGAGGGAACCAATACTAGCGCCAACAGGCCAAATAATGTTGCAAATCGCATGACGATCGTGAACCTCCACCGCGCTAGACTCTTCGGCCATCTCGCATAATTCCGGCTCAAGCGGCTTCTGCGAGACAAGCCTACTAGGCCTTACCCCGAGAACCGGGTTTTCCATCGAATCGGCCTGTCGTCTTGAACTCTCTCACGTCCACCATCAAATCGCTACTTCACGGTGGTACTGACGATCAAATCAGTTTCGGGACTTTCGAGGAAATCCGCCTACTGGAGTTGTTAACACTTTCTACTTTAGAGATCCCAACGTCTTAGTTCGGCCGTATAAGGCGGAATAGAAATGGCCGTCGAGCGACCCGCGTCGATCTTGGCCATCGAAATCCCGCTCTTAGCAGCAAGCTCGGCCCCGGAAAGGCGCCAGGTCTCAGCCGGCTTCTTGCGCGGCAATCCGGCCTCGGTAGACACGCGCACGGACTGGCTTCCTTTGTTGATAAGAGCCAACTGGATTGAAGTTTTCGATTGACCCAGGTAGGCGCTGACGCTGGCCGTCGTCTCAAGATCGACCGAAAGCAGGTCGTACCCTGTGAATCGATCGGCGAGTTGCATGCCGAAATACATCGGCCTCGGATTCGCGGCCTCTGCGTCAAGCGTCTCGATGGGTGTATAGAAACCGTCGCCTCCGCCATGAAGATTGACGCCAGCATACCCTGCGCTTGCCACCCGCAGCATATAATCGGCAACCCAGAGGGTGGATGCATACGCGTCACTGACGTCAGGCTTTCCCCCTCCGAAGCATGAGTTTCCTTCTGTCATTCGAAAGGGAATCCCGCCCGAGTCTGCCGTAGCCTTTTGAACTCTTTTGATTTGCTCGTCGAGATGTGGATTGGGTGAAAGCAACTTGTCCGCGTTCATGGCCAGGTTGGACGCAGGACCCATTGCGTAGTAGTGACTGGAGAGCAGCACCGCTTTATCTCTAGCGATCCCCGACAACCGGGCTTTGCCGAACTCCTCTACCCACCCCATGTTTCCTGCTGTGTCGGGACCCGCGAAACGGGCAGTCGGTACACGTGCGCGGATCGCCTTGACGAATTGCTGAAATTCGGTGATGTACTCTGCGAAGTCAAACGGGCGCTCTCGGAACAATGAATTGCCGCCGAAGAAGTCCGATTCATTGCCGATCTGAAACGCAATCAGACGGTTTCCCATCTCGTTGGCCACCACCGCGGACTCATCGGCCGCACGCTCCGGGCTGCCGGAGCCGAAGTTCACCCCATAGATCAGGCGCCAGTTTGTGGCGTCGAGGAAGCGCCCAAGATTGCGAATCGCGGTGGGAGTGATCGCTCCGTCTCGTTGCGATCGGACGGTGGAATCGGTCAGCTTCCACTCCCAGTAAGTTTTGCCTCGTTCTATAGCCGCAGCTTGTTTGGGAGTAGAAAAGTCGCCATTGTCGCCTTGCCAGCGAGACAGATCGCTCAGATTACCGCCGAGACGAAGAACGCCCCTCGGCGTGAGCCGTCGAAAGGCAGCAATCAGTTGTGAGTTCGAGGCCGAGAAGAAGTCGGGGTTATAGAGTTGGACAATCTCATAGCTGAGACCTGTGAAGTCATCAGGAACGGTGGCGATCTTAATATTGGTGGCCCGGAGAACAGCCTGCCCTGGCGAGAGCGTCTGGGCATGGCCGCGAGGCAAAACGGTGGCGGCACCGGCGGCAGTAGTGAGCGATATGAAGTGGCGACGTGTCAGCATAAGGGATGTTGTGCTAGCCAAATCCTATCCGGGCATGGATGCTCATTCGGGAGTGATCGAAGTATTGGAGCGGGTTCCCGTCGGTGAACCCGCCCAGGTAGTACATTCCATTTCTTTCCTCGCACGGATCTATGCTGCAAACTGATTGGGGTCCGACTAATCGCTTCTAGTCTCTGGCAGCCTTGCCGGCAATCTCCACCAATGCTTCGTCGGGTTTGCTCCATGCCGAAGCGCCCGTATGCTCCAATTTACTCGCCGCATTGTCCCAGTGCAGGTGGGTGATCTCACTCTTTCCAGTTTCGTAAGCGTAGGTAGTGCCGTCGTCGCTGTAGAGCGTGAAGTCACCATCGGCACCCGGATAAATGCGCAGGCTGGCGATTGCCTGCTTCTCGTTGGTGCTCTCGATCGCGGCCCCGAGCGGAAGGATCGACCCTGCCCGCACGAAGATGGGAATCGTATCGATTGGCGCGGCCACGGTCACGTGACGGCCTCCATGCAGTCGCTCGCTGGTCCAGAAGTTGTACCAATCCGTTCCCGCAGGCAGATAGACTCTGCGACTGGTGGCGCCCTGTTCCGTGACTGGGGCGATCAACAACGCTGGCCCGAACATGTATTCATCGCTGATTGAAGCTGCCTTGGGATCGCTGCCAAAATCCATGAACAGGCCACGCATGAAGGGCGCGCCTGTCTCATGCGAAAAGTATCCGAGCGAATAAATGTAGGGCATAAGCTGATAGCGCAGGCGCAGGTATTTCTCCAGAATGGGCTCGGCCTGCTTGCCATAAGACCAGACTTCATTGAAGTTGCGGCTCCCGTGGGCTCGCATCGTCGGCTGAAACGTCGCGTACTGGAACCAACGGACATACAACTCGGGGTAGTCGTCATCGTGGTGGACGTTGTCGCGCGCATCGCTTGGATCGATCAACGGCGGTTGCTCCGGCTTGTGGGAGTAGGGAAGGTACTGCCAGCCGCCGATGTCCGTGCTCCAGTACGGCATGCCCGACGCCACGAAGTTCAACCCGGTCGGCACCTGCCGCTTCAGCGTGTCCCAGGTGGGGGAGATGTCCGATGACCAGAAAATGGTTCCGTTATGCTGTGTGCCTAGGTACGCGTCGCGCGAAAGAATCAGTGCGCGCTTCTCCTGCAAGTCGCGCCGGAAGCCGTCGTACAAGGCCTTGGTGTGGAAGTAGGGATAGACATTGAAATATTCCGTCCCGGGGCCGATATGCAAGTAGCTTCCATTCGGAGGCAGATCAGGCTCGGTTTCATCCGCCCAGAATGAGTCGAAGCCCTTATTGGCTAAATTCTCGCGGATTGTGTTCCAGTACCAGCGTGCCGCGTCCGGATTGGATGTGTCGATGTCGGAACCGGCACGGTCGTAAGGCAACCCATCAGTAGGCGTGCCGTCGGCGAGGTGCTCAAACCATCCATTCTTCAGCAACGTGTCATAGTACCGGTCTTCCGGCACAAAGCGTGGCCAGACGCTGATCATGCTATGGAAGCCGAGCTTGTGCAACTCAGCATTCATCGCTGCCGGATCGGGCCATAGCTTCGGGTCCATGTCCATCTGGCCCATCTTGGTGAAGTAAAACCAATCAACTACCATGACATCCGCAGGCAGGTGACGCCCGCGATAGCCATTCGCCACATCCAGAATCTCCTTCTGTGAGGCATAGCGTTGCTTGCACTGAATATAGCCATAGGCAGACTTCGGCAGCATAGGAACGCTGCCGGTCAGCAGGCGATAGCCCTCATAGAGCTGATCGTAGCTATCGCCGACGATGACGAAGAACGAGACGCTCTGCCCCACCTGGGATGTCCAGCGAGTCTGGTCATTGAAGGCGAAGTCCACGCGGGTTTTGGATGGGTTGTCCCACAATAGCGCATAGCCCTTATTGGTCACCACGAACGGAACACACACACTTGGTCCCGCAGCAGCGGTGTAGTCCTGAGCACACACTACCGAGTGCCCGCGAAGATCCAGAAAACCCTGCTGGTTCTGCCCCAACCCATAGTAATGCTCGTCGCCTCGAGCGGCGAACGTCGCACCCACCTGAAAAAAAGGATCGTCTCCGGGACGTCTGTCGCGGAGCACATCCGCATTACCGTCCTTATGGTTAGGCACGGACATCTCCCACCCTTGCATGCTTAGGATCTGCTCGCCCGCCGGTGTTTCGATCCTCAAACCGACATACGGAGTCGAACCGTTGAAGTATCTGGCGATGTCCGCCTGTGTGCCTGAGGGAGACCCATGGGATTCAGGTAAAACATGGACGACCATACGATCGGAACGAAAGGTGTCGCCGCCGTCCACGCTCTCCTGCTTCCATCCTGTAGCCATGCCGGTCGCCATAATGCCAACCCCGGGCTCCTTCAAGGCTGCAGTCTTGTCCAGACTCAGCGTCACACGCACAATATTCGGCGCAAACGCCTGGAGTACCACGGCGGCACTGCCTCGAGTGAGTACCGCCTGCTGCGCGACGGCTGCGCGGCTGGGAGAATAGATCAGTCCCAGCACAAAAATCGCGCAGCCCCAGATTGTGCAACGGTCGAACAAATGCATAACTCGATGACCTCCAAAACTGGATGGCTGACGCGATTGCCACGTCGTCCCTAACGTTGAGAATGTCGTGTGCCCCGCCTATGCATAAGGCGGGGCACATCATCGATGTTTTAGAACGTAAACCGCGCGACGATCTGCCCGGTACGATACGCCGTAGTCCCCAGACTGGTTGGATTCACCTGCCCAAAACCGCTGTGGCCAGTATTAGGCGCCGTCTCAAATGTGCCCGAGGACGGTTGTGGAAGGTAGGTACGGTTGAAGACATTGAAGAACTCAGCCCGGATTTGCAGGTTGGCATCTTCATGGCCTCGCATCGGCACCGCGAACTTCTTGCCTATGTTCAGGTTCTCCTGCGGTTGACGCTGCCAGCGGTAGTTGTTCAGATAGGGCGCTGTGCTGCCGAACGTACCCAGCGACGGCTCTACCCAGGCGCTGGAGTTGAGGAAATTGGTGCCGTAAGCATTATGAGCAATGCAGTTGTGGCAGTTCGGATTGACCAGGAACCGCGCCTGGCCGGGTACGGCATTCGCGTAGGTGCCTCGTTGCAGCAGGCTGCCGAGGCCGATCGAGCTGCATGTGCCCGTGGCGGCGTTGCAGTTCGTGGCTGGGTTCGATCCCGGAATCCGGATCAGACCGCCATTGGCATAGCGAGCCAATCCGGCAATCGTCCATCCTCCAAGCAACTCCCGCGCCAGAATGTGCTCCTTCATATATCCCCGCGGAAGCAGGTAGGGCAGATCGTAGGTAAAGCTCGTTGCACTGATGAACGGAGTGTCTTCCGCACTCAGAAACTTGTTGCTATCGCGATTCAGCGCATCATTGATCTGCGCGCCGCGCCCGCGTTCCGTATCCTGACCTAAGTCCAGTTCTTTGTTATAGGTGAACGCTTCCAGGAATTGCAGCCCGTGACTGAATCGCTTCGTCACCTTGACCTGTAGCGAGTCATACCAGCTCTTGCCTTTCGGGGAATACTCCGAATAGATCGTCCCATACTGCGGGTACGGGCGAAGCGCCTGAGCCAGTGAGCTCTTGGTTGGGAAGGTGGTATACGGAACGGCGAACCCGCGAGCCGTAGCGCCATTCACTGTGGCTGTGTTGAACGGCTGCGAGAGCGTGTAGGCGTCGGCCGGGTTCGTAGGATTCAGTCCAGCTTTCGCCAGACCAGCCGCGGAGATCGCATTCAATTGCAGAAGTCCCAGGTTGCCCTGATCTCCCGATATCTCCCAGACGCCGCGGTTGCCGACGTACGACATCTCCACCACAAGATTGGTTCCAATCTCCCGTTGCAGCGAAAGGGTGTAGTTGTTGATGCGAGGCGGGTGTCCGCCATCTTTATCAAAGTAGGGCGACGGAGAGTTATTGATCGCCGTGCAGCATTGGTAGCCGGGATCGTGCGCCGCATTGGTAACCAGGCTGGGATTGTACTGGAAGCCATTCTTCAGCAGTGTGTTGGCAACGCCAAAGCTCGGAGAAGAGAATTGCAATGTATTGAAACCCACGCTGACGACTGCAAAATTGCTGCCAGCGTAATCGAAGGGCGCCGCCTGACCATAAGTCAGGCCCCAGCCTGCGCGAATGACCGTCTTATTGTCGATCTGATAAGCCACACCTAGGCGTGGCCCTATCTCGTAAGGATAGTGCGGCATGAAGTAGCAGTTGCACTGCCCCGTGCTTCCGAAGCCTTCGTACTCAAGCCCGCCTTGCAACGGACCTCCGGCTCCTACCGCATTTTCATTAATTGCATTCGGAGAAAAACCGCTGGTGCGGAAGCCATGCTCCCGCTCCGTCTCGGTGAAATCCCAGCGCAGGCCATAGTCCAGCGTCAGCCGCGGCGTAACCTTCCAGGTATCCTGCAGGTACAACGCAAAGGTTGGCCGGTGATACTGATTGATGACCGCGTTTCCGATCGATCCGCCATCCACTTGGCCCAGATAGAAGCTTGCGTATGAGAGCCCGGTTACTGCGTTCTTTCCGGCGAGAGCGCCTGTGCCTGCGTATGTAGTACCGTTGTTGTAAGCTTGCGCTGTCTCGTTACCGCTGAAACTGTAGCTGCCGGCCTGCAACACCTGGGAATGCACGATCCACATATCCTGCTTCAGTTCCGCGCCGCCCTTGACGGTGTGATTGGCTCGCGTCCAGATCGCGCTGACGACGCCGTTGGCATGGTCCATCCAGTAAAGGTTCTCCTGGGTCGGCCCATATCCCCCGCCGCTGGCGTTCGATACGCCGCCGCCATACGTCCCGACGTTCAAACCCACGCGCGGAAACCCGGTGCCTACGGTGTTCGGCAGCCCGAGTGAGGTGCTGGCGTTGTAATCGATAGTGGACTGCGGAGAGCTGTCCGGGTTTAGATACCGGGTATATCCGGCTCCCGCATGCACCACTAGGTTCGGTGTGATCGTAAAGTCGTTATTGAAGCGATAAGTCGTAACGTTGCTGGTCGTAGTGCGCTCGCCACTGATCGGCAGGGGCAATCCGTCATCCGAATTGATGGTCGAGTTCTTCATCTTCGAATAGGAGAAGGACATCTTCCAGTTCTGGGTGACAACCTGATCGATCTTGAACGCCGGAATTGTGTTGAGGATCGGGTACGACACCACGGGGGCATAGTTGTTGGTGAGGGTCGTCGCCGTCGCAGCCGGGATCATCGCCTGAATCTTGGCTACGACCGGGTCGGGAGCTTCGGACAGCACATTCGCCGTGGAGCTCCCTTTGATTGCGCAATTGCCTACCGCGGTATTCGCGCCGTTCGCGGGGGCATAATACAGCTTGCCACCCACCACGGCGCTGACGTTCGGATCGTAAATTTCCCCTTGATACACGGGGCAACCTTCAGGATCGGTTGCGAACGAGCCTAGATTCAACGTGTCGAGAACCTCGCTGAAATTGCCGGTGCGCATCAGTGCCGTCGGCACGGTCTGCGTCGCGGTCAGGGTGCTATTCTGGCGGAACTGTTCGTAATTGAAGAAGAAGAAAGTCTTGTCGCGCCCATCGTAGAGTTTCGGCAGGTACACCGGGCCGCCGACCGTGAACCCATAGTCGAACTGGCGGTCCTTCTGTTGAGCGTTCTTCCCATTATTGAGGAGGGGAGTCAGATACGAGTAAGGAGTATTCGCATTGAGGTCTTCGTTCTCGAGGTATATGTACGCTGCCGCATGAAGCTTGTTCGTACCTGAGCGGGACGTAAAGTTGAACATGCCGCCGGCGACCTGCCCGAATTCAGCGGAAAAATTGCTCGACTGCAACGTGAACTCCTGCACATTCTCCACGCTGGGATGGTCGCCGTCTTCGCGGTCATTCAGGTTGGCGTTGGTGCTGTCCATTCCATCCACGGACATGTGGAAGGAAGCCGTCGGCAATCCATTGACGCGGATGCCGGTTCCGCCGCCCGCGCCCTGATCCACCCCAGGCGCGAGCTCTGCGAACGAAAGCGGATTGCGGATCGAACTGGAGAGCGCAAAGCCGATCGGCATCTCGTTGAGAGCCACGCGGGTGATCGTCGTACTCTGCTCTGCGTTCTCCGTTTTCAGCAAGGTCGCATCGGTTGTGACTGTGACGGTCTCTGTAACCGACCCGACGGAGAGTGTGACATTCTGCAGCGACGCCTCAGCCACCGAGATCGTAATCCCGTTCTGCTCATATCCCTTAAATCCCGGTGCCTCCACATTCAGGTCGTACTTTCCGGCTGGCAGGGAGGACAGGGTAAATGAACCGGTATCGGTCGTGAGGGTCTTATAGGCCTCGCCGCTGTCGACATTGCGCATCGACACCGCCGCCTTCTGAATGACCAAACCTTTCGAATCCGAGACAACACCGGTCAGCGAGCCGCGATCGGATTGCGCAGATGCGGCGGGAAGGCACGCCAGCAGGAATACAAGCGCAATTGCGGACAGGAGCGACCGAGTAGTTCGGCGTTCCCTCGAGGATGATGCTTGCAGAACGCGCTGAAAGCAGGAGCGGAATCTTGATGTCATCTGGTTCTCCTTGAACAAATTGCAATTACTGCAGCCCACGCCAAGAAACGCGCTCTACACGCGCCACGCAAGGCTGAGTACTGTTCTATACCAACCTAACTATCTGATTTAACACGTTTGACACCCCTCTTTACGAGGGGGTACTATACCTCCACCGCAGGCTCTAGACCTAGACATGAGCACTCAAGCCAACCCGATCCTCCCTCCCCAGGATGCGCAGGAGATCTGGCTGAGAGATCCCACGCAGATCCGGTATGCGTTGGATCAGGTTCTGGCAAGCCCGCCGTTTCGCAACACGCAGCAGTGTCAAACCCTGCTCCGGTACATCGTCAAGCACACCATCGCTGGAGAGGATAACCTCCTCCGAGAGCGCGTAATCGGTTCGGAGGTCTTCGGTCGACGACCCGACTACGAGACCGGCGAAGACCCGATCGTGCGGCTCCGTGTTGCAGAAGTCCGAAAACGCCTCGCCCAGTTTTATCAGTCGGCACCGGAGGAACCGGGAGTTCACATTGACATCCCTTCCGGTTCCTATCGGGCCACGTTTCGCTTAAGAGAGGGCTTCCATGCGGCGCTTCACGAACCCAGTTCTCCTCCTCTTGAGGTCCATCTGGCCGAAGGGGAACCGCAATCTCGGCTCCAGGTGCCTGATTCCCGTCAAACCAACCCTGTAGTTGCCGTGGAAACCTATCCTTCTTTTTCCGGGAGACGCCCTCGGTGGAACTACGCGGCGGTAGCGCTGCTTCTTCTCGCAGCCGTGGCGGCTTTTGTGTTGTCTTGGAATGGGCCGCAGACTTCCCAATTCAAGGCCTTCTGGGGTCCGTGGAACGGCAGTTCCAAGCCAGTCATCATTGCCGTCGGCAGCAACGCCGTGTACCGGCTCTCTGGCAACATGCTTGAGCAATATGCCCGAGCGCATCAATTGGAGACCCACGGCCAGGAGTTCTTCGTGCCTCTGGCGCCTAATGCAACCATAAAAGGCGGTGATTTGACGCCGGCCGAAAGTAGCTTTGTCGCCCTTGGGGACGTTGCTGCTGTCTCCAACATCGTCGCCAACTTGACGCGCCAGAGACAGAGCTTTCAGGAGCGCTTTCCAAACGACATCTCTTTTGCAGAACTCCGCAATAGCCCCTCGCTGCTTGTCGGTGGCTTCAACAATCCAATGACGTTGGAACTCACTAAGAGCCTGCGCTTTGTCCTGGGAGCGCGCAACGAAATCGATGACAGGCAAGATCACAATCGTCGATGGTTGCTGCACGCCTCTGAGGACTCGCATGACACGGAGGACTACGCGATCGTTACCAGACTGGTGCAGACGCATGACGACGCGCCAATGCTCAGCGTTGCAGGGATGGGCCAGTACGGCACGCAGGCCGCAGCCGACTACATCTGCAGTCCAGCTGCCATCTTCGAAATGACACGCCAGCTGCCCAGAGACTGGGCGAATCGCAACCTTCAGCTCGTTCTGCATGTCAAAGTCATTGACTTTAAGGCGGCGGCGACCGAGGTAGTTGCGATGCATACCTGGTAGGCAAACGGACGCATGACCTAAAGCCGTCCGGACCGTACTGTATTCACTCGGATGAACCATTTTTGTCAGTATGTGGAGTCCGATCCGGAACTTGCGTGTCAATTGGCGATCAGGCCTTGGCGCTCATTGAACCGCGGAGGCCTCCGATCAACACAAGTGCGGTTATGAGGAGCTCTTGAAATGACGGACTTTGTTCTTTTCCCTATTTCTAGTGATGAAGTGAATACAACCTAGCGGCGGAACCCCAGGGTAGGTGCAATCTCGATTTCCGATTCATTAAGCTTGCAAGAACACTGCGACCCATCTGGCCGTCTCCTCACTTACGGAGGCTCAGGCGCTGTTCCCTCCAGACAAAGCGTTAGCAAGGATGGTGTCCGTCACGCTCCCAACTTAGGAGCGCTTCTTATAAGCGATCGCGGTCTCTGGTAATGCAGACGCGTCCGGGGAGGCTCAGTCGAACGAAAGCATCACTCCCGGCCTTACTCCTAAGCTATCGGCCGCCGCCCGGGTCTCGCTTGAACGACGTCTCGCCAATGGGGGGCCTACACAGGCTGGAGCCGGGCATGGGCGATCTGCCTTTGGGCACGCCTCCGCGACGGGAAGATGGCCGAAGAATCTCTGAGCATGTTGATGCAGCACAGGGCCAAACCTGTTTGACACGCATCCGGCCGAGCACGGCTCCATCTTCCAGATCGACGGCAACTTCGGAGCAACAGCCGCGGTCGCCGAGATGCTGCTGCAGGGCCATAATGGAGAACTCGCCCTACTCCCGGCGCTCCCGCCAGCATGGCCGGCGGGACATGTAGCCGGACTGCGTGCGTGCGGAGGACACGAAGTCTCTATGCGCTGGGCCAGGGGACGGCTGACGTTTGGATCCCTCAAGTGCGGGTTCACTCCGGCAGTCACAATCGAAGTTCCAGAAGGCACCCGCATCATCGCCTTCGATATTGCCCACACGAGCATCTCGACGAGCGCAGTCGGGACAAATCGGTATAGAGGCAATCTGCAACCAGGCACAACCTACCGGCTACGCTTGCGCTGATCGCAAATCCGCAACCTCTATCTATGGCTGCCCGTTGGATAAATGCGGAAAGCGATGACCTCTCCCTGCAGCGGGGTTCCACTCAACTGGACAGTGCGCAGCAGAATTTCGAAATAGGGGATCGTTCCTGTGGGGAACTTCTTCTCTAACTGTGCCAACGAATCCGCGCTCGTAATAAAGTCTCCTGCAGCTCCTGTTGCTTGCGAGTCCGTACCTTCGATGATCAGCGTTTTCCCCTTGCCGCTCAAGTCAGGCATGAATCCAATCACCGCATAGCCTCGGCCGTCGGCACTTCCGCCTGGGGCGGCGGGGTATTGTGACGCCTCCCCAGGCTGCGGCGCACGATTCACAACGAATGGTCGCCGCGCGGCCGAATCGTACTCAAGATCGAAATTCATCTTGTCCGCAAACAACGAGACCCACGGATTCGACTCGCGGCTACCAATCAGAATCAGGCTATGATGCTTTGCCGCCTCTGGCGAGTAGGAGCGAGAGAATTCGAGCGAAAGCCGGTGATGGTCTTTGTCCAACGCCAGAATCTGCGCAGCTACCTGAAAGTCGGCGATGCTACCGTTGTTGCGCTCCAGCACCCGCGCGAGATCGTACCGCTGAACCTCAGGAAGTGCCGGATCCTCCGCCATATGTTTGTAGTTGTAATTGAGATAATCGGGCAAGGCGAACTGGCGGTGCATCATATCCTCTGCGACCGCAAGAGATGTGTCGGCCAGCAGAATATCGGTGTCGGTACCGGCACTCAGAAACTCGCCCCAGAAGGCTTGTACCGCCGGGTCGTCTGGTAACGACTGCGCCTTCGTCGCGAGCCAATGGACCTGCCATGCCAGGACTCCGCAGCCAGCAAGCAGCATCAGGCACAATCCCTGCAAAATGCGAACCTGCCTGGAGCTTTCGGCGTGTGGCGCTTCCGATATTTCGATCTTTCCGCCTGAGGCAGGGGGTGCGTTTGGGGCAGAAGCTGCGGTCGCGGCCTCCGACGCCAGTGCCGCAGGGGCAGCATCGACGCTCTCCGGGACCTTGATTTCGAGCACGGGCTGGTTTGGGCTCTTCGCAATTACGCGCCTGTGGAATGTCGGAGTGTAGGTTCCTCGTTGTATCTCAAGGATAAGGTCTTCACTTCGGCCTTCGTCGGCGAAGAAGTGTTCAAGCCGTTTCCTCAATTCGGTGGCATTCACCCGTACGATATTGTCGACACTGGTGTCATATCCCTCAGGCCGCTCGAAAACTGCGGCGCCGATCTCCTGCTCGTGAATGACTGTTGCGCCGTGGCTTAGAGACTGGTCGCAGACGTAGAGGAGAAAGGCTCGCAGACGCGCCGCACGCCGCAACTCCACACTGGCGGCGACCCGCTCGACCAGCGCCCTGCATTGCTCCACCGTGGGCGATCGTTCTTCTGTCTGCATCAACTTCGCGGGCATTGCTGTGTCAATCCTTGGTCAACGCTTATGCGTAGGTTCTGGAGCATAGTGGCAAATTGAAGCTTCCCACCTAGCCTAACGTGCACTTCTCACCGTGAGGAAATGATTCTAACGGCTAAATAACTTGCTTGTCGCGCCTCGCTTCATAGACTATCTGGCAGTTATGCGTTCCCTCCCTTGTCTGGCACTCTACGCCACCTTCTCGATCTGTCTCACCTGTACTGGGCAAAAGGTTGCCGACCTCGTCAATCCTCTGGTAGGCACTGCAGCCGAGGGACAGACGTTTCCCATCGCTGGCGTTCCCTTCGCCATGACGGACTGGACTCCACAGACCCGCGACGGAGAGGCCAAGTGCGTGGCGCCATACTACTGGGCCGATACGCGCATTCAGGGGTTTCGCGGTAGCCATTTTCTGAGCGGCTCCTGTACCCAGGATTACGGCAGCTTTACCGTCATGCCGGTCTCTGGGCGGCTGAAGTTGCGTGCGGCAACTCGAGCCTCCGCCTACACCCATGTTAATGAGATAACTCATCCTTACGAATACTCCGTCCATCTCGATGACTACGATATCCGCGCCGACATGACCGGAGCCCTACATAGCGGGTTGCTGCGCTTCCAGTACAACCGGCCTGGTGCCGCATGGCTTGTCATCCAGAACAATCGCCATCCCGGTGTAAGCCAGGGCCAGGTTCATTTCGACGCACAACGCAACGAAGTCTCAGGTTCAAATGCCGTCTACCGAATCTATGCCGGGAACGGCAAACCGGGCGGCTTCAGCGGCTACTTCGTCCTCCAGTTCGATCACCCCGTTCATTCGAGCGGCCATTGGGATGCCGCCGATCCCTCGCCACGTGCGCCCTCCCAAAATCTGGGACCGGACATCTATCTCGGGTTCGACCTCAAGCCGGGTGAAACCCTACAGGTCAGAATAGGAACCTCGTTTACCAGCGTTGAGGAAGCGCGTCGCAATCTGCAAAACGAAATCTCCGATTGGAACTTCGATAAGACGGCTGCCGCCGCGCGATCGCAATGGGAACAAGCCCTTGGAGCCGTCCAGATTGCCGGGGACGCTCCTCAACGGCGCATCTTCTATACCGCCCTCTATCATTCCCTGCTGCTGCCACGAGCCTTCAGCGACGTAGACGGCAACTACCCCCGATTCAGTGGGGGAGGCGCCATCGAAACGGCGAAGGACTTCACCTACTACACCGATTTCTCTATTTGGGACACCTTCCGCGCCTTGCATCCGTTGCTGACCATCCTCGATCCAAAGCGAGAGGGTGAGATGGTTCAATCTCTGGTGTCGGCCGGCACCCAGGGCGGATTTCTGCCAATCTATCCGGCATGGAATAGCTATACATCTGAAATGATTGGGGATCACGCCGACGCAATCATCGCAGACGCGTACGCCAAGGGCATTCGCAACTTCGATGCCCAGCAGGCCTACCGGCTGATGCGCCGCAATGCGACAGAATCGCCCTCGCCCGCAGACTATATCGATGGTCAAGGCCGCCGAGCCCTCCAGTCTTATCTTCACTATGGTTTTATCCCGCTTGAAGATGAGGTCACCTTCTCGTTTCATAAGGAGGAACAGGTAAGCCGCACGCTTGAGTATGCTTATGACGACTTCCTGGTCGGCTCAATGGCAAACGCTCTCGGCGCCGAGGCGGACGCACAGGCCTTTGCAAAACGTGCTGAGAATTGGCGCAATGTCATTGATCCCAGGACCGGCTTCGCGCGCGGACGCCATGCCGATGGCACCTGGATCACCCCTTTTGTCCCGGCTAAAACCGCCTCGTTCATCACCGAAGGCCTGCCCTTCCAATACACCTTCTTCGTTCCGCAAAACATCTCCGGTCTGATCGATGTCCTTGGTGGTAAGCGCGCCTTCATTGCGAAGCTCGACGCATTGTTTTCCCAAGGACTCTATGACCAGGGGAATGAGCCTAGCCACCACATTGCCTACCTCTATAACGCCGCAGGTGTTCCCTCAAAGACCCAGCAGCATGTCCGCGCCATCCTTGACTCGCAATACGCCGACCGCCCCGACGGCCTCAGCGGTAACGACGACTGCGGCCAAATGTCCGCCTGGTATGTCTTGAGCGCAATCGGATTTTATCCCGTGACGCCCGGTATACCCGAGTACGAGATTGGCACACCGCGTTTCGACGACGTCACCCTCAAGCTGCCAGGGGGACATACCCTCCACCTGGTCGCCAAGGGCGCGGAAGCTGGCGCGCTCTACATCCGAGCCATCCACTGGGACGGCCAGCCCTTCACCGGACACACCATTCCGCACGCCAGGCTGATGCGGGGCGGGGAACTTGTTTTCACCATGGCCTCGACGCCGCCTTCACACTAACCAGTGAAAACCCTTAACCGTGCCGAGACCGCCAGGACGATGGAACTAAACCACTTGCTGATCTCACTGTAAGAACCGGCGCTCAACCAGGTTTCACCGTAAGAACCTAGTAAATTCACTTGCCAGCGCTCAAATGCGAGCGGCAGCATGCATGAGTTCTGTTCCATTAGTAACTTTGGAGGTTTACCTTGTTTCTAAGTAAACGTTTACAAGCCTCATTCTCAATCCTGCTTCTTCTGCCAGCCACCGCTGCGTGGGGCCAGGTGTCAAGCGCAACAATCACTGGACAGGTCAAAGATTCCGCCGGCAGAGTGATCCCCCAGGTTACGGTAACGGTTACCGAGGAGGCTACCAGCATTGTTACCACTGCGCTTACCAATGGCAGTGGCGAATACACACTACCGTTGCTCAAGGCCGGCACGTATGACATCGTCGTCGACGTCCCTGGCTTCAGCCGCTTCGAAGAGAAGGCCTTGGCTCTCAGCGTGGGTGACCATCCTGCAATCGATATCTCGCTCACGATCGGCTCTGTCGGCCAGACTGTCGAAGTCACTGCTGCGCCGCCCCTGCTCGGGACTGAGGACGCCAGCGTCGGTCAAGTTGTGCCGACGCAGCTGGTTGAAAACCTTCCCCTTAGCGGCCGCACCCCGATGAGCTTCGCTCAGTACACCGTAGGAGTTATCGCCACGACCAACCCGGTTGGCGTGCGCCCCTTCGACAACTCGGCGATCGCGGGCTTCTCGGTTGGCGGCCTGCCCAACAAGAATTCTGAAATCCTTATGGATGGCTCGCCCGACAACGCCTCCGACAACGCCCCCGCATATGAAATGCCGATCGATGCAGCCCGTGAGGTCACCATCAAGGTGTTCGAGTCTGACGCCACCTACGGCCACTCCGGCGGAGCTGTCGCCAACCAGGTCACCAAATCCGGCAGCAACCGGCTTCACGGTACACTTTCGGAGTTCCATCAGGACAACGACCTGAACGCCTACCCTTACTTCAGCAGGCGCAGCCCTGGTTTTAAGCCGAGCGTCTCCCGGCAGAATCAATATGGCGGCACGATCGGCGGCCCGGTGTTTGTCCCCAAGCTCTACAACGGCCACGACAAAATGTTTTTCTTCTTTGCCTATGAGGGCTTCCGCGACTCCGGAACGGGTGGTGGCTACACGAGTGTGCCTACGGTCGCCGAACGCGCCGGGGACTTCTCGCAGGTGCTCTCCCAAGGCAGTCTCCGCACCGATACCGAGTGCAAGTCGGGCGCAACGACCATCATGTCGGCTCCATATAACTCGCAAGCCATCTTCGACCCTGCGTCCGGCAAGGTCGACGCCGCCTGCGCTGCACTGGGGTTCACTGTTTACGACCGGACCGCCTTCCCGAACAACAACATTACGGCGGGTACGCTGCCCCTCAACCCAGTTGCTCTCAAGGCGCTCAACTACTTCCCAGCACCCAATGCTCCCGGGAATGGGTTCGGACAAAACAACTACTACACCACTGCCGAAACCGGCGACCGCTACAACAATGAGCTTGGACGCGTCGACTACAACCTATCGTCGCGGCAGCGGCTCTATTTCACAATTCGTCACAATCAGCGTGTCCAGTACAACAATCAGGTCTTCGGCGCCTCCAACCCTGCGCTTGGTGATTTCTTGTATCGCACCAACTGGGGCGGCTCTGTGGGAGACGTCATCACGGTCACCCCGTCGCTGGTCACGGAAGTGCGCCTCAACTACACTCGTTATTCGCAGCCCTCGTATACCAACGGCGATGGCTTCAACCCCTCCTCGCTTGGTTTGCCTACTCTGCAGACCGCCCATCTTATGTTTCCCCGCTTTTTCTTCAGCGGGTCGATCATCAACCTTGGTACTACCACCCAGACTCCGGGCACTGCCCCCTTTGATAGCTACGATCTCTTCGCCGATGTCATCAAGACCGTAGGCCTCCAGACGATCAAGTTCGGCGTCGATGCGCGTAAATTCCAGAAAGGCAACTTCACCTTCGGCAATTCGGCCGGCCTCTACAACTTCAACGGCGACTTTACAGACGCCTTCGGGACCGACCCCAATGGTGGCGCTGTGGGCTCAGATACTGCGGCGTTTCTGCTTGGCCTGCCGACTTCCGCAAGCTACGATCTGAACTCGCACGCAGTTGGGAACCAGACCTACCTGGGCCTGTTCGTGCAAGACGATTGGCGTGTAACGTCGAACCTTACCCTCAACGTCGGCCTCCGCATGGACAAGGACTTCTCGCCCACAGAGCGCGAAGGTACTGCTGTGAGCGGCTTCGACCCAAGTTCCACAAATCCCTATAGCGCGGCAGCCACCGCTGCGTACGCGGCCAACCCCAACTCCACCATGCCGGTTTCCGCGTTCAAGGTCCTCGGCGGACTCACCTTCAACAGCCCCAGCAACACCAGATTCTCGAACTTTACGTCCACCATGTTCAGCCCACGCATGGGCTTCGCGTATAAGCCCACATTCCTGGGTGCAAACACTGTCATTCGCGCGGGCTTCGGTCTGTTTGTCATCCCCGTGTTCCCCTTCAACAACAGCATTCAGCAGGAGGGCTTCAGCACGACCACCCAGTCCCCCATTGTTCCTTACGCCCCACCCGCCGCCGCCGGGCCGGGCTCGCTGTCGAATCCGTTCCCAAACGGAATCGCGCAACCTGCCGGTTCGTCGCTTGGACTTGCCACCTTTGCCGGTCAGGGCATTACCTTCCTCGATCCCAACATCCGCAATGGCTACTCCGAGCGCTGGCACCTTGGTGGGCAGCACCAACTCCCGGGTGGTTGGCTCCTGGATGTTTTCTACGAGGGCAGCATGGGCCGTCGGCTTCCCATAAACGAATCGCTTAACTTTGTGGAGCGTCAATACGAGACCACGGCCTCCAATCCGGCGCTCAGCGCTCAGGTAACCAACCCGTTCTTTGGCCTTATTCCCAATGGCGGTTCTCTCAACTCCAGCACGAACGTCAACCTGACGACCCTGCTACAGACCTATCCGGAGTTCGGCGCCATCACGGAGTACAACGTACCGGAAGGCATGTCTTCCTTCCACGCGCTGGATATCCATGTCGATCACCGCACTGGATATGGGCTTTCGATCATCGCCAACTATCAGTGGTCTAAGCTGCTGGAAGCGGTAAGCTTCCTCAATCTCAACGACCCTAAGCCGGAGTACCGCATCTCGCAGTACGATCATCCCACCCACGCCGTGATCGCCGTCAGTTACGAGCTTCCCTACGGACGCAAACGCCACTTCGGCGGCAATGCTCCCCGCTATGTCGATCTCGCTTTGGGCGGCTGGAATGTCGCTTCAAGTTGGTTCTATCAGCAAGGGGCGCCTCTGTCGTTCGGCAACCTGCTGCGGACCGGACAGGCCATCAATTACAACCCGCGCCAGGCGACCGAGTATGCTGGGCAGCCAGGTACCACCTTGCCGTCCTTCAACATCAACGCCTACAACAACAACATAAGCAGTACCTCCACCACGATCCCGCAGCAGGGCCTTGCGAGCAATCCCCTATACAATTTCCAGCCCAGCAACAATATCCGCACCCTGCCCAGTCAGTTTTCCAATCTGCGCAACGATGCGTTGAACGATTGGGATGCCTCGATCCTGAAGAACTTCAACATCACCGAAGGCAGCTTCTTTCAGTTCCGGCTGGAGGCCTTTAACGTCATCAACCGCCCGGTTTTCTCCGGCCCGAATCTGTCCCCTACCTCCGGCGGTTTCGGCCAGATCACCGGCACCCAGAACTCCAACCGTGTAGTGCAACTTGGCGCTCGTATTTCCTTCTAACCGCACCCACAAACCCCATACACTTGCTTCGGCGTCGTGCCGGGCAGGTGTATGGCTGACTCAGTGAATCAAGGAGAATGCGCCAGGAATGCCGGTATTCAACTTCGGAACGCGCCCTTCGGGGCTGTCAAGCTTGCCTCGTCTCCTTGCACTGATGTTCTGGTCGGCGTATGCGGCTAGCGCCCAGGCGCAGACCCAAAGCGACGTAACCGCCCCATCTATTAAGAACCCCGCCGCGAGCATAGATCGGCAGTGGATCGATGCCAGCGCAAAGTACGACGAAGCGAGAAGTCAGATACTCCGTCGCATAGATGAAGCCAATGCCCAAGGCCCATTCACTCCGGATTGGAAGTCTCTCTCTGCCTATAGCGCTCCCGACTGGTATCGCGATGCCAAGTTCGGCATCTTTATCCACTGGGGTGTCTACTCGGTTCCTGCGTTCGATAGCGAATGGTATCCGCGCAACATGTACATCGAAGGATCTGCCGCCAATAGGCATCAAATCGCAACCTACGGACCGCTGACAAAGTTCGGATACAAAGACTTTGTTCCAATGTTCAAAGCAGAGAAGTTCGATCCGGAAGCATGGGCGCAACTCTTTGCAGCGGCTGGCGCGAAGTACGTGGTCCCCGTCTTTGAGCATCACGACGGATTCGCCATGTACGACAGCTCTCTTTCCGACTGGACCGCGGTCAAGATGGGCCCAAAGCGCGATCTCGCCGGCGACCTTGCCCGAGCAGTGCGGGCGCAGGGACTTCATCTTGGCGCCTCGTCC
>Ga0302197_10000702_pt1 | contig 33651 bp, 33 predicted proteins | sample II_Bog_N2_1_FD_193526 | JGI IMG/M metagenome (GOLD analysis project Ga0302197, IMG submission 193526) | Peat permafrost microbial communities from Stordalen Mire near Abisko, Sweden - II_Bog_N2_1 | ecosystem: Environmental > Terrestrial > Soil > Wetlands > Peat | place: Sweden: Abisko... | reverse complement strand
ACGCTCACTCTACACCGATGGGAGAGATGCTCTAGTGAGCGCGCCAAGACGCTCCTCCTGCATTCCCCCCTCTGCCCGCACCCTCCGCAACCACAAACAAAAACAGCCATAGCCGGGGCGTCCCCGGCTATGGCTGTTTAGTCAATCTCTTGTTGAGGCCTGCGTTACGCCTTGGCCAGAACCAAAGCCTTCACCCGCGCGTTCAGGCGGCTCTTGTAGCGGGAGGCGGTGTTGTCGTGGAGAATGCCCTTCTGCACACTCTTGTCGAGGGCGGAGGCAGTCTCGCGATACTGCGTCTGTGCGGCTGCCACATCACCCTTGGCCAGCGCCTCGCGCAATGCCCGCAGGCTGGTGCGCACACGAGTGCGATTGGCGCGGTTGACGGCAGTGCGGGTGACGGTCTCGCGGGCACGCTTCAGCGACGATACATGATTTGCCATTATTCTTCCTTAATCCTGGAAATGATGCGGGGTCAGTCTGCAACTCGAGCCGCATCCCTCGCAGTCTCTTAGTCTACGGGAAACAAACCGGCCGGTCAACGTGGGACTGAATCGTCTCCGGGGCCGGTCAGGTTCCTAGACTTTAAACGGGCTCAGCCAGTGCATCGCCGGCTCCGGCTTGGTAGCCGTCAGTGGCTGCAGATTTCCCGGATAATGAACCGGCGGGAAGGACTCGAAAGCGGGCTTTGCGAACAGATATCCCTGAAACAGGCGTATCCCTGTGTCCGCCAGCCAGGCGTACTCCTCCTCGGTTTCCACCCCCTCGGCAATCACGTCAATCCCAAGATCCTTACAGACCTGGTCGATGGCCCGAACAATGGCCTGGCGCGGGCCGTGGCGCTCAATGCCGCGTACAAGTTTCATGTCCAGCTTGATCTGGTCGGGCTGAAAATCGACGAGCATGTTGAGCCCCGAATATCCGGCGCCAAAGTCGTCGATGGCTACCTTGAGCCCAAGGCCCCGAAACCTGTTGATCGTTCCGGCGAATTGAGCATGATCGTCGATCACTGCCCCCTCCGTCACCTCGACGACCAGGCGGTCAATGGGCAGATGGTTTCGATTTGCGGCTTCCAGAGTCGTGAGAATCGCCGCCGGCGATTGTAGTTTTTGAGGAATCAAGTTGAGGTTGAGCCTGCAGCCGATTTCCAGCATCTCTGCAAGCTCAATGGCTGCAACGCGGGCTTTCTGGTCGAACACAAGCAGCCTCTCGGCCGCCACCTGTCCCAGGATCGAGTAGGCGGGTTCATTGTCAAGGCCGCGGATCAGGGCCTCATACGAGTAGACTTCCCGCGCCTTTATATCGACAATCGGCTGAAAAGCGAAGGTAAAGATCGGGTCGGAGACGCCATGAGGCTCCATGCTCATGCTGCAAGCTGTTCTTGACCGAGGAGTTTCACCCTCCAGCGGCCAACAGCGAACGCGGCCAGCAGCTTCTTCGCGCGACCGATGTCGAGGTCTGTAAAACAGGAGCCCTCTTCGAAGAAGTCGTTCAACCCATCGATCTTCGCGAGTTCTTCCGGCGTAGCGCTGGAGAAGCCCATACTCCAGTCTGCAAATGACCGCTTGACAATCGGCTCCCGGATAATCAGCGTCAACTGTTGATGGCGCTTGTCCCGATCGAGTTTCTCGTAGAGCGTATCCACAGTCGAGGCTTCGCCTTCCAGGACCTGGAAAAAACAGCCATCTGAATGCAAAAGCATGCCGGTGAGGCCCAGCGGTTTATTCAACTCACGGGAACGCCGCAGAATATCGGTAAGACCGTCTGGTCCGAGGTCCTGAGTTGCGCAGCTGGCGTAGATAAGCTGTATCAATTGCGCCATTTCGATGTGTCCATCCTTCGAGCCACGATCAGTTCGATTGGAGCATGAGTGTTGAGGATCCTAACGGCAGAATGGCCGAAACTATCTATGGCCATCGTCCATTAATTCGTAAATACCCCATGATTTTTCTTGCCTGCGTCGGGGCAAGGATAGCGGTGCGCCCCGCAAGAGGACGTTCATGAGGCCAGAGCGCCCTGCGTGGACCAACAACACCCAGGTAACCGCCAAGGCACCGTTTTTACCGGAAATCCTCGCGCCGTGCATTGACTCCTGAGCCAGTCGGCGCTACTCTCTCCCCAGATACCGGACTTGGTAACCAACGCCAACCCGCGGTCCCGCAAGGCAGCCCAGAGCTTCGGCTTAGCTCGGCCTCGCGCCCTCAATCTCCCTTCACAACCTCTTGCTCAAACGCACTCCCTTCTGCGGATGGTGCGCGAGCTTCCGTTCCATTCACCCACTCAACGACCCACTGGAGGTCCAGGAAACCTTTGAAGATTGCTCTGGAGATCACGCCGAACCTTGAGCCCCTGTTCGGGACTCGCGATGAAAACCTCAGGCTGATGGAAGATTCACTCGCTGTTCGCATCGATCTTCGCTCCGACGCCGTGCATGTCCAGGGTCCGGATGAAGGCGTGGCGCGCGTCCGGCGCATTTTTGAAGACTTCAATGCCCTGCGCCGCCTCGGAGTCAACCCCCACAATGGCGAACTCAACGGCATGTTGCGCCTGGTCGTGGCCGATCCCGCCATCACCCTGCGCTCCCTGGCCGACTCCGGCAAGCAGCGCTCCACTGGCATCAAGCGCACCGTCCAGCCCCGCTCCATCAATCAGCGTAAGTACGTCGAAGCCATCGAGCAGAACGATATGGTCTTCGGCGTCGGTCCCGCCGGAACCGGCAAAACCTACCTGGCCGTCGCCATGGCCGTCGCTGCCATCAACGCCAAGAAGGTCAGCCGCATCGTCCTCGTCCGCCCCGCGGTCGAGGCCGGCGAGCGCCTCGGCTTCCTGCCCGGCTCCCTCCAGGAAAAGGTCGACCCTTATCTCCGCCCCCTTTACGACGCTCTCTACGACCTCCTCGACCCTGAAAAAGTCGACAAGATGCTCGAAAAGAACGTCATCGAAGTCGCCCCCCTGGCCTTCATGCGCGGCCGCACCCTCAACGACGCCTTCATCATCATGGATGAGGCCCAGAACACCACCATCGAGCAGATGAAGATGTTCCTCACCCGCATGGGCAACAACTCCAAAGCCGTCATCACCGGCGACATCACCCAGATCGACCTGCCCAACCCGCGCAAATCCGGTCTCCTCGACGCCATCAACATTCTCGACGGCGTCGAGGGCATCCTCTTCTGCCACTTCGAAGACTGCGACGTAGTCCGCCACGCCCTGGTACAGCGCATTGTGCGCGCCTACGAGTCGGTCAAATCGCAACAGCAGGAACTGCCCCTGGCTCTGGGCGATCCCATCGACGTGAGCGTTCAGCGCGCCGAAAACCGGCCCTCTGCCCAGCCCCTCCAACCCGCCAAACCACAATAAACATGTAACTCGCGTAGAATTGAAGATGAAACGGGGCCCTGCACGCCTGGGCCCCGCTCACCATGATCCTTCTCGACCCAGACTTGGACCCCGACCCCGCGCCCCGCTCAACCCCGGCGACGTCTTCCGCTGCGTCCAAACTCCCGCCAACTCCCCGCAACCTCCGCTGCCCTTCCGCACGCACCTTGGCGCGCTTCCTCAAGGATGCCCAGGCCGCCGTTCGCCTCAAGGGCGAAGTCACCGTGCAACTCACCACCGACACCGCCATCCGCCGCCTCAATCGTCAGTTTCGCCACAAGGACAAGGCAACGGACGTGCTCTCCTTTCCCGCCGAAGGCATCGGCGCCGAGCAAATCGCCGGCGACCTGGCCATCAGCATCCCCACCGCCCTCCGTCAGGCGATCGAACAGGGCCATCCCCTTTCTACCGAGGTCAAAGTTCTCATTCTTCACGGTTTGCTCCATCTGGCTGGCTACGACCACGAAGCCGATACCGGCCAAATGGCCCACCGCGAGCGCCTTCTCCGCGCCCGCCTCGGCCTCCCGCAGGGCCTCATCGAGCGCGTAGAAACCCCCAAGGGCAAGCGCCCATGACCCCTCTCGTCCTCGTCATCCTTCTGCTCCTGGCGGCCATTGAAACCCTGGCCTCCTACATGACCCGCGTCTACACCGAGTACGGCAAGATCCTGGCCCGCGAGGTCGAGGAGAATCTCGACGCCTGGGAAGAGCAGGTCGAGCCGCAAATCGGCCTCACCCGCGAGCACGCCGCCATCTCCGCCGCCGTCCTTCAGCAATTCACTCTTGGCCTCATCGCCCTTGAGTTCGGTGCCGTCCTCTTCGATCGCGCTCCCCGTCTGGGCCCGCCCACCGCCGGCGAGATCGCGCAAGCCCTTCTGGCCGTGGTGCTGGTGGTGGTCTTCTGCAACCAGCTTCTGCCCACTCTGCTCTTCAATCGCACCCGCGGGCGCTGGGCCGGACGTTTCATCTGGCCCATCCGCCTGCTGCTTTGGCTGGTCACTCCCATCACCGTCTTCGTCCGCTTCTTCTTCTCCGTCGCCGCCCTCGCTGAGGAACCGGCCAGCCCCGAAGAAGAATCCGCCGTCGATGTCGAAGCCCTGCTCGAAGCCGGTGAAGAGGAAGGCATCCTCGAAGAGAACGATCGCGAACTGGTGCGTTCCGCGGTCGAATTCGGTGACAAGCTGGTCCGCGATGTCATGACGCCCCGGCCCGAGGTTTTTGCCGTTCCTGAAACCCTCACCCTCGAAGAGTTTCTCGAGCTCCTCCGCGAACACAACTTCTCGCGCGTCCCGGTCTTTACCGGCTCCATCGACAACGTCACCGGCCTCGCCTTCGCCCACGACCTCTTGCAAATCACCGACGACGAAGCCCGCACCCGCACCGTCGCCAGCATCCAGCGCCCCGCCGCTTTCGTCCCCGAGACCAAGCGCGGCTACGAGCTGCTGCGCGAAATGCAGCGCGAAAAACAGCACATGCGCATCGTCATCGACGAGTACGGCGGCGTCTCCGGCCTGGTCACCATTGAGGACCTGCTGGAGCAGATCGTCGGCGACATCCGCGACGAACACGAGGAAGACGCTCCCATCGAAGGGCCGCAGCGCGAGTCCGGCGGCGTCTGGCTGGTTCCCGGCAGCTTCCCCGTCGACCAGTTGGCCGACCTCTTCGGCGAGCCCTCCGGCCTGGGCGACCTGGGCGAGCCCTACGAAGCCACCACCGTCGGCGGCCTGGTCAGCGAAATCGAGGGCCGCATCCCCCTCCCCGGCGAAGTCGTACTGCTGGAATCTGCCGGCCTGCGCATGGAAGTCGTCGCCTCCACCGACCGCCGCGTCGAGCGCCTCCGCATCTTCCCGCCCGCCGAAGCCAGCGAGACGGCGGCTTCCTGAATCCGCGGGTGCCCCAGATCCCGATTCTGGGACCTGGGATCGCAGGAAACCAGCATTGGAATTTCCAGGTCTGGAAACCCAGACCTGGGCCACCCGCCACTGCTGTCGTGTCAGGCTCCGGCCTTAGCTCTTATGGACGACCTCGAACGAATATCCATCCGGATCAAACACATCTGCAGCGTAGTATCCCGGATAGTATTCGACTCGCGCCCGCGGTGAGATATTGTCTTTGGCGCCAGCGGCGATCGCAGCCTGGTAGAACTCATCGACCTTTTCGTTGCTTTCGGCCTTGAAGCCCCAGTGAATTGCGGCCGGATCGGGTTTTCCTTGCTGGAGCCAGAAGAATGCCTGCTTCCCATCGCCAAATCCCCATTGGTCAGGATGACCGCCTTTGCCCTTGTAGGGCAGGAAGAATTTGATGTTCAGAGGCTTCAGGGCCGCCTCATAGAACGCCAGCGAGCGTTCGATATTGCTGACAGTCAGAATCATGAAACCGAGCATCGTTCTCTCCTTCAGATCACAAGTGCTTCAACGGCCTTTTCGCCATTGGGTACAGCATAGATCGCAAGCGCCGGTATGTTCATCCCCTCTGCCCTCACGGCATCCAACCAAACGTTACCTCCCACCAGAAAATGCCGTAAACTCAGTCAGGAGCGTTTCCCCCTTTGAAATCCGGATTTGTTGCCATTCTCGGCCGGCCCAACGCCGGCAAAAGTACCCTGCTCAATGCCCTCACCGGCGAAAAAGTAGCCATCGTCTCGGCCAAGCCCCAGACCACCCGCAACCGCATCGCCGGCGTGGTCGAGGTCCCCGCGCGCAAGGGCCAGCGCCCCGCCGCGCAGATCGTCTTTGTCGATACCCCCGGCGTCCACAAGCCCGGCTCCCACCTCGACCGCCGCATGTTGCAGGAGGTCTATGAGGCCCTGGAGACCCGCGACCTTGTCCTGGTCCTCATGGACGCCACCCGCAAGGTGCAACTGGAAGCCGTAGCTGCGCCGGCCGCCGAGCAATCCGCCCCGGCTGCATCTGAGTTCGGAGAATCAAAGCCGGGTGCCCCCCGTCTCGATTCTGAGACCGGGGAAACCTCAGCCGCCCAGTCCGCCGCGCCAGCCGTCGCGCCGGCCGCAGCTCCCCACCACGAGCGCACCAACTGGGCCAGCGAAGACGAATTCCTCTTTGGCCTTATCCGCAAAGTGGACTGCCCGGTCTTCCTGGTCCTGACCAAAATCGATCTGGTAGCCAAGGACCAGCTTCTGCCCCTGATCGAGAACCTCACCCACCAGTACGGCTTTGCCCAGATCATCCCCATCAGCGCCCGCAAGCGCGACGGCATGGAGCTGCTCATCAACAAAATCGTCGAAGCCCTGCCCATCGGCGAGCGCTATTACCCCAAGGACCAGTACACCGACCAGCCCCAGCGCTTCATGGTCGCCGAGCTGATCCGCGAGCGCATCCTGGTCGAGACCGGCGAAGAAGTCCCCTACGCTTCGGCTGTCGTCATCGAGCGTTTCGAGGAGCCGCCACCATTCGTTCCCCGAAAGAAGGGCGCCGTGCCCACCCGCCTGCCCCTCACTCGCATCTCCGCCGTCATCTATTGCGAGCGCGACGGCCAGAAGGCGATTCTGATCGGCAAAGGCGGCTCCAAACTGAAGGACATCGGCACCGGCGCCCGCCGCCAGATCGAATCGCTGCTCGGCACCCGGGTTTATCTGGAGCTGCACGTCGTCGTCGAGCCCGGCTGGCGCGAGTCCAAGACCTTCATCGAGTCCCTCGACTGGCGCAACCAGTTGGAAAAGCTCGGCGAAACTCAGATCGTAGAAAAACCCACGGACGAAGACAAATAGAAATCCCACATGCGCAAGAGCGGCCTTGATGCTGGCGGCAGCGAAATGCCGCCACCGGAGCTGACCCTCTGTTTACTACTGAGAAATTGACGAGTAGGCGACAAACCAGGCGTAACTTCGATCCTGGACCCTACGGCGTTTGTCAGTACCGATCCGTTCTTCATCGTGTAAATCGCTTTCGCTGAGTGATTTACACGCGAACTGACGTCGTTGGCCTCCGATGGCTTTGCTTTTACACAACCGACGATCGGGCTATTCACATCTCAGTGCCACCACAGGGTCCACGCGCATAGCTCGCCGGGAGGGCAGCCATGCCGCGACCAGCGTGATGGACAGAAACAAGAGCGAGATCCCGGCAAACGAAACGCCATCCACTGTACTCAACCCATTCAGTACTCCGCGCAACAAGTAGGAAGCTCCCACTGCGAGAATCATTCCCACCGCCAGCCCCGCCAGGGTAGGTCGTGCAACTTCGCGCAGCATCAGCGCAAGAACGTCGCGTCTCTTGGCCCCGAGCGCCATGCGGATACCAACTTCGCGGGTGCGCAACACCACGATATAGCTCACCGTTCCATAGAGGCCCATTGAAGCCAGGAATAGTCCGATGAACCCAACCGGAGTAGCAATCGCCGCCGCAAAGCTGGGAAGGATGAAAGCCTCCGACTGGTGAAGCAAATCTTCAAGCGTGTACGAAGAGGCAATCAGGCCAGGATCGATGGACTCGACCACTGGGTTGATCGCAGCAAACAACTGTTTTGGATCGGACTGACTTCGTATCAGTATGGGGTACACCTGGAGCTGGTCTTCCGGCATAGGCACATAGATAACTTCAGAGTCGCTGCTGTCCAACGAAGCGCCGTGTGTGTCACGGGCCACGCCAATCACCTGATACACCAGCCCGTCGGGGAGAAGAACACTTTTGTTCCGATATTGCCCGCCTGTGCCCAATCTCAAGCTGCGACCAATAGGGTTCTGATCCGGCCAGAGCTGTTGAGCGGCGGATTCGCTGAGGATGACTGTGGCTCCGGACCGGTCGGATTGCGATTGAAACTTGTGGCCAGACAGAATCGGAATGCAAAGCGTATCAAAGTAGTTCGCCTGAACATAGCTGTAATTCAAAGTCGCCCGCATGTTTTGTGTGGACGGTAACTCTCCATTCAGTGACACGGCAGCTCTTCTGCCCGGGAGGACTGGGGCTGAGGCGCTGGTGATCGCGGCCACTCCGGGCAAGGCTGCCAGGCGTCCGCGAAGCTCATGGATCAAAATATTTCTGCGCTGAGACGTGTACTGAGGCCCTTCCGGAAATCTTAGATCGAGAGATAAGAGGCGCTTGGTCTCGTATCCGGTATCTACCTTGAGCGCGTGAAGCGAACTGTGAATCAACATGCTGCCGGAGATCATGAGCGCCAATGCGACAGCAACCTGAGCCGTAATGAAGAGATCGCGAAGACGCCGGCTGCGTCCCGACGGAGTTCCTTGATTGCCCTTGAGCGCCGCGGCAAGCGCGGAACGTGAGCTTTCCAGCGCGGGTGCAAGTCCGAAGAGCAGACTGGCAACCATGGATAGTACAAAAGCATAAACAAAGGTCCCCAAGTCGGGAGTAACGCGAAAGATCGCTGTGCCATACTCGGCGGGAAGGGCTTTAGCTGCCATCATCGCCGCTCCCTTCGTCAGTAACCAGCTGGACATGAGTCCGACCGTGCCGGCCAACAAGCCCAGCAGTGCGCTTTCCGTCAGCAATTGCCGGACAACGCGCAGTCGGCTGGCTCCCAACGAAAGCCGCATGGCCAGCTCACTCTGGCGGGATGCGGCGCGCGCCAGTTGCAGGCTGGCGACATTGGCGCAGGCAATCACCAGCACCATCCCCACCGCCAGCATGATCAGAAGTATGGCGTACCGAATCTTACGGAATTGCTCTCCATCAAGAGGCAGAGGAAACGGAGAGCCCGGCCAAACCAGCGCCGTTGCTGGCTTGCCCCAATTCGTGAGCGGGTCATGCAGGGCGCTAAGGCGGTTGGCCAGAAGATTTACCTCCGCCTGCGCCTGGTCGATACGGACGCCGGGAGCGAGACGGCCAAACATGCGACAGCAGGGAGTTTCCCGATCGCGCAGTGAAAGGTCGTCAGCATGGAGCAGCGGCTCAAGCTTGAGCGGCAGCCAGAAATCTGGCACGACCACAGTCGTGCCGGTAAAATCTCGCGGCGTAATTCCGATGATCGTGAATGCTACGCCGTTCAGGCGAATAGCCTTTCCCAACAACGCTGGGTCGCCTCCAAACCGCCTCTGCCAATAGTTCTCGCTGATCAGAACCGAAGGTGCCGCGGTCAGTTCCGCTGGACTCATTGCATCGAAGCTCCGCCCGCGCATCGGCGCCACGCCCAGAACGGAAAAATAGTTTTCCGAGACAACCATGGTCTCAGCAAACTCTTTGTTGCTGGCGCCGGTCGGAAGCAGACCCAGTTTACCTATCATTGTGCCAGTTGCAGCGTCACGCTGACTTACGGTATCGCCTGCACCGGAGATAGGTAAGAGCTCAATGTTCGTCGCATGAGCAATCACCCCGCTGAAAGAATGAAGCTGATCTCGATAAGACTCGTAGTCTGGATAGCTGAAGAAGGCCTCTATAGCGCCCGAGTGAGGGATAAGCGCGATGTTGACCACCCGTTTGGGATCGTGGGCGTCGAGAGGTCGATTGAAGAACGCCTTGTAAGCGGTGAAGGCGGCCGTGTTGACCCCAATCCCCAGCGCCAGCGCCAGCACGGCCACAGCAGTGAACCCGATATTGCGGCGCAACATGCGTGCCCCGTAGCGCAGATCCTGCAAGACCGTCTGCGGAAGAGTCATCAGGTCGATCTCGCTCACACGCTCTCGCCACACACTCGGATTGCCGAAACGCAACCGCGCTTCGCGGCGGGCCTCTGCCTGTGGGATTCCCTCTTCTACGTTCAACTGCTCTCGCATCGAAAGGTGGAATTCGAGTTCTTCTTCCACTTCTCTTGCCAGCTTTCTTCTTCCAAACAGTGCGCGCATCCGCGAAAACCACGCCATGGGTTGCCTCCTGGGTCTACGCTTGTTCGAATTCCAGCACCAGGGCGACCGCGCCGGTAATCTTCAGCCAGTTTTCCCGCTCCGCGTTCAGTTGTTTCCGGCCCAACGAAGTGAGCCTATAGAAGCGGGCACGCCGATTGTTTTCGCTCAGTCCCCACTCGGCGGCGATCCATCCCTCCTGCTCCATGCGATGGAGTGCGGGATAAAGCGAGCCCTCTTCAACGCGCAGAACCTCTTTCGAAATCCGTTGGATATGAAGGGTGATGCCCCAGCCGTGCATAGGCCCCTGATCGAGACTTTTCAGAACCAGAAGAGCCAGAGATCCTTGCAAGGCGTCGTTCTTCGCTTTTGCCATAAAGCGCCTCCTGTAGACATCTATAGAAGACTGCCACTTCTCGATTGCAATGTCAATCTGGCCTGAAGTACAACCTGCATCGAATGTCGCTTGCAACTCGGAGATTGAAGGTTAGGTCACTTGTCGTCTACGTAAATTCGCCTCTGCATTCGCTCAGCGGAAAATCCGTACCGCGAAGTCGCCTTCCCGACTGTTTTCCTCGATTTCCGCGCTCTGAGTTAACCGCCAAACCGGAAGTTGCTCCCTTGTCAGGTGCCCATATCTCCAAGCGTCTTCCGCTCGGCGATGTGCGATTCCCCGCCGCAAACCCCGCAAACCCGCCAACTCGCCAACCCCGCGCCAGCGGGGGCTAACCTGCTAAATATTCAAGACTTAGCCTACTCAAAAAGAGAAAAAACCTCCGTGGAAGAACGCAACATTTCCGTGCATTTCTTGTGCAGTCGGAATAACCACTCAAGTAACTCATATATAAGACATTAAAAGCAAAATCCCCTAAAACACGGTCCCCAAAACCGAGCCGTAAAAGACCCGAAAATGGCCAGATTTCGGCCTGAAACGCCTTAAAAATGGCACAAATCGCCACAGTCCAGCGCCACAATCTTCGCTTCCAGTTCGCCTTCCCGACTGCTTTCCGCGATTTCTGGGCTTCGAGGGAAGCGTATCTCTCACGCCGTCTGAAACCCTGCGCCGGAGGCGCATGGTTGGTTAGCCCCGCGCTTCAGCGTGGGGAAAGCGTCCCCCCTCATGACAGAGCCGGAGTCCCGTAGGGACGGCGCATTCCCCTCGCACCAACCCCATGGACTCTTTCGTAAAACAGAATGGAAAAACACAAAACCGGGGGATCTCTCTTGCCCTTTAGAGACAGGACACTAGTAGCGGAAAGCTGACAGCTGAAAACTGAAAACTGTTTTTGCAGATCATTTCCGCCCGTGGGCGCACAATCATCTCATGCAATGCTCTACCTCCTACGCCTCTTTGTACGGAAAATCCGCCTACCCCCACCCCCCCTATGTGTTTTCGAGCACATTTTGCCTTCCGTGGAACCTATAACATACATGTAATGATCCATTTGTAAATTTTACCCATTATCCAACCAGTAAACACAAGTGCCCTATTTTCCCCTGTTTTTGCCCTGATAATGGCTCAAAAACCTGTTTTTTGGCGCGAAAACGCCCCGTTTTGAAGCCGTTTTTATTGCGGTTCTGCTCTCGCTCAAGTGGGAGAAACCAATCCTGAGCAGACCTCCAGAAAATATTTTTGAGGCATCGATTGCTGGCCACTTGCCGCTCCCTTTTCCCTGATTCGAGAGCTGCCCTCATCTGCTCGCCACAACCTCGTTCTGGTCATCCACCGCAAACGGCTTCTGCCCCTTGTAATCGGAGAAGTGAACCACGCTGTCGTACGCGTCCTTGATCAAATCCTGGAGGGGAATCACGCTGCCGTTCACGCGCTGCTCGTCCAGCAGGTCCAAATCCACGTCCGCGACAATCATCTGCTCCTGGTTGATGGTGCCCTCGGCGGCGATTCCGTCCCGCGCAAAGAAGTAGTCGGAAGGCGTCAGGATCGCGGCCTGGCCGTAATTCGTCGCCATGTAAGGCACCAGCGGAAGATTTCCCACCGTTCCGGTCACCGCAACGTAGATCTGGTTCTCGATGGCGCGCGCCTGGGCGCAATAGCGCACCCTGCAGAATCCCTCGCGTCCATCGGTGCAGGACGGAATGAACAGAATCTCGGCGCCCGCCTCGGCCATCACCCGTGCCACCTCGGGAAACTCCACGTCGTAGCAGATCAGAATGGCGATGTTGCCGAAGTCGGTGTGGTAAAGATACAGTCCATGCCCGCGGCTGAGCTGGTAAGGCCCGCTCTCCGTGGGGGTCAGGTGGACCTTCTTCTGGCGGAAGACCTGTCCGTTGGGAGTGAACAGGTGGGCGGCGTTGAAAACCTTGCCCCTCTGGAAGACCGGATGCGTCCCGCCGATGATGTAGATCCCCGTCTCCTGCGACAGGCGCAGGAAGAGTTCCTCGTATTGCGGGGCCATGCGCGCCAGGCGCCGCACCGCCAGGGCCGGCGCTGGCTCATTGATGTAGCTGAGCAGTTGCATGGTGAAGAACTCGGGGAAAAGAACGAAGTGGGCCTTGTAGTCCTTGGCGCTACGCACAAAGAACTCCACCTGGTGCGCAAAGTCGTCAAAGCAGCTGATGGGCCGGAGCAGGTATTGCACAGCGGCAATCCGTACGCGCCGCGGGCGCGGCGTGCCACGCATGGCCTCGGCGGCTGCCTGCTCCAGTGCCGCGTGCTGCAGGCTCGCCTGCAGGCTTACAGAGGAGGTGTACTCGGGATTCAGCCACTCCAACACCGTGGCAAAGCCGCGCGACTCCGAGTCGGCCATGTAGCCAGGAACCACATCCAGAACCACCAGCCCGTTATCGAGCTGAAAAGTCAGCGCCGGGTCCCTGCGTTTGCCGTCCACGACCTCAGCCACGTATTCCTTGGCCGTCATCTGGCCCGCCAGGGCAGAGTAGCCGGGAATCCGTCCTCCCGTCAGCAGGCGCTTCAAGCCGCGGTCCCGGATCAGGTCCTTGCGCGCCTCGTAGAGCGCCGACCCAATGCCTTGCTGGCGCGCATCGGGGTCCACTCCCATATCGGCCCCGTAAAGCGTCTTCCCCAGCTGGTTGTGGGTGTCGAAGGTTCCATCGCCGGTAATCGACGACCAGTTTGCCGACTCGGCGTAGTCGTCCCAGTCAATCAGCAGCGAACTGGCTGAACCTACAACGCGATCTGACAGGTCGCAAGCCACCAGTTGGCCCTCGGGAAAGACCTCCAGGTGACGCGCCAACTGCTCCGCTCTCCACGGCATCTGGCTCGGAAAGGCTCGCCGCTGCAACTCGATCACTGCGGGAATGTCGTCGTACGTCATCTGCCGGATGCTGAATAGCGCCGCTTGTTCGACCATATCGCCCATGGGGAACGCTCCTGCTCCTCATTTTTTGGAGCTACATTCGCCAGTTTAACCATGCAATGTTAATCGGAGTTTTACAATCCGCTCAATTCTTTGGCATCGCACATCATTCGACCTCTCCGGCTGACTTTTTGAGGAGAACCAGGACAGGCACAATCAATCTGAGGAACTCTCAGACGGCGCGCACTCTTCCCCTCCCATTGGCTTTCACCCAGTACATGCGTGCATCGGCGGCGCCGATCACAGCGTGGACCTGCGCGCCATCGGCCGGCGCCGTGGAGATCCCCACACTGGCGCTCACACACAGTTCCAGCCCGTTCTTCATGCGAAAGCTGGTTTTCATGAGCACAGCCAGCAGTTGCTCTGCCTGCGCCAGCGCGGCCTCGGCCCCGGTTTCGGGCATCAGAATCACGAATTCGTCCCCACCGTAGCGGAAGCACCAGTCCTGTTTGCGGCTCAACTGCTGGAGACGCTCCCCGATGCGCGCCAGCAGTTCGCTCCCCACCAGGTGGCCGTGCGCGTCGTTCACCAGCTTGAAGTGGTCCAGATCCAGAAATGCCAGGCCGAGCGGCAGCTTCAAGCGTTTGCTGCGCTCCAGTTCCCGGCTCAAAACCTCGTAGAGATGGCGCACGTTGTAAAGGCCCGTGGTGTCGTCCGTGATCGTCAATTGCTGGATGCGGCCCACGTCCCGCGCATTCTCGATGGCAATGGCGGCGTGGTCGGCCAGAATGTGAAGAAACGCAATGGTGTAGTCGTCCAACTGGTCGGCGCGGGGATTGAAAATCTCGATGGCGCCGTGTGTCCCTTTTCGCCCGCGCAAAGGCAGCGCGATCACCGATCTCACCCTGTCCGACCTGGAACCGAGTGTCTCTTTCAGCCTCGGATCGTTAACTGCTTCGGGAACAATCAGTGTTTCCCCGTGCTCCACCACCCAGCCAGCCACTCCCTCACCCACCTTCACGTGCAAATCGCGCAAGGCTGCCTCTTCTCCTCCCGCCGCGATGGCGTAGTAGAGCTCCTGGCGCGTCTCGTCCAGCATCAGCAGCGTCCACAGATCCGCCTCGATGAACCGCTCCATATGTTCGATGATGGTGCGCAGAATGGCGTCCAAATCAAAACTCGAAGTCAGCGAACGCGCCACTTGATGGAAGACAAGAAGGTCTTCCAGAGGGATACGGCCTTCCGTATCTTTGATCATTCTGGAGTCCATTTTCCGGAACTATTGGTAGTTCTGCGAAATGTAGTGCTTTTGGAGCATATTAAGGCGCGCGCCTCGACGCTGCAAGCATACGCCTTTCCCTGAGGGCGCAGCTCAACCGCCGATGTGCACCATCGACCGGGATGGTTTCAGGAAGCCTGGCTCCCCAATGTGATGGCGCGCCTCCTTGCCCTCGATCGTCCCCACAATGTAGGACGCCAGTTCCGCGTCGCTGGCTCCTGCCCGCAAGCGCCCATAAAGGTCGTGCTCCACTTGAGAAAAAAGACAGGTGCGGATCTTGCCGTCCGAGGTCAGCCGCACCCGGCTGCAGGCACCGCAAAAAGCCTGGCTCACCGGCGCAATAATGCCGATCTCGCCCACCCCATCGGCAAATCCGTATCGCCGCGCCGTTTCGCTCGAATCCCGCGCCGGCAGCTCCACCAGCGGCAACGCCCGACTGATGCGCTCGACGATTTCCCTTAGGGGCACCACAATCTCCGGCGTCCACAGCCGGCCCTCTTCCAGAGGCATAAACTCGATGAACCGCACCACCACGTTTTCCTGGCGCGCAAACTGGGCAAATCCCTCGATCTCGCCATCGTTGAAGCCGCGCAACAGCACGCAATTGACCTTTAACGGCGTCAGACCGGCTGCGCGCGCGGTCCGAATCCCCTTCAGCACTGTTGCAAAGCTGCCCGGAACCCGCGTGATGCGCTCAAACGTAGGGGCGTCGACCGCATCCATGCTCACGGTAACCCGGTTGATCCCAGCGTCCTTGAGCGGCACTGCCAACCGATCCAGCAAGTGGCCGTTGGTGGTCAGCGCCAGTTCCAGCGGCTTGCCCTCAACGGTGCGCAGACGCACCAACTCCCGCACCAGATCAAGCAGGCCCTTGCGCAGCAGCGGCTCTCCACCGGTCAGTCGAACCTTGGTGATGCCCAGGCCCACAAAAGCCTGAATCAGCCGCAGGTAGTCGTCGATTTCCAGTTCAGGATACTGCGCCCCGTCTTCCCCCGTGCGGCAGTAGACGCACTTGTAGTTGCAACGGTCGGTGATGGAAACGCGCAGATCGTGGATGACACGCCCATGGCTGTCGGTCAGCCGGGGATGGGGCGTCACCGGGTTCGAGACGATCGGGGAAGCAATAGCCATCGCAATTTTATGAAGCCAGTGCAGGCTCGTCCGAAGAACGTGTTCAGAGATTCGTTGAAACGATTACCTAGTCCAGCCGCGGGGTGCCCCGGCGCAGCACAATTCCCGCCACGCCGAATACAACGATAATGACCACCGCGATGGCAAAGTAGTAGGCAATCGGATGCGCCCAACCCGGCGAATAGCTCAGATCCTGCCCCACCCACAACAGCAGAATGGCGGCAATCGCCGCAAACTGGCCAGCTATCACCAGAAAAGTGTGGCCCAGATCGCGCCGCTTGTCCAGCGCCTCCACCTGGTCGGGGGTCAGATTTCGCTCTTCGGGGGGAAGAAGAGAATTTGCCATGCGTATCTCCTCGCGGGCCTGCTTTTGGCCTCCCGGCCCACCCGCATACTCTCTCGATTCAATCACAAGGCAGCGGGTCAGCGCCAGTGAAGATCCACCACAGTAGTCCGGCCCCGGATTCCGGAGCCGGACCTGAACCCATTGCCTATTTGGGCGGATAGCCCACCGACTGGGCGTAGAGCGGGCGCTTGGTCGCGGGAATCGCGAGCGCCGCCGCCACGGAGGGCGCGTCCTGCTGGCCGTGGAGCGCATAGAACCACGCGTTCAGCCCCTCGGAAGCCGCAAACAGGTAGACGTTCTGCCCGATGAATCCCACATCCACCTGGGCCCAATCGTCCTTGACCGCAGCCACGTAAACCAGCGTCACGGCTGCCTGTCCGGCAGGAGGCGCGCCCATCTTGGCGCGCAAATCGCCTCCCACAACCGGCCGCAAGCTGTTGGCTTCAGCCTCGTAAACATAGACTCCACCCGGCAATACCACGTCGATTTCAATGTCCTGGCTGTTCATCGCCGAGGGCGCCGTGCGACCCAGCCCCGGCTTCACATCGCGCAGGCGGTTCACGCCAAAGGCCGCCCAAAGCAGGTTGGAAAGCGTCTGCAGGGGCAGGGGCTGCTCACGGAACGCTCGGGTGGTCCTGCGCTGGGAAAGCGCCTGCATCAGGGGCATCCCGGCCGTGATCTGGGGTTTGGGCAACTGGATCGGTTTGAGCTCTTGAGCTGGCAAGGCAGCTCCGCCCGCCAGCAACAGAACCAGAAGAGCAGACGGCAGAAGTGCTCTCAAAACGAGGAAACGAGAGGAAATGCGCATGATTTCACCTCGAAGGTTGCGGTTGTGCACGCCTGCCTCCGAGGGTGTGCGAAACAAGGGGAAGAAGAGGCTCGAATGCGTGTCGCGGCAACTGCAAAACACTGGACGGCCCCGCGGCTTGGGACTATTCGGTCAAAAACGCCAGCGACTGCAAGCCTGCAATCTCGAATGGCTTACGGCAGCGTACGTTGACGCAAGACAATTTATCGTCGCGTCTTACCATGTAAGACTGCGCCTTGGCAAAGCGCGCCCGATCCCGCTCGTCGGCCCCGCGCGGCAGTTGCGCCCGCTTGCGCCGAACCACCCAGGTCACCTTGTACTCCCCTGCCTGCCCGCACTTGGGACAGACCAGGGTATGCGTGCGTTGCTCCGTCGTTTCGTTGAAAAAATCCCGCTCTTCCATGACTTTCTGCTTCTCCGCTCTTCCACTTCGGAAGAATCTATTCCATACTCACCCTTGGCATGACGAAACGCAAGCCAGCAATATTCTCCGCCAGCAAGGCAGTAAAAGCCAACGCGCGTGAGCGCATAGGTCAGCCCAAGCCCGCACGCGTGATCGACACCGAACCGCGCACGGGCCGCGAAATCAAACATAAACCCAAACTCGAAGAAATCATTCGCCAGGAGGAATAGCCATGGCCAAAGCCGTTGGCGTAGGCGGTATCTTTCTGAAGTCCAACGATCCACAAGTGCTGGCTACCTGGTACGCCACGCACCTGGGGATCACAGGTTTGGATAAAACTTCGCTGGTCTTTGATGGTCCTGAAGCGGGCGGAATGACCGTCTTTTCCCATTTTCCCCAGAACACTGCCTACTTCGGAGATGGCCAGCAGTCTTTTATGCTCAATTTCCGCGTGGACAATCTCGACCAACTGCTGGCCGATCTCGCCGCTGCGGGAGTCAACATCGATCCCAAGCGCGAGGATCATCCCTACGGGCGTTTTGCCTGGATTTCAGACCCTGAAGGTAACCGTGTGGAGCTCTGGGAAGCCGTGCCGGAAGCGTGAAGCGGAAATTGAGAAATTTTCCGGTAAGACAGTAAAACGGCGCGTAAGACAGGATTTCTGCTTTCCTCCTGCCTCGTCTTACGCCGTCTTACGGGTGTCTTACAACTGTCCGACAGCCGTAAGACACTTGCAAGACCACCACACTTTCAGAAAAACTGTCTTACGGGCGAGAGAGGCTGTACGGACCGGGGAGCACCGGTGCGGCCACCTTTTCAGTCGGCTCTGCTTCCCCCTGCGCCGCCGTTCGCTTGGAAAGAATACGGAACTGCACCACCAGGTCCAGCAACACCGGCACCGGCTTGCCATCCTTGATCGCTGGCTCGAAACTGGCCTTGCGTATGGCCGCAACCGCGTTTTCGTCCAGCCCAAAGCCGATGGGCCGGCCAACCGCAATCTCCTGCGGCTTTCCATCCGCCCCAATCACGGTGTGATAAAGTGCCATGCCTGCCACACCGTTGGCCTGCGCAAACTCGTTCGAATCCGGCTCGAAGGTGGAAAGAAGACGCGCCTTCCTGGTCACCGTGTTCTGACGAAGAATGGCGGGATCCCTGGGTCGGTAATCGGCCTGGTCCGCCACAGCCTGGTAGTAGAGCTTCCAGAACTCCGGCATCGCTGCCAGCATGCGCTCGTCAAGCCCCTGGGCGAAGATCTGGTCCAGAGAGTCTTTGAGCACCTGAGTCGCGTGGGCCGGCGAGGTTGTGGTCGTAACGCTCCTGGCGTCGGCCGGGAGTTCCGCCTCGGGCGCGGCGGCAATGGAGGCCTTCAGCTGGTCGGCCTCGCTCATCTCGGCAGCTTCAGAGGCTGGCGCCGCAACAGGAGCGAGAGACCCGGCCTTCTTCCCTGTTTCCTTCTTCTTCTTTGGCTTCACCACGACCTCGCGATCGATGGTGATTTTTACCATTTTCTTTTTGGGCGTGATACGGACCCGGTCGACAGCCCTCGTGGGGTCTTCGTACGCCAGCTGGCCTACAAAGTGCAGCCCGTACCGCCCACCCTCCAGTTCCACCTTGTGCTTGGTCAGCCGTACATGGTCGATCTGGATGCCGCTTAGTGTATAAGAACCTTGCGGAGAATGGCCCGCGAGACGCCCGTGTTCGTCGAAAGAGAGCGCATTGTCCAGGTAACCGCCGCGCAGATAGAGTGCCTTGCCCACCAGCATCTTTTTCAGTTCTTCTTCGGTGATGCCGCCTGCCTTCGAATTCTCCGGCTCGTCCTGCGCTGGCGCGGACGTGGCGGCCGGAGCCGCTGCTTGCTGGGAAATCTGTACCGGTGGACTCGTCTCCGGCTGTACCGCCTGCGTCCCGGCGGAAGATGCGGGCTGTTGCGCCAGGGCAGTCCAACCGATCGTCAGAAGGAACGCTGCAAAGCATGCTAAGGCACCAAACCGGTTCGGAACCGGCACAGAACAACAGCGGCGAAGTCGGAGCGAGAACATCAGCATTGGGAAAGACCTTTGAGCGCCACTCTAACAGGATTTCATTCGCGTGGTGCAAAACGAAGGAAAAGGCGTCTCTGCCCTATTCGGATTCATCCCTGCGCCCCGAGGGCCGCTTCAGGCGCCAGAGAATGCGGCGGAAGAGGCCGAGGACGCGTCGTGTGTCGGCCGGATTCAACCCAAGGCGGCGCACTAGTAGGCGAAGGTCATGACGGTTGGCAGCTTGCATCGAACGCGGAGAGTAGCCCGCCGCACTCATCGTCTCTTCGATCAGCCCTGACAGCAGCTCAAGAGCGCCGGATGGAACTGCCGGACCCGGCGGGCGAAAGGTCGAAGATTTGGAGCCCTCTGCGGCCGCCTGCGCCACGGGCAACTCGTCCAGCGCAGAAAATGCGCGCGATGACAGTTCGTAGAGGCAGACGGCAACTGCTTGGCCCAGGTTCATGGAGGGCTGGTGGACGTCGGTCGGGATTTCCACCAGCACATGGCAGTATGAGAGGTCATCGCGGCTTAGCCCGTGATTTTCCGGACCGAACACCATCGCGATGCGCCCACCCCGGGCCAGTTCGCGTTCGACCAGCGGGGCAAGCGCAGGCAGTTGAACCACTTGCTGTTCTGCTTTTCGGTAGGTGAGCGTTCCTGTGCCCACCACCAGCGTGCAGTCGACCAGAGCCTCAGGCAGAGACGCAGCCTCCTTTGCGTCCCGCAGCAGTTCCGGCGCTCCAACCGCCGAACGCGCCTCCCGCCAGTGGGGCGCGTAAGGCGCGACCACTGCCAAATGCTGAAAGCCGAAGTTGGCCATGGCGCGTGCGGCAGCCCCCATGTTGAGCGGGTTACGCGGGCGCACCAGAATCATGTCGAGACGATCGCGTTGGGTTTCTGGGAGCAAGAGTTGATTGTAGGTCGGTGGCTGCTATCGGCGCCAGTACGCAGCTTTCCCCGCGGCGAAATACACCCGGCAACTGCTAGTACCACCATTCCTCACGCGCCCCATTTGCAACAATGGGTTAGAAGGAGATTCAAATGCGCAAGCGCCGCCTTGGAAATGGGCCGCTGGAGATTTCGGAGCTGAGTTTTGGAACCTGGCTGACAGTGGCCGGGGGAATTGGGCGGGAACAGGCTATCCGCTGCATTCATGCTGCGTTGGAGCACGGAATTACGCTCTTCGATACCGCCAACCAGTACGGCGCAGGCGAGGCGGAACGGGTATTGGGAGAGGCGCTCAAGGCTTTCCCCCGCGACCGTTCGATGATTGCGACCAAGCTTTATTTCCCGGTAGGCGACGAGCCAGATAAGGGGCTTTCCGCGGTACAGATCGAAAAGCAACTGGACCGTTCGCTCCAGAGGTTGGGGACAGACTTCATCGACCTTTACCAATGCCACCGCTATGACAGGGAGACGCCGCTTGAAGAAACTCTTGGCGCCCTGGACCGGGCGGTAAAGTCAGGCAAAGTACGCGCCATCGGTTTCAGTGAGTGGACCGGGGAGCAGATCGAAGCGGCCGCGGCAATCTCGGAGGCCAACGGGTTGACAGCGTTCTCCTCGAGCCAACCGCAGTACTCTGTGCTCTGGCGGAAGCCCGAAGCAAAGGTCTTTCCCGCCTGCCAAAAGCACGGGATCGGGAATCTGGCCTTTTCGCCCCTGGCTCATGGCGTTCTGACCGGAAAGTACGCACCTGGACAGCCGCCGCCGCCTGGCAGCCGCGCCTCCAGCGAACACATGAATGTGTTCATGGAAACAGCCGGACGCCATTACCGCTCGGATTACCTGCTCGAGGCGGTGGCGCAATTGAAGCCGATTGCCACAGAACTGGGGCTGACAATGGCGCAGATGGCACTGGCTTGGGTCTTGCGCAGGTCCGAGATAACTTCTGCGATTATCGGAGCATCCCGGCCCGAGCAGATTGCCGACAATGTCCATGCAGCGGGAATTGAACTGCCCGCTGACGTGCTCGCGCGAATCGATCAGGCAGTCGGCAGGGTCGTCACCTGGGAGTAAGAGCGGCGCTCTCGCTTGAGCAGGACTGGCCGCACCCAAAGAAATCGGGACCTGGAAAATCCTGCTCCAAGCGCTAAAAGTACAGCCGCTCTATTCCGCTTTAGCGATCGCGTCGATGTGGACACTCTTCTTGTCCGTGTCGGCGGTCGCAGTCACCGTGACGTGGTCGCCGTAAAAGTCTTTCACGGCGGCAGGGTTGTCGATGGTCCAGACTGCCTTCTTCTCTTCGTCCACGAAGACCGGGGCCATACCACCATCGATGCATTTCTTGACGCAAGCCGCGCCTTCGCCAACGTGTTTGGCACCACACATCGAGTCGGAAATCCATCCATTGATTTTGGTTGAATCGGCGGCTCCGGCCGCGGCTGCGGTCAGGCCAAAGAGAGCTACCAGCAATGCCAAGGTACGCTTCACGAAAACCTCCTGGGGAATGGGGGAATCTCGTTCAGCCTCCATCATGCTCCCGTGTCCGGGTTTTCGACAAGATTTTTCGTCTCAGGCCTTGGTTGGATAAAAATATTGCCCGTGCGCTTCCTGCCGGCCTGAAAGGCTCTCGCGACGAGATTCGACGCTCTTCAGCATTCCCTCGTAGCGCTGTGACGCTGCCGAAAAACGATTGATCAGCTCGGAGGTTTTGATGAGGAAGCCGGGATTCTTCTCCCTTATTTCTTCCAGGATGGGAGCAAACTTGGCCAACAGAAAAAAACCTTCTCCGTTGCAATCCACAAATAGTTCTGCGGAGACCGCGCCATGCAGGACCATGGCCGCCGCCATCTCCCAATAGGTGAGCACCTGGCGAAGCCAGGCGTTATGCGGGTCGCCAGGATTCGAGGCCACAGCGAAGAATTCTTCGGCTGTGGCCGGCCAGAACTCGCCCGTGATCCACGCGCGCGCCTCGCGCATCACGGCTTCCGTACGCAATTCATAGAGTCTAAGAATGATTTCGGCATCGGCAGGCGTTGCGAGCATACGTTCCATGAGGGGTTTCTCCGCTGCCTCATACTAACGGATTCAACGCAAAGCTGCCGACCCACGTCCCACTTCCACAACCTCATCAGCTCCGCAGATACACTTCCGGGGCTGTTGCCGCACCCACACGCGCAGGTTTCTACGCGGGCTGCAACTCCTTCTTGCCGCCCTTCTTCTCCACCACTGGCCCATGCGTCTCAGCCGTCGGCGGCGTTGGCGCGTTCCCAATCCGTTTGGAGTAGCTGCAAACCACTGTGGCCGTCTCCGCCGGCGCACTTCCCTTCTTCGCGCGCTTCTTCGGCGCGGTCACTTCCTCCGCACCCTTCTTCTTGTTGGGGCACTCCAGGTAGATGCCATCCTTCAGCGTCTTCTCAACAAGATAAGAGCTCTTGCACTCCGGACACTTCTTGGCTACCGGCTTGTAGTTCGAGGTGAAATCGCACTTGGGATAGTTAGTGCAACCCCAGAAAATGTTGCCCCGGCGCGCCTTGCGTTCGGCCAGGTCGCCCTGCCCGCACTTGGGGCACTTCAGCCCTTCGATCAGGTTCTGCTTCACATACTTGCACTTTGGGTACCCGGAGCAGGAAACAAACTCCCCGTAGGCTCCCTGGCGCAGCACCAGCGGCTTGCCGCATTGCGGGCAGTCCTCGCCCGTCGGTTGCGGCGTGGCCTGCTTTTGCTGCTGCTTCTGGCTCAGCTTCCGGAAGGTCTTGCAAGGCGGATCCTCGCTGTACCCCGGGCACGACATGAACATTCCGAAAGGACCGCGCCTGAGCACCATCACCCGGCCGCAATTCTCGCAGTACTCCTCGGTATCGCCGGCCTCTTGCGCTTCCGGCGTATTCATGTCCGGCTTGGCCGCCGTATTTTCTTTGGTGAACGTGCAACTCGAGGGGTCCTTCTTGTTGTAGGCCGAACAGGCAAAGAAACTGCCGAATTTTCCCCACTTCAGCAGCAGCGGCGACCCGCACAGATCGCACTTCTCATCCGTCACCTGCTCCATTCGCTTGATGTCTTCCATCTTCGTGCCGGCGTCCTTGAGTTCTTCCTCGAAGTGACCGTAGAAACCATTCAACAGGTCAGTCCAGCTTTCCTTGCCTTCCTCGATGTCGTCCAGTTCTTCCTCGAGGCGCGCCGTGTATTTGGTGTCGAAGATGTAAGGGAAGTTCTTCACCAGAAGGTCGCAGACCACCACCCCAATCTCGGTGGGATAGAAGCGCCCGCGCGACCCTCCATGCTTCACCACGTACTCGCGGTCCTGGATCGTCGAGATGATCGAAGCGTAGGTTGAGGGCCGTCCGATGCCCCGTTCCTCAAGTTCCTTCACCAGCGAAGCTTCGTTGTAGCGCGGAGGCGGCTCGGTAAAGTGCTGTTCGTCCTCCAGCTTCTCCAGTTCCAGCCTCTTCACCCCGTCCAGGCTGGGCAGCTTGTTGAACGACTCGTCTTCCTCGTCCTTCTTCTCCTCGAGGACCTCGTAGACCTTCAGGAATCCATCGAAGCGTAGCACCGAACCCGAGGCGCGGAAGTCGTAGGTCTTCCCCGTCTTCTGCGAGACCGCTGCGATCTTGGCCGTGGTCACATCGAAGACCGCCGGCGACATCTGCGAGGCCACAAAACGCTGCCAGATCAGCCTGTAGAGCTTCAGTTGCTCCTCGGTCAGGTAGCGCGCAATCGACTCCGGCGTCCTCGACGCGTCGGTCGGACGGATGGCTTCGTGCGCGTCCTGCGCGGCCTTCTTGCCCTTGTACACATTCGGCGTCGCGGGCAGATACTGCGCTCCCAACTGCTTGGTGACCCACTCCCGCGCCGCTTCGACCGCCTCCGGTGAAACCCGTGGCGAATCGGTACGCATGTAGGTGATCAGGCCCGTGGTACCCTCTGGCCCCAGGTCCACGCCTTCATAAAGCCGCTGCGCCACGCCCATGGTGCGGCGCACGTTGAAGCCCAGCTTGTTCGAGGCATCCCGTTGCAACTGGCTGGTGATGAACGGTGGCAAAGGCCTGCGCTGTTGTTCGCGCGCTTGTACCGAGGCCAGCGACCACTTCGCCTTCTCCAGGGCCGCCAATACCTCCTTCATCGACTTCTCGCCCGCTACTGCATTGCCGATGAACTGCTCCTTGCCATCCTTGTCCTCGCCATTGGCTACCCGCGCCGGCTCGCCGTCAATCCCCACAAAGCGCGCCTTGAGCGACTTCGCCGCCTGCGTCTCCGGATGCAGAAGGGCGTGCAGCGTCCAGTACTCCACCGGACCGAATGCGCCAATCTCCCGCTCTCGCTCGACGATCAGGCGCACCGCCACCGTCTGCACGCGACCGGCCGACAATCCACGCCGCACCTTGTCCCACAACAACGGTGAAATCTGGTAGCCCACCAGCCGGTCCAGCACCCGCCGGGTCTGCTGCGCATTCACAAGATTCTGATCTACGTCCCGCGCGTGCTTGAAGGCCTCCTGCACGGCCTTCTTGGTGATCTCGTTGAAGGTCACGCGGCGAATTTTTTTTCTTTCCTTGGCGCTGGTCCCAAGCTGCAGCGCCAGATGGTAGGCAATCGCCTCGCCCTCGCGGTCGGGATCGGGCGCCAGGAAAATTTCGTCCGCCTTGGCGGCCGCCCGTTTCAACTGCGCCACAACCTTCTCTTTGTCCGGAGTGACCACCAGCGTCGGCTCAAAGGTCCGATTCTCCAGTTCAACGCCGATTTCCTTCTTGGGCAGGTCCATGATGTGCCCGACAGACGCCAGGACTTCGAACCCTTCGCCTAGATACTTCTCGATCGTCTTCGCCTTGGCGGGCGACTCGACGATTACCAGTGATCTGTTCATTGCCATCCTTATTACCAATCCCACTCTACGCTGTCCGGGCTGTTGGACTCGAGCGCGGGCCATTCGTTGTTTTTCGACGCAGGTCGGATTCTGCCCGCGCTCTTCGCCGCTTTCCCTATCTGGGAAAAAGCAACCGCAAAGATTGGACGCTACCACGGAACACCGCTTTGTTTCCACTCACAGTAGACTTTTCTTCGCCAGGCGCGCCATTTTCGGGCAGGCGAAAACGTGGCGCTATCGCGGCGTAACCTTATCTGTTTGTGCGCTAAATAGGCAAATGCACGGCGGATCTCGCTCCACTCCAACAAAAAATACTGTCGAGACCATATTCTTGGCTAAGTTTCATCGCAGCAAGGGCGGGGAAACCACAAACCCCAGTTCCAGACGTTCACGCAGAGATCGAGTGGCTGAAAATATCGGGCAGATGGAATTACAGAGGCGTCCATTAGAAAAAACAAAAATGCAAGCTCAACAAAACAAAGAAAAAAGCATAATAAACTCGCTTCATTCTCTGCAAGTCGACGAAGCCGATGGTGAATCGCCCTCCGCATACTTACATCGTCGCCACGTAATTCTTCCCAGGTAAAGACCGCACCCGCCCCGTGATTTCCAGCTCAAACAGTGCCGTAAATACCTCGGACGACGTCAGTTGCGTCTCCAGCAAATCGAGAATCTCGTCAATCTGCAAGCTCTCATCGGTGCGCAGAATCTCCAGCACCATCGCCTCCTCCGGCCTCAGCACCGGATCAGGCAGTAGAGATGCTGTGGCCTCCGATTTGGATGCAGAAGACGTCTCGGCTTCCAGTTCCCGACGCACCTGCGAGGGCAATTCTTCCCACACGTCCTCCCAAGTCGCCACCAGTTTGGCCCCCTGCTTGATCAGCGTGTTGGGCGTCCATGACCCCTTGTTGGTCACGTTGCCCGGCACCGCAAATAGATCGCGGTTCTGCTCGGCAGCACAGCGGGCCGTCACTCGCGTCCCTGAGTTCTCCGCCGCCTCCACCACCAATACCGCTATGCTCAACCCGCTCAGAATCCGGTTGCGCCGGGGAAAGTTCTGCGGCGCCGGAAAGGTTCCCATCGGCATTTCGCTCACAATGGTCCCACCCGTAGCTAGAATATTCTCCGCAAGTTTCTTGTTTTCCTTGGGATAGACCACGTCGATGCCAGTACCCCATACGGCCACCGTCGGCATTCGTGCCGCCAGGGCTCCCTTGTGGGCACAAGTGTCGATGCCCCGCGCCATGCCGCTAACAACCAACAGTCGCCGCACCGCCAGGTCCCGCGCCAGCATCTCCCCGATCCCCGAACCATAGGGAGACGGGTGCCGTGTGCCCACGATCGCGATGGCCGGCCGCGAAAGCAGCCCCACAGAGCCCCTCACCCAAAGCACCGGAGGCGGGTCGTAGATTTCCTTCAACCGCTCCGGATATTCCACGCAGCCATAGGTCAAAATCGTCGCCCCTTGCGCCACAACCCGTGCCCACTCTTCCTGGGCCACTTGGCGCGCCTTGCCGTCGAAGATGAACTGCGCCGCCTGCGCCGGCAGTCGTAATCCCTCCAGTTCAGTCAGTCGAAGAGCAAAAATCCTACTCGCCGCATCCAGTTCTTTAACCGCGTCCAAAACCCGCTTGGGACCCAGTCCCGGAGCCAGCGTCAACGCCAGCCAGGCCAGGCGCTCCTCATCCAGGCAAGGAACCGCCGCAGTCTCCATCTCGCGGGGCAATGTGCTCATAGCTTTACGCCTATGTACGAAAATCGTACAGAAAGGTCTCCCTCACATGAAACCAAACCCATACTCTGCAGTAATTGCGCTCAAGTTACCTCCGTCCTTTGCAAAAGTCAATACGCCCCTGTTGTCACCGCAGATACGTCCGGCGGAATCTTTCGCACCCGATTGGTACTCTAAAGAAACGTGAGTCTGAATCCCCATCCCCGCGTACGCATCGCCGCCATCCGTTTTCTCAACCCCGCTCCGCTGATGTGGGACTTCGACCATCCCCCGCTGAGCGCTACGCTCACAGACCGCTACAAGATCGACTGGATGATGCCCGCCGAGTGCGCCGACCGGCTGGCCAATGGCACGGCCGACATTGGGCTCATCCCCATTGCCGCGCTCGCCACCACGCCCGGTTTGCGCATTCTGCCCGGCTGTACCATCGCTTCCAAGGGCCGTGTGCGCTCCCTGCTGCTGGTGCGTCGCGCCTCTCAGCCCATCGGCACCCTGCGCTCGGTGGCCGCCGACACCGCCAGCCGTACCACCATCGCCTACTCCCGCATCCTCTTCCACAAGTGGGGCAACCCGCAGGTTCCGTTCTTGCCCATGGCCGCCGATCTTGACACCATGCTTGACCGCGCCGATGCAGCCATTCTCATTGGCGACCCAGCCCTGCTGGCTCTGGAGGAATGCGCCAACCGCTTCGAACGCACCGGTGAAGAGTTGGTTTATCACGACCTGGCCGAGGAGTGGCATACCCAAACCGGACTCGCCTTCGTCTCCGCCGTCTGGGGCGCTGCCCCTGCTCCGGGTGAACCTTTGGACGAGCAAATCGTTGAAGATTTTCTTCGCTCACGCGACCACGGCCTTCAGAACATCGAGGCGCTTGCCGTCGAGTGGTCAGGTAAGCTTCCCATCTCCGAGCAGACTATTCGCACCTATCTCGACGCCAATATTCACTACATCCTCGACGAAGAATGCCTGGAAGGCATGCGCGGCTTTTTCCGCTTGGCCGCAGAATGCGGCGTGCTGCCGGAGTACAGCTTTTCGGTTGGGCATAACGAAGGCAGAGTGGTTGCGGAGTTAGCTCGATAGCGGAATTAGCGGAATAGGCGCAATTGCAGCCTGAAGTTTAGCGAAACAGCGGTACTAAGCCCACTGCACTATCTCGTGCACAAACAGTAAAAGGCCGATCCCGAAGGGGGCGGCCCGCTAACACCGCCTTCCGTGCAAGTGTAGAGGCCATCTATGCAACAACCCACTTTTTGTCCCGCTCCAAAACAGACAGTCTATTCTATGCAGGCCATGGGCAAATGTGCCATCGTGGGGTAGGGAGACACAGTCGCCGCATTCCCGTCCGGCATTACCAGCCAAGCTTTCCTGTCCTTGTAATGCTCCAGAATCTCCAGATTGCCAGAGTCATCCATATCTCTCGCCCATACCACCTTCGAACCATCGATGTCGGCGTTATTGGAGACCCATTCGTCGAAGGAATTATGTCTGGACGCGCAACGGACAATTGCCAGTTGTTTCCCGGGGAGTTTGCTCAACCCGGCTTCAATCCGAGCGCGCTCGGTGCCGAAGTGGTCGGGACCATACCATCTGAAATTCCAATGAGACGCCGGCCATTCAGGCAGTGCCCAGTGCAGAGGTCCGGCGTAGAGCCGCAAACCGGCCATTACCAGACAAGCGGTCACGGGAAGCCGCATCAGCGTCCTGCCAATAAGATCACCCCCGCGCTCCAAACCCTGAAGTGGCGCATGGCCTGCAACGCTATCCCATAGAAAGTGGCAGTGAAAGGTGCTAGGTAGTGTGGAAGCACGAATATCTCGATCGACATGCCTGCTGCAAGGACCGTATCACACAAGACCAGGAAGCGAACCCGGCGATTCCCAAACAGCACTTTTCCCGCGGTCATCACCAACCCCTGCGCGGGAAAGTACATCGACATGTAGGTCGGCTGCATGGTGACGTGGATGGTTTCCAGATGTGTCCACATCGCCGGTGTGGGATTGGTCAGCCTTCCGTGCACGAAGGTGTCCGCAGACAGTAAAAAGCTGAAAGCGTCGGGCACAACGGGAAGCGGAATCGGGCATTGTGGAAGAATGGCGAGCCGCAGCAGCAGCGCGAAAAAGCCGACCGCCGCGACCGCCATACCCCGTTGCTTTGCCAGCCGTCCGAAGACGCTCTCTAGGAGCCAAAAGCAACTCCAGCCAAGTCTGGGCCACGCAAAGGATGCCGTGATCGGAATCAGAGTAAGGCAACCTTCGAGCAAGGACAGCGAGATTCCATGATCCGATGGAGGAGTTCCCAACACATTCGCAAAGTATCCTTTTGCCCGCAGGCAAGCTCTGAGCAGAGATTTAAAACATACCGGCACCTGGGCCACGCGCGTCTGTTGCTGGAAAATGCAGCCCAAACGCGAAACGCAGAACAAGCACCGCGAAGAGATGGACCATCCGACCTTGAGCTACAGTCACGCGCGGGTTCAAATGGATAAACGGAAGGACTAGGATTGCAGTTCCAAACAGCGGTTAAAAAGGAAGGGCGAGAACCTATCGGCAGAGAACATCCTTTGCGTATCTCCCCCAACCCAACGAACTGCGAGTCGGCGTTGCCGCAAACCCGGTTTGGCAACGACTAGGCGGCGTCGCTGATGACAGTGAAGCCAACCGTGCTGAACGCCGTGCTGAGGCTCGTAGCAAAACCTTTCATTGCAGCGGTTGCGCCCAGCGCGACCAGTGCCGCCACCATGGCGTACTCCACCATGTCCTGGCCTTCGTCCTGCGCCATCAAACACTGAACGTTGACATGCAGCTTGAGAAGAGCATTGTTCATTTGTATTCTCCCGGGTAGATTGATTTTCTCCATCTGCTCTTGCTTTTCGGAGCCGTGCTGCTTGCCTGGATCATCGTCTCCAGAAGTTATATAAGCTCCTGGCTCGAGCAGCCTTTGCTCTGGCAGCGCGTTGCGCCCTCACAAGCTGCATAGACTCGATGGCCTGGACTCAGTACGCACAGATGGTACGCACCTCCGGCATGGAACGGGATTACATTCCATGCCTGAGTTTTCAATTGCGACTCGCCGGAACTCTCCATTTCCGTCCGGTCCCTTGACTACATCATTGCAGCCAAGGGGCTGGACACGCGGCGCATTGGGCAGAAGGTCTTGGTGACAAGCGCCTCCTTGAGGCAGTATGCGTCCGGCAATCTCTTTGACGCCGTTAAGGAATTCACGGCGGCCCTCAACGGTGTGTCATCCAAGTGCACGCAACGGGCCGTCATGCTGATTGTCTTGTGCCCGGCAAGGGTCTGTATCACTTTCAGGTTCACGTCCCGCATAGCCAACCGTGAGCAGAATGTGTGCCGGTTATCGTGCCAACGGTAATGGACAACTCCCGACTTGATGATTGCTTCATCCCACCACTTGCGGGGATAGTCAGCGAACACCTTGTCACTCCGTTTGATCGTTGCCAATCTCGATTTGATCGTCTTGAACGCGGCCTCCACGGTGGCGTTCATGGGAATTGAGCGACCGCTAAGGTTCTTGGTCTTACTCAGCCTCACTTCATGGCGCACAAAGTCAACTTGGTCCCACGTTAGCTCAAACTGCTCTGACAACCGCATCCCCGTTCCAAGAGCAATATTCAGTTCGGGCAAGTGTGCCGGGTTAATCACAGCGCGTAGGGCGTTCTCTTCCTCTTCCGTGAGCCAACGAATGACGCCGTTTTCCTCGTGCTTTTGTCGCACCAACCTGGCCAGGTTGGATGTGCCCTTGCCGTTACGGAGAGCCTCACGGAAGATGAGCGAGAACAAGGCCCTGTACCGATTGCTAGTTGCCGGGGTCGTGGTGTTTCGCGTTAACCACTGGTCAATATCTTCCGGCTTGATGCTGTCAGCAACTCGCTCATCAAAATCAGGCCTAATCCTTGCTAGCCGTCCAAGGATATTTCGTTGGTCCCGGTGGTGAGCTTTCGAGAACACCTGGATGTCATCGCAGAGGGCACTAAACCTCACTCCTACGGCGCGGAGATTCTCCGGGAGTTTGAATCCAACTCTCCGCTCTTCAGTGCGCTTTCTGAATAGGTCAATCGCGTCGCCCTTGCGCCCGGCCTTCTCTCGCCTCAGCTTGCCGTCAGCGTCCCGGAACCTTACCCAATGCACGCCGCTTCCGGGTATCCGTTCCCACACTCCCCGAATCTTGACTTCTTCCTTCTTTTGCTTGCCTTCGTCTGTGCCATACATCCCCCGTGGCACCAAGTATCACCGTCGTCAAATTGGAGTTTGCTTCCGGGAGGTAATTTATCGTGTAAGTCTTTTATTATCTATGGTGCCCGGAGGGGGACTTGAACCCCCACGACCTTGCGGTCTGCGGATTTTAAGTCCAATTTTGGCAGTTTTGCATCGAATTGCAATGTGTTGCACGTAAGCGAATAACATATTTGTATTCATAAAGATAAAGTGCGATTCTTCTTTGCAAAGAATCGCACCGAAACGCAGAAAAGTTGGAAACGAACAGCCATCAAAACAGCCACTAGAATTGACCTGTTTCGGCCCGTCTTACGGGTTACGTTATCCACGTGCAACAAGGCGAATGTCGAGGTCCATGCCAACCGCTGCGGCATACCGGATCAAGGTTCGCATGTTGGCGTTTTCCGGTTTGCGCTCGGTTCGGCTGAGCTGCGGAGCACTGGTCCCGATCTTCTCCGCAACCTCGGCCTGAGTCAGCCCCTTTAGCCGCCGCTGATTCGCCAACGCCAAGCCAATCTTCAATACCTGTGTCTCCTCTTCAAACGCCTTCTTGACTGCGGGCTTGCGGAGTTCCTTTTTCACGTAGCTATCCCAAGCGGTCGTCATTTGTTTCCTTCTCCTTTTCCGCGTCTGGCCCCGGCGGGACGCTTCGAGCCTAAACGAGCCTCGTGTTTTGCCATCCTTGCGCTGCCGATACGCTTGTCTGCTTCCTCCACTGCCGGAGTGTTCTTCGTCAGACCGTGCAGCAAGATTGCTGTACGGTCGTCATCGAAGAAGTACAGAACCCGGTAGCGCGTTTTTCCAACCCGTAACCGAATTTCACGGAGCCGTCCGTCAATCTGCGAAGTATAGGGATAGTCGAGAGTCGGCCCTCCCTCTTTCAGCAGATCGATACGGGCAATGACCTTGCCTCGAACTTCCTCTGGCAGGGTGTCCAGCCATTTCATTACGGGCAGTTTTCCGTCATCGTCCTGATAGAAATCAACATTCCAAGCCATCGCTGGACGTTTGCTCTCCCAAGCAGTTTATCAAATTTGATAAGTTTTCGCTATTATGTGCCATGATTTTCTGCCCCCTGCGGTAAATGGAATGGGAACTGAACGCATAAAGAGGCCGCTCAAGCCACAATCCGTTCCGGGTGATCACCGTTTGCGTATTTACGCAGTTCGGCCACAGGAATTAAAACCCGACCTCCGATCTTTCTGAACGGGAGCCGCCGCGTCGCCACCAGATAGTCAATCCCGCGCACACTGATAGAGAGAAGTTGCGCGGCCTCATCGCGGCTAACCAACAGTTTGGCGTGGGACGGAACTGTAACCCGTACCGGCGGTTTCTTGGATGCGCTGTCAATTGGTTGCATGGTGCGTACCTCCAGAGAAGATTTCGCTGCGTAGAATCCCCAAAAATCACAAACTTATCCCCAGTTCGACTCCGTGGCTCAACTCGGAATGCAGAGCCTTCGCGATGTCTTGGGTAGGTTGAGCAATCCCGATTTGTGGCTCAAGTGCGCTCTTATGCGAAACATCGCGGGCAAGAACATCAGCGAGCTTACCGGCGTTATTGGTGAATACCTGCGCATCATTCTGCCCCCGCGAAATTGCAACGTAGGCCATGCGGTTGTTGAGCAGATCCTTCGCGCCGAGTTCGGTATCGACGTGTACGAGCACACGCTCGGCGGTCTGCCCCTGGCTGGAGTAGCTCGTCATGGCGTAGCCGTGGTCAATGTGCGGATGCTGCTCTGGGTCGATGGCGACACTACGCCCGCCGTCCAGTTTGAGGCGCATCCTTCCATCTGCACCAAATTCTTCCACGATTCCAAGTTCACGATTGGCAATCTTTAGCTCCTTGTCTGGCGAGGTGAACTGAATACGGTCGCCAACAGAAAAAGCCTTCTCCTGAGCACGGTAGGCGATAACGCCCATCTGTCGGCGCGGATCGTAGGTTTGCTCGCTTCCGTCCGCGCGCACCACCGTCACAAGATTCTTTTGAGCATCAACACCGACAACGCGCGTGTATTCGCCCTTCTTGATTCCGGTTTCTTGAGAACTGCGCGAGTAGCGCAGAATGTCGTCCACTTGGTATTGCCGCGCCCAAGTGCGATCCGCGCCGGTCATTTCCTGACGCGGCACCAGTGTTTTGATGGCATACTCTACGCGGTTCACCAATCCTCGCGACTGCAATTCACGATGAATCCGCTGATTGATCTCTGCCCGCGATCTGTTATCCGGCGAAACGACAAGCGTACTCTGCGGTGAGCGTGCGTATTCCTTTGCAATTGCCGCGATGCGTTCCTCGCGGCCTGTGTACTCATGTACTCGTCCCTGGTCATAGAGACTGGCAACAGCCTGTCGGACCTCGCCGCGCGCCAACTGCTCCACGACATATTTCAACTCTGGATCGCGCTGCCGCACAATCTCATCGAGCTTTGCTGTCTTCATCCCTGCTTCTTGAAGCTGAGCAAAGGGCCGTCCTGCCTCGACAGACTCATGC
>Ga0302197_10000696_pt1 | contig 33826 bp, 24 predicted proteins | sample II_Bog_N2_1_FD_193526 | JGI IMG/M metagenome (GOLD analysis project Ga0302197, IMG submission 193526) | Peat permafrost microbial communities from Stordalen Mire near Abisko, Sweden - II_Bog_N2_1 | ecosystem: Environmental > Terrestrial > Soil > Wetlands > Peat | place: Sweden: Abisko... | reverse complement strand
ATAGTTCCCTTCGTTGCGGATAGATTGGCCAGATTGCATTCCAGCGGACGGAGTGGAAAAATAGGCGTGGAGGCTTCTCATGGCCATTCCGCTGAGTCCAGAGCAGGAACAGGTCGTCGGGCAGGCGATCCATGCCGGGCTGATCCGCACCCCCGACGACGTGATTGGTGTGGGGGTCGAGACCATCCGGCAACGTCTGGAAGCGCGGCTTGCGCAGGACCGGACACAGAGCGCGGAAGAATGGTCCCACGAGCTTCACGCCTGGATCCATAGTCACCCTACAACTACGCAGGTTCTGTCGGACGAGGCGATCAGCCGGGAATCCATCTACGGAACGCGCGGCCTTTAGATGGCAATTCTGCTCCACACCAACATTTTCTTGCGAATAGCGCAACCGCATTCGGCCCATTCCCCTGTCGCCGAGCGGGCGCTCGATGCGCTTCGCTTCACAGGCGAAACGCTGCACATCACTTCGCAAAATCTGGTCGAATTCTGGGCCGTCGCGACGCGGCCGGCGATGGAGAATGGCCTTGGCCTTACGGTTGAGCAGGCGATGGGGCAAGTGCTTGACCTCAAGCGGCTCTTCGTTTTGCTGCCGGAAGCTCCTCTGCAAAGCGAGTGGGAGCGGCGCGTTACCACATATCGCGTATCCGGCAAGAACAGCCACGATGCCCGTCTGGTGGCCGCTATGATGGTTCATGGAATCGGGAGCGTCTTGACCTTCAACGTCCAGGATTTTACTCGTTACGCCAGCATTACCGTTCTCGATCCGAGTCTGGTCGTCTGAGGAAGGCTATGAAGAAAACTGCTCTTCGCGGCATCATCCTGCTCTTCTTTGGACTTCCTCTCTGGGGGGCTTCCTATTATCCGGTGCGGCTCGAGGATGCGAAAGCTGTCTACCTGACGAAAGATCGTTTTCCGGTTCGTGGGGATGGTTTGGCGGACGACAGCGCAGCGATCCAGTCGGCAATTGACGAGGCAGCGGCGGCTCATAACGAGGGCATCCTCTTCGTTCCCGAGGGGCGTTATCGCATTACACAGACCATCTACATATGGCCTTCTGTTCGGGTCATTGGATACGGAGCCACGCGTCCGGTTTTCGTTCTCGCCGACAATACTCCCGGGTATCAAACTGGCCTGGGCTATATGTTTCTCTTCGCGGGCGGGCGTCCGAATCCGAATCGAGGCATCGACTATGCCTCCGGCAGGTCTCCGCAGCCGATTGAAGGAACGGTTCCGCTGAACGCTACTGTGCCCGATGCGAATCCCGGCACGTTTTACTCGGCGATGAGTAATGTGGACTTCGAGGTCGGCCAGGGCAATCGCGCTGCAGTTGCCATTCGGTTCCACGTGGCGCAGCACTGCTACCTGGCGCACATCGACTTCCACATGGGCACGGCGCTTGCGGCGCTGAAAGACATTGGCAACGAAGCCGAGGACCTGCATTTCTACGACGGCCAGTATGGCATCATCACCGAGAAGCCCTCGCCAGGGTGGCAGTTCACGCTGCTCGATTCGACCTTTGATGGCCAGACGGTAGCGGCGATCCGCGAACACGAAGCAGGATTGACGCTGATTCACGATACGTTTCGCAATGTCCCGCAGGCCATTTCCATCGATCCCGATTATTCTGAAGAACTGTGGGTGAAGAACTCCCGCTTTGAAAACATCGGCGGCCCGGCGATCGCCTTTGGCAATGAAAAAAATCCGCGGACAGAAATCAATCTGGAAGACATCGACTGCCTGCACGTGAAGACCTTCGCCTTGCTGCGCGAGAGCGGAAAGGAGTTTGCCGGTCCGGGCGAGAGCTACGAAGTGAAGGCATTTTCGCATGGTTTGACGATGAGCGGAGCGGCCGATGCGGGAGAGATTCGGACCAGCTTTGATGCACATGGGGTGCCGGAACTGCCGCCTGCGGAGGCCAACGTAATCGCCGCACTGCCATCCCCCGATTCATGGGTCAATCTGCAAACCCTGGGCGTAAAAGGCGACGGAGTTACCGACGATACGGCAGCGATTCAGAAGGCGATTGCGGAGCACACGGTGCTGTATATCCCGATGGGGCGCTATCTTGTATCGGATACGATCCGCCTTCGTCCGGACACCGTGCTGATTGGTCTGCACCCCAGCATGACGCAATTTGATCTTGCGGATGGAACGCCAGCGTTTCAGGGTCCGGGCGCACCGCGAGCATTGCTGGAGACTCCGCATGGAGGGCATAACATCGTCACCGGAATCGGGCTGTTCACCGGCGGCACAAACAGCCGCGCGGTCGGCGCGTTGTGGATGGCTGGGGCCGATTCGCTGATGGATGATGTGCGCTTTCTGGGCGGCCACGGCACCAACGCCGCCGACGGCACGCGCATGAATCCGTATAACAATACCCACACAGCCGACCCGAACGACAAGTATCGCTGGGATGCGCAGTACCCAAGCCTGTGGATCACCAACGACGGTGGGGGCACGTTTGCGGACATATGGACTCCGAGCACGTTTGCACAGGCCGGCCTTTACATCTCCAACACCACCACGCCGGGCCATGTGTACGAACTGTCAAGCGAGCACCATGTTCGCAATGAGATCCGGCTGGATGGAGTTGAGAACTGGGATCTGGATGCGCTGCAAACCGAGGAAGAGCGCGGCGAAAGTCCATTCGCGCTTCCGCTGGAGATTCTGAGGTCGCGCAACATTACCATCGCCAACTACCACGGCTATCGCGTCATCAGCAGCAATCAACCCTTCCCGATGGCGGCCCGTGTCTCCGAGTCGAGCGAGATACGCTTTCGCAATGTTCATGTGGACAGCAACAGCAAGGTATCCTTCGATAACTCGGTAGTCGATTCGACACATCATGGCGAAGTGCGGGCGCGCGAGTTTGCCTCCCTCGATATACCTGGCAAGCCGGTTGCGGGCAGGCAAATCGCTTCCTCCACAGTGCTGGAACCACATGCGCAAGTGAAGCAGTTGGCCACGGGTTTCTTCAACATCTCAGGAGCCGCGGTGGATGCATCCGGCAAATTGTATTTCGTCGATGCGCATTGGCAGCGGATCTACCGCTGGTCGGCGGAGAACGAAGAAGCTGTGTTGGTACGCAGCACGCCTCTGGAACCGGAGAATCTGGCTTTCGATAAGGCAGGCGATCTGCTGGTGGTTTCGCGCGGCGGCATCGGGAAAATCTATTCTTTCCGGCCCGATGCGCCGGAAGATCAGATCACGATCCTTGAGCCGCAACCGGCGCAGGAGCACCCGGAGATGAGCGCGTTTATCCCGGCAAGCGTATGGAACACGCGAGACTTTACGCAGAAAAGATCCTGGCAATTCATCTCTCCAGACCATACCGTCGTGATTACAGCCGGCGATGATTTTGTTCATGGCCAATTGCAGTGGGGAACAAAAATGGCCGACGTGTTGAGGGGGTTCGGCCTGGTGAATGCTCAACCCGGCCATCCTTTCTATGTGACCGCGGAGGATGAGCAACGGACTTACAAAGGAACTGTAACTTCCTCGGGATCGATCGCCGACCTTCACCTCTTTGCGGAAGAAGGCGGAGAAAGCCTTGCGCAGGACCAGCGCGGAAATGTCTATCTCGCTGCCGGTCAGGTGCTCGTTTACACCCCCGATGGAAAACAAGTGGACAGGATAGATGTGCCTGAGCGCCCGATCGATCTAATCTTCGGCGGACCGGATCGCCGCACGCTCTACATTCTGACTCATCATTCCCTGTATTCGGTGAGGACGAGAATTGGCGGGCTTTAGAGAAGGACGAATCCATCCTCTGGGTTTTCAGTCTACTGTCCCGACCTCGCATCAGAGACCTGAGACTGCTCGTCTACAGCTTGCGGATCAACTGCTCGTCGTTTAGTACGGCGATTCCGACGCTTGCCAGAAAGGTTGAGGCTGGAGGCTCGAAAAAGTCACGATCGCACGTGCACAGTACGTCGGCCTCCGCGCTCAGAGCGGTCTGCAGAACGAATATGTCGTTTCGGTCGCGGATTGGGGCAAGGGAAAGAGGACTGAGCGCAACCACCTCCGCCACATCCCGCAGCCAGCCGGTGAAGTTGTAGATCGCTTCTTCGCTCTGTCCGTGAGCCATCAAGAGCCTGGGATAGCGAAGAACCCTCGCCACTTCGGTAAGAATCTCGTTGGAGAGGATCAGGGTGTGGTGGCTTGCAAGAATCGCCAGAATGAGTTCGTGCGCCAGTCCCTGCGACCTGGCAAAGGACCGGACGAGAATGTTGCTATCAAGGACGATCCTCACGAGGCCGGCATGAAATTCGGGCGCTCGCTACGGATGGCCTCGAGCAGTGCGGCTTCAAGCTCCTCGTCTGAGATGCCTGCACGCGGACGATCAATCTCTTCCAGAAATTTGCGCAGCTTCACTGCTGAGGCGTGTCGTTTAGGCAATGGGGGGGCTTGCGGCTCGAACGCGCGAAGGCTGATGGCCTCAGCGTCCAGTATCTGGCGCCCCAGGATTTGCTCGATCACCGACTTTTGCGTCGGCGAAAGCGCCTCTGCCTTCACAATCATCGACAATCCATCCTTGTGCACAGGCCAGCTTTGTGAAGATGGCGGCCTGAATCAATTGTATGCCGAATACTTCGACGACACAAAATGTCATGCGCACCTGCGACCGGTCAGGGGCTCGCCAAGACTCAGGCAAAGCTGTAGGCAAGGTGCGCTCGATTGCCCGGCCTGAGGTGGCTTGCCGGGCGCTACCCCCGCTTGGCCCGTTTCCGCGATACAATCCGAACATGACCCGTGGAACCAGCCCTGAAGCCGGAGCTGCTCTAGCGCGTCCAATACATATGGGGACCCAATGACCGCATCCCGCGACAAATCCGAAGCGCGCAAACTGCCCATGATGCCCATCCGGGACATGGTGATCTTTCCGTACATGATGACGCCCTTCGTGGTGGGACGCGAGTCCAGCGTGCGTGCCCTTGAAGAAGCGCTGAACGGCGACCGCAAGATTTTTCTCGCCACCCAGCACGACGCTTCCATCGACGAGCCGCAGGCCAAGGATATCTACCAGGTCGGGTCCATCTGCAACATTGTGCAGAGCATCAAGATGCCCGACGGCAACATCAAGGTGCTGGTGGAAGGCGTGGAGCGAGCCAAGTCGACCGAAGTGAATGACCGCGACGGCTTCTTTGTGGCTACGGTGCGCACCGGCAAAACACAGTTTGAAATGACTCCCGCCGTCAGCCAGCTCATGACGCGCGTTACCGGCCTTTTTGAGCAGTACGTCAAGCTCCAGCAGTCGCTGAATTACGAAACCATCATCGCCACGGTGCGCATGGACGAGCCGGCCAAGCTCAGTGACACTATTGCGGCCAACCTGCAACTGGGCATTGAAGAAAAGCAGGAATTGCTGGCCATCTTCGATCCGGCAACGCGGCTGGCGCGCATTGCCGACGTGCTCGACATCGAGATTGAGAAGCTCGATCTGGACCGCAATATCCAGTCGCGCGTAAAACGGCAAATGGAGCGGGCGCAAAAAGAGTACTACCTCAACGAGAAGATCAAGGCCATCCAGAAAGAACTGGGCCGCGGCGAAAAGAGCGAGTTCGACGAGCTGCGCAAGAAGATTGAAACCGCGGGAATGCCCAAGGACGTGCTCGACAAGGCCATTCAGGAGCTGAAGAAGCTTGAGGCCATGCCGCCCATGTCCGCCGAATCCACGGTGAGCCGCAACTACATTGACTGGCTGCTGGCGGTGCCGTGGAAGAAGCGCTCCAAGGAAACGCGGTCCATCGATTACGCGGAAAAAGTGCTGAACACCGACCACTACGGCCTGGAAAAGATCAAGGAACGGATTCTTGAGTTTCTCGCCGTCCGCCAGTTGGTCAAGAATCCCAAGGGTTCCATCCTGTGCTTTGCCGGGCCGCCGGGCGTGGGCAAGACATCGCTCGGCATGTCCATTGCAAAAGCGACAGGCCGCAAGTTTGTGCGGCTCTCCTTGGGCGGCGTGCGCGACGAGGCCGAGATTCGTGGCCATCGGCGCACCTACATTGGCGCGCTGCCGGGCCAGATCATCCAGCACATGAAGAAAGCCGGGACCAAGAACCCCGTCTTCCTGCTCGACGAAGTGGACAAAATGGCCTCGGACTTCCGCGGCGACCCTGCGTCGGCGCTGCTTGAAGTGCTTGACCCGGAGCAGAACGTCACCTTCCAGGACCACTACCTCGACGTGGATTACGACCTGTCGCAGGTGCTCTTTGTGGCCACGGCCAACGTCATGCACACCATTCCGGCGGCGCTGCAGGACCGCATGGAAGTGCTGCGGCTGCAAGGGTACACTGAGGCGGAAAAGCTTGAAATCGCTCGCCAGTACCTCGTGAAAAAACAGCGCGAGCAGACCGGCCTGAGCGAGAAGAACATCGTCTTCACCGACGACGCGATTCTCGAAATCATTCGCTATTACACGCGCGAGGCGGGGGTCCGCAACCTTGAGCGGGAGATCGGCAACGTATGCCGCAAGGTGGCCCGCAAGGTGGTCAAGGGCGGCGCCAAGTATAAGGAACAGCTTACCGCGGCCAACATCCACGACTTTCTCGGTGTGGCCCGTTACCGCGACTCCGAAGTCCATGAGAAGAGCGAAGTCGGCCTGGTCACCGGCCTTGCCTGGACTGAGGTTGGTGGCAGCATCCTCACCACGGAAGTGCAGGTGCTCGACGGCAAAGGCAAGCTCACCATCACCGGCCAGCTTGGCGATGTGATGCAGGAGTCGGCGCAGGCCGCACTCAGCTATATTCGCGGCAAGGCGCAGGCGCTTGGTCTCACGCGCGAGTTCTACCGCAACGTGGACCTGCACCTCCATGTGCCGGAAGGCGCGATTCCCAAGGACGGCCCCTCAGCCGGCATTACCATGGCTACGGCGCTCGCCAGCGCTCTGGCCAAGATTCCTGTCCGCCGCGACATCGCCATGACCGGCGAAATCACGCTGCGTGGCAAGGTGCTCGCCATCGGTGGACTGAAGGAAAAACTGCTGGCAGCGCTGCGGGCGGGCATCTTCGAGGTGATTCTGCCGCGCGCCAACGAAAAAGACATAGCCGAACTCCCCGACAACATCAAGAAGGCAATGAAAATGCACTTCGTGGACCAGATGGACGAAGTGCTGGCGCTGGCGCTGGAGAGCCCGCTGAAGGCGCTGATGCCACCCGAAACCGAAGTCCTGGCCGCAGTGCAGCCCCCGGAGTTGACAGGCAATTTGCCTGCTCGGCAATAAGGGCAGTAAGCTTGTCAACCTGAGCATCCTGACTCGCCGCGTCCAGTTACGGTTGGGACGAACAGCGTCGCCAATATCAGCCCCGGAGGGGCGCCGGATGTTAGCCCAGGACAAGCGCAGCGCAGTCCTGGGAAAGCGCTACAGCCCTTTACAAATATCGATAACGCGTCCCGTGTCCCCCACCCCCAATCCATGCGATACCATCGACACCAGGGATCCCCTCCATGAAAACCTGTCCTCTCTGCGACAAGTCATGGCCGAGCCACCACACCAGTTGTCCCACCGACGGCGCAATCCTCATCGATTCCCGCGAACTCGACCCCGGCACCATCATCCGCGGCAAGTACCGCATCCAGCGCCTGCTCGGCCGCGGCGGCATGGGCGCTGTCTATCTCGCCGAGCACATCCTACTCGCCCGTCCCCGCGCGCTCAAATTCATCTCCGGAGACCTAACCCAGGACCCCGCATTTCTCCGCCGCTTCCGCCGCGAAGCCCTGGCCGCCATCGAGCTTCGCCACCCCAACGTAGTCGAAGTAGTCGATCTCGACCAGGCCGAAGACGGCTCCCCCTACATCGCCATGGAGTTCGTAGACGGCCCCGACCTCCGCCACGCGCTTGTTGAGGCCAAAGAAAGCCCCAACACCGAGCCCTCCCAGCATTCTTACAGTGCTGTGTATCAGGGCACGACTTCAGTCGTGCCGCAGGGCCCCCAAAATGAAGGCGGGGTTTTAACCCCTGAGGGATGCTTCCCCGTCCCCCGCGCCCTGGCCATCGCCCGAGGCATAGCCCAGGGCCTAGCCGCCGCCCACGCCAAAGGCATCGTCCACCGCGACGTCAAGCCGGAAAACATTCTCCTCGCCAACCCCAATACCCCCGAGGAAACCCCCAAGCTCCTAGACTTCGGCATCGCAGCCGTCCATGAAACCGTCACAGCCGTCTCCCGCACTCGCGGCCTCCTGCTCACCCCATCCTATGCCGCCCCCGAGCAGTGGCGCGGCCTGCCCGCCGACCAGCTTGACGGCCGGACTGATCTTTATGCCCTCGGCGGCCTCCTCTACGAGATGCTCACCGGCCAGACCGCATTCCACGCCCTGAACTACGAAGGCTGGGCCTGGCAGCATCAGAACACCCCGCCCCCTCCGCCCAGCGCCCTCCGTCCCGAGCTAGCCAACTGGCAACGCCTCGACGCGTTAGTCCTGCGCCTCCTAGCCAAAGACCGCGAAGACCGCCCCAAAGACGTTGCCGAACTGGTCGGGCTGCTGGATGCTGTGATATACGTTCCACCGCCTACGGCGCGTACCCCACCGTGCATGAGGATCATGGGACTGCCGGCGATACCGGAGGCGGAAAGGCCGCAAGACGTGTGCCAGTCTGGGTCTGGGCCATGTCCGTTGCTTTGCTCCTGGCTGCGGCGTTTGCCTCTGGAAGGATATTCAGACCACAGCCGCCCAAGCCAACTCAGGAGGCTACAGTGCGAACAGAGCAGGAGGCCCAGCACCAGCCAGCGGAGCCGAGCCGAGCCAGGAGCGGGATTCAAGTCCCAAGCCATCCGATCAGGGTTTGAGCGCCGAACAAGAAAGAGGGAAGCAACTAGTGGCAATTCCCGGCGCGACCCCGAACACCGCAACGCTGCTGGTCATATGCGATTTGGCCTGCAACTGGGGCCTAGACGGCGAAATGGTGGGCAGCATCGGAGCTGGCGGCTCTGCCAAGACGAAGGTCGCCCCCGGCCAGCACGTGGTCGCCGCTGCGACCGAAGATGGCGCCGATCAGGTCAGGCAAGTCAGCGAAGTCAAGGCCGACGGCCAGACGGTTGTAAGTATCGAGCTTAAGCCCGTTCACGATGCGCGGCTCAAGGCCGAGCAGGAAGCACGAGATAAGGCCGCACGCGAGCAGACCGCACGGGAAACGCAGGAGACAGCCGCGCGCGAGCAGCAGGAAAGGGAACAAAGGCAGCGGGAGCAGGCTGCGCTCACCTGGACCGATCCGCCAACGGGTCTGATGTGGGCGAAGAAGGATAGTGGCAGCGACATAACCTGGCAGCAGGCAACGAATTATTGCCGGAACTTGCGGCTGGCCAACCACTTCGACTGGCGCCTGGCGTCGATTGAAGAGTTGCAGGGCATCTACGACCCAAAAGCTAACGTTGACGGCTGGCACGTGAAGGGCAACCTGCAACTGTCGGGGTGGGAGTGGAGCGACTCTCAAGGGAATGCTTTTGGGGAAGCGTGGGGCTTCAACTTCAGCCAAGTGAAGCGGTATTCCCGCCCATTGGGCAGCAGCCCCCTCAGTCGCGCACTCTGTGTGCGCGACGCCGGATAATGATGCGAGACGGGCGGCCCCGGTCTCAGTGACCCTTCCCAACCTCGCTGAGGGTGCCCCCGAGCCTGTACTGAGCGAAGTCGAAGTATCCCTCGCTTTTGGGGACCGGGGAGGAAAGCGTGTCCGCTATCAGCAGCCGGGGAAGTTTCACTTCCTCACCTTGAGCGGAATCGTAGAGATCGAATCCGAGTGGACAGCCGGGTCCCCAGCTCCCGCCCAAGGCCTTCGGCACGCGAATTTGCATGAAAACATTTCGAGGCATCGTTTTCTCGCCCTGAAAGCCGAGAGCTAACAGCTGGAACCGACATCAGTGCTAGCACTTTGCTCCATTTGCAAACGTTTACCGATGCAATTATGTATGCAAAAACGCATCAATAACGCCCTTATTCGCTCTTAAACGGCCTTAAATCGTGTCATTTTGCACTATTTGTCACGCGTTTGAGTGCGCGTATCCGCATACACTGCGTGGTGATTGTTAACATCCCAGCCTGTGCATTTAACCGTACCCACGACGGCGCCGTTTTGAGCCGCCCGATACAATCAACCCAATGGCCTATTGGTACCGGCGGGTCTTCCTGCTGGCGATTCCTCTCATCCTTTCCAACCTGACCCAGCCGCTGCTCTCCACAGTGGACACCATTCTCTCTGGCCATTTGCCGGGACCGGCGGCGCTGGGCGGCGTGGCCGTGGGCGGCATCTTTTTCAACTCCGTCTTCTGGACCTTCGGCTTCCTGCGCATGAGCACCACAGGCCTCGTGGCGCAGGCCCATGGAGCACAGAACCATGAGGAGTTGCGGCTCCATTTTGCCCGCGCGCTGGTTTCCGCCGTGGCAATTGGGGCAGTGATTCTGGCCGTGCGAGGGCCGCTCATCTCGCTGGCCCTTGCAATGCTCGGGGCCTCGCCCGAGGTGGCGCGGAATGCGGGCATCTACTGCCACACAAGAATCTGGTCAGCCCCGGCCGCGCTCGCCAACTATGTGATTCTAGGCTCGTTGCTGGGCCGGCAGCGCCCCCGCACCGCGTTGGCTGTGCAGGCCGTCATCAACGTGGTCAACGTTGCCGTGGCTCTGTGGCTGGTGACGCGGCTGCATTGGGGCGTGGCGGGAATTGCTACCGCCACCATGACCGCCGACTACGCCGGACTTCTGCTGGGACTGGCCATCGTCTGGCAGTCCAGAGTACTTTCCGGCGCGGTCACAGCAGGCCGCATCCGCTGGGAGAACCTGACCCATGGCCCCAGCCTGCGGCGCCTTTTTGCCCTCAATCGCGACATCCTGCTGCGAACCTTGAGCCTGGTTGCGGCCTATGCATGGTTCACGCGAGCCGGGGCGCGAGCCGGCGACCTAACGCTGGCCGCCAACGCAGTCCTCTTGAACCTGCACGGAATTGCATCCTACGCGCTCGACGGATTTGCCAACGCCACAGAAGCGCTCGTGGGTGAGGCGATCGGCGCACGCCGCCTCGCGGATTATAGGGCGATTTTGCGTGCGTCCACCGCCGCAGCCGGAGTCGTAGCGGCTTTGATTTCATTGGCTTACCTGGCTCTTGGCAGCCAGCTGATTCAAATCTTCACCAACCAGGAGACCATTCGACTGCTGGCCGCGCGTTATCTTCCCTGGGCCATCGCCATGCCGCTGATCGCGGTGTGGGGATACCAACTGGACGGCATCTTCATAGGCGCAACGGGTGCACGCCAACTGCGCGACTCCATGCTGATCTCGTTCCTCGGATACCTCGCGCTGGCAGTCGTGCTGGAACGATGGTTTGGCAATCAGGGCCTGTGGTGCGCGTTTTCCTTGTTCATGGTTCTCCGCGCCATTACGCTCACTTTGCGGCTGCCCACCATCGAGAAGGGCTTTGCGCCTGCAACCTGTACCATGCAGCAAGCGGGATAGGAGGGTTGGAAATGTCCCGGCGAACGCTCTTCGCTCTTGCCGCAACCATGCTTGCCGTGGCCGCGGCCGCTCAGGTTCCAGGACCTGCGCCGCGGTTCGACGCGTGGAAGATCATCGGCCCGGGCGGCGGCGGAACCATGATCGATCCCACCGTTAGCCCGTACGATCCGCGCGTGGTGGTCGAGCGCTGTGACATGAGCGGCAATTACATTTCCCTGGATGGCGGGCTGTCCTGGCGCATGTTCAACCTGCGCGCCGGAATGCAAACCTTTGCCTTCGACCCTGGGAATCCAAAGCGAATCTACGCCGGGGGCCAAGCTTTGTGGCGCAGCGACGATTCCGGCCAAACGTGGCGCATGTTATTTCCCAATCCGGCAAAGAAGACTGTCGAACACCAGAATGGGGACCACGCTGACTATAGCCTGACTTCCAGCGACGGGAGTTATGTAACTGGATTGAGCATAAGTCAGATTGTTGTGGATGCCGGTAACTCGAACATCGTTCATATAGCTTTTCGCGATCCGCAAAGCGGAAACACTGAGCTGCTGATCTCCAAAGACAGCGGAGTATCTTTCCACGGGGAGCATGAGTATGAATCGGATAAGATCCTTCTGCTCAGTTACACAGGCGGAGACCGGCTGGCTGTGGGCACACAGGGTGTATATCTAAACCGGGCCGACACCGCAAAGCATGTAGGAGGCCCCGGCGATGAGCTAACCCATGCAAGCGCGGGGCAAGCGGACGGCAAGACGATTGTCTTTGCGACAACAAGCCCGGGAGACTTATACGTCTCAGAGGATGGGGGCAGGAACTGGCAATCGAGAACGCCGGTGCTGGGCCAGCAAACCGGGCAATTCAGCGCGGTGAGCGCAGCGCGTTCCAATGGCCGAATCGCCTACGTTGGCTTTCGCAGCCTCAGATTCGGCGGGAATCCCAAAGACATTTACAACGGCATTGCAAAGACCGTGGATGGCGGCAGAAGCTGGTCTATCGTGTTCCGGGAATCGACCCACACAGCAGCGAACCTGGATGCTTCGTGGATAGAGCAGCGCGCGACCGGCACAGACTGGGACGGCGGCAAAAGCATCATATTCGACGCACCTTACAGCTTGGGCGTGGCTCCCGGCAACCCGGACATTTGTTATGCCACCGACTTATTCCGCACTTACAGAACTCTGGACGGAGGGAAAACCTGGAGGCAAGTTACCTCCGTGCGTGTGGCGGATAACCGATGGACCACGCGGGGGCTCGATGTTACAACAAGCTACGGTCTGCAATTCGATCCATTCGACACCAAGCATATCTTTATCGACTACACCGACATCGGGGCCTTTCAGAGCACGGATGGAGGTCAATCCTGGGAGACCGCGACGAACGGGGTGCCTGATCCGTGGCGGAACACAACTTACTGGCTGGCGTTCGATCCGGAGATCAAAGGCCTGATGTGGGGCGCATTCAGTGGGATTCACGACCTGCCCCGGCCCAAGATGTGGCGGCGCGAGGATGCTTTGAGCAGTTATCGTGGAGGCGTGGGAATTTCAACAGACGGCGGACATAATTGGACCCCGTCGAACTCCGGCATGAATGAGACCGCATTCACCCATGTGTTACTTGATCCAACCAGCAAGACTGGGCAGCGCACTCTATACGCTTGTGGGTTTGGCGTGGGCGTGTATAAGTCGACAGACAGCGGGAAGACCTGGGAATTGAAGAACAGCGGCATTGAAGAGACGCAGCCCTTTGCCTGGCGAATTGTGAGAGCCGATGATGGCACGCTCTACCTTATTGTGGCGCGGTCCAACGAGGGCCGATCCACCGATCCTGGCGGGAGCGGCGCGCTGTATAAGTCCATCGACGGAGCAGAGAACTGGACCAGGATTCGCCTTCCCGGCGGCGTGAACGGACCGAACGGGCTTGCGCTCGACCCACGGGACAATCGCCGCATGTATCTCGCCGCCTGGGGGCAGGAACGAGAAGGCGTGGACACGGGTGGCGGAGTGTATCTGTCAACTGACAGTGGGCAGACGTGGAAATCGATCTTCAGCCAGTTGCAACATGTGTACGACGTCACGATTGATCCGAAGACTCCCGCCACGCTCTACATTTGCGGTTTCGATGGCGCCGCCTATCGATCAGTGGACGCAGGCGTGAACTGGTCGCGCATTCAGGGCTACAACTTCAAGTGGGGGCACCGCGTGATCGTCGATCCCAACGACACCGGGAAGATTTACATCACCACTTATGGTGGAAGTGTCTGGCAAGGGCCCGCAGCCGGAGATACAAGCTCTGCGGAAGATATTTTAACAATCGTTCCGATTGCAAAGTAAGGTATGCTTTGAGCGACGCCCCGGAAGCAAAAACGGCGAAGCCGCACCGCACTCGAGGCTGGCAAAATTGGAACGGTTGAAAATTTTCTTCCGTCAAGATGTCACAAAGTGGATGCTCCTGCCACTACAAATCAGTTTGTCCCGATTGAACCCCTCTTTATGCCTGGGAATTTATAGGAGAATCATGGCAGCCACCCGCTCTTTTTCCATTTTTTTCAAGTCTCAAGCTGTTTCAATTTCCTTCCGTTCCGATGGCAAATTAGCGCTTCCCAAAATATCTTTCGCCGCTGAAGGAGTCGGAACATGGAAACCACTTGCGAGGGTACTGGGAGCGCTTTTGATTCTGGGTGCAAGCGGTTCCGTTTACGCCCAAACCTGCGCAGGCATGTCGCTGGGCAACGGCGCCAGCCTGAATGGATTTGTTCCGTTTCCGGCGAATAATGCATGGAACACCAATATCGCATCGCTCACTCCTGACCCGAACTCAGCCACCATTGTGGCCGCCGCCGGATTTGCGGGGTTGAGCACGCATGTCAATTTTGGGTCCTTCGTTGAGGACGGTGGCATTCCTTACGTGGTGGTCGACTCGACGCAGACCCAGGCCATCCCGATCAATGTAATTGACTACGCAAGCGAGAGCGATGTGATGCTGGCCCCCTATCCTGCTTTCGCCCCAATCGAAGGTGCGCAGGCGGACTGCACAGGCTGGCCGGATACATACCAGAGCGACGCGCATGTACTCGTGCTCGACCGCGCAAAATGCTTCCTGTATGAGACCTTCAACACGAATCGCTGCAATGGGCAGTACAACGCTTCAAGCGAGACGATCTGGGACCTGAAGAATTATGAATCGCGCCCATGGGGCTGGACCTCCGCGGATGCTGCCGGATTGCCGGTATTCCCAGGATTGGTGCGCTACGACGAAGTAGCTTCCGGCGCAATCAACCACGCCATCCGCTTCACGATGCAGCACACGAAAAACGATGCCAACGATGGCTATTTCGTGGCTCCAGCTACCCACGCCGCAGGCACCGACTGGGGCGTGTCGAACGTCGAGGGAATGCGGGTCCGGCTGAAGGCGAGCTTCAACATCTCAGGATACTCGGCAACCAATCAGGTTATCCTGACCGCGCTGAAGCAATATGGGATGATCCTCGCGGACAATGGAGGCAACTTCTATATCCAGGGTGCGACCGATCCGCGCTGGAACGATGACGATCTGCACAATTTAGGTGGCATCCCATCGTCGGAATTCGACGTAATGCCTATGACTCCGGAGTTCCCTGGATACGATTCGGAGACTGCGCCGACCGGACCATCGCCTGCGATCAATAGCTTCACCGCGACAGAATCCAGCGTAAGCTCAGGGTCTCCGGTCACCTTCAATTACAACCTCAGCGGAGACTCCTACGATTTCATCGACATGATTGGTCCGATAACAACGGGCATCGGGAGTGTGACTATCAACCCCACGGCCACGCAGACCTACACGTTGTATTCGACCAATGCCTACGGGCAGACCGTCAGCACTTCGATTCTGGTTACGGTGCCCGGTTCTGTGGTGACGGCGCCTGTGTTTGCACCGGTGGGCGGTGCTTATGCCACGGCGCAGACGGTAACGATGAACACAACGACTTACCCTTATGCGGCCATCTACTATACGACCGACGGATCGACGCCGACTTATCCCATCACCGGCACAACGCAGGCGTATCCTGTAACTCCTGCGCCGCAGAATAGCCAAGGGAACGTAATTTCAATCCCAGTCAACTCTTCGCAAACGATAAAGGCCATCGCTGTAGCTCCAGGTTACTCGTCGCCAAGCGCTGTTGGGTCGGCCACTTACACAATCGGTGTGGCGGAGGCAGCGACACCAACCTTCGCACCCTCGGGTGGAAGTTATACAGCGGCGCAGCCGGTAACCATCGGCACAACTACGACAACTGGCTCTCCGGCGATTTATTACACAACCGACGGAACTACTCCGACTTATCCGATTACCGGCACGACGAAGCTATACGGTGGGGCTTTCAATGTCACTATATCCGAGACGCTGAATGCAATCACTGCGGCAACTGGATTCAGCAACAGCGCGGAAGGCACGGCGGAGTTTGTTATTACTGCTCCGGCAGCGGCGACGCCAACCTTTAACCCGCCGGCCGGGATGTATGGCTCCACGCAATCGGTAACCATCGGGACGACGACAACGACAGGGTCCCCGGCGATTTACTACACCACCGACGGAACCTTGCCGACTTATCCGATCACAGGCACCACAAAGCTATACTCAAGCGCAATTTCTGTCTCCAGCGATGAGACAGTTGAGGCCATCGCGGTAGCAACCGGCTTTGCGGAAAGCAACGTGGGTTCGGCGGCTTACACCGTGGGGCCACAGCCGGTTATTGTGATCCCGAATGTGCCTGCGTACCCCTTCCAGGTTTTACCCGGTTCTACCCGCCAAATCAACGTCAACATAACCGGCGGTACGTTGAACACGGTTAACTGGAGCGTCCTTTCCACCACCGGCGGAGCAACCGCGACCTTTACCACTCCCGCTGCAAGCGGCGCTGCGACCGTCGCTGCGGGGTTGCCAACCGTTCAGGTCAACTTCGGGTCGACTGCCGGTAACTGCTCCATCTCCGGCTCAATGGGAGCATACCAGGTAACATCGACTGCTACCGTCACCATTCAAGCGCAGTCAGTTGACAGTGCCTCCTCTACCGGAACCTTCCTATTCAACATCTGCGCGAAGACGACAGCCGTGATGGTGGCTCCGGCATATCAGCAGGCTTTCCAGGGACAGCACCGAATGCTGCAGTCGTGGGTGTCGGGAGATACTGACGAGACAGGGACGTGGAGCATTACAACGCAGCCCAGCGGTGGCAATGGAGTGCTGGCCGATACGACCAACCGGGACGCGGATTTTGTGGCCACGGGGACGGGCCGTTACACGTTGACCTACACCAGCCACAGTAATCCTGCAAAGAGCGCGACCGCCATTGTCTATGTCTCGCCAAACCCATTGCCTTCGTATGTCTCCACGCCCAACAAGACTGAACCGCGCGAGTGCTATGTGGATCCGGCGTTCACAGGCGGAGACTATGAAGTGGGCGTGGGGAAAACGTACGCGACCCTCCAGTCGACGCCTGCGGCCAATACTCTGGCGCCAGGCTCGATTATCCGCGTGTGGAATACGGATACCACCGGAACGAATCCTTCAACTTTTCATGAAGACTATCAGTTGGCAGGAAGCGGCACCGCGACTCAGCCCATCATCCTTTGTGGAGTACCCGACGCATCCGGCAACCTGCCGGTCATCGATGGATCCAATGCCACAACACAAGCGGGAGCTAGCACCGGCGAAGCCGGACTGGGGATAGTTACTTTCTGGGCCGGTGGGTACGGCAATAACACGCCATACGGTTATTACCAATCCGGATCCGCAGGGCCCTCCTATGTCAGTGTTACGGGGCTTCATATCGTCCATGCAACTCCGAACTATAACTTCACACCTCCGGGCGGCGGCGCGGCAACGGCCTACAACGCATTTGCGTCCTGCCTCAATGTTCGATCGGGTTCTTATATTGACCTTGGTGGCAACGACCTGGATACCTGCGGGCTTGGCCTTTACACCGCGGAGAATTCCGCCAATGGTTGGGCTTCCATTACGCAGTTGGTTACGGGGACGGGCAGTCATATCCACAACTCAGGAATTTCAGGCTCTGAAACTGAGCATCAGGTTTATTTTGAATCCTGGTACGGGTTGCTGCAAGGAAACCTGATCGACGAGTACAATCCGCTTGCTGCCGGCTCCAGCGTAAAATGGCGCGGGGTTGAGGGCATCTTCCGATATAACAACATCGCGAGCGGCGCGGCCAGGCTCTTCGACCTGGTGGACAATGAAGATGCCATTCCCTACATCACATTCGAAGGGTATCTGGGCGCACCGGGCGACACCAATTGCGACGATTCTGGCTGGTGCCTTGGAGATACGCTGGGAGCAAATGGCCTGGCGGCCTTCCAGGAGTCATGGCAAAAAGACTTCATCTACGGAAATGAACTGTTCGGCACATCGGCATTGCAACAGATCCACTACCTGGGCGACGGCGGCAGCGGCATGCAAGACAAGAACGGTATCCTCTACTTCTATTCCAACACTCTCGACAACGCTCAGATCGTATTCGACACCGGCTCCAATGGAGATGGCTTGAACGGGTTTTTCCCGCAAAGGATAGACGCCCGCAACAACATATTATGGCCGCGCACCCAATCCTACGCCAGTAACATCCAGATGGCCTTCGGCTCGGTCTCCACAATCATCATGGATGCCACAACCAACCTGATGCTCTCCGGCACTTTCACCATCCAGCCCCCCATCGAGGGAGCCCCCTACAATGAGGCAACCAACGAAGGCTGGTCGAACCAATGCGACGGTGCCTGCCTCTGGCCGTTGAGCGTTCCACTCAACACTCACCTCTATGGGCTTAGCAACGCCAACTATCTCACCACCAGTACGGAGCCGTATAACGCCACCACATTGGTTCCGCCCGCGGGATCGGCGGCCATTGAAGCAGGTACGGCACTGAGCGGTGTGCTGGCAACCATGCCTGTGCGCTGGCAGTATGCCATCCCAACCAACTCGCTGATTCCGCGTCTCGATCCGATGACCGTTGGAGCGGTGGATTACGCGGCTGTTGCGGCAACGCCGACGTTCACCCCCCCGGCCGGTAACTATAGCTCGGCACAGACAGTGAGTATCGGCACCACGACAACGAACGGATCGCCGAAGATTTACTACACCACGGACGGCAGTACGCCGACTTATCCAATTACCGGCACAACCAAGCTGTACTCAAGCGCAATCACGGTCTCTAACACCGAGACGGTGAAGGCCATTGTTACTGCTTCCGGCTATGTAACCAGTGCCGTGGGCTCGGCGGCCTATGGTATCGGACCGCTGGCAGCAACACCCACATTCAACCCGCCCGGCAACACCTATTCCGCAGTAAAAATGGTGACTATCAGCACCACAACGACGGCAGGGTCCCCAGTGATTTTCTACACTACGGATGGAAGCAACCCGGCGACCAGTTCGACAGCCGTGAAGTACACAACCCCTGTTACTGTCGCCTCGACAGAGACGCTGAATGCCGTCGCCGAGGCTGCCGGATATAGCGACAGCGCAGAGGGAACCGCGTCTTACACCATTAACCTGCCGGTAGCTGCTACGCCCACCTTCAACCCGCCAGCCAATACATATACTTCGGTACAGTCTGTTGCGATCAGCACGACGACGACCGCTGGTTCCCCGGTCATCTATTACACAACCGATGGATCGAATCCCGCCACCAGCGCCACGGCGATTAAGTACACGACTCCCGTTACAGTCGGTGTGACGGAGACGCTGAATGCCGTTGCCGAGGCGACTGGATACGAGAATAGTGCGGTGGGCTCGGCGGCATACACCATCAACCTCCCATTTGCGGGACCGGACTATGTACAGGCATGCACCTTGGAAGCGGTCTTCACCACATCCGCGACCTGCACGCTGAATGGAGTAGGCGCGGGACACACACTGGTTATCGCAGTTGTCGGTTCCGGCATTGTTCAATCGGCAGTCGTAATATCGTCATCTGGAACGCCTACCCTTGCGGTACAGGATGGCGCGACAATTTCGGCCTATATTCTTCCCAACACAAGCGCCGGCACAATCTCGATAACCGCTACAGTCAGTGCGAATCAATCCTATTGGCTGAGCGTCTATGAGTATTCAAATACAGCAACTTCTCCGTTGGACGGCACAGCGTTTGCAGTTGCTACGAACTGGACCACGCCAAGTCTCTCGTCACCGTCGTTCACGACAACCTCCGCTTCGGATACGCTTTGGTCCTATTGCGTAGCGCCCGGAGGTTACGTATTTACGCCTGGAACTGCGCCTATAACCTGGACCGCGCTGCCTGCCCCAACTACTGGCTACGAGAACTTTGTAGAAGATGGTCCAACCACCTCGGCAGGTAGTTATTACGGGCAGTGCAGTACTGGTAGCGGAGTCGCGGTTCCCGAAATCGTCACCCTTGCGCTCAAACCACCCCCTGCGGTTGTCCCGGCCGCGCTGACCTCGCCCACGCCAGGCAGCCAACTTACCGGCTCCAGCGTCACCTTCCACTGGACGCCCGGCACCGGTGTCACAAACTACCGGCTCAATCTCGGCACCGCGGCCTCGGGCGCCAACGCAAAAAACATCTATAACTCAGGCCCGATCACAGTGCTATCCGAGACTGTAACTGGCCTGCCAGCCAACGGCGAAACCATTTTCGCCACTCTCTATTCCTACATCGGCGGAGCCTTTCAGCCCACCGTCTACAGTCTCTATGCCACGGGACCTGCGGTGCTGACCCAGCCTGCGCTGACAACCAAGCTGGGCTCAAGCGCAACCTTTACATGGACACCCGGAACCGGGATCACACACTACTGGTTCAACCTCGGCACAGCGGACTCCGGAGCCAACGCCAAGAACATCTATAGCTCAGGGTCAACCACAGCGCTCACGGCAACCGTAACTGGCATTCCGCAATACGGTGGGACACTCTACGCTACGCTCTACTCCTATATTGCGGGAGCCTGGCAGCCAATCGTGTACACCTATTCCGCATCTGGATCGCAAACGCCGGCTGTGCTTACAACTCCCACTCCGAGTACCAAATTATCAAGCTCCAGTGCCACCTTTACATGGTTGCCCGGCGGCGGAGTTTCTGACTACTGGTTCAACCTTGGCACGGCAAACGTGGGAGCAAATTCGAAAAACATCTACTCCGGCAGCTCAATTACAACCACATCAGTCACCGTAACGGGACTTCCCACCAACGGCGAAACGATGTATGCCACGCTTTACTCGTATATCGCCGGAACATGGCAGCCCACCGTATATACCTACACCGCCTCCGGATCTCCAACGCCGGCTGCGCTAACCAGTCCCACCCCGACAAGCACATTGACAAGCTCGAGCGTAACTTTCACCTGGTCCGCCGGCAGCGGCGTAACGTACTACTGGCTCAACCTGGGCACTGCTTCTTCCGGTGCGAATGCGAAGAGCCTCTATTCCGGCGGTGCAACAACGCTCACCTCTGTAACTGTTAGTGGTCTTCCCACCAATGGCGAGACGATTTACTCCACGCTCTACTCATACATCGCCGGAGCATGGCAGCCCACCGTATACACTTACAAAGCCCAGTAGTAAACTTCATCTCCTCACGCCGCGGCGGATTCGCTCGGCGTGAGGATGGGGCCGAAACAAAACCGTGGCTCTCGTTGCCAGGGCACTCGAAAGGACGCCATTCACCGGCCGGTTCAAGGAGTATTCAGCTTCCTTGTACCACTTCATTTTCGAGCGTGCCGATGGGATCGATGGTAATGCGAATCCGGTCTCCGCTTGCCAGGGTAAAGGAGTCGGGAGGAACGATACCCGTTCCAGTCATCAGGAATGTGCCGAAAGAAAAGCTGTTATCCCGGAAGAGATATTCGACGAGAGTTTCAGGTTTCCGCTTGAGCTCGGCAAGGGTTGTTGCGCCGAAAAACTCCATGCGGCCATTGCGCGCTATCTCCACGCGAATCGGTGTGGAGGCAGGCAGCGGATCGCTGCCGATGAGAATGCACGGACCCAACGCGCAACTGCGGTCATAGACTTTCGCCTGGGGCAGATAGAGCGGGTTCTCTCCCTCGATATCGCGCGAGCTCATATCGTTTCCGACGGTGTAGCCGACGATCTGGCCACGAGGATTGACGAGCAGCGTGAGCTCCGGTTCCGGCACCGACCATTTGGCGTCGCTGCGAATGCGAACATGGCCCCATGGGCCGGCGACTCGGCTTGCGGTGGCCTTGAAGAATAACTCCGGCCGCTCTGCGGAATACACGCGATCATAAAAATCGCCGCCTCCCGCGCTCTTCGATTCTTCCATTCGCGCGCTGCGGCTGCGGTAGTAAGTAACTCCCGCAGCCCACACTTCCTGATTGCCTATGGGGGCCAGAATGTGCGCGGAGGCAAAGTCATTCGCGGTCTCGCCCTTTTCGGTGATCAATGCTAGATAGTCTTGCAAATTGTCGTGTGTAACCAGCCCATCCCACGATTTAATGGGAATCTTAAAGTAACTGCCTCCCTGTTCCACGTAAGATCCGTTGTTAGTTCTGTAGAGCTTCACTTTTGTTTCTCCAGTCGCGAGATAATCATGTCGACGTCGTAAACGCAGCCGGCCCAAACACCCCCACTTGCTTTTACCAGCGCAGCCCAGAGGCGAGTATCGTCCGGGAGTTGTGGATGCGGAGATAAGTCAGGGCGAGGCATCCTTTCCGCGAGCCGGCGCGAGCCTTCCTCTGCCCCGAATAACTCCCTTGCGTCTCCTATGAGATTGACGGAACCAGAAAGCTTGTCTCGATCGATTGTTATTTCAATCTGGTCGCCTTCCTGAACGTTGCCAATGGGTCCACCTGCCAGCGCTTCCGGAGAAATGTGGCCAATGCAGGCTCCAGTGGAGACACCGCTGAATCGCGCGTCGGTCAATACCGCTACGTGTTTGCAGTGGGGAAGTTGCTTGAGCGCTGCCGTAATCTGATAGATCTCCTGCATGCCCGCGCCTGCCGGGCCTCCGCAGATCAGCACAATAACATCGCCCCGCGTCACTGTGCCGCTCTTGATAGCTTCCATGGCGGAAGCTTCCGAAACAAAAACTCTGGCTGGTCCAACATGCCGATAAACATTCTGGTCGTCGATCAGAGAAGGATCGATCGCGGTGCTCTTGATTACAGAGCCTTCCGGCGCTAGATTGCCGATTGGGAAACAGATGGTGGAAGTTAGTCCGCTGGACCGGGCGCGGCTAGGCGACATGATGACATCGTCAGCATCGATGCCGTCGCGTTGTTTCAGAACGCGGCGTAATTCATAGCGCCTTTCGCCATCTTTCCACCAATCCAGGCAAGCATCGACAGTTTCGCCCGATACGGTCTTGACACTTGTATCCAGCAGCCCGGCAGCCCGCAGATGCAGCATAACCTCGGGCACGCCGCCGGCAAGAAATACCTGCACGGTCGCGAAGTTACGGGGTCCATTTGGGAGCGCATCCACCAAACGCGGAGTCTGGCGATTTACCTCGGTCCAATCGGAGACAGATGGCCGCTGTAGCTTTGCCGCATGCGCGATAGCCGGAATATGCAGCAGAAGATTTGTAGAGCCGCCAAAGGCCGCGTGGACCACCATTGCGTTTCGAATTGCCGGTTGAGTCAACACGTCCTCGGCGCCCATTTGCAACTGATGCAGCCGCAGAACGGCGCGCGCGGATCGCCGCGCGGCATCGAGCCAGATCGGTTGGCCCGAAGGCGCCAGCGCAGTGTGGGGCAATGCCAGCCCCAGCGCTTCGCCAACCACCTGGCTGGTTGCCGCCGTGCCCAGGAATTGGCATCCGCCCCCCGGCGACGCACACGCGCGGCAACCGACCTCAGCGGCGTACTCCAGAGAGATTTGATTTTGAGCAAAGCGCGCGCCAATGGTTTGCACCTTGCCCGCATCCTCGCCAGACTCGGGCAGAAGCGTTACACCCCCCGGAACAAGAACGGCAGGGCTCTTGCCTGAAGAAGCCAGCGCCATCATCATGGCGGGCAGTCCCTTGTCGCACGTCCCAATGCCTATAACTCCCTTGCTGGTGGGCAGCGAACGCATCAGGCGCCGCAGTACAATTGCGGCATCGTTGCGAAAAGGGAGCGAGTCCAGCATCCCAGTTGTGCCTTGCGTGCGGCCATCGCATGGATCGGTGCATGCTCCCGCAAAGGGAATGGCGCGCAGAGCTTTCAATTCACGGGCAGCTTCCGCCACCAGTAAGCCGACTTCCCAGTGACCGGTATGGAAGCCGAGAGCAATGGGCTCGCCGCTCTCGGCGCGCAGGCCACCGTGGGTGCTCAGGATAAGGAACTCGGGATCGAGAAGGCGCCCCGGATCCCACCCCATTCCGGCACTTTGACTTAGGCCGAAGAGGTTCCCGGATGGCTCAGTGAGCAGCATCTCCGGCGATAAGGGAAGAAGGCCGGCAGGCCCGCGTGTATGGGTTGCGACGCTGAACAAGCCTGCGTCTGCTGTCTCCAGTACCGACATGAGCGGGATGGTTTCGATGGGGGAGCCCTTTCCATTCTCAAGTATAAAGACGGATTCAAGATTGGAGTAGTTGGCCAGGGGGATGCTATAAAGCTTGTGTGCCAAATGGACAAGTGCGAATGGAAGATAGATGGCCGATGGGATTGCGCCGCCGCTGGTTTTACCTCTTACCGCCAGTGTTTGTTACCTATAGTCTTGCATATCTCGATCGTGCAAACTACGGATTCGGCGCGGCTGCCGGGCTTGCAAAGACCCTGCAAATCAGCGATTCCCGGTCGGCATTTCTAGGGTCGCTGTTCTTCCTGGGTTACTTTCTGTTTCAAATTCCGGGAGCGGCTTATGCGCGGCGCGGAAGCGCAACGAAGCTGGTGTTTTTCGCGCTCCTGAGTTGGGGTGCGCTCGCGTCATTGACAGGTGCTATCCGGGAGTTCTGGCTGCTGGCGCTCGACAGGCTATTGCTGGGAGTGGCGGAAAGCGTGATTCTGCCTGCGATGCTGATTCTGCTCACAAACTGGTTTACGCGCGCGGAGCGGTCGCGGGCGAATGCCATCCTTCTCCTTGGAAACCCGGTTACTGTTCTCTGGATGTCCGCAGTCACCGGATTTCTGATCAAGGCGGTTGGCTGGCAGATGACGTTTATTCTTGAAGGAGTTCCTTCGATTGCATGGGCGTTTGTATGGGTGCTTGTGGTGCGTGACCGCCCGCGGGATGCGATCTGGTTGAGCAAGGAGTGTTGCGACCAGCTTACAAGCGACCTTGAGATGGAGCAACAGACGCTTCCGCGAATGGCTAACTTCATGGACGCTCTGCGTGTGCCGGATGTCCTTCCGCTTTGCTTCATGTATTTCTGCTGGAGCGCGGGTGTCTATGGGTTCGTCCTATGGCTTCCCACAATGATCCGGGCGGGATCGGCGCAAGGAATCGAGTCCGTTGGCCTGCTCAATGCTACGCCCTTTTTGCTGGCGATTATTCTCATGCTGTGCGTCGCGCATTTGTCCGATAGGTCGCTCAACAGGAAAAGTTACATAGGTCCGTTTCTGATGTTATCCGGGATTGCGCTGTTTATCTCTTTCATGACGGCGGGGTATAATTTCTGGCTGGCGTTTGCTTTCCTGATTGTTGCCGGCGGCGCCATGTTTGCGCCTTACGGTCCATTCTTCTCAATAGTGCCGGAGATCCTGCCGAAAAATGTAGCTGGAGAAGTTATGGCTCTCATCAATAGCTGCGGAGCGCTTGGCGGATTTGCCGGCACATGGCTGGTTGGACTCTTGCAAGCGCTTACCGGCAACTCACGCGCCGGATATCTGGCCATGTCTGTGTCGTTGATGCTGGCCGGCGCCATCGTGTTCAAGATGCGAACTGTGAGGCAGGCGTGAACTCGTGGTTTCACGCCTGGTTCCACCGGGTGTCGGTCCCAATGAGTCTCGCGCCTTATGCTTTAGAGTTCGGAATGTTTTAGAGTTCAAGGTACGGCTATCGAAGCTTGCGAAGACGCCGTGACGAAATTGGAGCGAATTGCGCGTAGCCATCGATACCGGCGGAACATTTACCGACTGCGTCTATCTTCTGGACGGAAAGCTTCGGGCTCTGAAGGTATTCTCCACACCTGTGGATCCATCGCTGGCAGTGCTTGACGCGCTTGCGCGGATTGACTCGGCCAGTGTGCTCGAAGTGCGGCACGGCACTACCATTGGGACAAACACGATGCTGGAGCGAACGGGCGCGCGCGTGGCGTTTGTAACCACTGCGGGCTTCGAAGATACGATTGCGATTGGACGCCAGAATCGAAGCCGGCTCTACGACTGGTTCGCGCCTGTGCCCGTGTGCCTTTTGCCGCGGGATTGCCGCTTCGGCGTGCCGGAGCGAGTTAGCGCCGAAGGAGAAATACTCCGCTCTCCAACGGACGAGCAGTTAGCAGCCCTGGTTGCCAGCGTGCGCCAATGTGGAGCGGAATCGGTGGCAATTTCGCTCCTGTTTTCGTTTGCCAATCCAGAGACGGAATTGCGCGTGGAATCCGCGCTGCGCCGCCTTCCAATACCTGTTTCAACTTCGCATCGAATTCTTCCGGAGTTTCGGGAATATGAGCGGGCATCGACCACCGTGATTAATGCCTATCTTGCGCCAAGGATGGAGAGCTACCTGCTGAGCATGGAGAAGCGGGTGCGGGAGCACAGCGCGGGCAGCAGCGTGGTGGTTATGCAATCCTCGGGGGGAATTGTTCCGGCGCGACTGGCGGCGAGGGAGCCGGTGCGTACTGTATTGTCGGGGCCGGCGGGCGGGGTGATTGGCGCATGCAAGGTGGCGCACTGGGCTGGTTTCGAGCGCATTATCGGCTTCGATATGGGAGGCACTTCGACCGACGTGTTCCTGGCCGATGCGGCCGGATTGGGCGCTGACCTTACGCGCGAATCCGCGATTGCAGGCCAGCCTGTGAGTGTGCCCATGCTCGACATTCACTCTGCGGGAGCAGGGGGTGGATCGATTGCACGCTTCGATGCGGGCGGTATGTTGCGCGTCGGCCCTGAGTCGGCGGGAGCGGACCCCGGCCCGATATGCTTTGGCCGGGGAACCATGCCCACCGTTACCGATGCAAACCTGCTGTTGGGACGGCTCGATCCGGCTAGCTTTCTTGGCGGCGGAGTTACGCTGCACAGGGACAGGACCAAACAGATCATGGACGAGAAGAAGGGCCCGCTGGCTACGGTGGAGGTGTTTGCGGCGGGCATTCTGAGCGTTGTGGAGACGCAGATGGAGAAGGCCATCCGGGTGATCTCGATTGAGCGCGGTCACGACCCTCGCCAGTTCACTCTCGTGGCGTTTGGCGGGGGCGGTCCGCTTCATGCCTGTTCCCTGGCGCGCGCGCTGCGCATTCCCAAGGTGCTGGTTCCCGCGATGCCGGGGGCGCTGTCGGCGGTTGGCATTCTGCTGGCGGATGCGGTTCGGGATTATTCGCGGACCGTGATGCTGCCCGGCGACGTCATAGACAGTCTGGGGGAAAGCTTCGCGGCGATGGAGCGGCGCGGCATTGCCGAGTTTGCGGCGGAGGGCCTTCACGGCAAGGCGCATCCAACCCTGGATATCCGGTATCGCGGTCAAGGGTATGAACTCAATGTTCCATACGATGAGCAATTTCCTGAGCACGCCTTGGAGGCATTTCACCGCTTGCATCGGCAACGATACGGCTTTTGCGATGAGCTCAGGCCGGTGGAGATTGTCAATCTGCGGCTGCGCATGACGGCCCCAAGCGAGCCCTGGTCACCGGCCAAACAGGATGCTGTGCCGGGCGACGGCAGCGCCGCGTGTTATGCAACGCGAGATGTTTTCTTCCATGGGAGATTTGTAGCTTCGCGCCTCTATCGCCGCGATGGACTTATCGCCGGAGATAGCATCGATGGGCCGGCTTTGATAACTGAATATACCTCGGCAACGGTGTTGCCGCCCGGCTGCGGCGCCCGTGTGGATGGCATTGGAAACCTGGTTATATTTATCGGTGAGGAGAAAACGGCATGACTTATGCGCCCGCCGATCCCATAGAACTGGCTATCTTCCAGAGTGCCGTTCATTCCATTGCCGAGGAGATGGGCGCGGCGCTGCGGCGGACCGCGCTTTCACCAAACATCAAGGAGCGGCGCGATTACTCCTGCGCCATCTTCGATCGCCAGGGCAGAGCCATTGCCATGGGCGATCACATGCCGGTGCATCTGGGCTCGATGCCCATGAGCGTGAACGCGGCCATCGACGCGATTCGGTTCGCGCCAGGCGATATTGCGATTCTCAACGACCCCTACTCCGGCGGAACGCATTTGCCGGATATCACGATGGTGCTTCCGGTCTTCGTTGGGAGCGATGCGGTGGCAAATCTAGCCCAGCCCGCTTTTTATGTTTCCAATCGCGCGCATCACGCTGACGTGGGCGGCATGTTTGCGGGTTCCATGGGGCCGGCGAGAGAGATTTTTCAGGAGGGCATTCGAATTCCACCGATCCGCATTGTCCGTGGCGGCATTCTGGACCGTGAGATGCTCAACCTGATTCTGCTGAACGTTCGAACTCCAAAAGAGCGCGAGGGCGATCTTGCTGCGCAGATTGGAGCCTGCCGCGTGGGTGAACAGCGGATCCTGCAATTGATTGAGAAGTACGGGGTGGAGAAACTTGATGCGCTAGCTGGCGAGTTACTGGATTACTCTGAGCGGCTGGTTCGCGCGGAGTTACGCAAAATGCCTGCCGGTGACTTCAGCGCGGAGGACTGGCTGGACGACGATGGAGTTACCGATGCGCCGCGAAGGATAGCAGTAAGCTTGCGATTCAACCCGGATGCAGCAGAGTTGCTCGTGGACTTTGCCGGCTCGTCGACTCAGGTTGGGGGGTGCGTGAATGCAGTTCGCGCCATAACTCTGTCAGCTTGTTTTTATGCTCTGAGATGCCTGCTGGATGAGGATGCACCGGCAACAGCGGGATTCTGCGGCCACTTACGCTCGATACGCCGGTTGGAAGCATTGTGGACGCACAGCCGCCTGCCGCAGTGGCAGGTGGGAACGTGGAAACCTCGCAGCGGATTGTGGACGTACTCCTTCGCGCCCTTGCAAAGGCGGTGCCCCAGCAGGTGCCGGCGGCCAGCGCGGGAACCATGAGCAATCTGACCATTGGCGGCATCGACCCGCGAACCGGTGAGGCCTTCACTTACTACGAAACAGCAGCGGGAGGCATGGGTGCGCGCCCTGGGCTGGATGGTATTTCCGGCGTTCAAACTCATATGACCAACTCGCTGAACACGCCGATAGAGGCACTGGAATATGCCTATCCTTTTCGCATGCGGCGCTACTCATACCGCGATGGATCGGCCGGCGAAGGGCGATTTCGAGGAGGCGATGGGCTGATTCGAGAGGTTGAGCTGCTAGCGGATGTGCAGGTAACGCTGCTGGCTGATCGCAGAGAATCCCGCCCTTATGGTCTCGATGGCGGAGAGGAAGGCGCGCCGGGCCGCGCATTGATTGTGAAAGCCGGGAGTGGGGAGGAGGAGCTTCTACCCGGCAAGTGCAACCGGTATCTGTCTTCTGGAGATCTCTTGCGCGTTGAGACCCCAGGTGGCGGCGGTTGGGGAAAGCGTTAATTCGACGCAGTTCAAGAAGATTAAATTTGGAAGTTTCCGATGCGGCCCTCAATCAGCGGCACGATTTGGCACAACTTGCTGACCTGCATCGTGTCTCAACTGTCAGGCAGGCCGGAGTTTGACCAGGCCCGTGGAGGGGAAATATGTTGATTGCATTCACAGATTCATTGGCGTTGATCCGTTTTGGCGGTGGTCGTGGCGGAGGGCTCTTCGCGTTGGTTTTGATCTTGGCGATTGTCGGAATCGCGGTCTGGGCGTTCCAAAGGCCGAGCCAGCCGGGGACGCCTAAACCATAGATACCACAGGGGTACGTATCACTTTCTCCACGCCCGCCAAAACGAACTTCCGCTGAGATAAAGAAACAGCGCGGAAAGCGCAGCGGACAAGACAAACGTCCAGTGATCGGGGCCGTGGCTATAGCTGGCCTTGGCGCGCCATAGCGCTGGTGCAAACACGGCCAAGGGCAGAAGGAAGAAGACGCCTGTGACTTCGAGCATCAGTTTGCCACCCACGCGGCGAAATGGGCGCAGAAATCCACCAATGCCGCGGGCGACTCCTTTCGAAACCTGCCCGGCGGCCTGCCCGGTTGCACGGTTTTGCGCAGTGTCGTCGGCGGTCATCCGCTCTGCGGGGGAACTGGAGGCATTTTGTGCGGCCGCGGCAGCGCGCTGGCCGACGACACGCCCGGCGATGCGCATGCCAATACCGAGAGCGCGGCCAACTGAGTGAGGCTTCATTCCGTCTATGATGGTAGCAGCGAACCTGGGAAAGCCACTTTTTTCGGATTTGTTGCTGCTTCCCTGTTGCTCCCAACCGGCAACGGAAGTAAGGTATAGGAATCCCGTGCCGCAACCGCGCCCATTTTCCCGAGCGCCGGCCGCCGCTCCCGGAGGTATCCGTGACATCCCGTCTGCGCGAACTGATTCAGCAATTGGGCGAGGCCATTCATGAGTCGGTGATAGAAAGTGAGCACATTGCCGGCGTAGTGCAGGATATCCGCAAGCACGGCTTCGATGTGCTGCTCATGCTGGAAGCCACCATTGGCCTCAACGAGGTCTCTGCCAAGGAGACCACCGACGACGCCGATTCCGCTGTGGAGGTGGACAGCGAGGGTACGCCGTTCACCCAAAACGATCTTCACTTCCTCCGCCGCCTGCGCATCTCAGTGGAGGGCGAGCAGGAAAATGGTGCTGAGGTGGATACGGAGTAGTTTGGGCGGGCCGCAGGGCTCGGGTGGCGGCGCGGAGGCTTTGGCGCGATAATCGATGCATGGCTACTTTGCCCAATTCGGAGGAACTCTGGACTGTGCGGGAATACCTCCGCACGAGTTGGAGCCCAGACCGCGAGTTTGTCGACGGGCGGATCGAGGAGCGGAACTTGGGCGAGAAAGAGCACTCCATCATTCAGCGCTATCTCACGGTCCTTTTCGCAATCAAGCGCGCGGAGTGGGGAGTCGAGGTGTTTCCTGAACTTCGCACGCAGACCAAAGCGAGGAATTTCCGAGTTCCGGATGTTCTGGTTGTCCGTGCAGGGGAAAGATTTGAGCGCTACGTAACGCAGCCGCCGCTTATTGCCATCGAGATTCTGTCGCCCGAAGATACATTGCAGGCGGTGCGGTCGAAAGCGGCCGAGTATAGACAGTTTGGCGTGGAACACATTTGGGTCATCGATCCCGAACCGCGCATTGTCTATCGGTACACTTCAAGCGGCCTCGAAGAAGTTCAAACCGGCGAATTGGTTGTGTCGGACACTCCGATTCGTGTGGTCCTGAGCGAGCTGTTTGCGGAGTTGGACAGGGTATGACGGCCTTCAAGCTTCGCGTTGCTGGATTCAGTCTGTTCGCGGCAGCTTTTTTCATCCCGGCTGTTGGGAACGTGCAGTTCTGGTCGGGCCCGAATTCAGCGCCGGGGTGGGAGTGCGCGTACTTCGCCACTTTTGAGGCTGTTGCGGTCCCAATTTCCGCCTTCGACAGGCACTCAGACACGCGCATATCAAATTGGCTACTCTCGTTGAGCGCGTGGGTAGTTCCGCTGGTGCTCATTTACCTCTATTCCTTAAAATCAATTGCCCCAAGAATTGTTCGACGTGTTGTGGCAGGGGCGATTCTCATTGGCGTCACAACTTCTTGGCTGTTCTTCTACTGCCAATTCAACCTTCCATCAGAACAACACGCGGTTCCGCTGCTGGGCCATTAAGTTTGGACATTTGGCATTTTGACCATGCTTGCACCAGAGTTTCTGCCTCGCTTCATCGAGCCGAAGCAAGATCAGCCCTTCCTGCAGCATTGATCGCAGCGTAGCTGCGCGCTGTGGCAAGACTAGCTCTTCAGCGCCACCCGTATATGCAGTTCCTTCAACTGCTGGTCCGTGACGGTAGTGGGCGCGTCGGCCATCAAGTCGATTGCCTTTGCGGATTTGGGGAAGGCGATGACCTCGCGCAGGTTTGCCGCGCCCGCTAGCAACATCACAATCCGGTCCAATCCCAGCGCAATGCCGCCGTGCGGCGGGGTGCCGTACTCCAGCGCATCCAGAAAGAAGCCGAAACGGGCGCGAGCTTCCTGGTCGCTGATGCCAAGCGACTGGAAAATCTGCTGCTGCACGTCTTTGCGATGGATACGGATGGAACCGGAGCCAAGCTCCAAGCCGTTCATCGCCAAGTCGTAGCAATTTGCCCGCACGCTTGCCGGATCGGTGAGCAGGTTGGCCATATCCGCCTCGTGCGGCGCGGTAAAAGGATGATGCGCAGGCATCCACTTCTGTGTGGCCAGGTCGTACTCAAACATAGGGAAGTCGACAATCCAGATAGGCTGGAACGCTTCCGTCCCATCGATAGGGCCTTTCTCACTGTTCAGCCAAGTTTCGATGGCCTCCGCTCCCCACTTCACCTTCGCGTCATCTAGCAGCTTTCCGCCACCACGCAGGGCTGCCAAGTCAACGACCTTGTCGGTCACTTTGAACGCTCCATGCCGCTCCGCATACTTTTTCGCCAACTCGGTGCGAAAGTTGCCGGCGGCGGCGTAGACATTGATCTCGCGCTCTGAAAGGCGCCCGGGAAATTTCGTGTCGCTAGCCTTTACCGGGTGCGCAGGGTCGCCGGCCACGATGATGACGAAGTCGGCTTCTGCTGCGCCAACGAGTTCGCGGACGGTGGCGGCAGAATCAGGGAATCCCTTGGCCAGGCGCCTGAAGTCGTCGATGAATTTGGCGCCCTTTTTCAAGTCGAAGATGGGGTGGTTCTCTTCGCGCTCTCTCCGGCTCAACTCGCCCACGTTGGGAACGCGAAACGCCACAACCGGTAGCGCCGGATCGATTTGAAGCGTCGCCAAAGCCTCGTCGGGGAAGGCTGAACGCACATCTGTTAGCCCGGGCAGTCGCATGTCCGGCTTGTCATTCCCGAACCGCCGCATGGACTCATCGTAAGTAATGCGGGGAAACGGCGCTGGCAGCGCGATGCCGGCCGCGGCAAACGCAGCAACCATAAACTGCTCCACGACGGCGAAAACGGTCTCCTGACGCGGAAAACTCATCTCCAAGTCCACCTGGGTGAACTCGAGCTGGCGGTCGGCGCGCAGATCCTCGTCGCGGAAACAGCGGGCGATCTGGAAATAGCGGTCGAAACCGGAGATCATGAGAATCTGTTTGAAGATTTGCGGCGACTGCGGCAGCGCGTAAAACTCGCCCGGATGCACGCGGCTTGGCACCAGAAAATCGCGCGCTCCCTCAGGTGTACTCTTGGTGAGGATTGGCGTTTCGATCTCAAGAAAGCCCTGGCTGCTGAGGCTCTCGCGAATGGCCAGCGTAATGTCGTGGCGCAGACGGAAGTTGCGCTGCATCTCAGGGCGGCGGAGGTCCACGTAACGGTATTTCAGACGAACTTCTTCGTTCTGGATGGCTTCTTCCGACGGCGAAAATGGCGCCAGGCGCGTGTCGTTCAAAACAAGCAACTGCGTAGCCTCAATCTCAATTTTACCGGTGGGCATCTTGGGATTGATGGCGTCCATGTCGCGCAGACGCACTTTTCCCACAGCGGCCACCACATACTCCGGCCGAACCTGTTCGCCTTTCAGGTGTCCATCAGGGGTCAGTTCCTTATCGAGCACAATCTGGGCGATACCGGAGCGGTCGCGAAGATCGAGGAAGATCAGGTTTCCGTGATCGCGGCGGCGGTTGACCCAGCCCATCAGAACCACTTGCTGGCCGGCATTGGCTGCGCGCAAATCGCCGCAGTAATGCGTACGTTCGAGGCTTCCTAGAAAATCGAGAGGCATATCTACTTCATCATAACGGAGCAGGTTCCGGGTTGAGCGGCGCCGGTCCCGGCCCCAATTCCCTGTTTCCTCGACGCAAGCATCGCTATGATGGCGAACAAGGAGAGCGACATGGCCACCGCAACCGTCTTTGTCCCCGTTGAAGAGTATCTGCGCAGCTCCTATTCACCGGATGCCGAGTACATCAGAGGGCAAGTCGAGGAGAGGAATATGGGGGAGAACGATCACTCCGCTTGGCAAGAAGCAATCTGCGCATGGTTTCGCGCACAGGCAGTCGCGGCCGGCATCCGCGTGCGTCCGGAGTTGCGCGTACTGGTCACCGCCGACTGTTATTTGGTGCCCGATGTGACGCTGCTCGATCGTGCCCGCCCCGTAGAACCCATCGCCACAAATCCGCCGGTGGCCGTCGTTGAGGTTCTTTCTCCCGGCGACTCGCTCAAGGGATTTATGAAGAAGGGGGTGCTGTACGAGTCGATGGGGATTCGCTCGATCCTCGTCCTCGCCCCCGACGGGCCGGCCTACCGCTACCGCGCCGGCAGCCTGGA
>Ga0302197_10000694_pt1 | contig 33898 bp, 32 predicted proteins | sample II_Bog_N2_1_FD_193526 | JGI IMG/M metagenome (GOLD analysis project Ga0302197, IMG submission 193526) | Peat permafrost microbial communities from Stordalen Mire near Abisko, Sweden - II_Bog_N2_1 | ecosystem: Environmental > Terrestrial > Soil > Wetlands > Peat | place: Sweden: Abisko... | reverse complement strand
CAAAAAAGGCACGTATCCGGGCGGCATCCGTGTTTGGGTTAAGTAGCGGATCAGTTGTGCTTTTATGCTGATCGCCGCCGTAAAGCGTTTTTCTCTTGCTCCATCCGCCGCAGGCGGCTATCGTATTATTTGCTTCAATTACATAATACGTGCCGTCAATCAATAATTGTGTATCAATACCGAAAATGTATTTTATTGAACTTTCTATTTGCTTCGCGGAGTAATAACCCTCGCTAAGCCCACGTACTGAAGCCGCGATCAATTTTTGTAACGGGGGTATATCGGTATTACTAGCTAAACGTATCGCGAACATTTATACAATATTAGAATTTTACTGTAACATGTATTTTTTTTTTGAACGTCTAATAGATGTAGGCATGCTCATATCGCAATGCTAAAAGATCATAAACGGACATCTGGTTATTGAATTAATTGAATTACGTTTAGTAGTTTATGAGTCGCCCCCATCCAGGATGGGGGCTTGTTTACTTAGTTTACATATGGTTGTAAAACCTTTTGCCATTTATCGTAACCCCTGCTATTTAAATGCAAATAATCGCTTTGAAATAGGCTTGAATCAGGAGCAGTTGTACCCGATTTATCAATAGCATCTACCAAATCAATATAATGGCTTTTAGGTTTGTTGCTCAAATATGCTTTTACCAGGGCATTAGCTTTATAAACTTCGGTAAAATACTTAACCCTGCTCGGGCTTGGCTTTATCGACATAAAATAGATCTCGGCCATTGGAAGTTTCTCTCTTATCATTAAATAAAGTTTGGTAAACTCATCAGCAACAAACGTTGCAGGTTTGCCTGCCGCTATATCATTCTCGCCGGCATAAATAAATATTTTACGCGGATGGTAGGGGAATAAAATATACGGCGTATAATAATCAACAATTTGCCATAGTTCGCACCCACCAACACCACGGCGAATGATGGGTTCATTTGAAAAACGCTGTTCCAAATCGGTCCATTTGCGGATGGATGAGCTGCCGATAAACAAAATGCCATCCGGTTTTGGGAAGCTTAAGCTATCCTGGTGTTTAAAAGCACGTATCTCATTGGCAAAAGGAAAATTTTGTTGCGCGAATGATTGCCGGATAAATACAAGCAGCAAAAAAAATAATATTAGCTTTGGTTTCATTATAGTAGGTGTAAATTGGTTGTTTATATCTGCTAAATTAAAAATACTTGTACTTAAATCATAACGCATTAATTCTGCGTTAAATAGCTTATGAAAACTAAATATATTCCCTTATTAATTTTGTCACTGGCATTAAATTTTGCTATAGCCCAGGTAAAACATACCCTAACTAAAGCTACTGTTACATTTCAGATAAAAAATATGGGATTTAACACCCACGGCAGTATTGGCGGTGTAGAGGCTGATATTAAGTTTGACGCTGCAAATTTAAACGCGAGTATTATTGATGCGTCGGCGGATGTTAAAACCATTAATACTGATAACGACATGCGGGATGAGCACCTTAGGGGCGACTCTTATTTTGATGTTGCTACATATCCCAAAATAACCATGAAATCTGTTGCTATTAAACATACAAGCGGCAATAATTATGTCGGGCAGTTTAATGTCACCATAAAAAATAAAACCCATTTATTGGATGTGCCTTTTACTTATACCGAGAGTGGTAACACAGCCGATTTTAATGGCGTCTTAAAATTAAAGCGTTCCGATTTTGGCATAGGTGGCAGCAGCATGGTAATGTCAAACGATGTTACGGTTACTATTGATGTTGAGGCAAGTAAGTAGTCTGAACCCGAATTTTTGGAATTTTTGGATCTTATTGAATTTGCAGAATTCTGATAATTCTTTAATTCAACAAATTCAGGTTCATACAACCTGAACCTATTAACATAAATATAACCTTCGCACTGTAAGCTAATCATTTACAAATTGTAAATTAGCGCATGAAATTGCGCGTACTTGTTTTAATAAACGCGGCAGCGGTTGCCGTTACCTTATCCGCACTCAACTATTATTTCAGGCATAATTTGTATGATGTGGCCATAACCTTTGGGGTTACCATAGTCACCAGTTTTTTAATTTTTTATTGGCTGATAGAAAAGTACATCTACTCCAAAATTAAGCTCATCTACAAGCTGATTCACAACCTTAAATTAGGCCGAGATCTGCGCGATGCCTTGGGCGAGCACGTAAGCGCCGACCCGATAAATGATGTAGAGAACGAAGTGAAAGAATGGGCCAAACAGAAAAAAATAGAGATTGATGACCTGCGTACACAAGAGAAATTCCGCCGGGATTTTTTATCCAATATCTCGCATGAATTTAAAACGCCACTTTTTGCCATACAGGGCTATATTGAAGCTATACAGGATGATGAATTTGAGGACTTGGATATGGCCAAAGATTTTTTAACCAAAGCTGCCCGTAATGTTGACCGTTTGAGCTACCTGATCAAGGATCTGGACGAGATTTCCAAGTTGGAAACCGGTGAAATGGCCATCAACTACACCAAGTTTAAAATAAATGATTTAATTAAAGAGGTTTTTGAATCGATGGAGAGGAAAGCTTCACAACACCATATTAAATTAGTGTTCAAGCAAAAATATGATGAGCCCATCCCTGTTTATGCCGATAGGGAAAAGATGGTGCAGGTATTGGTTAACCTGATTGATAATTCCTTAAAATATGGCAAGGAGGGTGGCAGCACCTCGATAAGTTTATTTGAACTGCACGACCAGGTTTTGGTTGAAGTTACTGATGATGGCATCGGCATTGAAGAAAAATTCCTTCCACGTTTATTCGAGCGCTTTTTCAGGACGGATACCAGTCGTTCAAGGCAAATAGGCGGCTCTGGTTTAGGTTTGGCTATTGTTAAACATATTGTGGAGGCGCATCAACAAACCATTAATGTACGCAGTACCGAAGGATTGGGCTCTACATTTGGCTTTACTTTACAGAAAACCAAGCCAAGTTTACAATTCTCTAACATACCTGTTTTAAAAAGTTAACATTAACTTAACATGGGTAATGTACATTTGTTAAAATTCGATTAAAAAGTATGTCATTAAACAGCATATTCCAGTACTTTGTACCTAAAGAGAAGAAGATATTTTTCCCTCTATTTGAGCAGGCAGCCAGCAATGTTGTAGCTATAGCTACGGTACTTGTTGAGGCGGTAAACTCTGCAAACCCTGCTACCCGCGAGGAGTTATTTAAGCAAATTGATAAGCTGGAAAATAAAGGCGATGAACTTACCCACCAGATTTATTTAGAGTTAGGAAAGAATTTTATTACGCCATTTGACCGCGAAGATATACATGCGCTTGCAACCGCGATTGATGATGTTGCTGATAACATACAAGGTGCTGCAAACCGCATGAGCCTATACCGTATTGACGAATACAATGAGCATATCCGCAAACTATCCGACCTGATATTGCAGGGTAGTATCGACCTGGAAAAGGCCGTTCGCGAATTAAAAGACTTGCGTAATATACGTGCCATTGCCGATTCATGTATCAGGATAAACAGCATTGAAAATCAGGCCGATTATGTATTTGACCGCGCTGTGGCTGATCTGTTTTTATATGAAACCGATGCTATCAAACTTATTAAATACAAAGAAATATTAGCTGCGCTGGAAAATGCCACAGATATGTGCGAAGATGCTGCTAACGTAATGGAATCAATATTAGTTAAAAACGCTTAAGCACTATTCTATTAGATGGTAACCACCTTACTTGTTGTTGTAGTTGCACTGGCGTTAATATTTGATTATACCAACGGCTTTCACGACGCGGCAAACTCTATCGCCACTATTGTATCAACCAAAGTACTAACGCCTTTTCAGGCAGTTGCCTGGGCTGCAGCATTTAACTTTTTGGCTTATTTTATTGTTAAAGATCACAAGGTAGCTAACACGATATCAAAAATAGTTAATGAGCATTTTGTAACCATGCACGTGATACTGGCAGGTTTAATTGCCGCTATCACCTGGAATTTAACTACCTGGTGGTTTGGTATCCCGTCAAGTTCATCACATACTTTAATAGGCGGCTTTGCAGGTGCGGGTATTACCAATGCGTTTTTTATGGGTGTTAATGGCTTAACGGCTATCAACATCAAACTGATACTAACTACCATAGCTTACATTGTACTAGCCCCGGTTATAGGGCTTGTAATAGCCTATATTATAACTATCATAATCCTGCATATCTGTAAAAATTCCCGGCCATCAACCGCCGAAAGGTGGTTTAAAAGGCTCCAATTAGTATCATCCGCGGCGCTAAGCTTCTCGCATGGTACTAATGATGCGCAAAAAGTAATGGGTATTTTGTATGTAACGCTTATTGCCTCCAAAATCATACTACCCGGTGCTGCAATGCCCGATTGGATCCCTTTGGCATGTTACTCTGCTATAGCATTAGGTACGATGAGTGGCGGCTGGAAGATCGTAAAGACGATGGGCTCCAAAATAACCAAAATAACCCCGCTTGAAGGGGTGAGTGCCGAAACTGCAGGTGCGGTTACTTTACTGATAACCGAGCATTTTGGTATCCCGGTTTCAACCACGCATACCATTACCGGTTCCATTATTGGTGTAGGCATAACCAAGAGGGTATCCGCGGTGCGCTGGGGGGTAACCATAAACCTTATTTGGGCGTGGATAATAACTATTCCAATTTCGGCGTTAATTGCAGGAATAGTGTTTATGGCGCTGAGATTTATAGCGTAATTTCGCTTTCCTCAAATCGATCCTTAATTTTACCCCTAATGAAGAAATTATTACTATTAATTCCGGTTGCATTTTTTGCAGTAACAGGTGTGCAAACTATAACACATAGCAATCAGGCATCCGCGCAGGAGCAGCTATCCATATTCGATATGTCTGCCGGTATAAAGGAGGCGTTGGTGCAGGGCACCGGTAAAAGCACAAGCCAGTTATCAGCAGTTAACGGTTTCTTTGGTAACCCATCAGTTAAAATACTTTTCCCGCCACAGGCACAAAAAGCAGAACATACACTGCGCGGATTAGGCTTAAATAAGCAGTGCGATGATGTGATCCTGTCACTAAACCGTGCCGCTGAAGATGCTGTTTCACAGGCTGAACCCATTTTTATTGACGCGATAAGGCATATGAGTGTTGCTGACGCTGCCAGCATCTTGTTAGGTCCGCCTGATGCGGCAACCCAATATTTTCGCCGCACAACCAGTGCTGATCTATATGCCAAATTCAGACCTATTATACAAATAAGTTTAAATAAGGTGGGCGCGACGAAGTATTATGGGGATGTTGCTAAAACATATAATAAGCTACCCTTCGTATCGCACATTAATCCTGATCTGGCTGATTACGCTACCCAACAAGCCATTAACGGTATTTTTATCGAAATAGCGAAAGAAGAGCTTAATATCCGCAAAAACCTGAATGCACGTTCAACCCCGTTGATGCGTAAAGTATTTTCCTTTGCCGATCAGGGCCGGAAGATGTATTAATACCCATTTTCTAAAAAGATATTTAAAGCAAAAGAGCGGCAAATCATTTGATCTGCCGCTCTTTCTATATCTCCAAGTCTTGATTCTTGAATCTTAACTCTTGATTCTCTATACTAACAACCTAACCGGTTCTTCTAACAATGATTTTAGTGTTAATAAGAATGCTGAAGCCGTTGCGCCATCAACCACACGGTGGTCGGAGCTTAGGGTTACTTTCATTACGTTACCTGGTACAATGGCTCCGTTTTTAACAACCGGAATTTGTTGAATGCCGCTTACTGCTAAAATACAAGCATCAGGTGTGTTAATAATGGCGGTGAATTCATCAACACCAAACATACCTAAGTTTGATATGGTGAAAGTTGAACCTTCCCAATCAGATGGCTGCAATTTTTTAGCTTTCGCACGTTGCGCGAAGTCTTTTACTTCAACAGAGATCTGGCTTAGTGATTTTCCATCAGCAAAACGAACTACAGGAACCAATAAACCATCTTCGATAGCTACGGCAACACCTATATTGATGTGCTCATTAAAACGGATCTTATCTCCTTGCCATGATGAATTGATAGCGGGGTGTTGTTTTAAGGCAACCGCGCAAGCTTTCAATACAAAATCATTAAATGATATTTTTACCGGTGCAACTTCGTTTATTTTGCCACGTGCAGCAATCGCCTGGTCCATATCAATCGACATGGTAACATAGAAATGCGGCGCGGTAAATAAACTTTCAGATAAACGTTTAGCAATAACCTTACGCATCTGGCTAACCGGTTTCTCGGTATATTTTTCAACACCAACATAAGGCGCAGCTACCACAGCAGCCGGAGCCGATGGTGTAGAAGCAGTAACAGGCACTGAACTTGGAGCAGCAGCTGGTGCCGATGCTGGTTGAGCAACAGGTGCAGCCGATGGTACAAATGATTCTATATCTTTTTTAACAATACGGCCGCCTTCGGCAGAACCTTTTAACTGGTTAAGGTTGATGCCTTTTTCCTTAGCGATCTTACGCGCTAACGGAGATGCCTTTACGCGGCTGTCGTCTGAACTGAATTGTGGTTCATCAGCAGCAGCTTCAGCAGCAGCAGATGTCACAGCAGGAGCGGCCTCAGTAGCTTTAGCGGCAGGAGCGCCAACACCATCCTGTAATAACGGTGTGATATCAGTTCCTTCTTTACCAACAATGGCAATAATACCGTTAACCGGTGCAGCTTCGCCTTCTTTAGGGCCTATGTATAATAAGGTGCCATCTTCGTAACCTACAACTTCCATGGTAGCCTTATCGGTTTCCACATCAGCTAATGAGTCGTCAGACTTTACTTTATCACCAACTTTAAAGTTCCATTTGTTTATAACACCCTCGGTCATGGTATCACTAAGTGCCGGCATGCGTATTACAGTAGCCGGAATTTTTGATGTATCCACTTTAGGGTCAGCCGCTTTTGGTGCTTCGGCAGCAGGGGTAGCCTCAGCTGTTTTTGCAGGAGCAGCAGCTTCGGGCGCGGCGCTTAAAGCAGCTTTGTAATCTTCTCCTTCTTTTCCTATTACGGCAATAACAGAATCAACGGGTGCACCTTGTCCTTCTTCAATACCGATAAAAAGCAAAGTGCCGTCCTGGTATGATTCAAAGTCCATAGTGGCCTTATCTGTCTCAATCTCGGCAATTACATCTCCCGATTTTATCTTATCGCCAACTTTTTTATGCCACTTCGCTAAAACACCATCGGTCATGGTGTCGCTCATTTTGGGCATTTTAATTACTTCAGCCATTCTATTTTGATGAATAGGTTAAATTCTGTGTGTATTATATAATTAGTCCCTAATGTAAGGGTAATCTGCTTGCACGTAAACATCAGTATAAAGTTCTGATGCTTCAGGCCATGGTGATTCTTCAGCAAATTGCACTGCTTCTTCAACCTCAGCTTTAATTTTGGCAGCTATTTCTTCAAACCATTTTTCATCAGCATAACCTTCTTTTTCAATAGTTTCCTTAACCATTTCAATCGGGTCTCTTTCTTTATAGCTTTCCAATTCTTCTTTGGTGCGATACTTTTGCGGATCGGACATGGAGTGACCTTTATAGCGATAAGTACGCATCTCTAAAAATGTTGGCCCTTCACCACGGCGCGCACGTTGTACAGCCTCGTCCATCGCGTTATGTACCGCAACAGGGTCCATACCGTCAACAGCTGATGATGGTATGCCGTAAGGTAAGCCTAATTTGTAGATGTCTGTTTGGATGGTAGTACGTTCAACTGAAGTACCCATGGCGTAACCATTGTTTTCGCAAACAAAAATTACAGGCAATTGCCATAAAGCAGCCATGTTAAATGTTTCATTCAAAGCACCCTGACGAACAGCGCCATCACCCATATAGGCAATATTTACATTGTCGGTACCTTTAAATTTTTCAGCAAAAGCAACGCCAGCTCCCAACGGGATCTGTCCGCCTACTATACCGTGGCCACCGTAAAAGTGCTTTTCCTTGCTAAACATGTGCATACTACCGCCTTTGCCTTTTGAGCATCCGGTAGCTTTGCCATACATTTCGGCCATTATAGATTTAGTAGTTACACCTTTAGCAATAGCATGCGCGTGATCACGATATGCGGTGATCATGCTATCCTCCTGCCTAATAACTGACATGGCTCCGGCCAACACGGCCTCCTGGCCTATATATAAGTGGCAAAAGCCCCTTATTTTCTGTTGTCCGTATAATTGCCCGGTTTTCTCTTCGAACCTGCGCATAAGCAGCATCCACTCGTACCACTTAAGGTAGGTATCTTTATTTATTTCGATCGAACTCATTTGTAAACAACCAATTTTTTTCTGAGTAAAGCGCAAATCTAATTATATCCTGCAAATTATCGAAACTACTATGCATTTCTTCAAAAAGATTTCTTAATTATTACACTCTTAAATAATAAGACCATGGCACTTAACTTTTAAGCTTCACTTTTTGTAACTATTTCGATACAAAAAACGTAAAATAGATATTGCTAATTAACAATTGTTTATTAATAGTTAAGAAGTTATAGCGATTAGAAATCCCCTTGGCATTATATTTTTTTCAAAAAATGTCCCTTTTTATTTGCATAATTGAAAAATATGGATAGTTTTGTATCCTACAATGTACACATTGTATAATTTAATAAACATTTTGTTGCCCTAATAACAACAAACTAAGGATTAAATGAAGAAAATATTAATTGTTATTGCATTATTTTTCAGCGTTTTAGCCACTCAGGCTCAAACAAAAGTAACACCAGATCAACCTGCTGCAAAATCGCAGGATGACGACGAAAGTTTAGCAAAAGATTATCTGTCACAAATTATGGGAGTTGCTTTATCCGCAACCTCAAACATGAAACTTTTCCATTTTGTATACGATTGGATCGGCACCCCTTACCGTTTTGGCGGAAGCTCAAAAAAAGGTATTGATTGCTCAGCGTTTACAAAAGAATTATACAGCGAGGTTTTTAACCTGGATATCAAACGTAACTCACGCGATATTTTCAGCATGGTTAGCCCCGTTGGTAAAGACGAATTAAAAGAAGGAGACCTGGTTTTCTTTAAAATACATAGCCGCCGCATATCGCACATTGGCATATACTTAGGCAATAACCGTTTTGCACATGCCTCATCAAAGGGTGTAGCCATCAGTAGTTTGGATGATGCTTATTATAGCAGATACTTTTACAAAGGGGGGCGCTTACTTAGCTCATTTAAAAGCCAGATAGATAATTCGCCCGATGCCGGCACGGGCAGTACCAGCACTAACTAATTCTAAACCTAAATATAGAAATCCTTTCAATCGAAAGGATTTTTTTTTGAACGAAAATTTCTGATATACTATAATCGTCATTGAGGAACGAAGCAATGACGCATGGAGAAAATACAACCCGTGTTTGTTGATTTGCCCTTACACTTCGTCCCTGGTATTTCTTATCAGGCTTATCCCTGAGAAGAAAAATAATAAAGCGATCAACCCAACCACAATAAGGGTTGTTGCGCCGCTGGTATGGTTGATAATACCAATGCCGGCATAAATTAATCCTATAATTCCTAACACGGTAAGAATAGCGCCGAAAGTACGTTTTAAGTTCATGGTTAATTTATTTGTTATGAGTGTTTTATTAAAAACAAATAACACACCAATAATTAATTCTATATTAGATCATAAATTTTATCACCCATGTCAACTTCAATAATCGTGTTATTTGTTATTGTTTTTATTTTGCTCATCATTTTATCGTCATGCTTTGTGACTGTAAAACAGGGCACTATTGCTGTAATTACCGTATTCGGTAAATACCGACGCATCATGTCGCCGGGCTTAAACTTTAAGGTTCCATTGATAGAAAACGTGTATTCGCGCATCTCTATCCAGAACCGTTCTGTCGAACTGGAGTTTCAGGCTGTAACTTTCGACCAGGCTAATGTGTATTTTAAAGCCATGTTACTGTATTCGGTATTAAATCAATCCGAAGAAAGTATTGTTAACGTAGCCTTCAAGTTTGTTGATGAGCGTAACCTGATGCAGGCGCTGATCCGTACCGTTGAAGGCTCTATCCGTGCTTTTGTGGCTACCAAACGCCAGGCTGAAGTATTGGTGCTTCGCCGTGATATTGTGGAGCATGTGAAGGAGCAACTGGATGTGATCTTAGAAAACTGGGGCTATCATTTACAGGATCTGCAATTGAATGATATTACTTTTGATGATATCATCATGAAATCAATGAGCCAGGTAGTGGCATCAAACAACCTGAAAGCGGCTGCTGAAAATGAAGGACAGGCATTACTGATCACCAAAACCAAGGCTGCCGAAGCCGAAGGTAACGCCATTAAAATTTCTGCAGAAGCCGAGCGCCAGGCATCGCAACTACGCGGACAAGGTGTGGCGCTCTTCCGCCAGGAAGTGGCTAAAGGTATGAGTGTTGCTGCCAAAGAGATGCAGGAAGCGCACATGGATACCTCAGTTATCCTGTTTACCATGTGGACTGAATCCATCAAACACTTCGCGGAGAACTCGCAGGGTAATGTGATCTTCCTTGACGGATCAACCGATGCCATGCAGCAAACCATGAAAGAGATGATGAGCTTAAACCTTTTGCACCAGGAGCAGTCGAAAGGTAAAAGTGCTAAATAATTAAATGAAGATTAATTTATTGGGGTTGGTTTGTGCAGTTGTTTTGAGTTTGATGGGTGTACAAAAAGCATCGGCACAGGGTGCTTCTTATCAAAAATTAACACCCGATGATTTCCAGGGCATACCACGCACCAATGGCGATGGCGTGGTTGCTTATACCAATTGCACCATCGATTTCCATTACGAGGCCAATCCGAAAGATAATTATTATCTGCTGAAATTTAATATTAAGGTAACCATGAACAGGAATAGATCATGGATGAATCGCAGGATGATAAAATCACAGGATCAACTTGCCGAAATACTGAGACATGAGCAAGGCCACTATACGATTGCTTACATGGAGCAACAGGAGTTATTGCGCCAAGTAGGCAAAACCGTTTTCTACGCTAATTACCGGCAACAGGCACAAGAAATATTTGACAGGATTGATGCCAAATACAAGCAATTGAATTTAGACTATGATGCGGATACCGAGCATATGGTAAACCGAGTGCAACAAGCCAGCTGGAATGCTTACTTTGATAAAAAGTTGGCTTATATGCCGCCGGTTAACTAAGAAGCTGTTTAAAAACATTGAATCTTGTTTTATATAAAAACCATTACTGACGGTGTTGGTTAGGAAAATCAAAAGAGCGGGTCATGGGTATGTGCTCGAAGTATGCGGATGGGGCATGTGTGCTCATCCTTCGAGCACCTACCCATCACCTTTTTTTAAACCTCCCCTAAATAAATCTCAGTTTTATAATGGAAACTAATTTTGCCGTTCTCGTTATACTTGGCAAACAACTCCTGTAGTAATTTTAAAAACACTTCGCCTTCATCGGTGCCTTGTGGTGGTACATAGGATGATGAAAATGCCCGGCCTATCAATCCTTCTTCGTCAAAAACCTGTGCATTGGGGAATGTTTTGACCTCATATTTACCATCTTTAAAAAACACCTTAAAATCCAGGTCTTTAATATTCTGATGATTTACTTTGTTGTAATCAACCGAATCATTCTTTAGTAACGCATCATATTCAATAGAAAACCGATCGGTATTAGTGGCACGGTTATTCCATATCAGGGCGGCTTTGCCTCCGGGCTTTAGTATCCGGTTAAATTCCACCCTTGTGTTATCGTTGCTGAACCAATGGAAAGCTTGCGCGCAAACAATCAGATCGACACTCTCATTTGGCAACCCGGTACATTCAGCTCCTGCAGATACAGGATTGAAGTTTTTATAAGTAGATAATTGCTCGATAGCAGCCTTAAGCATCGGTTGGTTTGGCTCAACAGCGAAAACTTTATAACCTTTATCCAACAATAATTTAGTGAAAATACCTGTTCCCGCACCAACATCAGCAATTACTGATTTGGAGGTTAAATCACATTCCGCTTTCAGATAGTCCAATACTTCCGGCGGGTAGGTTGGGCGATATTTAACGTAGTTATCAACCCGATCTGAGAATCTTTTGGTTGGATCGGACTCCATTTATTATATGCTTATAAAAAACGCCGCCTCGAAAACGTGGCCAACGCTTAACTTCTGTATATTTTCTTTTTTACTGATATTTTTTGGTTCGCCCTCAGTATCGGCGCAGCCTAACCATGGTTCAATACAAACAAAAGGTGCTCCCGGCTTAGCCCATAACCCCAAATAGTTAAAATGCGGAAACTCTACCGATAGGGTTTCGCTATGATTTTTACTTCTTATAGTTACCTCGCGCGATTGCAGGTTCTTAAATACCAGCGCGTCGTTTTTAAATAAATCCTTGGTGAGCCATAATTTCTTGCCATCTAAAGGCACGTTGGCTGTAGTCCCATTAAAATATCCTTCGGATGATAGCAAGTGAGTGGTTAACTTTTCTTCGGTTTCAAACTCTAAATAGTAGTCTTCGTATTTTTCATCTTTATGGAAGGGCACATTAAAAGCAGGGTGTCCTCCAACCGAAAAATAAATTGTTTTTTTATCCAGGTTGATGACTTTGTAGGTAACGCGCAGCGCGTTATCTATCAGCATATACATCACCTCGAAATCAAATTTATAGGGATATATATCTTTAAATTTTTCAGCGCCAGGTAAGGAAAACACCGCCTGTACTTCATCACTCTTCAGTAACACAAACTCCGACTGCCTTGCAAAACCATGGCGACCCATTGGGTGAGGTTGGCCATCAATTAACAATTGATTATTGATCAAGCCACCTACAATCGGAAACAAATTTGGCGCATGCCAGGGCCAAATGCTTGCATCGGCCTGCCATAATTGTTCAACACGGGTTGTTTTATTGTAAATAGAAGTGAGTTGTGCTCCTTGGTTATCAATAGTAACTTTTAGCAGATCGTTTTCTAAAACTGTCATAGTGTTCGATGGTTTAAACGAAGGTATCAGTTTTAACAAATCAATCATCATCCTGTTTCTTTTTTTGTTCCAAAATCACAAATGCACTGCGCTTTGGTGCAGGTAAAACCGCGTTTTCGCCCTTTACCGATTTCCATATCACGTCGTTTAACTCCAGATCGGGGACTTTATCTTCTTCGGCAAAATTAAATTTATCAGATTTTTTGCTGCTTTCATTTACCGCGATGTTGCGTTGGTCTAAATTAACCTGTGCTGGTTTTACCACGTAAGGCGCCATATTTGGCGTATCAGAAAAACAATCATATAATGGCAATGCGGCGGCATCGTATTGGCTCATCGGCGGCAAATTTAGTATTAACTCAATAGTGCGTAACACACCGGATGTTGAATACATATGATGGATAACGGCATCGTGCTTAACATAGGGGCCCGCAATTAATACCGGCGAACGGTGCGCATCGATATGATCCGGGCCATTTTGGGCATCATCTTCTAAAACAAACACCACCGACTCCTTCCAGATGGAGCTTTTTGAAAGATGGTCTATCAGCATACCCACACCCCGGTCATTGTCTGCCACAGCTGCTATCGGCGAGATCGCGCCGTGCCGTTGCCCGCTGGTATGGTCATTGCCCATCCGTATCGAGTTAAACTGAGGCACTTTATTTATACTCATTAATGAATCAAAATCATGCTCCCATATTTTTTCTCTTTCAATGTCTTTGATATTCAAATCAAAGCCAGGTGATTGCGGGCAAAGATGGCCTTCAATTGATTTTAAAGTAGCTTTTCCGTTTGCAGCAAATTCGCCGTAGGTACGGTAACTTACACCTGCACGCTGGCAGTAATCCCAAATATATCCATCGCGGGGGCGGGATGCTTTGCGTACGCCTTCAAAATCATAATTACCGCCACGGCCGCCATAACTTGTAGGCCATGTTTTTTCGGTAAAATCGGTAGAATAGGCCGCGGTACTCCAGTCGTGCCCATCAGCGCTAACTTCGGCATCTACATAAAAATTATCCAGCAACGCAAACTGATCGGCCACTGCATGTTCATTTGGTGTAACCTTTTCTCCAAAAATACAAAGCGAAGTATCACCATTCCCTTTGGTCATATCACCCAACACCTGATCGTAAGTACGATTTTCTTTAATGATATAGAACACATATTTTATCGGCGATTTGCCGTTACGGGTGCGTGGTATTGGGTTACCTGTTTCGCCGGAAGCCACCTTTTCGCGCTGACTATTGAATGGCGTGTTGGCATAAACCTGTTTGGTGTAAGTAATTAACCGGGCGGCAGTTGGTTTATCGATAATAGAGAGCGTGCCTTTAAATAATCCACCAATATATTGCTCCCTTGAGTTTATCGCCCCTGTTTGATAGCCGCTATTATCAGTTTTCCGCACCGGCTGGGGGCCAAGCGGATTGGCCATAGAAGTAAAGCCTTTGCCATTAGCTACCAATATTTTATTGCCCAACACCTTAACGTTGGTGGGGTACCATCCTACTGGTATAAAGCCCATACTTTTGCTATTGCCCGGCTTGCTAACATCAAATACAGCCAAACAATTATTATCGGCATTGGCAATGTATAAGGTTTTTTCATCGGCAGATAATGCGAGTCCGTTGGTTGTTGATCCGGTTAAACGGGTTGGGTAAAGTGCCGTAGTTACCGTTTCAACTATTTTTTGGGTTGATGTGTTGATAATGGAAACCGAATTATCATTCGCGTTAGCAACAAATAACCAGGTGCCTTTTTTATTGAGCAATAATTCATTGGGGTGGCTACCACAATTAATGGTGTTTAACCCCTTTGTTTCGGTATGATATACTGCTACCTGCTCGCCGCCCCACAAGGAAATGTAAACCGTTTTTTCATCAGGTGATAATATGCAACTATAAGCCTCGGCAGTTAATTTAATTTTCGAGAGGATTTGGCGGGATTGTGGATTGATTATGTATAAAGCACTATCTTCCTTGGTAACCGTGTATAAAATGGTATTGCTTTTATTAACCGCGATGCCGGTTGTACATATTTTGTCCTTTGGCCATGATTTGCCTAATTTTATGGTGTCGGCAACTCCTATTTTATTGTTATTGAGGTTAAATGCCAAAATCACATTGTCATTACCGCCAGAGACGTAAAGCTTTTTCTCATCATGACTAAAAGCCAAACCGTACCATGATTTGCCTAATATTTTCTCATCCAATAGTTTTTCATTTATTGGGTCGATGAGTTGGACGGATTGCGTGCTTTGCCCATTATTGGTTACAGCAAGCAATTTGCCGGATGGGGATAATTGCATATTTAGCGGCAGATCACCTAATTGCAGATGGCGGCCGGCAGGACTAAGCTTCCAGCCGTTTGGTAATAAAACCTGTTGGGTTTGTTCAATTTTTCCGGGCAGCTGGGCATGTACAGCTAGAACTGTAAGCAATAAAAAAAGACTGAAGAGAGATTTGAGTTTCATGGGCAGATCAATTAAAACAATCAAAAATAAGTAATGTCAAGCAGCCAACCGGCGTGTTAACAGAAACTTAATATGGACTTAATCAATCAGGTATACCTTCTTATTTCTCCAGTTTCAACTGCGCTTTAATAATAGAGTCTTTTTGCGGGTCAGTCAATTTATAACTAAAGTTGAAGAGGGAGCTTTCCCAGTCGCCATATTCCGGGTTGGGTAAAACAATATATCTGCTGCCAAACTGCTGCATTAATATTTGGGTTGATGCGGTTCTGTTTACTTCCGATGGTTTGTTATCATACAGCGCATCAAAATCAGCCAGGTTATCGCCACAAAGCAGGATAACGTTGTGCGTTTTTAATACATCCTGGCGGCGGCTCTCCTTGCTCGATCCTGTTTTACGCATAATCAGATGCGCATTATCGGCATAAGGCAAACCATATAGTTGCAGATTTCTTAGTGTACCCACACGCTCATCCTCATCGCGGTTGGTGATATAAAACACCTCTACATTTTTTGCTGCCGCGTATTTAAAAAAAGCCGGGGCACCGGGTACGGTATCTGCAATGGCTTTGGCAGTCCATAATTTCCAGCTTTTGCTATCATAGCCTAAATTATTCAGGGCTTTTTTGGCATCATAGGGGCTGTTATCCAAAAGCGTTTCGTCAATATCGGTAATTACCGCGTAGGGTTTTGCAGATGATTGTTGGGTTGCCGCATCCAAACGCAACTTAGCTATGTTATATGCCTGAAAACATAAAGCTTTATATTCAGCTGCTTGTTGCTGGTAGATGGATGCCCAAACTTTGCCGTTATTAACAAGACTGGTATTGGTTACTTTTTTTGAACAAGCGGCAAGCAAGATTATGCCTGCGAATAAACAGCTATAAATTTTCTTCATGGTGAGCAATAAGCCGGAATTATTGCAATAATTCCGGCTTTATTTTTTCGGCGAATTCCTTTGCAAACTTATTTAATTTAGGCTGTATCACAAAAGAACAATACGGCTGCGACGGATTATCATTAAAATAATTCTGATGATAATCTTCAGCTATATAAAACTTACTGGCCGGGGTTATTTCGGTAACAATCGGATCATCAAAAACACCTTCGGCGGTTAGTTTTTTAATCATTTCTTCTGCCTGTTGTTTTTGCTCTTCGGTGTAATAAAATATAGCCGAGCGGTATTGTGTGCCCACATCATTCCCCTGGCGATTAAGCGTGGTTGGGTTATGTGTGCGGAAAAATATCAGCAGCAATTCATTAAAAGTGATTTGCTCAGCGTCATACTCAATTTCGGTAACTTCGGCGTGGCCAGTATCTCCCATACAAATTTGCTTGTAGGTGGGATGATCGGTGTGGCCGCCCATATACCCTGAAGTAACGTTTTTCACACCCTTAACTGTTTGAAATATAGCTTCGGTACACCAAAAGCAACCGTTGCCAAATGTTATTTTCTGAAGATTTGAAGACATATCGTTATTTTTAATTCCTTCCATGTGTTTAACCATATTATATATAGTTAAACACTTAATTCTTTATCAAATTTAGTCATTTTATAAAGATCATTTAACGCGATAATGTTTTACGTAAGTCATAAATTAGCGTAAATGTTACCGTTGTTTATTTTACTTTAATTCTTAATCCGGCATTAACCACCATGCCGTCCAATGGAGCATATATGTCATTAAAAACAGGGTTAGTTACCGTACCCGTATAAATGCTTCCCCACCTCGTTTGCCTTTGATCAGTCAGATTTTCAACATTTATAAATATATCAAAATGTGTCCACATCTTTTGGACCAGCAATCCGAAAGTCCAAAACCCTCTGCCCATCGTTCCATCACTCAGCAATTGCTCGCTATTATAAAATCCTTCAATGCCGGCCCTAAAACTGTTCTCAACCTCATAAGTCACATCTGCGCTTATCCTATTCTTTGGGGTGAGTGGCTGCGTTGTGGCGATGTTATTAAAATGCTGTTTGGTATCGGTGTAGGTATAACCTAAGTAAATACCAAAGTTGTCTACAAAAAACTTAAGGTTTGTTTCTGCGCCCGACGTTGTTAAATCGCCGGGGGCATTGGTATAGATGTCGTTTTCCAGTAAAAGTGGTTGGTTTACTTTAGTGGCAAAAAATAATTGATTGATATTAATAACTGCGTCACCAATAGAATTACGGTAATTAACATCTCCATTAAAACCGTAAGATTGTTCTGCTTTTAGCTTGGAAACATCTACCGGCTCAATATCTCTATAACCCCGCTCTTCAGTTTGATCAGTAAATATGGTTGGCATTTTATAGCCTAATCCACCTCCTACCCTACTGGTTAAATGTTCACTTATTTTAAATAATCCATTTACCCTGGGCAACACAAAAATACCATTAGTTTTATTGATAGGCGCGGGAGTATTGTAATCTGCTCTCAAACCTGTCTCCAACGAAAACCACCTGGTTGCTTTGTATGTGTTTTGAACAAATACTCCGATCGTATTGATATTATAACTCAAATAACTCATTGATCCGGGTACGTTCAAATTATCGGTTTGCAAATCACCGCCCACTACCCAATTGAATATTTTATTATGATATACATAATTTACTTCGCTATACGAAGATGTTTGCTTCCCGTTAAAATTGTAACCGGGTTCTGTTAAACTGCGATTAAAATAACCCACCGTATTTTTAAAATTGAGCTGACTTGATGTATCAATTTTATGGGTGAATGATAGTTGTGTAGAGAATCGATAGGTTTTGTTTTGCTCAAAATATTGGTGCAGATCATCCGGGTGGCCGTCAACAACTTTTATATCGCCACCCAACCGGTTTTCGTAAGTCCCGTTCAATCCAACCCATCCAGAATCTTTATCACCCAGATAAAAAAACACTTTGGGGTTTAAAGTAAACCGATCCGTTTTTGGTATTGCAGTAAAGGTTGTTCCTCCCGGCGCGTATGCCTCATTATAATTGTACGAGCTAAATATAGTAGTACCTATATGTGTCCATTTTTTCGAATAAAAAACATCGGCATCTGTCCCTTTAGCTGAATTGCCATCTAACAGAAATGTCAATTCAGGTTTATCTAATGGTGTTTTAGTTATTAAATTTATCAATCCGGCTATGGCCCCGCCACCATACAAAGTAGATGCAGACCCTTTAATAAACTCTACCTGTTTTAAATCCAAAGGTGATACCTGTAACAAACTCAGCCCACCCGAAAAACCTTGATAAAGTGGCATTCCGTCTTGCAGCAGCTGGGTATACCTGCTATCAAGCCCTTCTATCCTGAAGTTGGCATCACTACTAACTGCCGAAGTTTGCTGTACTTGTATACCTGTTGTTTCGCCAAGCAGCATTTTAATATCGCCAGGGTGCATGGTGCCTTTTTCGTCCATTTCTTCTTGTGGCAAGGCTTCAACACGGGTTGGTATATCACTCATGTTTTGATTGGTGCGGGTGGTTTGTATGGCAACTTCTGCCAGTTCACCAGCTAAAGGCTCAAGATCAATCTCCAATGGGTAATCGTTCTTTAACGGAAACGTTATCGTTTTATCCTGCGAGATATATCCAACAAAGCTAAAGGTGATCACTATTTTGCCATTGGGGACATTGTTAATAATGATCGCTCCGTAAGTATCAGCGGTAGCTCCTTTGTTTAAAGAGTTAATTATGGCGCTGGCATTGATTAAAGGTTTTTTGGTGTCATCATCCTTTATTACGGCTTTAAATATATTTTGGGCATATACGGCATTGCAAGCCAGCACTGCCAGTATGGTTAAGATTTTTTTCATGAAATTATTTAGTCGTTAGGCCGATAAGAGCCATAAGTAGCTGGCACATTCCCTTTAGGAATTGCCAATAATTAATACGGCGGATTAAGACTAAACTAAAGGCGGGCGGAATAATTCGGGATGAAACCCGGTTGTTTCGAGAGGGTTTTTTATTTGTTTGTGACTGCTTTTACAATCCTTTATAAAAACACACATCGTTTCGACACAACGATAGACCAGATTAAAGCCTATTGGAGCATGTTGAAACTGTACCGACGTAGATGAATTTTCGGATTTATCGTTTTTGTTATGACCTAATAAAACTTTACCGGCAAACAGATAATCTCCTACAAAATCAACAATTCCAGCTTCTTCCGGATTTGCCAGCTTTGTGTAAGATTGATACATTTTGGGCAGGTCATTTGCCAAAGAAAAATCACCTAATGGCAATATGGCACTTCCTATTAAAAATACGCAGATTAAGTAACACAATATAATGCTCCTAAATACCATTATAACAAATGTAGCAGATTATTAAAGCTATACATAATTTGAATATGTCAATATTATTACTAAATTCAAATGTTTAAACATTTATTAAAACCAAAATCATGAAAATTGCAGTATTAATTACCCGATCGTTATTGGGTTTAATTTTTTTCGGCTTTGGCCTTGCTTATTTTTTTCATCTGATACCAAATAAGCCAGTACCAGGTGCAGCAGGAGAATTCAGTAAGGGCCTATTCTTATCGGGGTATTTTTTCCCATTTTTAAAGATTACAGAAACCATTTGTGGCTTCTTTTTACTGATTAACAAATACACCGCGCTATTTTTACTGATCATATTCCCGATCACCTTAAATATATTTTTATTTCATGCATTTTTAGAGCCAGAAGGCGTGCCAATGGCGGCCGTTATGCTATTGATTAACATATTTTTGGGTTACGCTTATCGTAAATACTACGCAAGCATATTTACAGCTTCGCCAACAGTATAAAACCTGTTACAAATCATTATTTAATGCCCGGTTAACATATAACCGGGCATTTTTATTTTGATTTGTTACTGATAATAATATTATTACATTTACTGTCGTTTGTACAATTAATGCCAATTAAACCAATTATGTCATTCAATCAGTCTATAAAAAAGGCAGCAATGCTTGCCGTAGCTATATTATTTACCACAATTGCATTCGGACAAGGCCGCACGGTAGCCGATTTCGATAGTAACTGGCACTTTCATTTAGGTGATGTGAATGGTGCTGAGTTAACCACATTTAATGATGCAAACTGGCGCAATCTTAATCTCCCGCATGATTGGAGTATTGAAGGCAAATTTAGTAAAGACAACCCAGCCACACCAGAAGGCGGCGCGTTACCGGGCGGCATAGGTTGGTACCGCAAAACATTTATTGAACCTGCATCAGCCCAAAGCAAAAGGGTTTATATTGATTTTGATGGTGTTTATCAAAAAAGTACCGTTTGGATAAACGGCCACGAATTAGGTTTCAGGCCGAATGGGTACATCTCGTTTAGATATGAGCTGACTCCTTATTTGAATTTCGGCGGTAAAAATACTATTGTTGTTAAGGTTGATAATTCGGTGCAACCAAATTCGAGGTGGTATTCTGGATCAGGGATTTATAGGAATGTTTGGTTGGTAACTACTAATAAAACAGCAGTAAGCCACTGGGGCACTTATGTAACTACCCCGGAGGTGAGCGATCATTCAGCACAAATCAATATCAAAACAAGTTTATTAAAAGCAACGCAGGGAAAAGTTGACTTGGAAACAAGCATAGTTGACGAATCAGGTAAAACCGTTAAAAGCATTACATCCGAAGTGAAAAATACAAAAGATACGGCATCACTTGTAAACCAAAATATTGAGGTATCAAATCCAATTCTTTGGTCGGTTGAGCGCCCTTATCTGTACAAAGTTGTAAGTAAAGTTTTATCAGGTGGTAAGGTTTTAGATACTTACACCACCTCATTGGGTATCCGCTATTTCACCTTCGACCCCGATAAAGGCTTCTTGTTAAATGGTAAGCATATGAAAATTTTAGGTGTGTGTGATCACCATGATCTGGGTAGTTTGGGTTCGGCTGTGAATACCCGCGCATTAGAGCGCCAGTTGCAAATATTAAAAGCGATGGGCTGTAATGGTATCCGCACCTCGCACAATCCGCCTGCTCCTGAATTATTAGATTTATGCGATAAAATGGGCTTTATTGTGATGGACGAAGCCTTTGATTGCTGGGAATGGGGCAAAGTTAAATATGATTATCACCTCTATTTTAAGCAATGGCATAAACGCGACCTGGAAGATCAAATCCTCCGCGACCGTAACCATCCCAGCGTATTTATATGGAGTATAGGCAACGAGATACCACAGCAAGGTGATACCAGCGCATTGCGCATTGCACCTGAATTGGCAGCTATTGTGCATAGTTTAGATGTTACAAGGCCAATTACAACAGCTAATGACCGCCCTGATACTTCTAACAAAATCATCAAATCTGGCGCTATCGATTTGATTGGTTATAATTATCATCACTATGATTATGCGAAGTTCCATGATCGTTATCCCGGCAAAAAATTCATCGCTACGGAAACTACTTCAGGATTAGAAACTCGAGGATATTACGATATGCCGTCAGACAGTATAAGAATATGGCCAACAAATTATGATGGAAAATTTGTGGGGAATCCGGACAATACGGTATCGGCTTACGATAATGTGAGGCCACCATGGGGATCAACCCACGAACCAACCTGGAAAGTGATGAAAAAATATGATTTCCTTTCAGGATTTTTTATCTGGACAGGGTTTGATTATTTAGGCGAACCGACACCGTATAGCTGGCCATCACGCAGTTCTTATTTCGGTATTATCGATCTGGCAGGTTTCCCTAAAGATATTTATTACATGTACCAAAGCGAGTGGACCAATAAACCGGTACTGCACATCTTCCCGCATTGGAACTGGCAGCCGGGTAAGGTGGTTGACGTTTGGGCATTTTATAATAATGCCGATGAGGTGGAATTATATTTAAATGGCAAATCCCTTGGCATCAAAAAGAAAACCGGCGATGACCTGCACGTAATGTGGCGGGTAAATTATGTGCCGGGTACATTAAAAGCAGTATCGCGTAAAGATGGCAAGGTTGTGTTAACTCAGGAGATCCATACAACCGGCGCACCTGCTAAAATTGAGCTGATTGCCGACAGAAAGGTGATTAACGCTGATGGGAAAGATCTATCGTTCATCACTGTTAAAATATTAGATAAGGACGGTAACGTAGTGCCTGATGCTGATAATTTAGTTGATTTTAAACTAAATGGTAATGCTTTTATAGCCAGCGTTGATAACGGCGATCCGGTAAGTCATGACTCCTTTAAAGTAAGCTACCGCAAGGCTTTCCATGGTTTGGCATTGGCAATTGTGCAGAGCAAAAAAACGCCGGGTGATATTAATTTTACCGCTACATCAAAAGGATTACAAAGTGCTACTTTAACGATAAAGGCAAAATAGGTTTGAAAGGATAATCAACATTTATACCTTTACCGCATGCATCATCCTGAAGATAACCCCTGGAAAATAACCGCGGAAAAAGTTGTTTATGATAACCCGTGGATTAACCTGACTGAATACCAAGTTATCAATCCATCGGGTAACCCGGGTATTTATGGAAAGGTACATTTTAAAAATATTGCCATAGGTATTATCCCTTTGGATGATGATTTGAACACTTACCTGGTTGGCCAATACCGTTTCGCGCTTGACCAATATAGCTGGGAGATACCCGAAGGCGGTGGTATTATTGGTATAGATACGCTTGATTCTGCAAAACGTGAGTTATTAGAAGAAACAGGCTTGAAGGCTGATAACTGGGCAGAAATTCAACGCATGCATTTGTCTAACTCGGTTAGTGATGAGCTATGTATTATTTATTTAGCACGCGACTTAAAGCAATTTGAAGCAGAACCTGAGGATACCGAACAATTGATAATAAAAAAAGTACCTTTTGAGGATGTTTACCACATGGTTTGCCGGGGCGAAATAACTGATTCAGTTGCTGTTGCCAGTATATTAAAAGTTAAACTGATGATACTGGAAGGAAAGTTGTAAAAAATCTAAATGTCATTTCCGGAGAGAGAAACTATCTCTTGAGCGACAGCGAAAATCTTCTAAAGCGCAAAGCGTGCATAGTTTCAGAAGATTTCTCCTTGTACCTCGTTCGAAATGACAATGTGGTTTTCGTTGAAAATTTATAATTTAGCGGCTTCGAATGCTCATGAAAAAAATTTTCGGCTATATTTTATCACCCATTGTTATTGTAGTTTTCTTTCTGACACTCTGCATTTTTCATCCTTTACAATGGTTGGCTTATAAATTGGGCGGTTACTCGGCACATAAAAAAGTAGTTGATGTTTTAAACCTGTGTTTAATGCGCTGCTTGTATCTATCAGGCAACACGGTAAAATTCACCAACAACCAGCATTTGCCTGAAGGGCGCCCAATTATCTTTATATCCAATCATCAAAGTATGTTTGATATACCACCGCTTATCTGGTACCTGCGTAAATATCATGCAAAATTTATCTCAAAAATTGAATTGACCCGTGGGATCCCATCCATATCCTTCAACCTAAAATATGGCGGCGCGGCAAATATCGACCGTAAAGATCAGCGCCAGTCTATTATGGAGATTGTGAAGCTGGGCCAGCGAATGAAAGAAAACAAGTGGTCGGCAGTGATATTCCCTGAAGGTACGAGATCAAAAAATGGTAAGGTTAAGCCATTTCGGGCAGCCGGAATTGCAACTATTTTAAAAAAATGCCCCGAAGCCTTATTGGTGCCTATTGTGATTAAAAATTCATGGTCGGTAATTAGATACGGCTATTACCCTCTCAATGCGTTCACCCAAATGCAGGTTGAGGTTTTAACACCTATTGAGCCGGGCAAAACACCCGCTGAAGAATTGGTATTGACCGTTGAAAACACCATACGTGCTGCTTTAGGGCAGCCGCCTGCCAAGCCATACGAAGCCAATTAATTATTTCACGCTTTTCTTCAGTACAATAAAATATCCGGCAATAAACACTACCGCGGCAATAATCAGGCTTACATAAATTTCCTGGGTGAATATATCGACACTGATAGGGTTACCTGCGGGATGGTTGTGGCGCTGAGGTAATGCGCTTAATGCCAGCATTGGATGCGAATACGGAAACAGATAATTATATTTCCACTGGTTTACCACCAATATAACACCAGTTATAGTGGCTACAAAACCAATACCCATTGGCTTTAAAAAATCGCGAAACAATAAGCTCAATAAAAACTGTATGGATAATATTCCTAATGATGAAAGGAAGAGTTTAAAATACAGTTGCGATAAAGCGCCAGACATATTGTAGTCGTGAAATTTTAACTCTGGCTTTACGGTGCCTAATAAATTACCAAAACCCACGGTAAATAATACAAATAAAGCCAGGCATAAAAACACCAGGAACAAAGCGTAAAAATACTTAGCGCTATAAACGGCAAATTTGGATATCGGCAGCGAGAATAATGTTTTCCAGGTATCGGCTTTATGCTCTATACTGTTTACTGAATAACCAATAAAAACAATAAGCATGGGTAATAACAACGACCCCATCACCCCTAAAATAGCACCTGAAAACTGTGCCCAAAGCATGATGCCGGGTTCCATAACCATTTTATCACTCCGGCTGTAAAAGCCAGCAAATATTAGCAGGCAAAGCAGCAAAGGCAATATAACGGCACTCCAGAAACCGGCAGTTTTGCGGCTCTTATAAAACTCCGAACGGAATGATAGTATAAATCCTTTCATAGTTTTAAGCGTTTTGGGTGATGTCTAAAAATAATTTTTCCAGGTCCTTATGCTGCTTAATGATGCTATAAACGTTATAGCCCATATCATTAAGCAGCTTATTGATGTCGCCCATTTGCTGTTTGGTAGTGTAGGGTACAAATATGTGGGTGTCGGTAACTTCAGTAACAGTGTAATTGTTGCGGGTCAGGTAGTTTGCCGCATCGATGGTATTATCAGTTTCAATTTGTACGGCGGGTTTACTCATCGCTTCCAAATCATATATGCTGCCCTGAAATAATAATTCGCCATGGTTGATAATGCCAACATGGGTAGCCATCCGCTCAATCTCGGCTAATAAATGGCTTGATATAAAAACTGTTTTTTTGTGCTCACTCACCAGTTTTATCAATAACTCACGTACCTCAATAATTCCATTAGGGTCAAGGCCGTTAGTTGGCTCGTCCAATATCAATAATTTAGGGTCGGATAGTAATGCCAATGCAATACCAAGCCTTTGTTTCATCCCTAGTGAATATTGTCCCGCTTTTTTATGCGCGGCATCGGTTAGATGTACAATATTCAGCACCTCATTAACCCTGGCTTCAGCTATTTGTAAAAGTAATGCGCGGTTGAGTAAATTTTCTTTCCCGCTTAAATGAGAGTAGATAGCGGGCTGTTCAATGAGTGAACCTATTTGTGCCAATATTTCCAACCGGTTACTTTTAAGCTCCTTGCCGAAAATATGGATACTGCCCTGCTGGGTTTGCAGTAAGTTGAGCAGTAATTTTATAGTAGTAGTTTTACCGGCGCCATTGGGGCCTAAAAAACCGTAGATGCTTCCTTCAGGTACCTGGAGCGATAATGATTTAACAACAGTTTGGCTGCCAAAATCAAAGGTTAACCCATTAGTGCTTATTACCACACGTTTTCTTTACTAACAGAACAAACCATTTTTACAAGGCTTACTCCTTTAAAGAAAAGTGAGGTGGCGTGCCTGGTGGTACCCGCTATTTCGTTCCTTTTTTGTTGGAACTGATAACTTACGCCCATAATAAGTGCAAACAATACTGGCACCAGTAATAGGATGAATGGATTGGAGTTGTTAATTAACTTTTTCATTGTGAGCGATTTGATGAACAAAGGTTTAATTTTTATTTTATCATATAAAAAGATTTATACCAAGCACCGCTTATCATAGACGAACGCTCATTTACGCCGACAAACCTGTTGATAGGTTAAAAATGCCGGTTCATCGGTAAAAGGCATATCTATATATAAATTTTAGCTATAAACACGACCAAAATATTACATTTGGTTATGAAGAAAAGCTGGCAAATATTTTGGCATGTATTTTTTTGGCTAAGCATAATTTCCTTGTTTTTATTCCTGGCTCAGGATGACATGCACGCTGGAACAGAGAAAATATTTGTGGTATTTATTTTATACCCCGCGATAAATATCGGGCTGTTTTATCTCAACTATTTATTTTACATACCCCGGTTTTTAAATAATAAACGTTACACCGCTTATGCGATTGTAATTGTCATCACGCTTATTGTGTTTGGTTTAGGCAAATATGGCATAGGCCTATGCTTTAAGCCTTATGTCCTGATCAGGGAGCATGAAGCCCTCAACTTTTGGCAATATTTTATCAGCACCCTATTCGCCAGTCTTACATTCATTTTTTTAAGTACAGTACTTAAATTTACTACCGACTGGTTTTTGAATGAACGCATACAACGCGACCTGGAAAACCAGCGCCTGAGCGCAGAGCTATCTTTTTTAAAATCGCAAATAAACCCACATTTTTTATTTAATTCTCTTAATAGTATTTATTCATTAGCCTACCAGCGATCGGAGACTACACCTGATGCTATTTTAAAGCTATCGGAAATTATGCGCTACATGCTATATGAATGTAATGATAACGAGGTATCGCTTGAGAAAGAACTGCAATATTTACAAAACTATATCGAGCTGCAAAAAATACGATTTGGTGAAAAGGCTTATATAGATTTCAAAATAAACGGAAAGGTAGACGGGCAGCAGATAGTGCCTTTATTATTAATAGCCTTTATTGAAAATGCTTTTAAACATGGCGTGGCAAATGACCCGGGATCTGCCATCAGGTTGTTGATAGAAGTTGATGAAAGCCATTTGTACTTTTTTATCCAGAACAGAAAACATAACAATAACCGGGATAATTTAGGTGGTATAGGCCTTATAAACGTTAAAAGGCGGCTTGATTTGTTATACCCCGGCCGGTACAAGCTTGATATTATTGATGGAAAAGAAACCTATACCTGCGAACTCACACTCGATCTGTAAATAGTTTAATAATTATGGTTAAAGTTTTCATAAAACGAAACTATAATTCAATCAAATTTAATTTAAACACATGAATCGATTAAAAAATTCCATTTAATATTTCAATTGCTCCTATATTAGATTATATTAGTAAGATGGAAAATCTTAAACACCATCCACAATAATGCGTTTTGCTTGTTTAATTGTTACCTACACCTCGGCAAAACAAACGCTAAGGCTAATACAAAAACTTGATAATGGCGACTTCGACTTCTACATCCACCTGGATAAAAAAGTAGATATAGAAACACATCGCGAAATGTTTAATATGCCCAATGTGTTTTTTATAAAAGACCGCATTAATATTAAATGGGCTGGTTTTACCGTTGTTGAAGCCAGCTTTAACGGGCTAAAAGAAATAAGGGCATCGGGCAAAGAATATGCTTTTATTAACCTGTTAAGCGGGCAGGATTATCCACTAAAATCAGCAGATTATATCAGTAGCTTTTTAGCGGCACAGGTTGGCAAACAGTTAATAAAGCACTGGGACTTTGAAACCGAATGGGGTGAAGCCTTTACGCGCATATATAAGTACCATTTTACTGACAGGGTGTTTAAAGGGAAGTACTTGGTGCAACGGGTCATTAATTCAATAGTTGGGCAAAGAAAGGTACCTACCAACATGCGTTTTTATGGCACAAGTTCAACTTTTTGGACGTTAAGCCCCGATTGCGCCTATTATGTAATGGACAAGATTGAAAGCGATCGCAAATTAATGCGTTTCTTAAGATATACCTGGGGAAGCGATGAATTTGTTTTTCAAACTGTTATCATGAACTCTCCGTATAAGGATAGTGTATTGAATAATAACTTCAGGTATATTGATTGGAGCGGAGGTGGTAGTCATCCTAAATTATTACTTAGCGAGGACTATGAAAAGATAATAGCTACAGATAATATAATTGGCCGCAAATTCAATATGGATATTGATGAACACATACTTGATCTACTGGATAAACATAACAGCATAGTGACTAATGGCATATTTTATTGAATTAAAAACTTATACCGATGAACGTGGCTCTTTAAATTCTATTGACCGCGCCCTTCCATTTGATATTAAAAGGATTTATTACATATATAAAGTTAACGAATCACTTAACCGGGGTGGCCATCGCCATTTTGAAACTGTTGAAGGCTTAATTTGCATGAACGGCACCTTTACTGTGCTGATTGATAATGGTACTGAAAAGAAAGAGTATTATTTAAATTCGCCGTCGCAAGTTTTAATAATGGAAATTGGCGACTGGCATGTGATGTACGACCTAAGCCCTGACGCGGTATTAATGGGCATTGCATCAACTAACTACGACCCTAAAGATTACGCTTACGAACCTTTAAGTGCTAGCTAAGATGATCCCTTACGAAAATCTGAAACGGTTAAATGCCCCTTTCGAAGATAAATTCAGGGAAAAGTTTAACTCAGTAATTAACAACGGGCATTACATTTTAGGCCCCGAACTAGAGGTATTTGAAAAGGCTTATGCTAAATGGAACAATGCAAATTATTGCATCGGCGTATCCAACGGGCTGGATGCTTTGATCCTTTCATTGAAGGCCTGTAATTTCGACGAAGGGAGCGAGGTTATTGTGCCATCAAACACTTATATAGCCAGCATATTAGCCATACTAGCCTGCCAACTAATACCTGTTTTGGTTGAACCTGATATTGCCACTTACAACATCGACCCAAATAAAATAGAGGAAGCTATAACACCAAAAACTAAAGCCATTATGGTGGTACATTTATATGGTAAATGTTGCCAGATGGATGAAATAATGGCTATTAAAACTAAACACAATCTTGTTTTGGTTGAGGATTGCGCACAGGCGCATGGCGCAACTTTTAAGGGCCGGCTTTCAGGCACTTTTGGTGAATTTGGCGCTTTTAGCTTTTACCCTACAAAAAACTTAGGTGCTTTGGGTGATGCGGGAGCCATTATTTGTAATGATGAATCGCATAAAAAAACGCTGACCCAATTACGCAATTATGGTTCGGAACGTAAATATTATAACGATATAATTGGCTACAACAATCGCCTTGATGAAATGCAGGCTGCTTTTTTGACCGTTAAACTGGCGCATTTAAAAGAGATGAACGCGCACCGTAACAAGCTGGCGCAAATGTATTTTGATAATTTAAAAGCCGATTTTATTTTACCTGTACAGGATGTGGACTTTTATGATGTGTACCATATTTTTAACATCAGGCACAAAAAGCGCAGTGAGCTACAGCAATATCTTACTGATAATGGTATTGGCACAGTAATACATTACCCCGTGCCCCCGCACAGGCAAAAAGCACTAAACGGCGTTAAAGGAATCAGAAGCGACTACCCTATTGCAGAAGAAATACATGATACCACTTTAAGTATCCCTTGCTCTTTTTGCCATACCGAAGATGAGATTGTGCAGGTAATTGAAGCCTTAAATAAATTTAATTAATGAAGCCTGCTGATCTGGTTATTATTGGTAGCGGCATAGCATGTACGTCAACACTTATTGAGGTTTTTAACAGGTTAATTGAAAAACCTGCTGACTATAAATTTTCCATCACCATTATTGAAAAGAACCGGGAGTTTTGGTTGGGTGTGCCTTATGGTTCGCGCTCTTCGGTAAATGCGCTTACCATTACATCCATCTACGATTTTTTCACCGATAAACATGAGCGCGGGCTTTTTCTAAATTGGTTCAACCAAAATAAAACCGAACTATTGGGCTTGTACCAGCAAAATGGTGGCGCAACTGCTGAACAATGGATGCAAAGAAACGCAGACGCTATTAAAGCAGAGGATTGGAAAAACGTTTATCTGCCACGATACATTTGCGGAAATTACCAACGACAGAAATTTGAAACAGCACTTCAAATTGCAGAAGAAAAAGGACTTGCTGAGCTTACTTTAATTAATGCCGACGTTACTGATGTTAAGCCTGAAAATAATGGTTATATAGTTAGCTATGAATCGACTGATAAAACCAATATTTCGCTGTCAGCGGCCAAAGTAGTAATAGCAACAGGATCAGCACCGGTAAGAAATATTGATTTGCCCGGAGATCCCGATGCGGTTATTATAATAAATGATCTTTATAACCCAGGCGCTAAGGAAAATATCCAAAAATTAGCGTGCGCGCTTTCAGAAACTACAGATCAAACTGACAGAAATGTGCTTGTTATTGGCTCAAATGCCAGCAGTATTGAATTTCTGTATTTGCTTGCAGGCATGCCACATATAACCAGGCTAATAAATAAACTAATTGTAATATCTAAAAGTGGATTGCTCCCTTATCACATCATTAATGATTCAACAAGCGAGCATCTAACCGACAATTTAGACCAGCTTAAAAAAGAAGGCAATTATACCATTGAAACGCTGGTTAAGGCTGCTAAAAAAGACATTAGCATTGCCGTAAAAGATGGCGTAATTGTTCCTTATATCGATAAAATAATAGGGTTTACTTTCGAGTTGTTACAACCGTTGGATGAGGCTGCTAAAAAAGCATTCATTGGCATTTACGGCATGCAGCTAAGCAATCTTTTCCGCAGATCGGGGACTGATTATAAAACAGGTAGCGGATTATTGCATGAACTGGAAAAGTTAGTTTTACTGAAAGGCTCGTTTGATAAAATTCAATTTAACGGTAATGGTGGCGAGTTGCATTATACCGCTACTGATTCTCAGCAAAAGCTGACTTACCCAGAGAGATTTAAAGTAGTTGTTAACTGCACCGGATCTGAGGATTTGAGCCAATCATCAAGCAAACTAATTTACAATTTGGTGCATAATGGCATTGCTGAGGTAAACTTATCGCGCAAAGGCTTTTTGGTGAATGAATATTTTGAGGCCGCGCCGAATTTATATGTAATAGGACCGCTGCTTGGTGGCAATAAAAATGAGCGGATACACTTTTGGCACCTGGAAAACGCCTCGAGAATTATGTATTTAGCGCCTTATTTGGCGGAGTGTTTAGTACCTTGAAACTCCCGCTTTAAGGCGTACGCTAATCATTCGTCCGTCTATTCCTCAACCAATACCAGCCCAAATTAGCGGCAATAATAAAGTGGTTAAAAACAGTAGGCACCAAACCATAGTGTCGTTTCATAATATCAAAACGCTCTGCTAAACTTTGGCGGTGTTTAGTTTTTGACATGCCGCCTACCAGGTACTTGGCAACATAACGGTTAACATTTACAATCTTTTTAGCTTTTTTCGCTGCGCGGATGATCCAGTCGATATCGGCACTTAATTGGTAACGCCTATCATAAGGCTCAATTAATGAGCGCTTAATATAAATAGCCTGGTGACTAATACTCATCCCTAAATTAAACCCACGCCAGCTAAATTGCTTAGGTGCTTTATGCCTGCGCTGTCCAAGGCTTTGTTCATCACTGTCAATCATTTCTGTTTCGCCGTAGTAAATATCAGCATCGTCAGCACTGGCAAAAACAGCAGCTACTGTATCGACATCATAAAACTCATCACCGGAGTTCATGAAGATCACATAATCACCCGTAGCCAAAGCCAAACCCTTATTCATGGCATCATAAATACCCTCATCTTTTTCTATGATGAGTTTTGCAATTCGGCTTTGGTATTTTTTGATGAGATCGAGGGTACCGTCATTTGATAACCCATCAACCAAAATATATTCAATACCTGTATAAGTTTGATTAAGCACTGATAGCATGGTACGCTCAATATCCTTTACATTATTGTAAACAATGGTAATTACAGAAAGTATGGGTTTAGCCTTAGCCATTATTCAATACTGAATTATATATTTCTAAATACTGGTTTCCCACTTTTTCATTATTAAAAGTGTTCAATACCTTACTCCTCGCGTTTGCCGACAACTCGGCTTCGTTATCCGCATAAAGCATAGTAAAAATACCTTTAGCCATGTCATCTGCCGATTCAAACTCTGCCAGGTAACCGTTTTGCATATGATCTACCATCTCAGGTATTCCGCCCACATTAAAGGCCACTACAGGAGTCCCGCATGATAAAGCCTCCATCACAGTGTTAGGGAGATTATCTTCTATTGAAGGCGTTACAAACACATCTGCAAGACTATAAACCTCCGCCAACTCAGTTTGCGAAGTGATCAAACTAAGCTGAACCACTTTAAATGGCAATTGACTCACATCAAAATGCTTGTTTTTGCCAAAGATCACCACTTCAACTAAACCCTTGTCCGGGCAATTTACCATTAAATGATTTAGGGCATCAACTAAATAGGTAATCCCTTTGCGCCTGTCGTTTATATTGGCAGCGCCAAACAAAATCACTTTAGCAAATGGATTAATCCCCCAGTTTTCCCGCATATCCACCTTATCTTTCGGAGAATACAAATCCGTATCTATTGGATTTGGGATTGAAGTAATATTAAAGTTTTTAAGCAATGAACTATTTCTTGCCACTCCAGCCAACCAACTGCTGCAAGCCACAAAGGTTATATTTTTATTACCGGCGTACATTGCTGCTTTGACCAGCCATCCGCTGTGCGAAATATCATCCGGATTTTCATCCTGCAAAAAATAGCAATCGCCGCATTGGTTTATAAAATGGTTGCAAGCACCCGCGTAATGGCAACCACCGGTGAAGGTCCACATATCGTGCAGTGTCCAAACAATAGGCTTGCCTAAATTAACTAGTTCCTTCAGATCATTGATTGATAAAAAACCGGAGTTAGTCCAGTGCAGATGTAAAATATCAGCATCCTTAACCAAAGGATTGTTTTTTATGCTGAAGCCCGCATTCGCGGTAGAAAAAGCAAACCTGACTGATTTATCGCGCTCATGAAAAGCGATGAAAGGCAGGCGCTCGTAAAAAAAATCAAATTTGGCTTTTAGTTTAGTCCATATATTATGAACAATCCCCCGCACATTGCTTTCATTGGTTTTTTTATACTGAACAAGTAGCTTTACATCAATCTTTTCCCCTTCCAGTGCCTTCAGCAGGCGCAGGCAAGCCGCGGGGGCACCACCACCGGCATCAGAGGTATTGATCAATGTAACTTTCATCTACGCAAGTATAATACTATTTAAGTTCCAGTAGAAATTTTGCTTTTACACACGCAAAATATTGTATGGGTACATTGCCGAAATATTTTACTTTTGATAGCAGATAAAACGCACCTCATAAAAAATGAACATATTTGCTTATTTATTCCAGGACCGGCAAGCAAACCGGCAGAATTTTAAGGCACAATTGGTTCTGTTTTTATTCAGGCTGGCGCAGCTTATTAACCGGTCGATGATATTAAAGGTGATATTATATCCTTACCTGTTATTCTACCGCTATTGGGTTGACTGGGTTTGGGGTATTGAGCTGCCGCGTAAGCTTACCGTTGGCAAAGGACTAAGTTTGTATCACGGCCATGCTTTGGTGATTAACCAGGGCGTTATCATAGGCGATAACTGTGTATTGCGTAACTCAACAACCATCGGCCACAAAAAACTAGCCGACA
>Ga0302197_10000689_pt1 | contig 34127 bp, 29 predicted proteins | sample II_Bog_N2_1_FD_193526 | JGI IMG/M metagenome (GOLD analysis project Ga0302197, IMG submission 193526) | Peat permafrost microbial communities from Stordalen Mire near Abisko, Sweden - II_Bog_N2_1 | ecosystem: Environmental > Terrestrial > Soil > Wetlands > Peat | place: Sweden: Abisko... | reverse complement strand
TCTTCCAAACGCCATCCTTCTTCACCAGCACCTCAAGATAGTAGGAGTGGCGCGGGTCCATCGGTTTGCCGCTGAAGTCATTCACCAGGCCCTCGATCTTCTCATCGCTCCAAACCACCGCCGTCGTCGGCGAGGTGAGATGGAGTTCCAGAATCTTGGCCGGGCTGGTGGATTTGCCTGCACGGTATCCGGGCCGCGCCAATAAATCGGTAAGAAACTTCTCCATCTCCGCACGCCCATGAATCCGCACTCCGAACGGGTTTTGCCAGACCACGTCCTCCGTGTAGGTGGAAACGACCTGCTTCGGATCGAACTTGTCCCACCCTTCCGTTTCCCGGGCAATCACGGCGCGAATGGCCGCTTCGTCGGCAGACTGTTGCGTGTGCGCGCTCTGCAATGCAAGAGCAAGGATTACAACGGAAAGGAACATCGGGAGACGTTTCAATCTGCTACCTCCGGCATAAGCCACTGAGCGATCGATACCACTCCACCTCAGTGCGGCTTTCTTATTTCAGCAGTCTAACTGCTTCCTTCCCGATCGGCTAATTCCCGCTCATTTCTTTCCTCTTTCATCCGATACAACTGTTACGGGCTAACTCTGGAAGGGAGAAAGACTTTGGCATTGATGACCTGGAACGACCGCTATTCCGTAGGCGTTGGAGTGCTTGACCAGCAGCACATTGCATTGTTCGCGATTCTGAACGACCTGTACGACGCGATGAAGAAGGGTCAGGCGCAGGCGGTTACCGGGCCGCTGCTGCGCAAGCTGGCGGAATATACGCGCAGCCATTTCGCGTCGGAAGAAGCCATGATGCTGTCCACCCATTTTCCAGGGTTGACGGAGCACCGCATCAAGCACCGCGATCTGATGAAGCAGGTGGAGGATTTTGCGGCGCGCTTTCAGCGGGGCGACATCATGCTGAGCGTGGACTTGTTCAACTTCCTGCGCGATTGGCTTACCACCCACATCCAGAAGGAAGACAAGGAATACGGCCCCTGGCTGTGCGGGCACGGAGTGCATTGAGGCGCTGCAATCCCCCGGGCGCCAAGCGCTAACCTTCAAACGAAAGCTGGTTCGAGGCAAACATCGCCGAGGGGGGCTTTGGCTCGCTGGCCAATTCGTAAACCAGCCGCTCCAGCACCAGCCGCTTGTCTGGCGGAGACGACCGCAATTCCAGGTCGGCGCGGGCAATCAGCCGCAAAGCCCGCGTCAGTTCCCGCCTGCTCTTGTAGCGCCGAGCCTGGCGAATCAGATCGTCCGCGGCAAACGGCGGCATCCTGAACCCCTGCCACAACGCCTGCCAAATGGCTCGCGAGTCGCGCACGTTCTTCTCCACAATCACCAGCATCTGACGAAACGTCCGCGCCAGCATGTAAAGATGCCCGATCGCCGCATCCTCGCCGCCCTCCGAGCTGTTCAGCAGCCCTTGCAGCAGACCCAGCGCGCGCACCCGGTCGCGGGCGCTGATGGCATCGGTCAGCTCGTAAAGCGAGCGCTGCTTGGCCCCCAGCACCATGGTCTCCACATCGCCCAGCGTGATCTTGCCGCGCCCCAGCGTATAAAGCAGCAGCTTCTCCAGTTCTGAGGAAACCAGCATCATATCCGCACCCAGCGCATCCACCAGCTCGCGGGCCGCATCGGGGTCCATCCGCGTTCCGGCCTCCTGCGCGGTAGCCACGGTCCAGCGCATCGCATCCTCTTCGTTCACGCGCGCCAGCTCCACCATGCCGCAGTGCTGGCCCAGCGTCTCGGTAAGCCGATCAAAGCGATTCTTGTCGTCCAACTCCATACGCCGCATGTCGCTAGGGATGCGTATGAAGTCCGCCACAAACATCAGCAGCGCCTGCGGGTTCGGCGAGCGGAAATACCGGTCGAGCGAGGCAAACTCATCCTTCTTTGCGCCGCGCGTATAGAGCTGCTTTACATTGCGAACGAAGATCACCTGGAACGGAGCCATAAGCGACGGCGTTTGCGCGCGGTCCAGCACTTCGAAGATCGAAGTCCCATTCAAGTCGAAATCCGACAGGCAGAAATCTCTCAAATCCTCAGGCACAAAGCCCTTCAGCACGGCTGTGCGGCAGCGGTCGAGGAGAAATACCTCGTCGCCGGCCAACACATAGCCGGGCCGAAGCGGGCCGTTTCCAGACGCGGCAGCTTCAATCTCCGCCACAAAGCGGCCTGCGGCGGCAAATCCCGCGCCCCAGCGCGAGCCGCTCAAAGAGCCGCCCTCCACGAATTGGCTGTTTCTTTCACGCGCCTCCAGAATACCTTGCGCGGAGTGCCAAAACCAGTGGTAAACCGCGTATGTTTCTCGATATTCTCTATTCCCGAGTCCCTGCTTTTCAAAACCCTTCCAGCACATCCGCCACAAGCTGCCGGGCAAACTCGCGGCTCAGCCGCTCCATGGCCGCCGGGTTCTCCTGCAAAAACGTCGGTAGAGCGGTGGTGGACTGAAACTGCTGGCGGTAAACGTAATTCTTGTTCTCGTAAAGGATTTTCCCGTTCCGGCCGGTCAGCGTGACGGAAGCGACGATAGTGATCAAAAAGCTCGACGACTCCTGCGTCGAGGTGTTGTAGGTCAGCGGCGTGGTGGCTTCCTTCAGAATCGTCCCGCGCAGCACCGCGTCGGCGTTTCCGCCCTCATCCGGCGTCACCTTGAAGCGTGTGCGCGCGGCAAACTCGCGAATCACCGCTTCGGTCATGGGAACTTCGGTGTAATAAGCCTCGGTCCGCGTGGCAAACACAGGAACGGAGAGCGTTCGTACATCGGGCGGCAGATGCGTGGCCGCGCCCAAAGTGTGATACCCGCATCCTGAGACGGCGACAAGCAAAGCGGCGAGGACCAGTAGATGAAGACGGCGAATCATGCTGGGTCCATTGTAGCGGGGAGAGCACACGCGCGAGCGGTGCGGCGGTCCGCATCCCTGGGAGGCCTATTGAGAGACGAGCTTGTACACCAGTGCCGAGGCCCAATTCGAGGAAAGAAAATTCCGCAGGCTGGCGTCGCTCCAGCCAGGGGTAATCTTCTTCTCTTGAATCTTCCTGAATTCGAACTTTTCCGAAGTGGACCAAGGGGCACCCCATAGAACCTGCCCTTGTTTGCTGGTCAATTTTACATAGAACTTTGCTTGAAACTGCCACACCTCGGCATCCTGTCTTGGGTCCGTCCAAACCTCGCGCGCATCCTCATCCAGAAGATCCAGAATGAGCACACAGTCGGCATCCCCTACGATCGTTGCCCGGAGACGGGTCTTTCCTTTTTCCGCGTCAATCGCTCGAACCAATGCATCGCGCAGCGAATCTGTATCCATTCGGTGAGTCGTGGACTTGTTTGTCACCTCGACCCGCACAGTTTGCACCCCGACAAACAGCGTCATTGGCGGCTTGGGCGGCGGCTCGTAGAAAAGTAGCCCGCACGCACCGCACAAAAGGATCACAAGAACGGAGGCCGCGGTAAGCAGTTTCCATTTCAGCATGGAGGAATTCTACGCCGCATCTCGCCTAAATCCACTGCGCTTTGTGGCACTTTTCTGCGGTGTCACAACCCCTCACACCCAACCCGTAGCCAGCATCGCCATTCCCACGTCAGAGAGCCTCAGCCCATCCGCGCGGCCGTTGAAATACTGCTCGTTCAATTGCTCGTAATCCAGTTGCTCCACGCGGCGAAACCCGGCGCGCAGCAGCTCCGACTCCAACTCTTCCGGCGAAAAGAAAAGCTGGAAAGGCTCTCCGGCGGCAGCAACTCGCGCGGACAGCGCATCCCACGCCTTTCGTCCGGTCGGGCTCAGCATCTCCGGACGCAATCCGTAGTCGAAGCCCACAGCGGTCCCGGCCGGCAGCCTCCCGATTGCGGCGACCGTCGAGCGAAAAGCCTCCAGCGTCAGGTAAGGAATCACGCCCAGCCAGCCGAAGAACGCGGCCTGCAAAAAATCGAAGCCCGATTCCCCCAGCCCTTCCTTGAGCGTATGGTGCTCGAAATCAAGAGGAACAAACGTCAGCCCCTCAGGCAGCGCGATTGCCGCTTCAGCCAGCATCTCCCGCTTCCACTGCTGTGTGGCTGGAAAGTCCACCTCGAACACTTTCAAATCAGGGAACGGGTTGCGATAGGCAAATGTATCCAGGCCTGCGCCCAGAACCACATATTGCCGTATTCCCTGCTGCACCGCTTGGGCGAGTTGGTCTTCCACATACCGGCTGCGCACTGCCATGAAGGCGCGAAAATCGCGGCCCACCGGGTGCATGGCGCGCTCCATCAGCCGGGGATGACCCGACCCGACCAGCCGCAGCGCAATGGGATCGTCGAGAATGCGCGGCTGCTCCATAAGCTGGTGCGCGGCCCGCCGTATGGCCACACCAAGAGCCGTTTTGCTGGCGCGCCCAGTCTCCATGCTGTCGAGTGTAAATCACCGCAAAATCGCCGCCGCCCGAGCGCGTCGCGCGTACCATATTCCCTATGAGTTGGATTGGATGGGCATTGCTCTCCGCGGTCTTTGCCGCCGCAACCGCGCTGCTGGCCAAGGTGGGTGTGGCACATGTGGATTCGAACCTGGCCATGGCGCTTCGCACCAGCGTGGTGCTGGTGTTTGCGTGGGGCATCGCGCTGGCGCTCGGCAAGCACGGCGAAATTCGCACGCTCGACCGGCGCACCGTGATGTTTCTCGCGCTCAGTGGACTGGCGACGGGCCTGTCGTGGCTGTGCTACTTCCGCGCCCTGCAACTGGGACCAGCCTCGCGCGTGGCGCCGCTCGACAAGCTTTCGGTCCCCCTGGTGATGCTCTTCGCGTGGCTGCTGCTGGGCGAGAAGCTAACCGCGCCGGCCGTCGTAGGCGGCTTGCTAATCACCGCCGGAGCAGTGGTGATGGTGCTGGGGTGACCGGACGCCATGGGCAATCGCCGCTTCCTTATACTGGAACTAGCGACTCGGCTATTCCGGCCGCGAAAGCAAGCGCATGACCAACCAGGCCCAATCCGAAACTCCGCCCCGCCGCATCGTCCTCACCGGCTTCATGGGCTCGGGCAAAAGCACTCTCGGTCCGCTGCTCGCCGTTCGCCTGGGCTGGAGCTTTGTCGATCTCGACGACGTAATCGAAGCCGAATCCGGCACGACCATCACCGAGCTGTTCGCCCGCCACGGCGAGCCCGCCTTTCGCGAGCGCGAACACGCCGCCATCGCCCGCCTGGCCGCATCCGACCGGCAGGTGCTGGCCCTGGGCGGCGGAGCAATCGAGCACCCGGCCAACCGCACACTACTGCTCACCACTCCCGGCACGCTGCTGATTCATCTCGAAGTAGAGCTAGCCACCACGCTCGCCCGCTGCACGGGTACGGAGCACGTCCGCCCCATCTTCGCCGACCAAGCCAACCTGGCCAGCCGCTACCAGCGCCGCCTGCCGCTCTATCGCACGGCGCACATCTCCATCCGGGTAGACGCGCTAACGCCAGCCGAGGCAGTCGAAGCAATCCTCAAATTCGCTCGACTCGATTAAGTGAGTTGGAACAATCGGAACCTTGCAACGCACACAGGTTTCCCTGCTGCAATCGTTTCTCCACCCACTCTGCCAACCCTTCCTTCGCCGTGCATTTCCGCGTGATTCTCCTCGCAACAAAATGAATCGAAGCGCCTTCCGTCCTCAGAGCCCTCCTGTGAGAAAACCAAGCAGATGCGCGCGCGCCTCATCCGCGGCCGGCAGCTTGGATGAGGCTTTCACCCCCACGCCAAACAATTCCATAAACGGAACCAGGCAATCGCGCATCCTTTGTGTTCGTACGCGAACCTCCTGCGGGAATACGCGGGTGGATTGAACGGCGTCGAGAAACACGTTCGCCAGCGAGTCGCCGGCGGGCGTGCGCGAGTCCGCCACGTTCGGGGCATAGACGATGCCGGTTTTTGCGTCGACAGCCAGCGCGAAGGAGGCGCAGACCTTCCGCTCGTTCTTCTTCCCGATGGGTGTTCCGCTAAGGATGTGGTCGAGTTCCATGACGCCGCGCACGGGGTAATCCTGGCCCCGCAATTGCTCCAGCTTTTCCTGGTTGCCCTGAGCGGGAGCCAGAGGAGGTGCTTCTGGCAGCGTGGCTTCGACAAGCTCAATCCGGTAGCGAAGCTCGGCCCCATCCTCTTTTACAGCCATGGGAAAGAAGCCTGCGCGCTTCCAGAACTTTCCGCTTTGTCCGCCCGCAACCGCATGGAAGACCTCGATAGTGGCGCGAATGCATTCCGCCAGAGTCCGAACCTCTTCCGCGTTAACAAACCAGGGGTGAAAACCTGGACGGCAGGCGCGAAAAATGGGTGATAACGCACCCTTTCCTTGCGGATGATGCAACCACGCAAGCAGCTCCCGGTCCTGCCGTTCCAACTCCATGCGTGGAACGGCTTCTACATACACGCTGCGCTGCCTGGCGAAGAATTCTCCCGGCTCGACGATGCGGCCGGCCTGAATGTCGCAATGGAGACGATAGCTCTCCAACCCGATGTTGGCGTGCATCGCGTAGACTTCCCCCAGCGAGCCCATCACGCAACAGAAGCACAGCTCACCCCCAGGGCCGGCCTGCACCAGCGTCAATCGGCTGTCGCTCAGCAGTTCCCAGGGTCGCAGCGCAAAAAGCTCCGAAGCCAAGACATAGAGCGTCTTCAATTCCTGGAAAGATGGCGGATTCTCGCCAGGAAGCTCTGCCGCAAAGCAATGATCGGGAGGCTCATCGATGGAGGCTGATGGTCGTCGTGGCATGATGGTGGCGATTCTCCTTGTGTCCGATTCAGCCGGTTGGCGTCTTTTCGCAGGTTAACGCAACCACCCCACCGGTTCCTGTGGACATCGCGTCCTCAGAGTGACTATCGCCGCGACAAGTTTGATTTGGTCCTGGCTACTCACCCCGCCAACCCCTCCACCAGCGCCTCCCACTCCCCCTCCAGCGTAGTCCGGTGGAACTTCCGCCCCGCCCGCCGATACCAGTAATCCGCATTCCACACCTCGCCTTCTTTGCGGTGTAGATATGCGTGAACCGCCATTCCCTCCGGCGTTTCCAGCTCATCCACCAGCCCGTGCGCCCGCGCCCAATCCGCGCGCGCATCCCACCACAGCGCCGCCATTGGAGCGGGCAACCCGGCCGGCGGCTCTGCAAGCATCAGCGATGCGCGAAACTCGTCAAGCTTCATGCTGCCCTTGTATCACTCGATTCCCTCCCGCTGCAACCGATTTTTCGCATCACTCAAGTGATCTGGCTCACATTTCTCAACAGATTCTGCTGATAGAAAAGGGTCAACGCGCCGATGAAGTCGGCAATCGGTCCGCTGAAGTCTAGGTTCAGCTGGCCACTTTGCACCAATCAGCCCCAGCGGAGGTCAAACCATGGGTGAGCGTCGAGCAACTCGCTTGCAAACCGTTGTTTGCAACTCAGACCGAAATGGTCGTATACTGAAGTCCGACCATTCTGGTCGCAATCTTGGCTTCGGTTTTAAGGTTCTGCCCTTTCGGCAGGCACAGGGAGTTCGGCGGGTGAGCGTCTTAAGCGAATTGAAAGTCGGCGACAGCGGGGTTCTGATTGCCCTCGACCTGCCGGAATCCGTGCAGAATCACCTGATGCATATGGGCTTTGTCCCCGATGCGCTGGTTACGGCCTTGCGCCGCGCCCCCGCCGGCGACCCCACGGTTTACGGCGTTGACGGCATGGAGATTGCCCTGCGCCACGAGACTGCGGAGGCCATCCGAGTCCGCCCGGCGGAATTGGAAGACGTGGAGGCGCACACCCCGCAGGCCATGGGAGACCTGGAAGACTTGGAAGACCGCGATTCAGCAGCCGCAGACCTGCTTGAGGCCGTGAGATGAGCAGTTGCTGCGCACCGCCGCCATTCAACCCGCCCGCCGCTCCTCCAACCGCGGCGACGCTGAAGACCGTGCTGTTGATTGGCCCGCCCAACTCCGGCAAGTCCACCCTCTTCAATCGCCTCACCGGTCTGCGCCAAAAGGTGGCCAACTACCCCGGCGTCACCGTCGAGCAGCGCATGGGCCTCATGGCCGGCGTGGGCCGCTCCGACCTCACGCTAATTGACCTGCCCGGCATTTACTCCCTCACTCCATATTCTGAGGATGCGCGGGTTTCCATTGACGTCCTTCGCGGCAAAATGCCCGGCACGCCCAAGCCCGACGCCGTCCTGCTGGTGCTAGACGCCCTGCACCTCACCCGCCAACTCATGCTCGCCGCACCCGTGCTTGAAACCGGTCTGCCCACGCTGGTCCTGCTCAATATGAGCGACCTGATGGACGCTCGCGGCGGCCACATCGATACCCTGAAACTGGCCCGCGAACTGGGCGCTCCCGTGGCCCAGATCAGCGCCACGCACGGAACCGGCCTCGATGCCGTTCCGCTTTTCCTGCACCAGCAAACCAATCGCGCCGCGGCCAAGCCGCTGGCGCTGCCCGTGGTGGGCAACGCCGCCAGCGCCCATTCCTGGGCCGCGCAGGTAAGCCGGCGCACCGGTTACCAGGCCCCGCTCTCGGTTGAAAACAGCCGCAAAATCGACAATATTCTCCTGCATCGCATCTGGGGCCCACTGCTTTTTCTGCTTGTTGTGGTTGGCGTGTTTGAGGTGGTGTTCTCTATTGGCCAGCCGCTCTCCGATGGCTTTGGAGATATTCTGGCCAAGGCTGCCGATCTGATCCGCCCGCTTCTGCCCGCCGGCTGGATTCAATCGCTGCTGCTCGATGGAGCATGGAAGGGCATCTCTTCGGTGCTCGTATTTCTGCCACAAATCCTGCTGCTCTTTCTCTTCATCGGCATCCTCGAAGACACTGGCTACCTGGCCCGTGCCGCCCTCATCGCCGACCGCGTCATGCGCACTATTGGCCTCAACGGCAAAGCATTCATCCCGCTGCTCTCGGCATACGCCTGCGCCGTCCCGGCCATCATGGCCACGCGCACCATTGAGAATCGTCGCGACCGCCTGGCCACCATCCTGGTAACGCCATTCATGACATGCTCGGCGCGCCTGCCGGTTTACATGCTGCTCATTGCCGCATTCATTCCCAACATCGCCTTTCTCCACGGCTTTCTCGGCTTGCGCACCATCGTCATGCTCTCGCTCTATCTGGCCGGTTTTGTCGGCGCAATGACCACCGCATGGCTGCTCAAAAGCTCCATCCTCAAGTCCAGCGAGACGCCCTTTATTCTCGAGTTGCCGCAATACCGCATGCCCACTCTGCGTTCCCTCGCTCTGCGGCTCATCGACCGCGCCCGCATCTTCCTCCGCCAGGCCGGAACCATCATCCTCTGCGTAACGCTGGCGCTGTGGGTATTGGCGCACCTCCCGGTCATTCAGGCTCCCGGCGGTGCAATCTCCGCGCCTCAGCTTGCCGACAGCCTAATCGGCCGCCTCGGCCACTTCATCGAGCCGGCAATTGCCCCACTCGGCTTCAACTGGAAGATCGGCATCGGCCTGCTCTCCAGCGTTTTGGCCCGCGAAGTCATGGTTTCCACAATGGGAACCTTGTATGGCGCGGACCCCGGCACCCAGGCCCTGAGCCTGCAAACCGCCCTTCACCACGACATGACCCTGGGTGGCGCGCTGGCGTTGATGATCTTCTTCGCCTTCGCCATGCAATGCACTTCAACCATGGCCGTGGTCCGCCGCGAAACCAACAGTTGGATGTGGCCGGCAGTTCAGTTCCTTTACATGTTGGTGCTGGCCTATGGCGCGGCCTTCGTCGTCAACCACGTAACCATGGCCATCTTCGGATAGCCTTCCGCTTCCTCTTCGCGCCTTCCTGGTTACTGCGAAAGGCGGGCGATGCGCGGTACAGCGATCAATGTGATAGCAAACAGAAAGATCGAAGCGGCGATAAACTCCAGGTGTCCCAGGCGCAGATCCTCAAACACCAGCTTGACCGCAACCAATGCCAGCGCCGCATAGCCAATTCGAGTCAGTTCGATCCGGCGCCAATGCGATCCACCGAAGGCCAACGCAAGAATTGCCAGGCAAATGGTCAATGTGCGCAGGAAGGCGAGATGATGCGCGCCGGGATTCACCCTCAATGCCGTTACCCACATCAGGCCTTCCACCAGCAGCGCCGCAACACCGCCAATCGCCACCAGCGCCGAGACAAAATGAAGCGCCTGCGGCTTCCATTCTTCGCCCACGCAGGGTTTCTCCACCACGTAGCAGATAACCGCACACGCCGTTATCGTCCAAATGCTCCATGCGGGCGCGCCCGGCAGCGTTCCAGCCAGCGCGCGGAAATCATAATCCATCAGTCCCGAAGCAACAGCAGCTGCCAACAGAAAAGCCAGCCCGTGGAACTCGAGCGTCAACCGATTCCAGTGAACTCCCAGAACCACAGCAACAATCGCTGCGGCGCCCAGCCACAGCGCCATACTCACCGGCGCGAGGCACAATACGCTGCCTGCCAGAAACAAGGCTGCGCTCCATGTTGAAAACACCCGCTCATTGCGCCGCTCAGGCGCGCGAACAAAGAACACGAAGACGGCCGCGTATCCAGCCGCGGACAAAGCCAGGCAAACAATCCCCAGGATAATTGCGCCGCTGCCAGGCATAAAGACGAACAAGCTCGATGCTCCAAGCAGAAACGCGACCATCGTCTGCATCGTATCGAACGCTGAGATCTTCTGTTTCAGCAAGACGGTCTTGATTGCCGCGCTCGCTCCGCAAATCGAGAACAATGCCAGGCCAGGCGCAAGCAGCGCCGCCATCCCCAGCAGCGGATAATCTCCGCGCTCGCTTTGCGGGCTTGCATAGATAAACATCAGAGCCGCTAGCTCCAGGTCCGCGGCCAGGTCCACCACCACCCTCGCGCTCGACCAGTGGTTGCGCAGCGCGGCATACTCGTACAGAATCGCCATCGTCAGCAGCGCCGCCAGGAAGGCCGCCAATTCGTGCGTCGCAACCGACAGCGCAAGCGCAACCACAAGTGCGCTCACAGTTGCCACCCAATTCACCGATGGCTGATTGTATCTCCATGCCAGCGCAGTGCCCGTATACACAAATACACAAAGCACCGCTGCGCTCGCCGTAGCCGGCAGCACCTTGAAGCTCAGCGTTAGTTCCCAAAGCATGGGAGCCAGAATCAGCGCGGATGTGCATGCATAGGTGGTGCTGGCGAACCATTCCCCGGCAGGCCTTCGCGCAGCCCAAACCAGCCACAGCATCGCGTATGCAATAGCAATGGCCGCGACCCCCAGCTTTGGAAGCGACGTCGATTCCGCAATGGCTCGCAGCAGATAGGCCCCGGCAATGCCGAGCATTGCCTTGCCCACCGTGGCAAACGCTCCACCGGCCTGCGCAATGCCAGGTGCATCGCCCGGCTGCGCTGCCACCGCTGGCTTCGCCTCCAGCACAAGCTCTTTGGCGGAGACTTCTCCTGGATGCTCCAGCACATAGACGCGCCGCTCCAGTGTTTCAATGCGTGCGGCGAAACGGTCTAAAGCATCGGGAAGATCGTCCATGCATTCCACCCGGGCGAGAGCTCTATCGAGAAAAGCTGCCGACTCAATCCGCCGCAACACCTTCAGGCTCGCTCTTATCGGGCCACGGAGGCAGCAGCTTCACCAGCGCCCACAAAAAGGCCAATGGAAGGAGAGTCAGAAAGATCGCCACTAACAGTCCTTCGCGCGTAACCAGGCTCATCTTGTAGGTCGTGTATCCAAGAAAGCTCTTTGAAAACAACTGGCCGCCAATCACAACATTCCAGCGCATCGCAAAAATACCGATCAGGGCCAGGCATCCAGACACGACATAGATGCGCTTGCGCGCAATCTCAGGAAGCTTCACAACCTGCGTCAAAAACAACAGAATGAGCGGCAAGATCGTGCCCAGGCCTATCTGGAGGACGATCTGCGAAAAGTAGAGCTGGGTGTGGACCATAAAATCGAGACTGCGGAAGGATTCGTCGGCCTCGTAGATGCGGTGAATCAGGTCCAGCATTTCCAAGCTGAAATCGATGATGAAGATATAGAACATATACATGGCGATTGTGTCCACGCAGTGCATGTCGATCTTTTCCTTGCGCAGCCTGGTTAGCGCCATGTAGAGGAGCATGACCCCGGCAACCCCCGACACCATCGCTGAGAAGATAAAGACCACCGGCATCAACGGCGAGGACCACCAGGGATTGGCCTTGATGGATCCAAAGATGAAGCCGACATATCCGTGCAATAGAAAAGCGGAAGGAATGCCGATCAGCGTGACGATCCAACCCACTCGCTCGTCGATGGCCAGGGAGCGCTCGCTGATGTTGGTCGAGCCCAGCGTCATCACCTTGTAGATCAATCGCAGCAGGCCCGTGCTCGACCGCGAAAACAGCACGATCTCGCGCCGGTAATCGAGCCATATCTCGAACACCAGAACCGCCATCAAATACCACATATATACATAGCCGAACATGGCCATGGCCGAGGTGCTGTGCGGGGTGAAGTACATCTCCGGCGAGCGGAATGGGTGGCCCAGGTGCAAGACCAGCGGCAGGGGCGCAACCAGCAGGAAAGCCAAAGCCGTCAGCAGCGCCAGCCGGTAGGTGGGCTTCACCGCCTCGACACGGAAGACGCGCTCCAGCGACGCCAGAATGAACGCGCCCGCCACCAGCCCCGTGATATAGGGATACAAAACGATCAGCACACTCCAATAGAGAGTGATTTCGTTTGGATACATGTAGCCTTCAACACCGCTCATAATTCCTCACCCGTTTAGTAGCTAGCTGTTCAGTGTCCGCTGTTCAACGTCCTTACCGCACCGAGCCGTCCAGGTCGTTGTAGAAGAGCTTCGCGCCGGTGGCCATCTGCGGCTTCAACACCTGAACGCTGTGCGTCTTCAGGAATTCGTGAATCGGATCGTTTGGGTTTTTCAAATCCACCAGTTGACGCGCACCCGTCGGGCACGCTTCGCAGCACGCCGTCGTTAGTCCCTTCGTGATCCGGTGGTAGCAAAGTGTGCACTTGTCCGCCACGTTCTTTTCCGGATGAATGTAGCGGCAGCCATACGGGCACGCCTGCACGCAATACGCGCAACCCAGGCAGTATGTCGGATCCACCAATACAACACCATCCGGGCTGATGAAGGTCGCGCCCACGGGGCACACCTGCGTGCATGGAGAATCCGAGCAATGGTTGCACATCTTCGGAACGAAGAAATACTTCCCTTCCGTATCCGTGGCAACCGGGAAGCCTTCCTTGCCACCGTCCGGCGAGATGACTTCGGGGACGATCAAGGGGTTGGCCGTAACCTCCCCGGATTCGGTCATCGGCCAGTCCGACCGGTGATAGCGTTCTATCCAGGTCCGGAAGTGTCCGTCCGGCACGTCGTTCTCAACCTGGCAGGCTCTGACGCAGTTGCCGCAGCCAATGCACTTGGGGATATCGATCAGCATGCCCCACCAATGCTCGGACATCTTGTAGTTGGGCGACTCTTCCGGAGTTCCAGCAAGAACGGACTTCCATGCCACCGCCGCCGCCGGCAAAAGAATCATTAGTCTACGCCGCGATAAGTTCATTTCGCGCCTCCCGCATCCATGCCTGGGTTATGTGGCTTGTGGCAGGTGTCGCACGCAAGACCCTGCGAGTGGCTCGCCGGCTCCACTTGCGGAAACCCCTTGGGCTTGGCCGCGCTGGCCGTATGGCATCGTGCGCAAAGCACTGTTGTATCCGGCAACACCGGCTTCACTGTTGATGGGTCGTCGGCGGTTGCGTGCTTCTCCTGCGCGCCATGGCAGGCCTCGCAATTCACGTGAGCATGCTTACCCTTCGCCTTCGCATCCGCCGCATCCGAGTGACATGTCTCACACGTGTCGTGGCCGGCGTACTTGATTGGATGTGCGGCAATTTCCCCTATGGCTGCCCCGCGATAATGTCCGTACTGGCCAAAGCTTCTGGGGACAACAAAGTGCCGCACCACCAGGAAAACCAGAAAGGCGAGGACAAAAAGACCCGCAAACCGGAAGAGATGTCCTGCATCTTTGAAAACGCTCATCAAGCCCCATTTCCTTGACGCCAATTCCAGGAGATTCCACAGAATCCATGTGTGTGATCTGAAACACTTCCTGTTGGCTTGAACGTACATGAGCGTCACTCATGCCTGTATGTGAGGCAGGTCACAAGTCGCAGTGACCGCGGCCCGCGCCGGCGAAGGCTGGCCTTGCACGTCTGGGCCACCACCGCACCGATGGCCGGGCGTGAAAGGTTTTGCCGATGACGCCAAGACCGATGTAGTCCGTGATCCTCGTACCCGGAGGAAGTTCCGCAAGCGTACGCGCCCCCTGTGGCCTCCGGTCCTTGCCTCTTACAGAATGTCCACAAATCCTGCTAAGGGAACCGTATTAGCGCTAAGTGCGAGACTGTCTGCCTTTTCGGCAGTGGCGGAGACGGGCGGGCGCTGGCGGGGTGCGCGGCCGACGCGCAGTGCAACGCGGCCTCGCTGGCGGCCTTGATTGCCGCTGGGCTCACGCAAATATTTTGCTTTCGGAGAGCGCCGGAAGTGGCGGGACCGGGCTTTTCCTTCAAGCCCAAAATTATCTTCGGCCAACAGCCACCAAAACATCACGCGCCCAAAATAAAAATGGCGGCCGATTTAGCCGCCTCGCATCCTATTGATTTTATTGTGCTTTTGGCTCCTCAGGTAGGACTCGAACCTCCAACTCTTCGGTTAACAGAAAAATGAAGGAACCACCAAGCAAATTGAGACGTACAAACGTCTTAACGGTGTACTCTCAACCAGTTCGATAAAACCAACGCTGGGTCGCGTCTTTGGAAACAAAGGTTCCGGCCACAGAAAAGGACTGCCTTCATGATCGATGCCAGTGCTGCACCCAAGTTGATACTCAGCAGCAAAAGATCTTTCAGCCTGACCGCTTCGGCCGCGCTCGCCGCGTCTGTTGCTCTCAGCCTTCTCAACGTCAATCAACTCCGCGCACAAGCCACTCCGCCGACCGCAGCGCCGGCAGCGGCGCCAAGCTCACCGCAGGATATTGCCGACACCTGGCAGGGCACACTCCACGCCGGCAAAGACCTGCGCCTGGTGGTCAAGATCACGAAGGGGGACGGCGGCTACAAGGGCGTCTTCAATAGCATTGACCAGCCTGTCCCGCCTCTTACCCTCAACGCAGTCACGCTGCAGGGCGCGACCGTAAAGTTTGCGCTCAACATGATTGGCGGCACATTTGAAGGCAAGCTGAGCCCGGACGGAAAGTCGATCGATGGAAACTGGAGCCAAGGCCCCAACCCATTGCCACTGGTCCTGACGCGCGCCACGCCGGAGACGGCCTGGGCCATTCCCGAGCCGCCGCCGCAACTGCCGCCCATGGCCGAAAGTGTTGACCCCAATTTTGAAGTGGCCACCATCAAGCCCAACATCTCGGGAGCCCCGAGCATGCAGGGGCTTACGTTGCAGGGACGCAACTTTGCCACGCGCAACTCGTCGCTGGCCGACTTGATCTCGTTTGCCTACAACGTCCAGGTTAAGCAGATTATCGGTGGGCCGGACTGGATGGACAAGGATCGTTACGACATCAAGGCGGTGCCGGAACAGGAGGGCGTGCCCAACGGCGAGCAGTTGAAAATCATGATCAGGAAGCTGATAGTCGATCGATTCCAGATGAAGTTCCATAACGACAAGAAGGAAATGTCGGCTTACGTGCTAACGATTGCAAAGAACGGACAGAAACTTACCCCGACGCAGATCAAAGGCCCGCTGCCCGGCATCGGCATGCGGCCGGGCACAGGCGGTGTCACGCTGAACATGGTAAACGCAACCATCGGGGACTTTACCGGCTTCTTGCAGATACTCGTGCTTGACCGGCCGGTGGTCGATCGGACCGGAATCCAGGGCCGATTCGATTATCAGTGTACCTTTGCGCCTGATGACTCGCAGTTCAACGGACACCCGCCATTCCAGGCGCCAGCCAATGCGACAGACGCTGCGCCGGGATTGTTCGATGCAATCCAGCAGCAGCTTGGGCTTAAGCTCGATGCGGAGAAGACGGCCGTCGATGTGATCGCCATCGACCATGTTGAGAAGCCTTCGCAGAATTAGCAACGCGACCGTGGTGCCTCAGGTCTCGAATCTGAGACCTGGGAGACTGCCTGTCCACACAGTCTCAGCAATTATCACCGACACAGCGGATAAGAGCGCCTGAATGAAGAATTAAGAACAGCATCCGCAAACGGAACGGCAGACTGAAACGTCAGATATAGAAATCCTGTTCGACAAGCGTGCGCGGCTCTTGTATCTCCCAAACGATCAGTGCCAAATTCAAAGGATGCGAATGCGAATAACAACCGATCCAACCGTGTGGCATCGCAGAGCGGCGCCATGGCTGTTGCTGATTTCGGCCGGCTGCACGATGCTTGTCGCGCCGGGCTTGCATGGGCAGGAACCTAAGAAAATGCAATTGGGCGCGCCACCTGACCAAGCGATTCCCGGCCCTGCACCGGCGTATGAGGTATCTTCGGTCAAGCCAAACAAATCCGGCGATGGCCGAATGATGATCGATTCCACGCCTGACGGAGTCTCCTATTCGAACGTCAGGCTGCAGATGGTTCTTCGAGAAACTTTTGGGATAGAAGACAGTCGGATACTCGGAGCGCCAGGCTGGGTCACGACGGACAGGTTTGATATAGAGGCCAAGGTTGACGCCGCCGATGCGCCAAAGCTGGAAAAGATCTCAGATGACCAGCGCAGGAAGATGCTTTTGCCTGTACTCGCCGATCGATTCAATCTGAAGTTTCATCACGAGACCAGGGAACTGCCCACTTATGCACTGGTTGTCGCAAAGGGTGGTCTGAAGATGAAGGAGGCTAAGCCAGGCGACACTTACCCCAATGGAATGAAGGGACCTGACGGCCAATCAACCGGGGGAATGATGATGATGACGGGCCGCGGAAAGATAACCGGCCAGGGTATTCCAATCGAGGACCTGGTAAACATGCTTTCGTCTCAACGTCTGGGCCGCCCCATCTTCGATAAGACCGGGCTTACGGGAAACTACGATCTTGAACTCCACTGGACGCCTGACGATGCTCCTCCTCCAATGGCTGGCGGTGCGCAGGGTGGTTCGCCTGGGAGTGAAGCCGCGAGTGACCCTGGACCTTCTCTATTCACTGCGCTTCAAGAGCAGCTTGGTTTGAGACTCGATCCGCAAAAGGGCCCGGTAGACGTCGTTGTCATCGACCACATCGAACAGCCTACGGCAAACTAGTACAAACCTGGACTTGGCAAATGTCGAGACTCTTTGGCTACATCCTGTTCTTCTCAGCTCTTGTAAGCCTCTGCGCCTCAACCCTGGCCGCGGCTGCGGAATATCATGGGCAGGTTACCTTCGGCGGATTGCCTGTTCCCGGAGCCACCATCACTGCGACACAAGGCACAAAGAAGCTATCTAGCGTATCCGATCAGGGAGGCCTGTATAACTTTCCCGACCTGCCGGACGGTAACTGGAAGATCGAGGTCGAGATGCAATGCTTCTCGACGATGAAGGCCGATGTTACTGTCGCTCCGAATATTCCGCCAGGTAAATGGGAGCTAACTCTTCTTCCCATCGACCAGCTCCTGGCGCGCTCAAAGCTCGTGCAAGCCCCGATAATTTCGCTGCCTGTGCTCGTCGCTCGTCCGGTTGAGAAAAAGGCCGAAGGATCGAACGCTGCCGCCGCAGCCCCGGAGATGCCGAAGCCGACCGAGGAGCAAAGCCAACAGTCCTCCGATGGCTTTCTGGTCAACGGCAGCGTCAATAACGCGGCCACCAGTCAATACTCGCTTGATCAGGCGTTTGGAAACAGAAGGCCCAACAGCAAGAGCCTCTACAACGGAGGATTCGCCGCAGTCCTGGATAACTCCGCGCTCAATGCCAGGCCGTATTCGCTCACCGGAACCGAAACGCCAAAGCCTTTCTACGATCTGATTACCGGCGTCGTTACGTTCGGCGGACCAATCAAGATCCCCCATGTACTTCCCCGCGGACCCAACTTCTTTGCTGCCTACCAATGGACACGCAACAATACGGCGGCCACATTCCCTGGCCTCGTCCCCACAGAAGCTGAACGCACAGGCGATCTCTCCGGATTGGTTAACTCACTCGGCCAACCGATAACCATCTATGATCCCGTAACCGGCCTGCCGTTTGAAGGCAATCAAGTTCCGGTTCCTTCGCAGGCAAAGGCATTGCTAGCGCTTTATCCGCATCCAAACATGGTTGCCGGATCGGCCTATAACATCGAGGTGCCTGTACTCAACAGCGCTCATCAGGATGTGGTGCAACTGCACCTGAACAAGACAATCGGCCGCAAGGATCAGTTCGATGGCGGCTTCAACCTTCAAAGCACAAGGGCCGGAAATGTAAGCCTTTTCGGCTTTGTGGATACGACCGATATACTCGGAATCAATACGAATGTCAATTGGTCGCATCGTATCAGCCAGCATCTATATCTCAACAGCAAATACAGCTTCAGCCGGCTCAGAACGCTGATTGTTCCCAACTTTGAAAATCGTGAGAACATTGCCGGCAACGCAGGCATCGGCGGCGATGATCAGAATCCCATTAATTGGGGCCCGCCCACGCTCAGCTTTGCCAGCGGCATCGCGTCCCTTTCCGATGCAAACAGCTCCTTCAACCGCAATCGCACCGATGCGGTTTCCGAGTCCGCAGGCATCTATCGCAGCCATCACAACATAACTGTGGGCGGCGACTTTCGCAAGCAGGAGTATAACGACTTCTTTCAGCAGAATCCGCGCGGGAGCTTTACCTTTACAGGCGCTGCAACAGCGGGCGCCGGCAGCAGCGGTTCCGACCTCGCCGACTTTCTTCTCGGCATACCCGATGCGAGCCAGATTGCATATGGCAACTCGGATAAGTACTTTCGTCAACCGGTATACGACGCATATGCAACAGACGACTGGCGAGTCATGTCCATACTCACTATCAACGCGGGCATACGGTGGGAGTATGGCGCACCCATGACAGAGCTCAAAGGACGCCTGGTCAACCTTGACATCGCCCCTGGCTTTACCGCCGCCGCACCGGTCCTGGGCAGCGACCCTGTCGGACCTCTTACCGGCATTCACTATCCCAGTTCGCTCATTCGCCCTGACAAGCGCGGCGTAGAACCACGCATCGGCGTCTCCTGGCGTCCCATCCCCGCTTCAACCGTCGTGGTCCGCGCTGGATACGGCCTCTATCACGACACTTCCGTTTACCTTGGCCCGGCAATGCAGTTAGCGCAGCAGGCTCCACTTTCGACCAGTCTGAATATGCAGAACAGTGCCGCTTGCCCGCTAACTCTGGCCAACGGATTCAACTCCTGCGGTTCCACCACCGCGGATAACAACGCGGTCGATCCGAACTTCCGCGTCGGGTACGCCCAGACCTGGAACCTGGCAGTCCAGCGCGATCTGCCGGGCGCGCTGCAACTTACTGCGACTTACCTGGGAGTCAAGGGCACGCACGGCGTGCAGGAGTTACTGCCCAACACTTACCCGATAGGTGCAGTTACTCCATGCCCTTCCTGTCCGCTGGACTTTGAGTATCGAACCTCCGGCGGTAACTCGACGCGCGAATCGGAACAGTTGCAATTACGGCGCAGGCTCCGCAACGGATTTACTGCAACCCTGCTCTACACTTTTTCTAAATCAATCGACGACGACGCAGCGCTGGGCGGACAAGGACACACAACTGCGAGCGAACAGAACCAGAACGCGGCTCCCGCAGCAGCCGCCATCGCGCAAAACTGGCTCGACCCACGGGCTGAGCGTTCGTTGTCCACCTTCGATCAGCGACACCTGGTTAATGTGCAGCTTCAATACACCAGCGGACAAGGCCTGGGCGGCGGAGATCTGATGGGTGGCTGGGCTGGCAGGCTTCTCAAAGAGTGGACGGTGCTGACGAAAATAAATGCTGGTACCGGACTGCCTGAAACTCCGAGTTATCTGGCCGCGGTTCCCGGAACGGGTTTCTTCACCATCCGGCCAGACCTGACTGGCGCGCCCATTTATACCAAAAGCGGCACCGCACATCTCAACGTCGCAGCCTACGGAGCGCCGCTCACCGGCCAATGGGGAACATCGGCAAGAGACTCCATAACCGGGCCCGATCAATTCAGCCTCGACACCTCGCTGGAGCGCACGTTTCGTCCTAACTCGAAGCTCTATCTCATTGCGCGTGTGGACTCGACCAACATGCTGAATCATGCCGTATTCACCGGCTGGAATACCACCTTCAACAGCACGCAATTCGGGCTGCCTGTCGCCGCCAATTCCATGCGAAGTCTGCAAACCACCATAAGGCTGAGGTTCTAAGATGCGAATTGTTCCAGCCTTAATCCTTCTCCTCAACGCCGCCGCTATCGCGAGCGGTCAGCAGATTGGCCAGAACAAGCCCGCGGACGAATCCGGTTATACCTTATCGGTCAAAGTGCAACTGGTCGTCGAAGCCGTTGTCGTGAAGGATAAGGATGGCAAACCCATTCAGGGACTTGCGGCCAAGGACTTCACCTTGACTGAAGACGGCGTGCCGCAGTCCATCCGATTTTGTGAGCATCAGGACCTCGCGGCTAACTCATCGCCCCTGCCGGTTTCTAAGGCAGGCACCGAAGATATCAAGATTTATAAGAAGCTGACCCATACACAAATTGCGCCGGAAACCACCGAGAACAGCCGCTATAAGAATCGCCGCCTGCTGGCGCTCTACTTCGATATGTCCACAATGTATCCAGCCGACCAGCTTCGCGCCCTTTCAGCCGCGGAGCAGTTTATCCGCACCCAGATGACCTCTGTCGATATGGTATCCATCCTTCGCTACCAGGGCGGGTCCGTCGATATCCTTCAGGACTTCACCAACGATCGCAACAAACTCTTAAGCATACTTACAACTCTTGTTGTCGGCGAAGGCCAGGGGGACACCAACACCATCGACGATGCAAGCAGCGCCGACACCGGGGCGGCCTTCGGCCAGGACGACAGCGAGTTCAATGTCTTCAACACAGACCGCCAACTGTCAGCCTTGGAAACCGCAGCCAAAATGCTTAGCCAGTTGAATGAAAAGAAATCGCTTATTTATTTTGCCAGCGGCCTTCGATTGAACGGAGTTGACAACCAGGCTCAGCTTCACGCAACGGTCGACGCCGCTATCAAGGCTGGAGTTTCCTTTTGGCCCATTGACGCGCGCGGCCTGGTTGCGCAGGCGCCGCTCGGCGATGCAACCCAGGGCTCGCCGGGCAATTCCGGCATTTACTCCGGCTCCTCCGCGCTCGCTAATACCAGTGACTTCCAGCAGTCGCAAGACACGCTGTTCGCGCTCGCGGGCGACACCGGGGGCAAAGCCCTCTTCGATAACAACGATCTGGATCATGGCATTGTCCTGGCTCAGGACGCTATCTCCGATTACTACATGCTGGGCTATTACGCCACCAACACAGCCAAGAACGGCCACTTCCGCCGCATCAAGGTATCCCTTGCACAGAATCTCGATGCCAAGCTCGATTACCGCCAGGGTTACTATGCCGACAAGGAATTCAGCAAGTTCACCACGGTCGACAAGGAGCGTCAGCTTGAAGATGCGCTGATGCTCGAGGACCCCGTTACGGAACTCTCCATCGCCATGGAGATCGATCATTTTCAGCTCAATCGGGCCGAGTACTTCGTGCCCATCGTTGTCAAGATACCAGGCCGCGAGTTAGCCCTGGCCAAGCGCGGCGGGGCTGAACACACACTCATCGACTTTGTGGGCGAAATCAAAGACATGGTCGGCGGCACTACAGTCACCAATGTACGCGACAACGTGAATATTAAGTTATCAGACGCAACCGCCCAGGAGTTAGCCAGACGCCCCATTGAATATGACACTGGCTTCACCCTTCTCCCCGGCAAATACATGATCAAATTCCTGGCTCGCGATGACGAAACCGGAAGAATTGGGACTTATCAAACCACTTTCATCATTCCGAACCTTAACAAGGAAGAGAAGCAGATTCCAATCAGTTCCGTCGTCCTCAGCAGCCAGAGAGTGGATTTGAAAGATGCGCTCTTCGACGCCGCCAAAGCAAAGGACAAGCAGAAGGAAGCAGCCGTTAATCCTCTCGTGCAGGATGGAAAGAAGCTCGTTCCCAGCGTCACGCGAGTCTTCAGCACAACCCGTGAGATATACGTCTACTTGCAGGCATATAAGTCGCAGGCTCCAGACAATAAGACGCCCAGCCAACCCCTGTTCGCATTCGTCAGCCTTTATCTTTCCGGGAACAAGGTCTTCGAGACGCCGCCAACAGCCGTTACACCCAACGCTGCAAGCCGGCTTGGAACCATGCCAATAAGCTTCAACCTTGGCGTGAACGGACTCCCCGCCGGTGAATACGACTGCCAGGTTACGGTTCTCGACCCGTCAACCGGGAAGGCGACGTTCTGGCGAGCACCCATCCTGCTCGTGCCATAACTAACCTGCGAGCTGAAACCTATTCATCAACCGGCATCGGCAAGATTCGCCGGCAGCTCGATGGAAACCAGCGTGCCCCGTCCAGGATTGCTCACAATGCTGAACCGCGCCTTGCTGCCGTAGAGCACGTCCAGCCGCTCCTGCACGTTCTTCATGCCAATGCCGGCGCCGGTCCTCCGCAGCGCGGAAGCCGGCCGGTTGCCGATTCCCACTCCGTCGTCAGCTACTTCAATCAATACCCGATCCCCTTCAAGTCGGCTACGCAGGGTTACCGTTCCACCATTCAGTCGAGGCTCAAGCCCGTGCTTGATGCTGTTTTCAATCAGCGGCTGCAACAGGATGCTGGGCACCAGAACAGAAAGTGTGCGCGGATCGATCTCCTTTTCAACCCTCAACTTATCCGCGCCGAAGCGCACCACCTCAATGTCCAGGTAGTCGTCGGTAAAGCTCAACTCTTCGCTCAGCGGCACATAGGTGTCGTGGTCCTTCAGCAGCGCGCGCAGAATGTTAGCCAGCTTCACAATCATTTCGCGGGCCAATTCCGGCTTCATTCGCACCAGCGATGCAATCGAGTTAAGCGTGTTAAACAGGAAGTGAGGGTTGATCTGCCGTTGCAGTGCGTCGAGCCGGGCCTCGAGCAGCAGTCGCTTCTGCTCCTCCAGTTTGAGTTCAATGCGCAGTGTGTTCCACACCTTTAACGCAATTCCCACCACCATAGGCGCGCTGAGCCATACGGCAACCTGCAGCCACCACTGGTTGGCCAACAACGCAAACATACGATTCGGAAAAGCGTGGGCGATCCAGTCCCGGCATGCCTCCGCGGCAACAATGAGAAACAGCATCAGAAACTGGCGATCGATGCGCGGCTGGCGCAGGTTGCGGCGAACCCAGCGCCACAGGCTCAGGTCGATGAACGGCGTAAACGACCAGATCTCTTCCATCCCTACAAAGCGCCCGAGTAACCCGGCAGCCAGCCCCAGTGCCGCATTCACCGGCAGCGCCAAAAACTCGCGATGGTAGACTGCGGGCGCTGCCAGGACCACTCCCCCCAGCATTGCCCAACCCGGCCCCACCAGCAACCCCAGCAAGATCACCGTTTCAAACGAGATGTCGGCAGCAAGAAAGTTGGGCACCCAGAACCGCAACCACACTCCCATCGTCAGTGGTACTAGAATGAACGCCAGCAAGGCCGCAGTTTGCCGGGAACTCCGCTTCTCGGCAAAAAACAGTCGCCGAAACGTGGTTACCCGAGCCAGAACGCTGGCCGTCGATCCCATTACGCCCAGCTTTACCAGCAGCGTTATTCCGATAAGATTGTCGGTCACCCATTCAATGTAACGCAAGACAGGGTGCAGGGGTCAGTGGGCAGGGATTAGGGAGTAGGGAATAGCGACTCGGTCGGCCAGGAGTCTTGCACCGCCCCTAAGGTTTGTCCGCGGAAACCGCCGGCGGCAGGTGCAACGCCTTCAGGAAATCCCACGCCCGCCTGTTCACCTCATCGGAGATCGCATAATAGTTATGGTCGTGCAGGGGAATGATCGAAAGCTGCAATGCGAAGCCATGCCGATCGAACTCCTTCTTTGTGGCGTTTACCAGGTCCAATGGAAAGTTCGGATCGCGATCTCCGACCCAGATCGCTACCGGCATCTTTCGGTTCGCATAGTCGAATAGATTGTATTGATCTGGCCGAAGCGCGCCCGCGTGAACCGCCGCAGCGGCATAGTACTCGGAGTCGACCAACGACAGGACCAGCGAAAACGCCGCTCCGGCTGAATGCCCGAAGAGGTAAATGCGGCTTCGATCAATGGCGTGCCTCGCTGCCGCCTCTTCAACCACGGCGTGGAGGAATTCCGGCGAGTCGGGTCCAGTGTCCCAGCCGGCCGAGTTCCACGCGTCCGGCGCCGCAACAATGAAATGCTCCTTCGCTGCCAGGTCCTTCCAGCAGTCGGCCATCACCAGCCCGTTCCTCCCCGAGCCATGCAGCAGAACCACCACCGGCATGGGGCCTTCGCTGTCAGGAACAAAGGAATACCAAGTCCTCGTGTTTCCGGCAAACTCGAAGGTAAGCTTCGTTACCTTCTCCTTCGCCGACGCGGACAATGCCAGCATCAAAACGCAAAGAACGATCGCTCTGGTACGGAATTCTTTCAAGACGATCTCCATGAATACCTGGCAAGCGCAGCCAGTATAGCCCAGCTTCCTCTATTCACCCCTTTGTTAGAATGGAAGCATGAGTTTTGTCAGCGTCAGCAAGATCGCCGAAGCGGATTTCCCCACCCGCTGGGGAGCATTTCGCATACTTGGGTTTGAAGGCCAGTTGCCTGCGACGCGTCCCTGCTGCGAACACGGCGCTCTCGATGGGAAAAAGGTCGACGGCCTGGTTGCGCTGATAATGGGCGATATTCACTCCGCTCCGCCGCTGGTGCGGATCCACTCGCAATGCCTAACGGGCGACGTCTTCGGTTCCCTGCGCTGCGATTGCCGTCTCCAACTCGAACTTGCGCTGGGCAAAATCGCCGCCGAGGGCGCGGGCATCCTGCTCTACGAACAGCAGGAAGGCCGCGGCATCGGCTTGATGGCCAAGCTAAAGGCTTACGAATTGCAGGACCATGGCATGGATACCGTGGAAGCAAACGTCGAGCTGGGCTTCGCAGCCGACTGCCGCGCCTATGAGTTGCCCGCCGAGGTCCTGAAGCTGCTTGGGGTCGCCTCGGTCCGGCTCATCACCAATAACCCCGAGAAAGTGGCAGCCCTGGAATCGGCCGGCATCGCGGTGGTCGAACGCATGTCCGCCGAGGTCGAGCCGCAGGAATCCTTCGAGCGCTACCTGCGCACCAAGCACGAGAAGATGGGCCATTTCAACGACATGGCGCCAGATTCCATTCCGGTCTCCCTGGTCGGCGAAGAATAAGCCACCTAATTCCCCTAGGCCCCGGCCGATATCACTTTGGCGCGCCCATTCCCGATGCCGTTGCATACACCGCAAACACCATAAAAGCAAGCAGCAGAAAGAACGGAACCGTCAGCAGCCAGGTCAGCCACTTCTTGCCGGGATTGTTCACCCAATAGCAAAGCAGGGCTGAGAGCAGCAGCGCCTGGGGCACAATCTCAATGTATCCGCGTATCTGAATCCAAACTGGAACCGTCGTGTAAATCAGGCCCTCCAACGAGCCGGGCGGCGCGGCAAACGTTCCCAGAATGCCCAGCGCGATCAGCATCCAGCCCATCAGCAGCCAGCCATTCACGCGTCCAAACAGCCGCTCCCGAAACGGATAGAAGACCGCCGCGAACAGCAACCCGCGCAGCGGCTGAAAGAAGATGCCGCCAATTACCAATGGATCGGTTAGCGGACGCATCCCGGAGCAGGGCTGGGCAATCAACTCCCTGTAGTTCAGCAGGTTGAATGCGATTGTCCCCATGACGAAGTAAGTGATTGTGTGGCAGACTGCCGTTTTGGCGGCCAAAGGCAGGAAGCGGACTTGCGTGTCTTGCATGATCTTCCTCAGCTTTCACAGGATGCGCGGAATTATAGTCCCGCCAATACCGCGCCGCAACTCGATCCGCTCGCATGAAACCCTTCTGCCGATTCCCGTGCGAACACCCGCCAGCGCCATTTGTTTGCAGGCATGGCGAAGCTCTATACTCATCTCCCGTAGACATCCCGCCGCCCCCGCTGTTCGCGGCATTGCCGGCAAGGAGCATTGTTCATGACTCTGGTTATTCCCATTCGCGAAGCTGACCTCGAGTTCGACTACGGCGCATTTGATTCCGCCGCATTTGCCGCGCAGGCGCTCTCCAGTTGGCAGGCTCTGGCGGCAGTGATTGACCACACCCTGCTTAAGCCCGACGCAACTCGCGTTCAAATCGAGGCCCTTTGCGAAGAAGCCGCGCGCTACCGCTTTGCATGCGCCATGGTACACCCCATCTGGGTTCCCACGGCTGTCGGAGCGCTCACAGGCACGGGCATTCCCGTCGGCGTGGTCATCGGCTTTCCGCTCGGCGCTTCCCTGGTCTCCACGCTCCGCCATGAGGCTGCCGCCGTCACACGTCTGGGCGCGCGCGAAGTGGACATGGTGATTCCCATCGGCCAGCTCAAAAGCGGCAATCACCAGGCCGTCGGGCACGCCATCCAGGCCGCCGCAACTGTTGTTCATTCTCGCGGCGCGCTGCTCAAGGTGATACTCGAAACCGCTCTGCTGACCATCCCGGAAAAACTCCGCGCCGCTGAAATCGCCATCCAGTCCGGCGCGGACTTCCTCAAGACCTCCACTGGATTCGCTTCCGGCGGTGCAACCCCCGCGGACGTTGCGCTGCTTCGCGGAGTAGCCGGCGCGCGATCCGGTGTCAAGGCATCCGGCGGCATCCGCACGCTGGCCGACGTGCGCGTCCTGCTTGAAGCAGGCGCAAACCGCATCGGCGCGTCGGCCTCGGTCGCAATCGTCCGCGAGCTTCGAGCCGAGTAACTTCGATTGCCCGGAAACAGAAGACCGGGAGGGGCAGCAAGCTCGCCCGCAGTTAGAGCAGCGGCAACGGCAGCCTGATCGCCCACCAACTTCCAACCCAAGGTTGCTCTATGCGTTATCATTCCCTTCGGCACACATGTCTTCCAATCCCCCAACCCGGCAGCCACACCACGACCTGGAAGGCGACTATCGTCCGGCGAGCTCCTCCGCTTTGCTTGACCCCATCAACGTCCGCGTTGAACCCAGCGACCTCACCTATCTCACCCAAATCGCCGACGCGCTCAACACCACGCTCGATCTTCAAACCCTGCTCAACCGCACGTCCGAGCTCGTCCGCACCATCATCCACTACCGCATATTCGCCATTTTCCTGCTCAACGACCGCACCCGCGATCTTCGCATGCGGTTCCAGATTGGCCACACTTCGGAGGTCGAGCGGACCCGCGTCCCGCTCGGCAAAGGCATTACCGGACAGGTGGCGCTTACGCGCCAGCCCATCCTGCTCAACGATGTCTCCTCATCGGAACACTACATCTCAGCCAATCCCGACGTTCGCTCCGAACTAGCCGTGCCTCTCATCGCAAAAAATCGCCTCATCGGCGTCCTGGACCTCGAAAGCGAACAGGCTGGATACTTCCGCCCCGAGCACCTTCATCTGCTCACCCTCACCGCCTCGCGCATCGCCCAGGCAATCGAGAATGCCCGCCTGTACACGCGCGTATCCCGCCAGGCGCAAACCCTCGAAGTGCTCAACGAGATCGCCGTCGAACTTATCTCCATTCTCGATCTCGACCCCCTGCTCGAACGCGTCGGGCAGCTTCTTCGCCGCCTTATCGACTACCAGATGTTCACCATCATGCTGCTCGACGACAAGGGCGAGACCCTGGTCACCCGCTATTCATGGCGCTTCGGCTACGCACACGTGCCTTCACGCCGCGTGCCCATCACCAGCGGCCTGGTGGGCGCGGCGGTTCGGGAGTGGCGCGCTGTGAATGTCCACGACGTCCGCAAAGACCCGCGCTACATCGCGATGAACCCTGAAACCCGCTCCGAGCTGATCGTCCCGCTGTTCTACAAGGGCCGCATCATCGGGGTGCTCGACCTGGAACACACCCGCACCGGCTTCTTTAACGAAGGCCACGAGCGCACGCTGACCACGCTGGCCGCACAGGTGGCCATCTCCATTGAGAACGCCCGCCTCTACCAGGCCGTCCGCCGCCAGGAGGCGCAACTCGAGCGCGATATCGCCATGGCTCGCGAGGTCCAGCTTCGCCTGTTGCCGCCCACCGCGCCCTTGCATCGGCGAGCGGAAATGGCCGTGCGTTTTCTACCCGCGCGCACCATCGGCGGCGACCTTTACGACTTTGTGGACTACGGTCCCAACCGCACCGCCATCGTACTCGGCGACGTCAGTGGCAAAGCCGCTCCGGCCGCTCTGTTTGCCGCCCTGGTCAGCGGCATCATGCGCTCCGCTGCCACTCAGCAGCTTGAGCCGGCGCAAATGCTGGCTACCCTCAACGACGCACTACAGGAGCGCAAACTCGAATCGCAATACGTCACGCTGCTCTTTGCCCTGTGGAACGACGACACCATGACGCTGAGAGTGGCCAACTCCGGCGCAGTTCAGCCCATCTTCTGCCGCGGCGGCCAGTCCCTCACTGTCCGCGCCGAGGGTTTTCCGCTCGGACTCTTTCCCAACATCGAGTATGAGGAAATCGACGTCGCAACAGAACCAGGCGATGCCATAGTCTTTGTATCCGACGGCATTCTGGACGCCGAAAACGAGCAGGAAGAAATGTATGGCGAGGACCGCTTGGCCGGCGTGCTCTGCGCCTATCGCGACTACCCGGCTCAGGAGATCGCCGACGCCATCCTCGCGGATGTGACGGAATTTCAGGGCGCGAAAGACCGCTTCGACGACGAGACCATCATCGTCCTCCGCGTGCGATAAACCCGGCGAACTACGCTGCAAGTTTCAACAGGGCCCAGCCCCTCCGCACTCAATCCAGCGGCTATGTTAAATCGACCGAAAGTGGATATTGACGATCGCCAATCCACACCGTCTAATGATTTGTGCTGCACGATTGAGCAGCCAAAAGGCGGCATGAGGAATGCTCAAGACCTCTGCTCCCATCCTCGCAAGCGCTTTCATTGTCGTGGTCGCCGGCGTAAGTGCGTTCTCGCAACCGCCTGTCTACTCAGCTCCGCTCGAAATAACTCACAGCAGGCCTTACGTCATGGTAATGGTCAATGGCAAAGGGCCTTTTCGGTTTGTCATCGATACGGGAACCGGTGGACAGGCGTTTGTTACATCGGAACTTGTTGACCAGTTAGGCCTTCCCGCAGCCGGCGTAATCCATCTCAACGATCCCAGCGGACAGGGCGGCCGCAAGGTGCCTTTGGTCCGCATTGAATCTCTTGAGGTTGCCGGCGTCCAGTTCAAAGGGGTCAAAGCCGCCGTGCATGACTTCGACTTTGGAGATGGCTCCTGTCAAGGCTTGCTGGGGTTTGTGCTATTTCGCAACTACCTGCTCACGCTCGATTACCCAAAACGCCAGATGATCCTCGCCCAGGGAAATCTCGCTCCGGATGAGGGGCGATCCGTCCTGCCTTTCCGCATGCCCGACGGCATTCCCATTGTCTCGGTGGCCATCGATGGAAAGGCGATAGACGCCCAGCTCGATTCGGGTGGCGCCGGCCTCAGCGTGCCGCAGGAGTTGACCTCGCGCCTCAAGTTCTCGTCCAACTCCGCCAGCCTCGGCAACGCCCAATCGCTGTCCACACGCTTCATGGTCAGGGGAGCAACGCTGGCTGCCGATGTTCGTGTAGGTTCCTACACCTTCAAGCGTCCGTTTATTGAGATCAATCCCGCTTTTCCCATCGCCAACTTCGGCTCCGTTCCCATGCAGAACTTTGCGCTCACCTTCGATCAGAGAAATCTACTGGTCCGATTCGAAGCCGAGCAACGCGTACTCCATCTCTCGGCGACTCCGGACGCAATTCGTCTCCTGAACGCGCCTCCAGCCCAACCACACGACTCGACACTAGTTCCGGTCGGATAGCTACAGCCCGCGACTCATTAACGGAAAGCGACGCCGCCAGGATCCACGACCCACCGGAAATCCCCAAAGCAATCAACGCGCTCGACCACTCGTCAGGGTCATGCGAACGTGGATAACCTGCAACCCGAGGCGCATGAAGCACCAGGAACCATAACAGAAACATAAGCCCCATCATTGCCGCTGCCCACTTATCCAAAAAGCCTGTTGCAATGCTCAATCCCGCGGCGATAAATGCGATGGCGGTGAAACTCGCCCAGAACACCCCCCCTCCCGGAATCCAGGGCGGTACCAGGCTGACGATCAAACCGAATACAAGATAGTGATCCAACCCGAAGACGATCGCGGAGCCGGCGAACAGGTATCGGGCTGAGAATATGAGGCTATTCAAAGCTCTCTCCCATGGTCGAAGGTCTCTTCCATCGGAGCGCAAGGTTCCAGCAAGAATCAGTGCCGAACAGCCCAAAATCAGAGTCTCAAACGCGCCAGTGCGGACCCCCACATCCCAAGGACTGGCCGCCACTCTGGAAATCTGAAGCGCCAAATCGCACAGCAGAAACAGAATGCCGGCGAAGGTTGCCGCGACGCGCGCGCCGATGTTAACGAGAATTGAAACGCCGGCCAGAATCAGGCTCAATCCGGTCAGCCAACCCAACCAAGGAGAAGCTGGAACCCACGGAATCACCGGCAGAAATACATCCGTCGTGTGAGCGCAAGCCAGGTTCACAACGCCCAAGGCCGCGAGAGAGGCCGCGAACAGCAGCCGCCCCTGTTTCAGAATGCTGTCGATGCTGAAGGTGTTCATAGCTATCTTGTTACCTCATTCAAATCGGCAAGTACTTGTTTTCTGGCTTCCGGAAAGGTGCGTGGCCGGGAATCAAGAGACTTCGGCGCAAGAATAGCCCAAGTTCGCACCTTGGTTTTACCTTGCAAAGCGGTCGGTCGCAATAGCCACTTGTTCCCGGTTTGCCCTTACCACTAGAATCGATGAGTGAAAAGCTCACCGCACCGCGCCCTGCCCATCTTCACCGTAGACCGCTCCGCCGCCATTCCTCTGCACAAGCAGATTTACCAGGGATACCGCGCTGCAATCCTGCGTGGCGATCTGCGCCCAGGCGACCAGATTTCCTCCAGCCGCGAGTTCGCCGTAGAGCTGCGCATCTCCCGCTTCCCGGTGCTCAATGGCTATGCGCAACTGCTCGCTGAGGGCTACTTTGAAAGCCGTGTCGGCGCCGGCACGTTTGTTTCCTGTTCCCTGCCGGAGCAGTTGATGTCGGTATCGCAGCCTGCCGGCCAGGCTGCATCGAGTCCATCGGGGCCTCGCCCAGTTTCGCGCCGGTCGTCTCTCTATCCTGGATTTTCATTCACGGCTAGGATGCGCGGCTGGGGGGCGTTTGGCGTTCATCAGCCCGCGCTCGATCACTTTCCTTTTTCAATCTGGTCCAGCCTCATCGGGCGACACAGTCGAAACCCTCTTGCCAGCGCAATCCACCCCGTCGATCCGCGAGGGTCCGAGCGATTCCGCAAGGCCATCGGCAATTATTTGCGAACGGCTCGAGGAGTGAAGTGCCACCCGGATCAGATCATGGTGGTCTCCGGTTCGCAACAGGCGCTGGATCTAACTTCGCGCGTTCTGCTCGATCCAGGAAACCCCGTATGGGTGGAGGAGCCCGGCTATGCCCTCCAGCGCAATGTACTCATCGCTGCCGGCTGCCGCCTCATTCCGGTTCCGGTCGACCGTGAAGGCATGGACGTGAGCGCCGCCATCAAGCGATCTCCCAGGGCGCGAGCCGCGTTTGTTACTCCGTCTCACCAATATCCCCTTGGCTCAACCATGAGCGCGTCGCGCCGTATTCAACTGCTCAACTGGGCCCAGAACGCAGGCGCGTGGGTAGTCGAAGACGACTACGACAGCGAATATCGCTATGAGAGCCTTCCCGTCCCATCCATGCACGGTCTGGACCTGAACTCCCGCGTCGTCTACATCGGGACCTTCAGCAAGGTCCTGTTCCCATCGCTGCGGCTGGGGTACATGGTGCTTCCGCCCGATCTGGTCGACCGGTTTGTTGCCGTGAGGTTTTCCATGGATATCTACCCGCCATACCTGTTCCAGGAGGTCTTGGCGGACTTCATCGAAGAAGGCCACTTTACACGGCACCTGCGCAAGACGCGCCAGGTTTACAAGGAACGGCGCTCAGCCCTGGTCGAGAATCTTGATGTTGAGTTCCCTTCCCAATCCGGGTTCGAGGTACACGGCACCGAGGCCGGCATGCACCTGGTCATGACGCTTCCCGAGCCGTTTCGCGATGTGGAAATTGCCGCAAGGGCTGCGCGAGAACGGCTTTGGCTCTGGCCGCTTTCTCCCTCCTACCTCACTGAAAAGCCCCGTCAGGGTTTCATCCTGGGCTTTGGAAGCACACCTGCGGAGCGGATTCCACAGGCGGTTCGCACGTTGCGCTCCGTGACGGCCGCGAAGTGATAGCGGGAATTACGGCTCTTTCTCCACCAGCGGCACCCAGAAGCGAAAGCTGGCTCCGTGTCCCGGCACGCTGGCAGCCTCAATTCCGCCTCCGTGTACGGCCAGAATGGAGCGGGTGATCGCCAGTCCCATCCCTGTTCCCTTGCCCCCGACAGCACCCTTTTTGCCGCGATAAAACTTCTCGAAAATCAAGGGAAGATCGTGCGAATCGATGCCCTGCCCGGTATCCTCGACACGAAACTCCAGCCGATCGTTGGCGCGGCGGCTGCTTAGCGTAATTCGGCCGCCGGAAGGGGTAAAACGGGCCGCGTTCTCCAGCAAATGCCGCAAAACCCGGCCCAGCAGATGCGGATCGAACCATGCGGGATCGTCCGGCTCGTCCACTTGAATGCCAACCCTGTGTCCCGCCAAAGCCGCTCTCGATCCCTCCACCGCCTGCTCCAGCAGCGCGCGCGGGTGCTGCGGGACCGCGTGCATGTGTACTACGTTGGCATCGATCTCCGCCATCTCAACCGCCTCGCCAATCAGCATGTCCAGCCGCAAGGACTCCTCGTCCACAATCGTCACCAGGTCCAGGCGTCCGGCTTCGTCGAGGCCCTCACCCTCCAGGAGCGTAGTCGCCGCCGCGCGAATCGAGGTCAGCGGCGTGCGCAATTCATGCGTCAACGAGTCGATGAGCGCCGTGCGCAGCCGTTCTCCCTCGCGGGCAGCCTCCATCCGCGCCGACGCTTCAATCGCCATTGACCGGGCCAGCACAATGGCTACCTGGGCGCTGACAGCTGTAGCAACCTCGCGCGAAAGCAACGCCGGCCGCCAACCCAAAGCCCCCACCGGACGCAGCCCGAGCATCAATGCGGTGGTGTAGAAGTCGGAGTGGGTCGCGATCGTTGGGCTCTGTCCCTGTGTTACCAGTCTCATTCCCGCGAGCACGCTTGCCGGCAAATCCTTGGTCGAGGCATAGTACTCGTCCTGTTCGCACACATACAGCACTACGCCATTCAGGGCGAATATGCGGTCTATCAGCATCGGCAGATCGTGTATCAGCCCGGCCGCATCCTCGTGAAGCATCATCTCCTGGCTCAGCGCGTACAGGCTCTCCACGTCTTCCCGCCGCTGTTCGGCGTGGCGGGTCTGGCGTCGCGCCCGCTCCGCAACCCGGCTTACCACCAGGCAACAGGCGACAAACGAAGCCATCGCAGTCCACTCCTGCCCCCCGGCAAGTTGGAGTGTGTGGTAGGGAAGCAGGAAGAAGTAGTCAAAGGACAAAGCGCAAACGACGGCGATATAAAGCGCGAGCCAGATTCCAGCCTGCGTGGCCGACCAAACCACCAGCACCAGGAACACCATCCCTGCCGCTGTCGAGTTGGCCCCCATCCAAACCAGCAAAATCGTGGTCGAGGCCGCCATCAGCGTTGCCAGCAACCCCCGAAATACCTTCTTCGAATAAGAAAGTACGTCCATAGTGTTTCCCCGGAAATCATACCCGTGAAGGGCTATGATGTAATGTCCCGAAGAAAGAAGATCATACATGCCCGGCAGAATCCTGGTCATTGACGACGAACCGCAAATCACCCGCGTACTGCGCGCCGCGCTTTCAGCACAGGGTTACGACGTGCGCACCGCCAACGATCCTGAAGAGGGTTTACAGGTTTTCAAGGAGTGGCCGCCCGACCTGGTGGTCACCGACCTGATGATGCCCGGCCTTTCCGGCGTCGA
>Ga0302197_10000681_pt1 | contig 34292 bp, 31 predicted proteins | sample II_Bog_N2_1_FD_193526 | JGI IMG/M metagenome (GOLD analysis project Ga0302197, IMG submission 193526) | Peat permafrost microbial communities from Stordalen Mire near Abisko, Sweden - II_Bog_N2_1 | ecosystem: Environmental > Terrestrial > Soil > Wetlands > Peat | place: Sweden: Abisko... | reverse complement strand
AATCCGCGTCCCATCCTCCTCCAACCCTCAGCCCCGTCGACCTCGCCGAAATGCTCTCCCGCGCCGGTGCCGACCACAACGTCGACGTCGACCTGCTCGCCAGCATCGTCAAAGCCGAGTCCAACGGCAACACCCGCGCCCTAAGCCGCGCCGGCGCCGCCGGCCTCATGCAGCTCATGCCCTCCACCGCCAGCCACCTCGGCGTCAAAGACCGCTTCGAGCCCGGCCAGAACGTCCGCGGCGGCAGCGCCTACATCGACGCCCTCCTCACCCACTACCACGACAATCTCGCCCTCGCCCTGGCTGCCTACAACGCAGGCCCAGCCGCCGTCGACAAGTACCACGCCATCCCCCCCTACGCCGAAACCCGCGCCTACGTCGCCCGCGTCATCCACGAGTTCAACCGCCGCGTCCTCACCCGCGAAGCCCAGGCCCGCGAAGCCCAATCCCGCCTCGCCCTACAGCACCCGTCTGCCACCTCATCCCACGGGGACGCTGCGAACCGCTAGCCAATCTCTGCCCACGACCTGCCTTGTAACAGGGCATGACTTCAGTCGTGACGAAAAGACCCAGGGAAAGTCCGGGCTTCAGCCCCGGCAAAACTCAACCCATCGATGTCGTCACTCCCCAACGATTCACCCTCCAACCACCCTCTCCCCAGCCCCCACCACCGACAATTTAGACTAGATACAATCCACCACGGAAGGAATCTCGCTTGAAGAAGAAGCAATGGATTCTCGGAATCATCGTTCTTGTCGCGCTTGCCGCCGTCCTCATCTGGGGCCGCGACCGAATCCACTTCAACTTCGCCGTCTTCCGCGCTCAGCTCGCCGGTGCCGACTGGACAAAAATCGCCATCGGCTTCGCCTGCATCTTTCTCGGCTACGTCCTCCGCGCCGTCCGCTGGGCTCTCCTGCTCCGCCACAATAAAAAAGTCGGCCCGCTCTCCCTGCTCGGAACGCAGGTTATCGGATTCACCGCCATCGCTCTCATCGGCCGCGTCGCCGATCCCGTCCGCCCTTTTCTAGTCGCAAGGAAGACCAACCTTACGCTCAGTTCTCAAATTGCCGTCTACATCGTCGAGCGTCTCTTCGATGCCGGCTCCATGGCCCTTGTTTTTTCGATCGCCATGATTTGGGTGCCCTCCGACGAGATTCTCAGGGCTTTGTCCCATTCCACGATGATCGCGCGCTTGGCGACTCATGACCGCTTTGCGGCCGTCCTCTTTGCTCGGTTTGGCGGCTTGGCTTTAACCCTACTAGGCGCGTTGTTCCTGGTCGCCGTCCGCATCTCCGGCGAAGCCGTTGCACTCTTCTTCGAAAAGACCCTTGCCCCCGTTTCGAAGGGCCTCGGCGTGTCCCTGGGAAACAAAATCCGCACCTTCCACTCCGGATTGGATACGATGCGCTCCTTCGCGGATTTTGCCTTGATGGCCTCTCTTTCGATTGCAATGTGGCTCCTCATCGCAGTTGCTTACTTCGAGACGATTAGAGCTTTCAGTGGAAGCCCGGAACTGGCTTCCATCTCGGCGCCCAGGTGCGTGCTCTTGATGATCGCCAGCGGAGGCGCAAGCATTGTTCAACTTCCCGTCATCGGATGGTTTTCGCAGATTGGCCTCGTTGCGTTGGCCTTGACCATGATTACAGGTTCCGGCTCTGAAGCCGCTACCGCCTGCGCCGCCATGCTGCTTATTGTCAGCTTCCTCGGCATCGTTCCAATCGGACTTGTCTGGGCCCAGGTCGACCACATCTCGCTCCGCCAGATCACCACCGAAAGCGAACAAGCCGCGGATGTCGCTCCCGATGCCGAAGTTGCCGACTCCACCACCCCATAGCGCACGTTGATTCAGGATGCACCCCATGCTCGCAAATCGATCGATTCCCGCCGCTACCGTTATTCCCGTCCTCTCATACCCCGACGTGAATCAGGCCGCCACTTGGCTCTGCGACGCCTTCGGTTTTAGCGTGCGTCTGCGCATCGGCACCCATCGCATCCAATTGAACGTCGGAAATGCTGCGGTCATCCTGAGAGAAATGCGCCCGAACGAAACCCTTCTATTGCTCGGCATTGGCCACTCGATCTTGATTCGCGTTGAAGACGTCGACGCCCATTGCAAAATCGCCCTCGACCACGGCGCAATCATCACGCAAGCCCCAACAACTCACCCATTCGGCGAGCGCCAGTACAACGCCGAAGACTTCGCCGGACACTCCTGGACCTTTTCCCAGTCAGTGGCAGATATCCATCCAGACGAATGGGGCGGCACTGCGGTCGAGTTATAGACTTACCCAACCCTCGACACATCGAGCCCTTCTGTTCCCTGTTCCCTTAATCCCTCAGTCCCTCGTCTTTGCTATACCTCAACGTCTCCGGCCCCACCGCTCCGCCCGTCATGATCATGCTCATAGCCTGCTCCATTGTCAGGTCCGTCTCCGTCACCAGTTCCATCGGCAATATCTGAAGGAACGCCGACGTAGGGTTGATCGCATTCGGCAGCAGCACCGCCGCCAGCAGCCTTCCACTCGTCGAGTCGATATAGCTCCGCGTCAGAAACCCGATGCTCTTGTGCCCCACAATCGGAAAGTCCACCAGCACCACCCTCTGGCTCGACTCCTTCTTCATCAGCATGCTGTCAAGCAACTGCCGCACTGACGTGTACACCTTGGCCACAAACGGCAGCCGCTCCAGCGCTGACTCGAACAGCCCCAGCGCCTGTCGTCCCATAACAAGTGACGTGACCCTCCCCACCAGAAAGAGCAGAGCCAGCGTCAGCACCACCGCCAGCAGCGACTGCAGCCAGGGCTGCATCAGCCATCCCGCCGGAAACAGCGCAGCAAAAAGCTGCACCACCGGCAACCCCGCCTGCTCCAGCGTCTTGAACACAAAGCTGAATACCAGCCACGTCACAAACAGCGGCCCAATCGTGATCAGCCCCGCCAGAATATTTCTCTGCAGGCTCCGCACCGTCCTTTGAACTACTGGCTTCACGCTCGATCCCTCGTCTTCCCACCCACGTCCAGTATAGGTAAACCCCCGCCAGCAGTCGGCCCGCTAACCACGAATCACTAACCACTAACCTCTGCCTCTCTTCTACAATCATTTCCCTATAGAATGATTCCTGTAAGGGAAGCCCATGAGCACCGACAGGCCTGATCGATTCTCCGACCGCATCGCTGAACTATGGAACGATCGCCCCCGCGCCGATCGATCCCCTGATCGTCGCGCCGAGCGTCTATCCTTTGACGAATTGCAGGAACGCCCCGAAGCCAATCCTCCGCTGCAACGCCCCAACGCCGACCGTCCGTCCCTTGACCGTCCTGCCTTGGAAAGTCTGTCGCCTGACCGTCCTTCCCCTGACCGCCCCTTCACTGATCGCCTCCCCGATCACCCCGCCGATCGATTCACCGCCCGCTTCGCCGATCTCGAACCGCTCACGCCAGTGTCCTCACCCTCCGTCCCAGCGAGTTCGCTCTCCGCATCATTCGCGCCCGACCTCGGCCCCATCCCCACTCCCGGCCCTGATCCCCATTCAAATCTCAAAACCAGCCCCGGCCCCAGCCCCGTGTCCACTCCAGCGCAGCCGACCGCCCCTGCCTCCAGCTCCGGCCCAATCCGCGTCCGTTCCTGGGCGCCACAGCCCTACCAGCCAACTCCACGCGCCGTCGGTTCGCCCCTGCCCACTGGCTCGGCCCCAGCTTCCGCGCCGTCCTCCCAGGCCCAACTCCCATCCCACCGCGCCACCAGCCCCGCCCAACCCAACAAGCCTCTCGCCCTCGGTCGCGGCCTGCCCTCTCCCGAGTCCGCTCTAGCTCAGCTTCCGCCTGATGCCGAGCTCCCCTCAGGCGTTCAAAAGGTCATCAACGCCGTCCGCGCCACGCTGCCTTTCATACAGCGCATCCTGCCCCTGCTCGATGGCAACATCGGCACCGCCGTCTCCAATCTGATGGCGCCGCCCCCCCCGCCCGCCCACCGGCCCGCGCCGCCACCATCCCCCGTCGACCTCGCCCCCCTCGAAGAAGGCATCAGCTCCCTCCAGACCCAGCAGCGCGAGCTCCGCACCCAGATCGTCGAGCAGAACACCTCCCTCAAGCGCGTCGAAGATCAGCTCGAAATGGTCCGCGAAGCCACTGACCGCAACACCCTCGAGCAGCAGGAGCTCCTCGAAGACCTCAAAGGGATTGGCAACAAGGTCAACATCTTTGCCATGGTCGCCCTCCTGCTCCTCGTCGTCTCCGTCATGGTCAACGTCATCCTCTACCTCCACATCAAGCGCGTCCTGCCCTAGCGCCGCGATTCTGACGTTCCAATAGCAAAACATCTGTCATCCTGAGCGAAGTTTGGCGCGCTTTTTGCGGCAAACGCAGTCGAAGGATCTGCGGTTCCTTTGGGCGTTCTCCCATGGACCTCATAAACCGGGCACCATCGCCCCCGCCCAATCCCGCTTTTCCCACTCTTTGAGGCCATTCACCCATTCCCATTTTGCCCAAACTCCCATAATTAAACGATTTTCCATGAGATCAACTGCACTGTTGCCTGTGCAAAAGCGATTTTCCTCAAAATCGCTTACTTCTTCCTTATACGTGACAACCGCTGTTGCCAGTCGTATTTTCGCGGGACTACTATTCGCCATAGTTCACCCGGGATTTCAGTAAAATTTCCCGGTCTCTTGCCCGCTATGCAGTTATTTCCACGTTCAATGAGCTTCACCAACGAGCGGCGCTAATAAGCGCACGTACACGGAGTGTCTCGTCATGGCATGGTATGCCTACTGCATCGGTGAAAAACTTGCCTTCCCTGAATTAGCCCGTCATCGCAAACCGGTTCCTCTCGAATCCGTCGTTGGCGTCAGCGGCAACCAGGTCTTTCTTTACCCCGCCAGCGACCTCGCCGTTGTTGTCAGTGAACACAACCCCGCGGACAACCTCAATCAGAAGGCCGGCGTCGATCACGCCCGCGTCATCGCCGACTGTTTCCAGCACTCCACGGTCCTTCCCTTCCGCTTCGGCACCGTCTTCAACGACGACGAAGCCCTTCGCAAGTCCATCCGCTCAAACCAGCGCCAGTTCCAGGGCAACATTGAAAAGCTGCGCGGCAAAACTGAGATGCACCTCAAGATATTTGTCGACGATTGCTGCACCCAGTCACTCGACCGCCAGGTCCACGCCGCCGACGCCGTTGGCCGCGAATACCTCAGCAACCTCCGCGAAACCGCCTCTCGAACCCGCGAGCGCCAGACCCGCGCCCGTGCCGTCAGCTTCCAGATGCACCGCCTCTTCATGCCCCTCGACGAAGAGGTCTCCTGCCGCCTCACTGAAAGCGGCAAGATGGTTCTCGACATCGCCCACCTCATCGACACCAAGTACGTCGAGCGCTACCAGAACAAGTTCTCCTCAACCAGTTCGATGATGCGCGAGTGCCACATGCAGCTCTCCGGCCCCTGGCCGCCCTACCACTTCGTTCATCGCCTCACACGGCCCCAGCACACTCCGGCCCAGCCCGGCCATCGCTCCGCAGACGTGCCAGCCCCCGCCTCGCGCACCGATATTCCCGCCGTCGCCATGGCCTGATCCATTTTTCTCCGTACCAGCAAAAAGCCCTGGCCATCGCCGGGGCTTTTCTCTTGCCGTTATTCCTCTTACGAACTACTCGGGCTCTTCCTCCGCCCAACGCAAACGCTTTACCCCGCCGATCCTTCGAAGGACTTTTTGCCTTGCAATCTGCCCAATGAGCGGTATCATTTGGGGCATTCCGTTAGATTCCCCCTTGAATCCAACGGAATCCGTAACAACTCAAATCGAGCCTATGAGACGACTCGACGTTCATTTTCGTCGGCAATCAAGATCGCTCACCCGGAGGAATCCTATGAGACGGACACTTCTGCTCCTATCCTCGCTCCTCGCCGTGGCCTTGCAATCCCTCGCACAAACAGACTCCCCCCAATCCTCAGTCCCAGGCACCGCGCGTCTGATGAAGATCGAGGATTTCAGCCTGGACCGGACGATTCAAACCGGTCGCGCGAGCTACCTCGGTGTCTACCTCATCACTCTTCAAGACGGCCAGACTGCAATTCCCGTGCTGTACCGCTACGCACTTTTCCAACACGACTTCACCAGAGAAGTCCACGCCGGAATGGACATCCCGTACCGAATCGATGGGAAGCACGTCTACTTGAAATCTCAGGATGGTAAAGAGGTCAAGACCGCTCTTTGTGAGCCGAAGGGTGAAAAGTTGCACTGCGCGGACATGATCTTCGAGCCAAGAAAGAAGTGATTCTGAGCCCCGACTCTTCAAAACGGCAGCGCAATGCGGGTCATCCAGGAAACTATGAAGAAATGCTCGGGCTCTTCCGCCGTCCCAGCACAAACGCCTTCCGCCGGTCCTTCGACGCATGATCGATCTGCTTCCAGAACCCCACAAAGTAATCGATCCCCGAAATCACCGACACCAGCGCCGTAAAGTACATCGCCGCAATCGCGATCCAATTCACCGGAATCACCAGCACGCCAAACTCCCACTGGTACCACCGGTGCGCCAAAATCGCCGAAACCACCGCCACAATCTGCGTCACTGTCTTCAGCTTTCCCAAGTCGCTCGCCTGGATGGTAAATCCCTCACTAGATGCAATCGACCGCAGCCCCGAGATCAGGAACTCCCGCCCCATGATCACCACGACAATCCACACCTTCACCACCTGGGGATTGTAGGCAACCAGCGCAATCAGCGCTCCCGTCACCATGATCTTGTCGGCGATCGGATCCAGCAGCATCCCCATCGTCGTTATCTGCGCCCGCTTCCGCGCAAGGTACCCGTCCAGGCCGTCTGTAATCGACGCCAGTACAAAAAGCACGGCCGCCATGGCCTCCTGCTCGCCCTGCGCCCCTCGCCATGGAAAATGTGTTGAGAGTATCCACAGCAGCAGCGGGATCATTGCGATCCGGCTCAACGTGATGGAATTCGGCAGATTCAAACGTGCCCTCTTTTACCGTCTTGTCCCTAAAGTTCACACCACCAGAAAGCTGTCATCCTGAGCGAAGGTCGTGCTGCAACCGCAGTCGAACGACCTGCGATTGCATTTGCCTCATCGGGAAAGAGCCTCTGAGACAGTGAACCGGGGTTTGCTCGCTCATGCCCTTCTCTAACTATATTGTGCCCTCCTGCAATTCGCTTCCGGTTCCATCCAAAATCTCTCACGCTTTCGTGGGAGAGCGCGCTACCGAGCCAAACGAAATCGCCCCGATCGCCTCATTCGACAAAATCTTCCTTTAGGATTCCCGTCCGCCGGCACGTTACCATACTCAGGTTGCCCGCTCGGCCGATCTTCCACCTCGACTGACACTGTTCGCTCAACCTTTCCGGGGGCCCCAGGTCCCTCGCATCCGGGAACCTGGGATTGTACGACCCCACGACTCGAATCCGCGCAACCAGGAGACCCGCCCATGACCGCCTTTGACTCCGACCGCCGCAACCTCCTTCGCTCCGGCAGTTTCTCCTTCGCCGCCGCCGCCCTCCCCGCCGCATCCCTCGCCGCCTCCGCCGCACAAGACCATAGCCCCGCCGCCACACCCACGAACGCTGTCTTCGACATCCGCGCATACGGTGCCGTCGGCAATGGAAAAACCCTCGACACCCCCGCCATCAATCGATCCATCGATGCCGCGGCCGCGGCCGGCGGCGGTGTCGTCCTCTTCCCGCCGGGCCAGTACCTCTGCTTCTCCATCCATCTCCGCAGCTTCGTCCATCTCCATCTCGCGCAGGGCGCCACCATCCTCGCCGCCGACTCGCCCAGGCCCGGCGACTCCACTGGATACAACGGCGGTGGCTACGATCCCGCCGAGCTTAAAACCGCCTGGGACCTCTATCAGGACTACGGCCACAACCACTGGCACAACTCCCTGCTCTGGGGAGAAGATCTTCACGACCTCAGCATCACAGGCCCCGGCCTCATCTATGGCCACGGCCTCAGCTTTGGCGGCGGCCACAATCCCCGCGGCAACTACCCCACCTACACAGCCGAGCAGCAAGGCGTCGGCAACAAGGCGATCGCCCTCAAGAACTGCCGAAACGTTCTCTTCCGCGACTTCTCCGTCCTCAAGGGAGGCCACTTCGCCTTCCTCCTCACCGGCGTCGACAACCTCACCATCGACAACATCAAAATCGACACAGATCGCGACGGCATCGACATCGACTGCTGCCAGAACGTCCGCGTCTCCAACTGCACCGTGAACTCGCCCTGGGACGATGGCATCTGCCCCAAGTCCAGCTTCGCCCTCGGCTACGCCCGCCCCACCCGCAACCTCACCATCGCCAACTGCTTCGTCACTGGCTGTTACGAACTCGGCTCCGTCCTCGACGGCACATTCAAAAAGTTCGCGCCCGAGCTCCACGTTCCCCGTACCGGCCGCATCAAGTGCGGCACCGAATCAAACGGCGGCTTCATCAACGTCGCCATCTCCAACTGCGTCTTCGAGGGATGCCACGGCTACGCGCTCGAGAGCATGGATGGTGCTCTGCTTGAAGATGTCGCCATCACCAACACCACCATGCGCGACCTCGCTTGCGGACCGCTCTTTCTGCGCCTCGGCCGCCGCCTCCGCGGCCCAAAAGAATCCACTCAGGTGGGCACCCTCAAGCGCATCCTCATCAGCAACCTCGAGTGCTACAACGCGCCCCGCCAGGCATCTATCCTCACTGGCATCCCCGGCCATCTCATCGAAGACGTCAAGCTCTCCAACATCTACATCGAGACCGTCGGCGGCGGAACGCCCGAAGATGCCAACGCCTCGCCCACCGAGCAGGAAGACAACTACCCCGATCCCGAACGATTTGGCGCCACCCCCTCCAGCGGCTTCTTCCTCCGCCACATGCGCCACCTCGAAATGAGCCACGTCGAAATCGCCAACACCACCCCCGACACCCGCCCATCCTTCTCGCTCACCGATGTCGACCGCGCCGACTTCTTCGCCATCACCGCACCGCGCGGCGCAGCTGCAGCCTTCGCTCTCCACGACGTCAAAGACCTCCGCATCGGCTGGTCCCGTGCAGCCCCTGACACCACTCTCCCCACCATCGACAACAAAAACCTCTAGCCCCAATGATGTCCGGCTGCACCCCGGGGTCTCTTATCTGAGAACTGGTAGCCGACAATTCCCCGCAAGCCAAAAAAACAAGGGGTGAGCCGAAGCCCACCCCGCATCCTTCTTATTCCTGACTTCCCTGTGCGAAAACCTTCGAGTGCCCCACCCTCGCCGCGTCCTTGTTCTTGCGGCTAGGGTGGGCCGCCTCAGAGACCCCTACGCGTAAATCCCCCTCTGTTTGATCGTGAACGCCACACGATCGATCGCCAGCATATACGCCGCAATCCGGTTGTTCACGTTGTGCGCCTCTGCATACCGCACCACGTCCTCAAAACTGTCGCGCAGAATCGTCTCCAACTGCTCGTTCACAATCGCTTCCTTCCAGAAGTAACCCTGCCGATCCTGCACCCACTCAAAGTAGCTCGCCGTCACCCCGCCCGCGTTCGCCAAAATATCCGGCACAATAAACACCCGCTTATCCGCCAATATCTCGTCCGCCACAGCAGTAGTCGGCCCGTTCGCGCCTTCCACTACAATCCGCGCTTTGATCTTGTCCGCATTCCGGCTCGTAATCACGTTCTCCGTCGCCGCCGGTATCAGAATCTCGCACTCCGACTCAATCACCTCTTCGCTCGGAGTCGCCTCCGCGCCCTTGAACCCCAATATCGACCCATTCCGATACTTGTACTCATTCAGTTGGTGAATATCGATTCCATTCGCATTCACCAGCCCGCCATCCTTCTCCGCCACGCCCACTATCTTGTACCCGTGCTCCACCATTAGTAGCGCCGCATTCGATCCCACATTCCCAAATCCCTGGATCACCACGCGACATCCGTCAATCGGCATCTTCAGGTAGCGCAGGCTCTCGTCACAAACCACCAGCACGCCCCGCCCCGTCGCCTGCACCCGCCCCCGCGAACCGCCAATCGTCAGCGGTTTCCCCGTCACTACGCTCGTCACCGTGTGACCCATGTGCATCGAGTACGTGTCCATGATCCACGCCATCGTCTGCTCGTTCGTATTCACGTCCGGCGCAGGAACATCCTTCTCTGGCCCGATAAAGTCGATCAGCTCGCTCGTATACCGGCGCGTCATCCGCTCCAGCTCGCCCTGGCTCATATTCTTCGGGTCGCAGATCACTCCGCCCTTCGCCCCGCCAAACGGAATATTCACCACCGCGCACTTCCACGTCATCCAGCTCGCCAGCGCCCGCACCTCGTCCAATGTCACGTCCGGCGCATACCGGATCCCGCCCTTCCCAGGCCCGCGCGCAATATTGTGCTGCACCCGGAACCCCGTAAACATCTCAATCCGCCCATCGTCCATCGACACCGGGAAATGCACAATAATCTCCCGCGCCGGCGTCCGCAACAGCTTCCACAATCCCTCTTCAAGGTTCAGCTTCTTCGCCGCAAAATCAAACCGCGCGCTCTGCGCCTCCCAGGGGTTGATCTCCTGGTCCAATGTCATCGTCGGTGCCACTGCCATATTCCTCTCCATTTCCTCATTCACGCTCGCTGGATTCAGAATCGCTCTTTCCCGCTTGCTCTTTCCAACGTGCTCTTTCCAGCTTGCTAATGTCCTGAGCCTAAACTCTCGCACTACAAGATCCAGTCGTCCTGAGCGACAGACCATGTAGCGGAGTGAGCTGAAGGACCTGCGGTGGCATATCGGGAACTATTGCCTATTGCCTGGTCCCTAGTCCCTTGTCCCTTGTCCCTAGTCCCTCTTCGCCACTTCGGCCTGCCAAAATCGCCGAACAAGCCCAAACCCCAGTGAGTCTAGGCCCCTAGATCACCTCAGTCAAGCCTCCCGGTACCCCTCCGGGCACCCCGGCGCCCACTCCCGGCACCCTCTTCGCCCTGGTCGCCCCGGCCCCTGTCCCCGGCCCCCCGTTCACCCCAGATACCCCGTTAGGCCTTATGCTCGACTCCCGTATCCATTGAAGGCTCGTCCGGCGAGCCGGGCCGGTCCGATCGAACGGGAATGCCGCTGATAAGGGCCTGATAGTTTGTAAGGCGCTTGCCGAGTATCACCACGCCGTTGTCCGTGATCTCATACTCGCGAATGTCCTTGGCATGATTCCCGCCCCGCATCTTGATCACCACCATGATCTTGCGAAGCTGGCCATCGATGGATACATACCGCAGCCGGATGATGTCATCGGTGAGGAAAGAGATGGAGTAGGTGCTGAACGGAAATTCCGTGAAAGACTCATCCACCTCAACCGTGCTTAGAATCGTCACCCCGATTCCCGTCAAAGCGAAGATCATGCGGTAAAGTGACTCGCGAAAGTCGGCGCGGAAACCAGGCGACAGTGCCATTTCAAAGCCGGCCAGCGAATCGATCACCAGGCGCTTGGCGCCAATCTTTTGCACTGCGTCGAGAATCGAGTGCATGGTCTCATCCACGGAGAGATCCAGGGGGCGCAAATAGAGGATTGTGAGCTTCTCGTCTTTCTGCGGTGTTTCAAGATCCAGGCCGAGGCTGGCGGCGCGCTCCGCATAGGCTTGCGGGCGCTCTTCAAACACGGCCACAATTCCCGGTTCTCCATTGCGTATGCCCTCCGCGATAAATTGGGTTGCCAGAACGGACTTTCCGGTCCCTGAAGACCCGGCAATAAGAACACTATCGCCTTCGCGAACGCCACCGCCGAGCATCTTATCGAGTTCCGCAATACCGAAAGAAAGGCGGCGATGGGTGGGTGGATTCTTCGCGTGTCCGGTCAACCCAAACGTGCGCGAGAAGGCCTGCACACCGGCATCGGTGATGCGGAATGTGTGCAGCCCCGGCACGGAATCCTGGCCGCGTAGCTTGATGATCTGCAACTTGCGCACAATCGAATTCCGCTCCGCCGTCTGGCGCAACCAGAACAGGCCATCGGCAACGGTAAAGATGGGATTGTCGCGCAGCTCCTCCTCGGCATATTCACCGATCAGGAAAGTCGTAGCTTGCCAACTGGCCAGAAACAGGGCCAGCCGTTGAATAAAGGATTGCAGGTCCATGTCGCTTTCCGGCTTCCGAACCATGGTGCGGAAGGAGTCGACAACCACAACGGCGGGGTTGGCTTTTTCAACCTCCTTTGTAATCTGGTCCAGGACCGCGCCCAGGTCCTTCTCCAGGACCACCTGGCTCAGGTTGATAAAGCGAATGGAGCCGGGCAGCATGGACGGATCGAAGAACGTGTACTGCTGCTGGTATCGCAGCATTTTGATGGCGGATTCGCCAAGAACGGTGAAATAGAGCGCAGGACGCTCCGGAGTGGCATTGGCAAAGACGAACTGGTGTGCCAGCGTTGTCTTGCCGCTTCCGGGCGCGCCCGCGATGATGTTGAACGAGAATTCCGGGAGACCGCCACCCACAATTTCGTCGAGGCCCGGAACTCCGGTGGTCAGTTTGTTGATCTTCACTTTGTCTTGGGTGCTCACGTTTATCTCCCGTTCTCGGAATTGCGATCGTCAAAGATTTCGCCTGGCCACGAATTACGCAGCAGGCTGAGTGTCAGGGCTTCGCCAAGGAAGATGCGAAGCAGGCCAAGCAGGCGGGCGATGAGAATGATTTCCCCATCGCTGGGGCGATCTTTGTCCATGTCGATCTGAGTTTCAATCTTGCCCACGCCCTGTAGAGTTCCATCCAGGTCAACCCGAGCCGCACTAAGACTGGGAGCCTCCGGCTTGGCCAGCGTCAACGCTCGCGAAGCCAGCGATTGAAAACCGGCGACTCCTACAAATTCACCAAGACTCTGGCGCAGCTTTTCATAGACGCGCAGGGTCGAGGACTCCATCGACTCGGTGGGCTTGCCCCCACCGGCTTCGTACGCAATAAGACGATGGGCTAGATCTCGCATTGTTGGAACAGCCGTCATGTTCAAACCAGCATCGTTCAAAGTGGAAGATCTCAATTCATGCTATCCGCTCCGCAGCAGCATCGGGGTTGCTACTCGGGCGTTTCGCAGTCGCCCCTCGCGGTTTGGACGCTCGTCATCCCGAGCCGATCTGGATGCGGCGTCGGCGGTAATCAATTCAGATAGCCATTCGTTTGCGGGAGCGGCGCGTCTTCCTGCGAGCCGCCAGCCTTGCTTTTGATGAGCGTGAAAATGTCCAAAACAGTGGCAATACTGCGAATATTTCCCGCAACACTCACAAGCCCATCAGCCATGCCGGCATGCTTGTTCGCCAGGATTTCAATTCGCTCGCCCACACTCCTCAGCCGATCGATTTCCAGCAGGAGGTCCTCGAAAGCGGCAGCCATTGCCGGTCCGTTGGCCGCCGTGTCTGTCGCGTTCGCTGCCGCCGCCGCCGCGTCTGGACTGGCGTCAACCTGAAGGCGCAAATCTTCAATCAATCGCAGCGTCGTTGCCTCGCCCAGGAAGGTAAGAAACAGCCCGAGCAACTGCGCAATCAGAATGATTCCCGCCTCGCCATCCTCATGAGCGCTTGTCTGAGATTCAACTTCGCCGAGACCGTGCAAGCTGCCATTCGCGGTAACCTGCACCGCCGTGAGTTGGGGAGATTCCGACCTGGCAAGAGCCAAAGCACGGGAAGCAAGAGCCTGAAAGCCGTCAATTCCCACGGGTGCGGCGAGTTGCCGGCGTAACTTCTCATACACGCGAACAGTTGCAAGTTGGGTTTGCAGGGGCGACGCACTCGCGTCGGCCTCGCGAGCAATCAGGCTGCGGGCTAAATCACGTGTCTTTTTGGGAGAAAGCATCGGCTCCGTTCTTTCTTTCCATGCTACGGCACGCCTGCAGCCTCAGGCGTCTGACGAAATATTACTCCCTCGCCTCATGCATTTGTGGCGAGGCCCTGGCGCTTCGGCTGACTCCATCTTTTCTTGCGTCATCAAAATACTTGAAATAACCCACAAAATGTTGAGCAAAACAGATCAGCACTCCTCCGGCAGGCGTATAGTCAGCTACAAGAGTCTGGAATATCATCAGGGAAATGATCCTTTGCGGATCGCGCACCTGCTCTGGTCACCAAGGGTCCCTGTGTTAGCTCCCCCTCCAGTGGCCACGCCGCACGGGCCGCAATCGGAAGGAGGACCCTGAATGGTTAAGCTGGAAAAGCCTGAATTCGATCTCGCAGCCTTCCTTGCCCACGCCGGCCTGGGCCGCAGAATCGTCCAATTGGCGCCCAAAGATGCCTTCTTTTCCCAGGGAGATCCTGCCGACTCCGTCTTCTATCTGCAAGAGGGCCGTGCAAAAGTCACGGTCGTTTCCTCAGCCGGCAAGGAAGCTACCATCACTCTGGTCTCCTCAGGTCAATTTGTAGGAGAAGGGGCGCTTGCGGCTGCCGCAGGACTGCGTTTGTCCACAGCCACTGCCATTACCGCATGCACCGCTCTCAGAATCAGCCGGGAAGAGATGATCCATGTAATGCATGAGGAGCATAGTCTCTCAGAACTCTTCCTGAAGTTCCTGCTGGAGCGCAGTATGAGGGCTCAGGCCGATCTGGTCGATCAGCTTTTCAACTCCAGTGAAAAGCGCCTGGCAAGGATTCTCCTGTTGATGGCGGAATTTGGCAAGCCGGGAGAGCCGGAACAATACATCCCCAAAATCTCCCAGGAGACCCTGGCGGAGATGGTCGGCACCACCCGCTCCCGCGTCAGCTTCTTCATGAATCGATTCCGCAAGCTCGGGTTTATCGAATACAACGGACGCATCAAGGTTCACAAGTCTCTGTTGAACGCAATCCTGCTTGATCGAATGCCCGAGCCTGGTCACAGCAGGCCAAAAGGCTCGGCCAGTCCACGAAAACCCTCAAATCCAGCCAAATCGTCTCCGGTATAGGCGGTCCAAGGCAGTCAACGAGGACAGACATCTACCGGCAGGTTGGCCACTGTCGTCTACCCGTCCAGGAACCCCGGCCTGACGACAACAACCACCCGCTCAACCATCACCTGAAAAACTGCAGCCCCGCAACCGCACCCGAAACCCCAACGCGTCCAGCGCAACCCGCGAGCTGAGACCTAAAGACTAAAAGCTGACAGCTAAAAGCTGGGAGTTGGCGGCTGCCTTCCCTGTCCACTGTTCACTGCTCTTCGTTACACTGGAGCCTGTGACTGCCAAGCCCATCCTGCCCTCTCGCAAGGACTTCCTTGCCCTGGCCACGGACCACACGCTGGTCCCCGTCTGCCGCGTCCTCGCCGCCGACCTCGAAACGCCCGTCTCCGCCTTCCTCCGCGCCGCCTGGCCCGAGCGCGAGTGTTTCCTCCTTGAATCCGTCGAAGGCGGCGAGCAGGTTGGGCGCTACACCTTCATCGGACTACGGCCCTTCAAGCGCATCGTCGCCCGCGGCCGCAACGTCACCATCACCGAGGGCCGCAAGACCACCCGCCTCGAGGACGACATCTTCCACGTCCTGCGCCAGGCCCTCTCCGGCCACAAACCCGCCCGCCTGCCCGGCTTACCCCCATTCACCGCCGGAGCCGTCGGCTTCTTCTCCTACGACGCCGTCCGTCAGATTGAGCGCCTCCCCGTCCTCGCCGCCGACGAGCTCGGCGTACCCGACGCCTGCCTTCTCTTCTTCAACGAAGTTCTCGCCTTCGACCACGTCCGCAAGCAGATCTGGCTCGTCGAGACCGCCGACGTCACCAAAACCCCACCCGCCCAGGCATACGAGCGAGCCATCCGCCGACTCGACAAACTCGAGCGCACTCTCACCCGCGCCCTCCCCGCAATCAAACGCCCAAAATCCTCCGGCAAGCTCAAGGTCCGCCACCGCACCGCCAAGAAATCCTACTTGGCCGCCGTCGAAAAAACCAAAGCCTACATCGCCGCCGGAGATGTCTTCCAAACCGTCCTCTCCCAGCGCTTCGATGTCGAGCCCGAAGTCGACACCTTCCAGGTCTACCGCGCCCTCCGCGCCGTCAATCCCTCTCCCTACATGTTCTTCCTGCGCTTCGCCCCCGACGGCCCGCTGGGCGCTGCGGAATCCGCGAAAAGCCTGTCCAAAAAATCAAAGGTGCCCACGGCACCGCCTCCGATCGAGCTCGCCGGCTCATCCCCCGAACTCCTCGTCCGCGTCAACAAAAATCGCGTCGAGTACCGTCCCATCGCCGGTACCCGCCCCCGTGGCGCAAACGAAAAAGAAGATCAGCGCCTCGCCGACGAAATGATGCACGACGAGAAGGAGCGCGCCGAACACGTCATGCTCGTTGACCTCGGCCGCAACGACGTGGGCCGCGTCAGCGAGTTCGGTAGCGTCAAAGTCGATCGCCTCATGTTCGTCGAGCGCTACTCCCACGTCATGCACATCGTCAGCACCATTGAGGGCCAGCTCCGCCCCGACCTCACCGCCGTCGACGCACTCCGCGCCTGCTTCCCCGCCGGAACCCTCTCGGGCGCTCCCAAGGTCCGCGCCATGGAAATCATCGAAGAGCTCGAGCCCTCCCGCCGCGGCACCTACGGCGGCGCAGTCCTCTACGCCGACTTCTCCGGCAACCTCGACTCCTGCATCGCTATCCGCTCCCTGCTCGCCATCGGCGGCAAGGGCTACGTCCAGGCCGGCGCCGGCATCGTCGCCGACTCCGTCCCCGAACTCGAACACCAGGAGTCCCTCAACAAAGCCCAGGCCGTAATCCGCGCCATCGAACACGCCCGCGAACTGTAGCGATTGCGATTTCAATCCTCGCATTGAGCTCCCGCCTCATTCGCCCTCCAGCTTTGCCAGATACTCCCGCGGAGAAACCACCTTCACTCCACTCCGAACGCTCGCCGGATAGTGCTTCGAATTCCCTGTCACGAGCCACGCCCTCGCCGCCTTCGCCAGCGCAAGAAATACCGCATCTTTAGGATCGGGGCACGAATGTGTCCACGCTGCAGGCTCGGGAAGCTGCATGCTCTCGTCGATCAGGAACTCCAGCCACAACGGCGGAAACTCATAGCGAAGGAACTTCGCACGCCGGAAGACTTCCCGGTACTCAGCCGTGACACTCGGACAGGTCACCGCGATTGCCGTTCCACCCAGCACATGATCGGCAACAATCTTGGCCGGCGGCCCATCCGGGCTGATTCCAGCCGAGATCAGCACATTCGTATCCAGAACGATCAGGCGCATGCTTGCTAGTCTTTTCGGTTCCCGCGAATGCGAGCGATCTCCGCATCAATGTCGGCATCGCTTACTCGGCCCGGCCCAGATGCTTCGGCCCGCCGCCATCCTTCACGCAGGCTCGCCAGAGCCATCGCCCGGCGAAGTTCGCGATCTTCCTTCGCTACATCCCCAAACACAGGTACGAGAAAGAACACAGGGCCGTCCTGGCCAACCAGAAGCGTGGTCTCTCCCTTGGGAACCTCACTCAGAGCTTTTACACCTCGAGTCCTGAACTCGCGTAGTGACACTTGACGCATAGCGCACCCTCAGCTTCTAGCGTAGCCAAAATGACTACGCCAGTCAAGATTGGACCGCGATCGACCGTTTTCCACCTACTCCGCCCCAAAAATCCTCTTGAAAAACCGCCCCACTGCCCCGAAAAAGCCGCCCTTCTTCTTCTGAGCCACCGCCGCCTGCTGCCCGCTCGCCACCGCAGCCGCCTTGCCCGCATCATCCGTCGCCGCGGGCTTGGCCGCATGCTCTTCCCCGCTATAAGCCAGAGCCCCACTCGTCTCCGCCGCGTGCCCCACCGCCGCTGCGTTCGCCACCGGCGGAGCCTGTGCCGCCAGCCCCTCGCTCTGCGCCAGTGGGAACTCATTGCTCTTCGGCTCCACATCCGGCGGACATCCACACGGCTCTTTCTCCTGGTCCACAACCTCGTGCAGGCTCCCGTGCTGGAACATCACACGCTGCCCCGGTTGCACCCGGTAGGCTCCCCCGTCGAACACGCTTGTCACCAGCACATACGGCGCATTCACCCCTGCGTTATCCACGCACGTGTCGCCGCCTTGCCCCAGCCGCACCCTCACCTCTGCCGCTCCCGGCCCGCCAATCAATATCCGAAAATCCGGCGTCATCACAATGTCCGAGTTCCGACCCGTCGCAAAGCTCGCCTCAATCGCCCCATGATCAATCGCCATCATCAGCCCCGGCACATCCCCCGCCGGCACGCTTGTGTCACTCGCCAGCTTCACCGTCGTCGACGCACACACCCGAAGCACTCCACGATGCGGCAGAGTCACCTCTGTCGTCCGGTCCCCCGCCGTCACCGCCCCGCTCGCCGCAATCACAGCCTTGCCCTTCGTCACTTCCAGCGCGCCCGTCACCGTCGGCGCACCATTCCCGCCATTGTCATCGAGCGACACAATCGCAATCGGTCCCGCCGCAGCGGGAGCCGCACTCACCGCAGCAGCCTGATTGTCCGGCGCTGAATGAATGACCACAGCATCCTGCGACCTCAACTCCGCCGTCCCCACGAACAGGCACATGCAGACCGCCAACTCCAAAAATGCGCGAGGCTTTGAAAATGCACGAGGCTTTGTAACAGGGCACGGCTTCAGCCGTGCCGCAAACGAGCCCAAAAGTGCGCTGGGCTTTAGCCCCTGCAGGACCCCCACCTCAACCTCTCCATTCCATCTCAAGTCCAAACTACAATCACGACACCCTACATATTCAGAAAATTCCGGATCATCTGGTGTCCGCCTTCAGTCAGCACGCTCTCCGGATGAAACTGCACGCCCTCAACCTTCAGCGTCCTGTGCCGCAGCCCCATAATCGTCGTCCCCGCGCTGTTCGCGGCCTTTGTCCGGGCCGTCACTTCCAGCTCCTTCGGCAGCCCCTTCTCCGCCACAATCAGCGAGTGATACCGCGTGCAGATCAACGGCGTCGGCAACCCCTGAAAGACGCCTTTCCCATCGTGCTCCACCGGGCTCGTCTTACCATGCATCAGTTGCTCGGCCCTCACCACCTCACCGCCAAACGCCTCGCCGATCGCCTGATGTCCCAGGCAGACTCCAAAAATCGGCACTCTCCCCGCCATATGCCGGATCAGCGGCACCAGAATCCCCGCTTCGCCCGGCGTGCACGGTCCCGGCGAAAGCAGAATCCGCTCCGGCTTCATCGCCGCCACTTCCTCCACCGTAACCTCATCGTTGCGGCGCACCTCAACCTCAGCCCCCAGCTCCCCCAGGTACTGCACCAGGTTGTAAGTAAACGAATCGTAATTGTCTAGAACAAACACCATGATTGAGTCCAGTGTAGCGCGGCGCGAGCGCCGTTCTCCGGTTGCGCCCAGCCGCTCCATCTGCAACACTGGCGATGGTCACACGCCATGGTCCTTCATTTTCTTGTGCAAGGTCGCGTACAGGGTGTCGGCTTCCGCTGGTTTGTCCACCGCGAGGCCAGCGAACTCCGACTCTCCGGCTGGGTCCGCAACACCGAAGACGGCGACGTTGAAGTCGTCGCCTCTGGCACCGCCGAAGACCTCGCCGACCTCCGCGCCAGCCTCCGCCAAGGCCCCCGAGGCGCCCGAGTCGACCGCCTCCTCGAACACCACCTCCACGAAAAGGAAGCCACAAGCCTCGAATCCTTCCGCATCGAAGGCGTCTGGTAGGAATGCAGTGGTCAGTTCTAAGTTTTCAGTTGTCAGTCACCGCCCTGAATCGCGCGACATCAGCTGATCTCTGACAACTGTTCACTGTCACCTGTCATCTGTCACCTGTCATCTCTCGTTATAATCATCAAGGAACTCTACCAGAATCAGGAAAAACAATGACCGAAGATACCAAAGCCATGGATGAGGCATCCCTCAAAGCGCTGGTGCGGACCGTCCCTGACTTCCCCAAGCCCGGCATCCTCTTCTACGACATCACCACCGTCCTCAAAGACAAGACCGGCTTCGCCAAGCTCATTGACATGCTGGCCGCGCACTATATCAAAGAGAAGATCGATCTCGTCCTCGGCATTGAGGCGCGCGGATTCATCTTCGGCCCCGCTCTCGCCTACCGTCTCAACGCCGGCTTCGTCCCCGTTCGCAAGCCACGCAAGCTCCCCGCGCCCGTCGCTCGCGTCACCTACGATCTCGAATACGGCTCAGACATCCTCGAGATTCACCTCGACGCCATCGAGCCCGGCCAGCGCGTCGTCCTCGTCGACGACCTGCTCGCCACCGGCGGCACCATGGAAGCCACCGTCAAGCTCGTTAAGCAACTCGGCGGAGAAATCGCCGGCCTCGCCTTCGCCGTCGAGCTCGACTTCCTCAAGGGCCGCGACCGATTCAAAGAGTACGACGTCTTCAGCCTGCTCCACTACGACGAATAGCGCTTGCGACTCTCAGCGTTTCCTTGCGGGTGCGCCTGCGGTTGGGCCATTCTGGCCGCGTCGTTGCCCTTTGCCGCCAAGGCGTCGCAGATCCCGGTGCCCGCCGCGGCCAGCATCTTGGGAATCCGGCCGATCATGGTCTCCTGCCGTGCCTAATCGGACTAACTCTTTTCCAAAGATGGAGCCGCAGGAGACGAAGAATCAGGGCGCGGGCTGGGGCGTGCCAAACGCTCGACAATGTCCAACAATCGATTGCCCGTGACATCCATATTGAACTGCTCGTCGAAACACTTTCTGCCGCGGCTCCGGGTGGCCGCAATTTCCTCGGCGCTGAGTGCAGACCAGCGTCGAAGTGAAGCCGTGGTTCCTTCGACAGTGTCCTCCCCGACGAAGCCTGCACTATACCTCTCGATCTCCGGCCAGATATTCACCTTCTCCGAGATGACCGCGGGCAAACCGCAGGCCAGGGCTTCCGCAACGACGATCCCGAAATTTTCCTGGTGAGAAGGCAAAACAAAGATCTCCGAGGTCGCGAATGCGCCCCATTTAAGCTCGCCTTTCAGCATTCCAGTCCATGAGATTCGATCAGCCAAACCCAGATTCACGGCCATCGCCTCAAGCTCTTTCTGCCATCCAATCTGGTCAGGCCCCGCGATAACAAGCTGCCAATCCTTGTCTGCAGCGAGAGTTTGCGCAAAAGACTTGATCAAAACGTCGATCGCCTTCTTCGGATGAATTCTTCCCAGACATAGAGCCAATCGCTTGCCCCGGAGATGCGGAAACCGCGCCAGGAACTCTTCGGCTGCAGTCGCCGTATCGCATTCCGGACCACTCGTCCCCGAGGGCACAATCACCTCATGCGCCTGGTCGCTGAAAAAAGATTGCCGTGCCAGCAGTCTCTCCTCTTCGCAGGTAAAGAAAATAGCGCTCGCATCTCGCATGATTCCTTCAAGGATCGCGCGCCAATAAATGACCTTCTTCAATTGCTTGAGCGGATAGCGCTTCTTGAAGTAGGGGTCAAGCATGCCCTGCACGTATAAGGCATAGGGAATCCCGGTGCCGGCAAGGGCACGATAGACTGCCAGAGTGCAATACTGCCAGATGCCCACAACGATGACTAAGTCATACCTTGAACGATTTTCCTTGAGCCAGGGGACGGCTCGGCGCGTGTAACCGTAAATGCCCCAGCCCGGCCCCAGGGCAAAAACCTTGGCCGGAAACGCGCATTTGCTCACAAACTCCGGCGAGTCCATCGAGGCCACTTCGACCTCATGTCCGGCAGCGCGAAAGATGTTGCTCCATTGCTTGAATCCTTCAACCGTGCCGCCGTCGTTTGGATCTACGGAGCGGATTACAAGAAGAATTCGCATAGACAGTCCTCCCTAAGATACGACTCCACTTACTCTGCTTTAGCCGGTGCTTCCTGCTTCGCGCCAGCCTCCTCGGTCGCCTCGTCGCCCCCAGCCTTTGCCGCCGTCTCCTCCTGAAACATCTGCGCATCCGCAAACCGGTAGCCCACGTAAACATCCGTCAGCAGATAAAGGGGCGCGGAAGGGTCGTCCTCGATCTTCTTCCGCAACTGCCGAACAAACGTGCGCAGATACTCCACCTCTTCTCTGCAGTCCGGACCCCACACCGCCGTAAGCAGTCGTGCATACGTAACCACGCGCCCCGCCCGGCTCATCAGGCAGTGCAGAATGTCGAACTCCTTCCGCGTCAAATGCACAGCCTGTCCGCGCTTCACCACTGACCTCTTCACCGGGTCCAGCCGAATCTCCCCAATTTCAATCGGCTCGTTCTCCGGCCTCACCGGCGCCTTCACCCGCCGCACCGCCGCGCGGATCCGCGCTATCAACTCGCGTGTGCTGAAGGGCTTCGTTACATAGTCGTCCGCCCCCAGGTCCAGCGCTTTCACTTTCTCCTCTTCCTGGTCCCTCACAGTTAACATCAGGATCGGTAGCCTCGGCGCCATCGCGCGAATTCTGCGCAGCGTCTCAATGCCGCCAATCCCCGGCATATTCACGTCCAGCAGCACCGCATCGCACATCGCAGTTCGTAATGCTTGCAGCGCCTCTTCACCGCGCGATGCCTCCACCACCTGGAATCCCAGTTCTAGCAGCGGCGGGCGCAGCGCCCTGCGAATCGCGGTTTCATCGTCCACAATCAAGACACGAAGTGCTGGCTGATTCATCTGGTGCCTTTCTTCTGCGCTGGCGCAGGAATTGCTGCAAAAAACGTCGTCCCTTCAACCTCTTCGCTCGTCACCCACACATATCCCCCGTGAATGAGCGCTACGCGCTTGGCCACCGAAAGCCCGATCCCCGTTCCCGGCGCGCGGTTCGAGTAGGTCGCCGAGCGATAGTACCGGTCGAAGATCCTTTCTCTATCGGCCATCGGAATCTCCGGCCCAAAGCTGTGAACCGAGAAGATAATCTCCGCATTCTCGCGCCGCGCGCGGATCGTGATCGTCGTCCCAAAGATGGAATACTTGCACGCGTTGTCCACGTATTGCGTCAACAGCATCACCAGCAATTGACGATCGCCGTTGATCACGATCTCCTCATCTTCCATCTCGATTGAAAGCTTCATGCTCGCCAGCCGATCCTTCAGGGTCGCCACCACTTCTTCAATCAGCGATGCAACCGCCACCTCTGTGGCATGAATCGTCACTTCTCCCGCATCCAGCCTCGATGTCGTAAGCAGCCGCGTCGTTAGCTCGCTCAGCAGGGCCGTCTGTTCGTCAATCAGCGACACCAGGTCTGCCTGCCCCGCCGACAAATGCCCCATCTCAGCCAACCCAGTACTCGCCGCCCGAATCGCAGTCAGCGGCGTCTTGTACTCATGCGCCAGGCTGTCCAGCACCGTCGCCCGCAGTTGCTCGGTCCGCCGCTCCGTCTCAATCCGGCTCTCATTGGCAAACGCCCGATAGCGGTCAAATGTAATCGCAATCAGTGACGCAATCGCGTTGTTCGTCAGTGGACTCGTCTCGCCACGCACCACCAGGCTTCCCACTGGAACCGTTCCCAGCCTCACCACTCTCTTCCCGATCCCTGTATCTGCATCGTCGTCCGAAGTCTCAAAGTAGTAGACGTTCTGCGCCATCTCCTGCGGGTCCACGTTCCAGAAGCCCGCCGTGTATACATCGTGCAGATCTGCGTCGAACACCGCCACCGCCTCCAGCGCAAATATCTCGTGCACCAACTCGGCAAGCTGCGGCCCGGGCTCCACATGCAGGTTCATCTGCAGCGTTCGTCGCGTGAACTCGTAAAGGTCGTGCATCTGTCCGCCCCACGACTCAGCCTCGCGCGCATTCCCCGTCACCCGCGCCGACAATCGGCTCACCGTCAGCGCCACACCGATAAAAGCTAGCAGTGTCACTGTATTCACCGGGTCTGCCGCCAGGCTGAACTTAGGCTGCCGCACAGTTATCAACGCGTGCATCACCACTGCCGAAAGAGACACGATCACTGCCTGCCAAAACCCATAGAGCAGCGCCGTCGGCACCACAATCAGAAGATATAAGAGCAAAGAAACCGGCAGCAGCCAGGGCGACCAGTACGTAAAGGCCGAGACCATGATCGCCGCTACGATTCCAAGCGCGCACTCCAGCGTAAACAACAGCACGCGCGTTCCCGACCCGCGCGTACGCGACACCGTAAGCATCGTCCGCAATGAAGTGTAGCTCCCGGCCAATGCGACTACCAACCTTTCAGGTCGACAAGGTACTTTGGAGAAACCGATCAGCCGCGGTGTTCCTGCGCCCATTCAGCCGCCGCGACCTCTTCTACTCGCCGCCTTTCACCCCTGATGCGGGTGCGCGCGCTCAAGAACCGTGCAGGGAAGTTCACCAAAATTTTAACAGGCCGATGATGGATTCCTTATGGCCACTCGAGTAAACGAACCACTCTGCGCCTTGCGCCCGGCCAGAGTCGCCGAAGCGCTCAATTACCGCAAGCGCCCCATGAGGGCTTCCGCTCACGCGGATTCTCCCCACGCAGTCTGCTCGCGCGCTTCACTTTATCAACGGAAATGAAAATCAGAGCGGAGTCATCTTGCCGCGCAAGCGCCTCTGCTCGAATCAGGCCCCCCGAAAGTCCGCCATTTCCACAGACTCTTCCGCCCCCTCGTCATCTGGTCTGAACATGTCGGCGCTCGCAAACCGGTACCCAACGTAAACGTCTGTCAACAGATATGTGGGCTTCGACGGGTCGTCCTCGATCTTCTTCCGCAACTGATTCACATAAGTCCGCAGATATTCAATCTCTTCCCGTGCATCCCCGCCCCACACCGCGGCCAGCAGCTTGCCATATGTAATTGCTCGCCCCGCCCGGCTCATCAGGCAATGAAGAATATCGAACTCCTTCCGCGTCACGTGAAGCGTCTGCCCTCGCTTGGTTACTGTTCGCTTCACCGGATCCAGCCGGATCTCGCCAATCTCAATCGGTGCATCCGTTGCTCGTGTTGGTGCCTTGTAACGACGCACCGCCGCTCGAATACGCGCGATAAGCTCGGTCGTGCTGAATGGCTTCGTCACATAGTCATCCGCGCCCAGGTCAAGAGCCCTAACCTTGTCTTCCTCCGCGTCCCTCACGGTCAGCATCAGCACCGGTAGCCGCATCGCAAGTTGCCTGATCCGCCTCAGCGTCTCCATGCCACCCATGCCCGGCATGTTCACATCCAGCAATGCTGCGTCGAACACCGTCGTGCGCATCATCAGCAACGCATCTTCCCCGCTCGCCGCTTCCGACACTTGAAACCCAAGTTCTCTTAGAGGCAACACAAGCGCGCGCCTGATCGCTGGCTCATCGTCGATTAACAACACTCGAATTTGCTGCCAGTTCGTCATTCCTGATCCTCGCCCGGCTCCCTGCTCCATCGGCCTCTTGCTTCGGCGCGTCCCGGCCGCTCTATGCAACGCGCTCCAGTTGGAGGGACCACCGCCACTCTGTGCGCTCTTCGCTTATCACTTAGGCGACCGATTGTTCACGAGAATATCATGAGGGAAAAATTAGAACGAAGTTATGTAATCTTCATGTACTCCTTATGGGTTCCCTCGTTAACTAGACTCAATCCGAAACGACCGGACCACTTCCAGCAGAGATCCTGTTCGCTCTGATCGGAAGTTTGTGCGCCCAAAAACGACAGTCGTATCCAAGCGCGTTTGGCTCGCACGTTCTGGCTGTCTCAATTACTTCACGCCTTACTGGCTGGAAACTGCACCAAACACCTTTTCCCAAACACTTGTTCTGGAGGAACCGTGCCGATGCAAATCAATCTCTCTCGTATCCAGCAAGCGATCGCCGCCACTACATTGGCCTTCGCTCTTTCCGCAGGCGCTCAGACGCCTGCGCCTGCCGCTACCCCCGCCGCCGCTCCCGCAGCACCGGCACCCGATGCGGCAGCCCCAGCCCCCCTTTCCACCTTCGTCCTCACTGGTCCTCTCACATGGGTGCCGCCGGCGACCTTTGATGCCGGTCCGCTGGGCAAGCTGTCCGTCAACGGCATCTTGACAGGTTTCGCTCAGTTCGAAGCCAATTCCGTGACCGGAGACGATGCCGCACAAGCCACCCTGAGCAATGGACAGATCTTCATTCAAAAGGCTGACGGAAACTATCAGTGGTATGTCCAGGCTGGCGCCTACACCATGCCGACACTCTCAGTGCCGATTGTCAACGCTCAGCACACCATGAACAATTACTACGGGCCGGTTCCCGTCGCCTTCTTGAAGCTGCTGGCAGGAAAAACCACTTCGTTTGAGATCGGCTCTCTGCCCACACTCATGGGCGCAGAGTCCACCTTCACCTACCAGAACTTCAACATCGAGCGTGGCATCGTTTGGAATCAGGAAAACGCCATCAATCGCGGAATCCAGGTGAATCAAGCTATTGGCAAATACCTGACCGCGTCGCTCAGTTGGAACGACGGTTACTATTCCAACCGCTATTCGTTTCTTTCCGGCTCCGCTACCTTCACAAAGGGACCGCATACCCTGGTCTACGACGGGATGGGGAACCTCTCGTCCACAGCCTTCCAAACCTATGCAACCCCTGTTCAGAACAACGGCGCTATGCACGCCGTGATTTATACATACAGCAAGGGCCCATGGATCATTTCGCCGTACTTCCAGTACGGAACCTACGCCAAAAACTACAAGGCCGGAATCTACAAATCCACTTCTGCAACCGGCGGAGCCGTGAATGTCAGCTACGCATTCAAAAACGGCGTCTCGCTCCCAATTCGTTTTGAATACCTCGCGAGTTCGGGAAGCAAGAACGATGAATCGTCCCTGAACCTGTTGGGTTTTGGAGCTGGCAGCTCGGGCACAACCATCACCTTAACCCCAACCTACCAAAAGGGCGGGATGTTCGTTCGCAGCGATCTTGCCTACGTGCATGCGTCGAGTTTCACGTCGGGAAGCGCCTTTGGAACGTCGGGAACGAGCGCCGACCAATTCCGGGCCGTGCTTGAGTTCGGCTTCATCTTCGGCGACAACATTGTGAAGAAATAGCCCAATCGACGCGCAGTTCCTGAAGAGGCGGCGTCTAGTCCGTTGATGTTCAATTGACTGGGCGCCGCCAGCATTCAACCAATCATCGCCGCGACGGACCATCGTCGTTCGCCCTGCGAAACGCAAGATCAATGTGTCCGGGATCGCGAGCAGTCCGAAATTGATTGCTCGCGACTCTTGGAAATGAAGGTTAGTCGAGCCCGGCAATCCATCCTTCGGAACTCCACGAATTGCCGCTTCCTCATTTCATCTTTATTGGCGCAACCCTAGGATTCGAATTACTCACTCAGCTCACCCGCTTCCGCCCCGGTCAATTGTGTACGACGGGCGAATGTGAATTGGTTCCCGGTGTTTCGTGCCGGGGATAGACACAAGCACCCCACTTCTTCAGGAGAATGCTCATGGCAGATCAAAAAGCACCCGAGATGCAGGCCACTCTAGGCCTTACTGGGCTGACCAGCAACGCAATGGCCCTCATCGCTCCCGGCGCCTTCCTTTGGCTAACCTTCTACCTCCAGGCAACAACCGGTGTAGCTGGACAACCTTCCACCGCTCCTGCCATGTGGCTCGGCATCTTCGGCGCGCTTCTGCTCTGCCTGGCCACCGCCGTTGCCTACGCCGAAATCTCCAAGCTCTATCCCGGCACCGGCTCCAGCTACTATTACGCTGAGCAGGCCATGCTCTCTAAGGACGCGTCCTTCAAGTACGCGCGCATCGCCAAGTTCATCGTCGGCTGGGGCTCTCACCTCTACTATTGGGTCTACCCCGGCGTCATGGTGGCCACCACAGGTGTTTTTGTTGGCTACATCGTTGGCTTCTTCTTCCCCAACTTCATCAGCGGCGCCAACCCCGGCCCCGTCTTCATGGGCCTCGTCGCGGTCCTGTTCTCCTTCTTCGTCGCTTGGATCGCCGCCAAGGGCGCTGGCGCATCTACCGCAGTGAATCTCGCCATCAACGTCGTTCAGATCTCCGCGCTCGTCGTCTTCTCAGTCCTCGCGCTCGGATATCGTTCCACCCATCCCACCGGTGCCACCGGCCCCACCGCCTTCCAGTACGACTCGACAACGCTCTCCACCTACACCTATCAGTTCGCCACTGCCAAGGACGGCTCCACGCTGCGCGACAAGGACCAGACCCCGCTGCCTCTGCTCGACGCAGCCGGAAAGCCTGTTCCCTATGTCATCACCTACCCTGAGACCGACTCCACCGGCAACTTCCTCACCCATCCCAACGCCGTCTCGGTAATCGCGCCGCACAAGTTCAGTTATCTCTTCATCCAGGCCACGGTCGCCATTCTCATCCTGGTCGGATTCGAATCCGTCACCTCCATGGGAGGCGAGGCAAAAAACCCCACCAAACACATTCCCATCGCCGTCATCGCCTCCCTACTCATCCAGGGCCTCGTCTGTTACCTGTTTGAGTACTTCGCTGCAAACTACTTCCTCAACTCCGGCTATACCATGCAGACTGCCGCCGGCTCCGCTGCACCCATCGGCGACATGATGATCATCGTCGGCGACTGGCTCCTCGGACAGGGCCACGGCAAGTACTTCATGATGGTCGAAGCCCTCACCGTCTTCCTCGCCCTCATCGGCACCACGCTCGCCTGCATGAACACCGGCGCGCGTGTCACCTATGCCATGGGCAAGGACGACGAAGCTCCCGAGCACTTCGGCATCCTCCACGCCGAGTCGCTCAGCCCCCGCAAGGCCATCTGGACCCTGGCCGTTATCTCGGCCGTCATCGGCGTCATCGCGGTCTCCCTGGTCTTCGCCGATGCTGGCGCGGTCAGCGACGCAACTGTCGCCGCCTTGCCCCATAACATCTTCTCCAACTTCGGCTACTTCTCTCACGACACCATGGCCGCGCTCCCCAACTCACTGCTGGCCATCACACTTACGTCCAACTTCGGCACCTTCATCCTCTATGCGCTCAGTTGCTTCCTGTGCATGGTCGCCTACCATGGCCGTCCCGACTACAGCTTCCTCAAGCACACCCTCATCCCCGGCTTTGGCCTCGTCGCCAACCTGGTCTTGATGGGCTTCTACGTCGCCGGTCCATTCTTTAACCTCGGCACCAAAATGGAACCGCTCACCGCGCTCGGCATAGCCGCCATGTGGGGCATATACGGTGGCATCTACTTCCTCCGCTCCTCCAAAAAGAAGGGCAAGGAAGTCCTGCTCACCTCAAGGTAATCCCCTCCATCGCTGTTCGCCATCACAACCGCTGGGTGGAATCCGGACTCTCCCATTAACATGGAAGAGTCCGGAGGACCACCCAGTAGCTTTTTGAATTCCGGCATTCCGTAATTCCTTTTTCATCTCTGGCGGCTCAGAATGGTTACAGCCGGTTCCTCCTGCCCCGCCGCAACCCGGCGGAACCAAAACCCTCGAGGCGGCAGCGCCCATGTTGGAAGTTCAGTTCGGCCAGGCAACCGACCCAGGCAAGGTTCGTACCAACAATGAAGACGCCATGGGCTTCTTCATTCCCGCATCTCGCCAGCAGACCCGCTCCCACGGCTATCTCTTTGCCGTAGCTGACGGCGTAGGCGGCACAGACCTCGGAGAAATCGCCTCCAACAAGGCTATCCAGGTCCTCGTCGATGGTTTTGAGAAGGCGCAGGCGGGCGCAATGCTCATAAGCCTCCTGCCCCGGCTCATCCAGCATGCCAACGCCGCCGTCCACGACTGCACACTCGCCCCTGAATACCGTGGCAAAAGCATGGGAACCACAATCGTCGCCTGCGCCATGCGCCACGATCAAGCCATCGTCTCCCACGTCGGCGACTCCCGCTGCTATCTCGTCCGAAACGGACGCGCCAAACAAATCACTCAGGATCACACACTGGTCAATGAGCAGCGAAAGCTCGGCATCATTACCGCCGCCGAGATGGCCACTTCTGAATCCCGCCACGTCATCACTCGTTCGCTCGGCCGCGAGATGTTCGTCTCGGCAGATACCACCGCGGTCACCCTGCTCCCCGGAGACATCTTGGTCCTTTGCTCCGACGGCCTCCACGACGAACTCCCCGAGTCTGAGATGGTCCGCATTGTCACCCAGCAATCAAGTATCGATGACATCGCCCGCGAACTCGTCCGTCGGGCCGTCGAGGTCGACGGCGGCGACAACACCACCGCCCAGGTCATCCGCGTCAAGTCTGTCGAACAGGTCGGCATGTATCGAGGGCGTCCATATCGCATCCCCACCTGACCGCCCGCGCCTTCACTGCCCTTACCCGCTCATATCCCCATCGAGGCCTTGGCCGTTAAAGTAAATACAGCCACTCCACTGGAGCTTCAAGCACAATGGGTCATTTTGACCGCTACGAATCCGGCCAGCAAGTCGACTCCTACCGCATTGAGCGCGTAGTAGCGCACAGCGGCATGGCCACCATCTATCAGGCAACCGACACCCGTGACGGCCGCATCGTCGCCCTCAAGATTCCCCACCCTGACATGGAAGCCGATCCCATCCTCTTCGACCGCTTCAAGCGCGAAGCCGGCATCGGCGAAAAGCTCATTCACCCCATGGTTATGCGCGTCTTCGGCGGCGAAAAACGCTCCCGCATCTACATGGTCATGGAATGGTGCGAAGGCCGCCTGCTCCGCCAGATCCTCGAAGATGGCCCCATGCCCCAGGATCGCGCCATCCAAATCGCCGTCAATGTCCTCGATGCCCTCGACTATATCCATGCCAACGGCGTGGTCCATCGCGACCTCAAGCCCGAAAACATCATGGTCGGCGAAGACGACAGCATCAAGTTGATTGACTTCGGCATCGCCGGCGACACCGCTGCACGCCGCCTCACCTACGCAAACTTCACCGCCACCATCGGCACCCCCAACTACATTTCGCCCGAGCAGGTGAAGGGCCAGCGAGGCGATGGCCGCTCCGACATCTACTCCATGGGAATCATCCTCTACGAGATGCTCACCGGGAAGCTTCCATTCTCCGGCCCGTCTCCCATGGCCGCCATGAACGAGCGCCTCCTCAACCACCCAATCCCGCCCCGCGTCGCCAATCCTGACGTCTCCCCGCAGCTACAGGAAGTCATCTATCGCGCCATCGAACGCGACCCGCGCAACCGCTATCCCAAGGCACACGACTTCCAGTGGGACCTCCAGCATTTGGACCAGGTGGGCGTAGAAGATCGCCCCGAAATTCGCGACTGGCAGAAGCGTAAATCCCAAACCTCTCGAAAGATTTTGTATTATGGTGCTTTAGCAATGATCCCTGTCGCAATCCTGCTGCTGATGATCCTCGTGGCTCATCACAGGTAGCCCCTGCCCATATACCGGGCGAATCGGGAATCTTCACGAATTCCTTATGCTCTGGGTTCTACGATTTTGCTTGATAACCTCCAACCCTTTCAACTAAACGAGGAGCGCATGACAAAGTACAAACTGGAGTACATCTGGCTGGACGGCAATAAGCCCGTTCCCGAGCTTCGCGGCAAGACTCAACTCAAGAGCTTCGACAAAACACCTACCCTTGAAGACATGCCTCTCTGGGGGTTTGACGGAAGCTCCACCATGCAGGCCGAGGGCAGCAAATCAGACTGCGTGCTCAAGCCTGTCGCTCTCTACCCCGATGCCAGCCGCAACAGCGCCTTCATTGTGCTTTGCGAAGTCATGCACCCAGACGGCACGCCCCATTCCACCAACGCTCGCGCCACCATCGAAAACGATCCTGACCTTTGGGTCGGGCTCGAGCAGGAGTACTTCCTCTACAAGAACGGCGCACCCCTCGGCTGGCCAGAGGGAGGCTATCCCAAAACGCCCCAGGGTCCCTACTACTGCGGCGTTGGATACAAATACATGGGCTCCATCGCCCGCCAAATCGTCGAAGAGCACCTCGAGCTTTGTCTTGCCGCCGGCATCAACCACGAAGGCATCAACGCCGAAGTAGCCAAGGGCCAGTGGGAGTTCCAGATCTTCGCCAAGGGCTCTGCCAAGGCGGCCGACGACACCTGGACCGCTCGCTATCTGATGATGCGCCTCTGCGAGAAGTACGAAGTAGACATGGTCCTGCACTGCAAGCCCATCAAGGGCGACTGGAACGGTTCCGGTATGCACTGCAACTTCTCCACCAAGTACATCCGCGAAGTCGGCGGCAAGGAGTATCTCGAGGCCCTCATGGCGGCCTTCGAGAAATACATCCCAGAGCACATCGCCGTCTACGGCCCGGATAACCATCTCCGCCTCACCGGACTCCACGAGACCCAGGCTATCGACAAGTTCAGCTATGGTCTCTCCGATCGCGGCGCCTCTGTCCGCCTCCCGGTAAACTTCATCAAGAACGGCTACAAGGGCTACCTTGAAGATCGCCGTCCCAACTCGGAAGGCGACCCTTACCAGATCGTCTCCCGCATCCTCAAGACCATCAACACCGTTCCCAAGCCGTAACCGGCTCGGAGCCTCTGACGGTTCCTCTTCGTTGCGAGCCTCCCGCCACTCATCGCCTTCTGGCGACTCCGAAGCCCGGGGAAATGGAAACGCAACATGTTTCCATTTCCCCTTCTTCGTTTCTGTTCTCAGCTTCGGCGGTTTTGAAAGGGCATGACTTCAGTCGTGCCGCAATGATCGCAAAATCTACGCGGGCTTTAGCCCCTGAGGGACGGTTTTCCTCCACACCCTCCAATTCCTTTGATCTATTCGCATCCTCCTTAACCGCATTCCACAAGTCCAGGTGCCTCTCATGCCATCCGAATATCGCAATTTTCTAGCCCTATCCTACGAAGAACTCGAAGAGCTGAACCTCGCCGCCAAGGCAGACCGCTCCCATCGCATATCTCCTGACCTCATCCGCGAGAAGCGTCTCAAGTACCTCACCGATCAGAAGAACATCAAGGCCGTCACCGTCCTCTTCTCCGACCTCGAGGGCCGCCTCCATCTCCTCGACTACGACAAAAAGTTCCTCCTCGGCGCCTACGACAACCTCACCTTCGACGGCTCCTCCATCCGCGGCTTCACCTCACAGGAGGAAAGCGATCTCCGCCTCGCTATCGACTGGGGCTCCTTCTACTGGGTCCCCGCCGACGTCTTCGGCGCCGGCAAGGTGCTCGTCTTCGGCTCTGTCATTGACAAGGACGGCTCCGCCTATGCCGGAGACATCCGCGGCGTCCTCAAGGAATACTCCGACCACCTCTACAAGGAGAAGAACTACACCCTCCACGCCGCCAACGAAATCGAGGGCTTTCTCTTCGCCGGTCGCGATGCCGAACAGCGCTTCCATCAGACTGGCAAGTTCGAGTTCGCCAGTTCCGGCGGATACTTCCACATCCTCCCGCTCGATCCCCTGCGCCAGTTCATCGACACCTCCGCTGAAGTGCAACGCGCGCTCGGCTTCCAGAACGAGAAGGACCATCCCGAAGTCGCGCCCAGCCAGTTTGAGATCAACTACTCCTACTGCGATGTCGTCGACGCCGCCGACCAGATCCAGCTCTACAAGCTCATCACCCGCCAGATCGCCGCCAACATGGGCTGCACTGCCTGCTATCTCCCCAAGCCCGTCGTCGGCGTCAATGGCTCAGGCATGCACGCCAATCTCTCCATCTCCCAGGGCTCAACCAACCTCTTCTGGGACCCGAACGGCCTCAGCAAGCTCTCTACCCTCGGATGGGACTTCATCGACCGCATCCTCTCTTACGCACTCGATCTCTGCCTCATCCTTAACCCCAGCGTCAACGCCTATCGCCGCCTCGATCCCCACTTTGAAGCCCCCAACCAGATCAAGGCATCGGCCACCGATCGCGGTTCCATGATCCGCATCCCCATCGGCAACTCCAAGTCCATGCGCGTTGAAGTTCGCTCCGTAGCTCCTGACGCCAACCCCTACCTCACCCTCTACTCCATCTTCAAAACCGGCATCGACGGCACCAAGGCAGAGATCGACGACCTCCGCCAGGCCCAGCGCTTCCTGCCCGACAACATCTACGACGCCATCAACGACTACATGGGCTCCGAGTGGATCACCAGCCTGCTCGGCCCCGAAGTCCAGGGCCGCTTCGCCGACCTCAAGTTTGCCGCCGCCAACCGCTCCCCGCGTGAGCTAGGCGCAATCGTCAAATCCTCCGAAGTCCAATACCACCACGAGGTCTACAACCAGGAGCTCTGGAACCAGTTCTAGCAATAGGATCTATTCCCCTGCGTCTGTAGTTCACATCAACTAAGAGCTGTCATCCTGAGCGAACGGGGCCCCGAACGTCTTTCAGTTCGGGGGTGGTGAGTCGAAGGATCTGCGGTTGCTTTTGTCGTTGCCTTTTCGCTAGCACCAAAGAACAAGCCGGGTGCCCCATCCTAAACGCGTCCTTTGCATTTAGGGTGGGAGACGAAAAAGCCAGCGCCTCGGGCATGGCCGGGTGCCCCATCCTAAACGCGTCCTTTGCGTTTAGGGTGGGAGACGAAAAAGCCAGCGCCTCGGGCATGGCCGGGTGCCCCATCCTAAACGCGTCCTTTGCGTTTAGGGTGGGAGACGAAAAAGCCAGCGCCTCGGGCATGGCCGGGTGCCCCATCC
>Ga0302197_10000678_pt1 | contig 34366 bp, 32 predicted proteins | sample II_Bog_N2_1_FD_193526 | JGI IMG/M metagenome (GOLD analysis project Ga0302197, IMG submission 193526) | Peat permafrost microbial communities from Stordalen Mire near Abisko, Sweden - II_Bog_N2_1 | ecosystem: Environmental > Terrestrial > Soil > Wetlands > Peat | place: Sweden: Abisko... | reverse complement strand
AGAGTAAGGCGAACCACTCACTGGTCCAATGAATCCATTGTTATCTGTTCATTACCGGAAACTGTAATACCACCGCCTCAGTCGTATCTCTCGAACACAATCTGCTTCTTATGCCAGCCGAAGGCAGTCAGGCTCTCGCGGACGCCGGAGACCATCTCGTTGAGGCCGCAGATGTAAGCGTAAATGTCGAATTTCAGCTCCGATTGCAGCAGACTCGGATCAACCGGGGGCATGGGCAGCGTCTGGCCCAGCCTCGCGGCGCGCTCCTCGATGATGCGGGCCAGTGGCTCCTGAACGTGGCCGCGCAGGCCGGTCCAGCTTGCTTCGGCGCGGCTCAGCGTGGGCAGGTAGTGGAAGTTGGGCTTGCGGGCGGCAAGAGCCTCAAACTCGGCGCGGTAATAGATGTCGCTCTCGTGGCGTGTGCCATAGATGAGCCATATCTGTTTGCCGTTGCTGCGGTCGGGGCCGTCTGCCGGGAAGAGCCATTGCAGGTAGCTGCGCATGGGCGCAACGCCCGTGCCCGTAGCCACCAGAATGGAATCCGTAATGGGCTCGTGGAGAATAAAGTGCCCGTGCGGTCCATGAATCTGAATGGTGCCCCCGATGGGCAGGTCGGGCAGGTCTGCCAGGTGGTTGGAAAAGAAGCCCTCTTCGACCCGATTCACACACAGCTCAAACCGATTACCATTGGCCGCCGAGGCCAACGAATAGGCGCGCGTCTGTTGCTTGCCCCTCTCGTCCGGCGCCACGCCGGAAACAAATTGGCCGGAAACGAAGGGGAAGTTCTCCAGTTCGTCGATGACGAATTCAAAGTGATAGCACTGGGCAACTTCGCTGATGCACTCTTTGCGTGCAAGGCGAGCGGTAAGAAGTTCACGAGCCATGACGTCCTCGTTCTTGGAAGAAATGTCCGCAACCGGCGAGCTATTTTCTTTGATGCGACGGATAGGGAAAGGGACCAACTCGGTAACGGAACGGTTTGAATTTACGGCTGAAACACCGGGGGCCAAGAGGGATGTCGCAGCCTGGATCGGGCTTGGCAAGGCTTCTGCTACGCTCGTTTAGCTACCGCCAACTTGACGCCAAAGCCGACGAAGACGCAACCGGTCAGCCGGTCCATGTTTCGCACAACGCGCGGTCTTGACAGGAAGCGGCCAAGAGGGACAGTTAGAGCAATCAGGAATGAAAACCATACCAGGGTAATCAGCACGTGAATACTCGCAAGCAATAACGAAAAACCTGCAACATTCATGCCATGCGGGATGAATTGGGGAAGAAATGTCACATAAAATACACCAACTTTGGGGTTGAGAATGTTGCTCAGGAAACCGCGATAAAACGCACCATAATTTCCCCTGCTTTTGCGTGTGCTTTCGAACGATGCCCTGTCTACGGTGATCGAGGTTCGCGGCTTCATCAGGAGCTTGGTGCCAAGATATACGAGGTAAGCAGCGCCCGCCCATTTCACGATGTTGAAAGCAAGCTCGGAAGCTGCCAAAAGCGCCGTTAAGCCAAAGGCCGCGCTCATTCCCCAAGCCAATAAGCCCAGGCAAATGCCGAGAGAGGCAGCAGTTCCATCGCGCCGTCCGCAGGCGGTCGAGGTTCTCAATACCATAGCGGTATCTACGCCGGGTGCAATCGTCAGCAGAGTAGCGGCAACGATAAATAGGAGCATGAGCTGGATCATGGATGAATGCCTCCTCCATCGAGAATATCCCAGAAATGAGGCTGTGGATTCAATCGGATCTATTACCGCAGACCCGGCGAGGCGGCGTCCCCACTATAATCAACAAGGAACTGCGGGAGAGCCTGGAGGGTTTTTCGGCGGCGAATGACAGAGATTTTGAGGAAGATATGGCTGCATTGCTGGAAGCGATTACCGTAAAACGCAAAATGTACTTCGAGTATGAGAACGTTCCCTACTATTGCATGGATGCCGAGGTTTCCACGCCCACGGCGCGCGGCGGCCAAACGCTGGTTCGCCTGAAGATGCGCAACCTGCTGACGCGCGCGGTCTTCGACAAGACCTTCAAAGCCGGCGAGCGATTCAAGGAGCCGGACCTGGAGCTGGTCGAGGCCTCTTATCTCTACTCTGACGGCGAAGGCTCGCACTTCATGGATCAGGAGAGCTTTGAGACGCTGACGCTCAACAGCGACATGATGGGCAACGCGCTGGAGCTTCTGGTCGAAGGCGTGATCATTCAACTGCACAAGTTCAACGGCAACCCCATCGGCTTGCAGTTGCCGGAAAAGGTCGAGTTGGAAGTGGTATACACCGAGGGTGGCGCGCGCGGCGACACCAGCGGCAACGTGACCAAATTGGCGCGGCTCCAGACCGGCCTCGAAATCAAGGCTCCGCTTTACATTGAAGTGGGCGAAAAGGTGAAGGTCTACACCGAAACGCGGGAGTTCGCGGGGAGGGCGTAAAACAGGGGTCAGTGATCAGGGAACAGGGTCAGTTTCCCGGCTTGCCATCAAGATTGGGTGTCCCAGATTTGTGTTATTGGACCTGTGCAACCCATCACCAACATTCACTATGTCCAATAGGGGCATGTAAAAAGGGCAGATGGAGGTCTGGAGAGCATTGAATCGTCAATCGCACCGAGAATTGGAAATTTAGCTTTAACACTAGCAAAGGCTTCAGCTGCAACATCATTCAAGAGTGCAAAGTAGTCGAAGTCTTTTGCAAATTTGGATGTGAGCATCTCGAAATCTTGCGAATTCGGCGAAGGAGCAACGTTGAGAACAATAACATCCCGGCGCAGTCGTAAGTTGTTGAATGAAGCACAGTGTTTCCCGATCTCATTGGGCAACCGCATGAGTTTATACATGTCGTTTGCCATGAGTCCCAACACGGTATAAGTCATATCTCCTCCAACTTGGCATACTAAAGCTTCTGAGAAATGCTGTTCATCAACGAGAAAATGTCAGAACTATATTTAATCATAGCCTTGAGTGCTACAGGGTTTTCTAAGCCAGCATCGTAGAATATGCGCTTAGAGTATTCCCAAAAGAGTACGCCTTTTAATTCACCTTCATTTTCGATGACCAGTTTCATCGTGCCATATTCGCGCTGGCGCATTTGACAGTGTTCATCGAACCATTCGACAAATTGTTCTCTCGCGTGATCTGGAAGCAAAGAAGAATAAGCGTCGCACGCGGTTGAGTACGCCTGATCCATAAAGACCGCGCGATAGTCCGGACCACAATGGGCAAAAACAGTTCTGTCAAGACAGTGAAGGCCAAAAATCAATGTCTCGAGTTGAAGCTCCGGGAGACTGATTTTCAGCGGTATATCGGTGGCTGTTTGCAAAAGTTCGTACAAGTTCTCAACACCAGGCATGAATTCGCTATAAAACGCCGCAATAATTTGCTGAGCGGATTGTTCGGGCGGAGAGCTTGGGATATGGCATTCAGACATTCCAACCCTCTTGTTCTTTGGTGACAAGTTTAGCTCATTACTCGATTCTGAGAATTGTGAGTCGGCAAATTCCTATATATCCGCACGAGCAACCATCCCTATAGCAGTTCAATCGAAACCCGCCGCCCGACCATCGCCGCAGCTCGCTGCAAGCTCGACAGTGTGATGTCGTTTTTCGGATCGAGAAGCCGGTCTACCTGCGTGCGGCTTGTTTTCATCAGTGTGGCCATTTTGTTCTTGGAAATCTTCTGCTTCTTCATCGCCTCGGCCAACTGCCAGGCAACCACCTCTTTGATTGCCTCCGCCTGCGCCTCCTCAAAGATTCCCTCCGACTTGAGAAAATCGTCGATGCTCGAACCCATATGCTTTTTGCTCATCGCTCCAACTCCCTCTGACGCTTGCGCGCCAATGCCAGATCGCTCTCCGGCGTTGTCCGCGCCTTCTTGATGAATCCGTGCAGTGCAACCAGATGCCCGCGGTAAAGGCAAATCAGCACGCGCGCCGTCCGCTTCGTCGGCAGGTCAGTCCGAATCTCCCACAGGCCGTCTCCCATCGGACGGCACAGCGGCATCCCAACCGGCCAACGCCATTGCGCTCTCAATAAATCTTTTCCAATTGCTTGACGTTCGGCCTCGGGCAACTCCAGAAGCCACTCCCGCACCGGCTCGTTTCCCGATTCCGGACGATAAAAGATCAGTGGAACTTTCTGCGGTTGAGGATTTTCTTTCATCCTGTACCTTATTTAGTGCAATTGTACCTTAAAATGTGCACCTTCGCAAGCGGCCGGATTTCTGTAACCGAGAATATGTGCTACCTCTTGGTTCCGGATTTCGCCGACCGCTTCAACTCATTCCAGTCCTTCTCGGTCTGGTCGGCGTAGGCGGAGCCGAATTTAGCCAGAGCCTCTGCGAAGCCGTCGCCGGAGCCGATGTAGCCAGCCAGAATGAGAGGGTCGCCGGAGCGGGCGTGGCCGCGCGCCAGCAGCTCGCCGCAGACCTCGGCATAAGCCTCCAGTCCGCCTCCGGCCAGGTCTTCTAAATCAATGGAGCCCTTGTGGTCATTGAGCTGGCGGACCATGTAATCGCGCCCGCCAAAATGCGTCCAGCCGAGGAACGGGTCGGACTGCGCCTGCATCGCTTTCTGTCCTTCGGCGGTGCGCTGGCCGTTGTGGCGGGGCGGTTCGGCGTCAGGCAAATAAGGCGCGTAGGCGGAGGCAGGCTCCTCTTTGATCTGCAAAAACAGCGGATCGCCGGGGCCGTTTCCTTCAAAGTAAATGCAGTAGTCGCGCAAGCCCACCGAGCCGATTCCGACAACCTTGAAAGCCACGTCCACCGGGCGATAGAGCGACAAGAGATGTTGGCGCTGCGGCTCGAGCGTTTGGCGATAAGATACGAGCGAGGCAAGAACAGCGGCAGCCTGCCGGCCAGTGAGGCGAGTGAGAATTGGCTTGATTTCCTTGAAGCGGCGAGGCGCATCGCTGGGTGCCCCGTCCGTTTCGTCCTGTGCCCTATCCTTTCGCTTTTTTTCTGGCGAAAGGGTGGGAATCATCGACCCTTTACCGGCCCTTTTCCCTGGAAGCACAGGCTCGGTCAACTGCTCCAGCGTGTGCTTTGGTGTGGATCTTTCAGCCTTGAGGAGGGCATCGAGGATAGGCTCAACCTGGTCCAGGCGATGAACTTGAAATCGGCCCGCTTCGAGCGACGGCATCTGGGCAAATGCGCGCATTTGTGCGGCGTAGCGGTCAACAAATCTTTCCACGGCCTCGCGCGCCGAAGCGTCCTTGTGTCCCGATTCGCGCCCGGCCACAACCAGGGATGCGGCCATGCGCTTCAGGTCCCACTCGAACGGGCCGCGGATGGTCTCATCGAAGTCGTTGATGTCGAAAACCAGCCTGCCGTCGGGCGCCGCATACGCGCCCAGGTTGCGCACGTGGGCGTCGCCGCAGAGCTGGCAGACAATGCCGGTTGAGGGCAGCACAGCAAGGTCGGCGGCCATCACAGGCACTGCGCCCCGCAGGCAGCCGAAGGGCGACTCGGCCATCAGCTTGTACTTGAGCTGGATGAGCGCGGGAACGCGGCCGTGCATCGAGCGGGCTATGAGTTCCAGTGCGGGAGTCTTCCGCGCTTTCGGTTTGAATTCACTATGTTCCTGGCGGCCTACCTGCTTGCGCCGCGCCTGACCCAGGTTGCGCCGTTCTTTGGGAGTTGCCCATTGCATGACCCGGAAGATACAACGCCCGGGCTACGCGGCGCAAGGCGCAATGCAGATGAAATCAGGTACAGTTTCACAGATTCACAGTTTGCGAATTTCTGTGATCTCTTACTGCATTCGGTAAATGCTCGCGTGAAACGCCCTCGTATCGAACAGGCCAGGTGCGTTGCTGACTTGCGAAACTTGGTATCGCCTGGAAGTATTATTTCTCTGCAACCGCAGCTTCCTTCTCCGCCCCGACGCCGCTGGGGCGAAGCGTGACCCAGTCGGTCTGCACGCGGTCCCATCCCTGAATCAGGAAGCCGTAAGACTCGAAAAGATGACGGATCTGAGGCCGATGCCAGCCGGCAATTTCTTCCAAAATCGGCACCAGCGTGGGCAGGGCATTGTCGCTGAGCACTGTCCGCTTGGCGATCTGCGCCACCAGCTTTGATTCCGAGACGGCAATGGTGAAACCGTCGCGCCGGTTCACATGAAGCATCACGTGAATATCGGAGCTGCCGTCACCCACATAAACCACATGGTCGGCGGGCAGCCCGAGCTCTTCTATCAGTTGCTCAAGACGCGCGACTTTTCCGTAGCCGGCCGTGGCGCGCACCAGGCTTTCAATCTCGCCAGAGGCCTTGTACTTGAACTCTGTGCCGAAGATGTGGTCCTGAGGCACGATCCCTTCGAGCGCCGACTGAATCACTTCCACCGGCGCGGCGGAGAGCACATAAAAATCGAAGTGGAAGCCGTCGATCCGCCGATCGAGGATATCGTAGACCTGCTTGATGTTTTCCTTGAGACGGATGCGCTTGCCCGCGTCATACAAATGCTCGCGCCGCACTTGCGAATGGAAGGCCGGATCGTGCAGGAGCAGGTAGGAAAGCTCGGCGCCCTGCTGGACCAGATTAAGGTTCGCCATGCCCCTGGCTTTGCGCTCAAACTCCGCCACGGAGATGCCCAGCATCTCGCTCAACACGTAGCCCGTGTCGTTGAACGTCAATGTCTTGTCGAAATCGCTGGCAAAAAGGAAATGTTTCCGATGTTCGTTAGCCATGTTTCATTTTAAGGCATTTTTGGAAATTATGCCGCCCATGTTGATTCCTGGCGCAATTGATGCCGCCCTAAATCCGCATGGCTGATGATTGTTACAGTGAAGTTAAGCGCGGCTATTTTTTCTGATCGTGCGAGGCCGCATCAGCCCAGAATTGCCAAAACTTCATGACGATATCTATTCCGCGCGCATAGTCGGAGTCTGACTCGACCAATACCGGAATCGAAAACATGCGCAGTTGATCCTGCATAAAAACTCCTTGAGTCGAGCCAACACTGACAGACAGCGCAAGTACGTTCGGATCTTTGGGCAAAGCATCCGCGCCAATTTCTATAATGGTGCTGCCTTTAAGTTGCGGATAGTTTTTTGGATCAGCGAAGACATCCCGATTGGTCACAATGCAAACTTCCGCGGACAGGCGCTGAGCAAGCAGCTCCCTGAATTTAGTATCAGCGGCCACCAGCCGTTTCGACAGCTCAACCGCCTGCGGAGAAGCAGTGGGATCGCCCGTGATTAGCTTGTTCTGAATCAACATGCCAACCCTTGCTGCGCTCGGGTTCGCGCATGCATCGCTCTGCGCGAACGCGAAATTTCCCCAAATTGCGATCCCGACGAAAACAACAACGCGCATAAGTTGTTTCATGACTCTTCCATCTCCGAAACTTACTTTGAGTCTATATTCGCATAACCTGTTGACTTTGATGCATCGAAATACAGCGGTGGTTTAAACTGCGGTGGGACGGCATTGCACCCCTACGAGGGGCGCTTCGGCACCTTGCCGTGCTCCGCTCCCGGAGGAATTCATTTTGACCCGTAAAACTGCCCTTTTGCTCTGCGGCCTGGTTGCTCTTTCGCTTGCGGGTCTTCAGCTCTCCGGCCAATTGCCGGCCAAACCACTTACCGTGGAGGCGATTTACGGGCATGGGCGGCTGATTGGGCATCCGCCCGACGAGTTCTCCTGGTCGCCTGACGGCAAGCGCGTGACCTATCTGAACGACGGCGAGCTGATGGAAGTGGATTTTGCGACGGGCAAGACGGATGTGCTGGCAAGCCGTGAAAAACTGGCCTCGCTCGCAGGGGCCAAGGCGTCAGAGACGGACCGCGACCATCGCGAACGCTATAAGATGGCCGGCCACCTTTGGGCGCCGGATGCGGCGCATCTGCTCTTTGACGCGAATGGCCACCTGTGGCTCTATGACCTGAACAAAGGCACGGGCGTGGAGGTTGGCTTTGCCGGCGAGGCTTCGGGCGACGACCCCAAGTTTTCGCCCGATGGCAAATCGATCTCGTTTATTCGCAACCACGAACTAGCTGTGGCGCGGCTGAAGAAGGCGGGTATGCCGATGACGGTGGTGGCTCCAGCGCCAAGCAAGACAACGCTCAACGGCGAGGTGGATTGGGTCTACGAGGAGGAGTTGGAGACGCGCAGCAATTATTCCTGGTCGCCGGATTCCCTACATCTTGCCTATTTGCAGATGGACGAATCTGCCGTGCCTGAGTATCCCATCGCCGACTGGATTCCAACGCACGCAACGGTCGAGATGCAGCGCTATCCGCAACCCGGCGACCCCAACCCATCAGTTCGCGTGGGCGTGGTGAGTGCTGACGGCGGCAAGACAATATGGATCAGCCTGCCGATTCGCGCCGGGCAGGATTACATTCCGCGCTTCGGCTGGGTGGATGCGAAGACGCTGTGGATTGAGACGCTGACACGCGACCAGAAGCATCGCGACATTTATTTTGCCGATGCGTCTACGGGGCAATCGCACGCGGCGCTCGAACTCACCGACAAGAAGTTCTTCAACGATAAGTACGATGTTTTTGTGGGCGACGGCAGCATCGTGCTGACTCATTGGGGCGACGGGCACAATCATCTTTATCTCTACAGCTATGACGCGGCTGACCCAATTCATTCGACAGCCCAACTCGCAAAGCAATTAACGACGGGCGATTTTGAGGTGGGCGACGTCTACCGCCTGGATGCTGCGGACAAACTTGTTGACTACGCATCGAATGAAGGCGGCCAGCTCGATCAGCAGTTGTGGCAGGTGAATTTTGCAGGCGAGAAAAAGCAGTTGACTGCGGGCGCGGGCACGCATGAAGGCAACTTCGCTCCCAAAGGCGGCGCGTTTGTGGACAAGCAATCGGCGAGCATGGAGCCGACCACGCTCAAGCTGTGCGCGGAAGCGGCGAAGTGCAGCGTCTTCTGGTCGACGAAGGCGGAGGAAACCTATCATCTGCGCGCGCCACAGCAGATGACGGTGAAGGCCCACGACGGGACGATGTTGTATGCCACGCTTCTACTGCCCGAGGGCGCGGCAGACGCGGCGAGCGTCCCGCTGATTGTGAATCCCTATGGCGGGCCGGGCGCGGCGACGGTTGTGAACAGTTGGCACGACGGCCTGCTCTTCGACGAGCTGCTGGCCCAGCACGGATTTGCGGTGCTGCACGCCGACAATCGCGGCATGGGCGGACGCGGGGGCGCCTTTGCGCAGGCCGCTTATCATAACTTCGGCCCGGTGCAGTTGGAGGATCAACTGACCGTGGTGGATGCGGCGCTGGCACAGTATCCGCAACTGGACCCCAAGCGCCTGGGCTGGTGGGGATGGAGCTGGGGCGGCACGTTCACGGTCTACGCCATGTCGCACTCGGACCGCTTTCGCGCCGGAGTTGCAGTGGCGCCGGTGACCGACTGGCGCAACTACGATTCGATTTATACCGAGCGCTACATGAGCGAGCCGGCGGATTTTGCCTCGGGTTACAAGGAATTTTCGGTGGTGAATTCCGCAGCCAACTTGAAGGGGCGGCTAATGCTGGCGCATGGAACCGGCGACGACAATGTGCACATCGAGAACACGGTGCAATATGTGCAGAAGCTGATCGAGGCCGAGATCTCCTATGACCTGCAAATTTATCCGCGCAAGACACACTCGATTGCCGGCCCTGATGTGCGCACACATCTTTTCAATCGCATTCTGGCGCAGTTTGAGACGTATCTGAAACCGCCGGTTTCCTCGGGAACCGGGCAATGAAAGAACCCGTGCATGAGCCAAAGCCACGCTCGCAATGAGTCCTTACCCCGTGATCTGAGTGAGGACTCGCTCGCGACGCACCTGCACAGCCGCGAACTGGCCTTGCTCGATCCGGCCGTGCGACGCGACCGCGCGCAGGTATCCGCCCTGCTGGCTGAAGACTTTCAGGAGTTCGGCGCCTCGGGAAGAGTGTGGACGCGCGCACAGATTCTAAATCTGCTTGCAACCGAAACCTGCCAGCCGCCATTGATGGAAGACTTCGAGTGCCACCGAATTGCGGAAGGGGTTGCGCTGGTCACTTATCAAAGCGTCCACACAGACTCGCAGACGGGCGGGTGCTCTGCTGCCATGCGGAGTTCTCTATGGAAAAAGGAATCCGGAGAGTGGCGTATGCGCTTCCACCAGGGAACGCGGAAAACCTAGAGCGAGTGGCGGCGGAAAACGTCGTCCTTTTCGCGGCTGGGACACTCCGAACACTCCAGACAGCAGACAACGACCAAGGCCACAGCCACTGTGACGATAATGGCGATGACGTTTTCGTAGGTCACGAACCATTGAATCAGGCTATGCATCGAAGACACCCACAATCAACATACTCTATGCAACCAGCCTCCGGCTGGACACTACGGCTCACCTGCTTAGACGCATTGTAGGGGACGCCGGCCTGTTAGGCCGACTGTTTTTTAGAAAAAATTTCAAATATTCCTTGTCTTATAGGGAAGAAAAAGCGAAAATAGGCTTGCCATGAAATCCGGTCCCAATCCCGCGCCAGCCCCCGACTCCAAAGAGTCGCAGGAAGAGCTTCAGACACTGGAGCTTAAGACTGCGCGCGCTGCGCAAGAGCCGGAAGATGACCCCGCCAGCGGTCCCAATCTGAACTGGCTGTTCGTCGATATGAACTCCTATTTTGCCTCGGTGGAGCAGGACGCGCGCCCGGAGTTGCGTGGCCGACCGGTGGGCATTGTGCCCATGATGGCCGACACGACCTGCTGCCTTGCCGCCAGTTACGAAGCCAAGGCCTGCGGAGTTAAGACCGGAACCGTCGTGGCCGATGCCAAGCGGCTGTGCCCCGATCTGGTGCTCGTGGAGGCGCGACACGAAATTTATGTTCAGTACCATCACCGCATTGTCGAGGCCGTGGAAAGCTGCCTGCCGGTCACGGCGGTGCTGTCCATCGACGAGATGGCCTGCCGGCTGATGGGCCGGGAACGGCCGCTGCTGGCCGCTATGGCGCTGGGCCGCCAGGTGAAGACGCGCATTTTGGAGCGGGTCGGCCCCATGATTCGCAGTTCGGTTGGCTTGGCAACTAACCGCTATCTGGCCAAAGTTGCCAGCGACATGGAGAAGCCCGATGGGCTGGTGGCGCTTCCGCTGGACATATTGCCCGAAGCCCTGCATCAGCTCACGCTGCGCGCCTTGCCGGGCATTGGCGCGCGCACCGAAAAGCGGCTGAACGACAAGGGCATTCGCACCATGGACGATCTGCTGGCGCTCAACTGCGAACAGGCCGGCGAGTTGTGGGGATCGGTGTGGGGCGAGCGGCTCTGGCACTGGCTTCAGGGCGAAGACTTCGATATGTCGGAGACGGAGCACCTGAAGTCGATGAGCCACCAGCACGTGCTGGCGCCGGAGATGCGCACGCCGGAAAAGGCCTGGGCGGTGGCGCACAAGCTGCTACACAAGGCGGCGATGCGGCTGCGCTCGGAGGGGTTGTGGGCCGGCAGCATTGGGCTGGCCATCGGCTTTGCCGTGCCGCGCGGCGAGAAGATGCCAGTGAGTCGCTTTGGCGCGCCCACGCGGGGATGGAAGAGCGAGCTGCGCCTGAGCGAGTGCCAAGACAACCAGACGCTCATTGCGGCGCTGCGTCGCTTATGGGAATCCCGCCCGCCGGGCGAAGAATTCGAGCACCCGTATTTTGTCAGCGTGCATTTGAACGGCCTGGTGCCGGACCGGCTGCACACGCTGAACCTCTTTGAAGGAACTGAAGATGAGCAGAGCCGCGCGCGTCTTGTGGCTGCCATGGACGCTCTGAACAACAAGTACGGCATGAGCACGCTGGCGCCGGCGACCATGCTGACCGCTTTCAAGGCCGCGCCCACGCGTATCGCCTTCCACACCATTCCGGATAGGTTCTAACGGGAGTGTAGGTACAAATATTGTCGGGCCGGAGCTGCGGCGACGTTGCACAAATTTTCACACTGGCGTCGACTTGGCCTGAATGTAAACTGAGCGTGTGCGCCAGGCAAGCCCGTTTGAGAGCGCTCAATCTGCCGGCTACTCAACGCTGACAGACTCTAGGGGGAAGGCATGGCTTTCAATAGGACGATTAAGTTTTGTTGCACTGTTCTAGCGACAGCGTTTTTCTCGTTTGGCCTTGCTCAAGGGCAACCGCCGCAAGCCACGCCTACGAATGCGCCGCCCGTGAAAGCGGAGCGTGATGGCTCACATGACTTTGACTTCGTGATTGGAAACTGGAAGGCACACGTTCGGCGGCTTCCTGACCGGCTCAACGGTTCGAACGCATGGATCGAATATGACGGCATATCAAACCACCACAAGATTCTCGATAGCAATTCCAACTTTGAAGAGTTTGAGGTAAACAATCCCGAAAAGCGCCTTCACATCAAGGCGCAAACGCTGAGACTTTACAATCCGGAATCGCATCAATGGAGCATTTATTTGATAGATGTAAACAAAGGTGTGCTGAGCCTTCCGCCAATGGTGGGTCAGTTCGACGGGAATCGGGGAGAGTTTTATGACCAGGAAGACTATAAGGGGCGAGCGATTCTGGTTCGCTACGTCTGGCTGAACATTTCGCCGCGATCGGCGCGGATGGAGCAGTCGTTCTCGCCCGACGGCGGCAAGAGCTGGGAAGTGAACTGGATCTGCGAGCTTTCGCGAGACTAATTCAGGCTGCTACTTCCGTGCCCCACGCAGCTCGTAGGTTATCGGCAAGACGCACTGTGTGAGCGCATAATCGCCTCTTCCTTTACTGCACCCGGCAGCCAAAGTGAGGCAGACAGATATTGCGCTCCGTCTTGTCCTCTGCCCTCATTACAACCAGGTCGAAATCCACTCGCTCCGCGTGCTCAAGAACTTTTTTCGCTCAAAAGCGTAACTCTCTGCATCCGCGCGCGGCAATTTCTGCGGATAAGAGAGTAGAAGCGTAGCCCATGGCCCACGACTGGCAGCCGGATTTTGAACAACTCGTGGACGAACACCAGTCGATGGTCTTCTCGCTGGCGTGGCGCATGACCGGCGACCGTGGGCTGGCCGAAGAAATTGCGCAGGATGTCTTTCTCGAATTGGACAGGCACCTGGGCAAGATTGAGTCGGCGGCACACGCCTGCTTCTGGCTGCGCCGCGTGGCGATGAGCCGCTCGGCGGATGCGTTGCGCCGACGCGTGGTGCGTGGCCTGGACCTGTGGGTGGAGATGGAAGAGCATCACGGCATAAGCGTTGTGGAGCGAGCATCACCGTTGGGGGCGCGGCTCGAGCAACTGCTGGCCACCTTGCCGGAATCGCAGCGCGCGGTGCTGGTTCTTCGCTATCAGGAGGATCTGACGCCGGAAGAGATTGCAGCGACTCTTCAAGCGCCTGTGGCCACGGTGAAGAGCAATTTGCAGCGGGGATTGAAGCTGCTGAGGGTAAAGGCGGCTGACCATTTGAAAGAGTACATCCGCCAAAAGGAGTACGTGCGTGGAGTTTGAGCCAATGGAGGAGTTTGAGCAGGAGTTGCGGCAGGCGTTCGAGCGGCGGCCTGCGCCGTCCAGCCTGAAGCATAGGCTGATGGAGCGGAGGCACGCGCGGCAGCCGGGCAACTCTGTCTTTCATTGGCAACGGCTTGCCGCTGCCACTCTTCTCACAGCCGCGCTGGGCGGCGGAGTCGTCTTGCATCAGCGAGAAGAGCAACGCGAGGGCGAGGCAGCTCGGCAACAGGTGCTGACCGCGCTGCGCATTACCAGCCACGCACTCAACCATATGAATACACAACTCGCGGCTCACGGGCGCGCGCAAAGGTGAGGAGATTCGACGATGAAAAGCAGAATCATAACATTCATGTTGGGTGCGGTTGCGCTGACCGCGACTGCTCTCGCGCAGAGTATGCCGCTGCCCTTGCCGCCGGCGGTTGAAAAGGAGCTGGCTTCGCGCGCATCTGACGTAACCGAGGTCACGCTGGGCAAAAACATGCTGGCCTTTGCGGCCAAATTCATGAACGGCAAAGACAAGGACGACGCGGCAACAAAACAACTGATTGAAGGGCTCGACGGCATTTACGTTCGCAGTTACGAGTTCGACAAAGAAGGCCAGTACTCGATGGACGAGGTCGAGCAACTGCGCAAGTATTTCGAGACCAGCGAGTGGTCGCCGATGGTGCGCGAGCGCGAGCGCAAGAGCGGCGAAACCACCGACGTGATGGTGAAGCTGGTGAACGGCGAGGCCCACGGCTTGTTCGTTCTCACGGCAGAACCCAAGGAGCTGACCATCGTCCTGATCCTGGGGCCGGTGCGCATGGAAGACCTGGGCAAACTGAAAAGCCTTGGCGGACTGAGCGTGCTGGGCGATGTGGAGAAGGACGCGAAGGTCAAAGAGAAGATGGAGAAGGATAAGAAAGGCGGCAAACCATGAAGCATTTCTGGGTTGTTCCTGTTGTGTTTGTTGCCCTGCTGGTTCCGGTTGCTGTGCTGGCCGGCGGCGCGGGCGGCTTTGACGGCGTGGTGAGCTCAATCGAGAACCGCTATCACGTGCGCGCCACGCGAATCCCCTTCATGGGACTCGTCAGCATGATCGCTCGCAGGGCCACGCATGACGGCGTTGACGGCGTGCATGTGGCGGAGATTGAAAACTTCACCGCACCGGTGGATGGCGACGAGCTGAACAGCATGGTCGAGGAGAAGCTGGGATCGGGCTGGGAGCGGATGATCCGCGAGACCAGCCGTAGAGGGAAAGAACAGACGTTGATCTTTGTGCATCCCGAAGGCGAGCGGATGGGAATGTTTGTGGTGGACCTGGACGGAAGCGAGATGAACGTGGTGCAAGTCTCGGTGGACCCCAACCATCTGAACAACCAGATCGGAAACTACGAGCACCACCACTCCAACAATGATGGGAACGATTCGAATTAGGAATTGTTGTCTGCTGAATCAGGCGGAAAACAACCTGCGGGTGCCCCAGGTCCGGGGTCCCCACGGACAGGTCTTCGTCCGTGGGGTGGAGATCCGGATTCTCGGACCTGGGAGACCACGAACCTCATGTGTGCAGGGGCTGCTGCCCCACCGCAATTGGCTACACTAATGGGCAGTATGTCCAGCTTCCATCCGTCGCCACAGTCGAGTTATCGCGGCCGTCTTGCGCCGTCACCCACTGGCTATCTGCATGTGGGCCACGCGCGTACCTTCTGGACGGCCTACGAGCGGGCGCACGACGCAGGCGGCACACTCGTCATGCGCATGGAAGACCTTGACGCGGAACGCAGCCGAAAGGAATTTGCCGAGGCCGCCATGGAAGACCTGCGCTGGCTGGGAATTTGCTGGCAGGAAGGACCCCATCAGGGAGGGCCGTATGCGCCCTATGTGCAGAGTGGCCGCCGTGCCTTTTATCTCGACGCATGGCGCAGGCTGCTGCGCGGCGGATTCCTTTTCCCCTGCCGCTGCTCGCGGAAGGACCTGACCGCTGCGCTTTGCGCGCCTCACGAGAGCGATCTTCAAGGCACTGGAGAGCAAGAACCTCTTGACGACGAGCCTGTTTATCCGGGAACATGTAGGCCGCTCCAGAGCAACATTGCGCCGGCGCTCGATTCTGCGACAAACGACACTGAAGAGCCGGGTAACTTCAACTGGCGCTTCCGCGTTCCCGATGGCGAAGCAATCGAATTTGTAGATGGAAATCTCGGTTCGCAGCGCTTCCTGGCCGGCGTGGATTTTGGCGATTTTGTGGTGTGGCGGCGTGACGGCGGCCCGAGTTATCAGCTTGCCTGCGTGGCCGACGACGCAGCCATGAAAATCACGGAAGTAGTGCGCGGAGAAGACCTGCTCAAGTCCACCGCGCGGCAGATTCTGCTCTACCGCGCGCTTGGACTCGCAATTCCCGATTGGTTCCATTGCCGGCTGGTGGTTGACGGAAACGGCCGCCGCCTGGCCAAGCGCTATGACGCGCTCAGCCTGCGCGTTCTGTGCCAGCGCGGAGTTACACCGGCGCAGATTCTTGCGGCTGAGTTACCGGCGGAGTGATCGGCTACCCGCCGCGCAACCTGACTTACTTGTGCCGGATGAAGGTGCCCTTCTGCAACTCGCTCCACGCCTGGCGCAGTTCAGCTTCAGTATTCATCACGATCGGTCCCTGCCACGCCACAGGCTCTTCCAGCGGTTGACCGGAAACCAACAAGAAGCGAATCCCTTCGGGACCGGCCTGGACCACAATCTCGTCACCGCGATCAAAGAGCACGAGCGAGTGGTTTCTCGCGTCGTACGTCGGCTTCGCTTTAGGATCAACCGCCGACTCGGTCAACACCGCCTGCGGTTCTGATGCATCGCTGAACGTGCCCGCTCCGGCAAAGACATATGCGAATGCGTTGCGCGTAGTCTCCACTTTGATGCGCTTGCGCTTATTCGGCGGAACAGAAATGTCCACATAGCGCGGCTCGGCGGCTACGCCATCGACCGGTCCTCTTTTGCCCCAGAATTCGCCGCAGATCACACGCGCTTTGCTCCCGTCGTCTTCAGTCACTTCCGGAATGGCGCTCGAAGGAATGTCCTGATAGCGCGGGTCGGTCATCTTCAGCGCCGCGGGCAAATTTGCCCAGAGCTGAAAGCCGTGCATGCGGCCCTTCTCGTCGCCCGCGGGCATCTCCTGGTGAAGAATTCCGCTACCGGCCGTCATCCATTGCACATCGCCGGCGGTCATGCGGCCCTTGTTGCCCAGACTGTCTCCGTGAGCCACCTCGCCGGCCAGTACGTAGGTGATAGTCTCAATTCCCCTGTGGGGATGCCAGGGAAAACCGGCCACGTAATCGGCCGGATTGTCGCTGCGGAAATCGTCCAGCAACAGGAAGGGATCGAACTCCGCGGTCTTTCCAAAGCCGAAGGCGCGCTGCAGCCGGACGCCCGCTCCTTCGATGGTGGGTTTGGTCTCAAGAATCTGCTTCACAGGGCGAAGCGACATGGGGAACCTCCTTGTGGCTTACATGAGATTGGATGCGCCAAGGAGATATTCGTTGCAACAGGTAATTTTAGAGAGATTCGGCCATTGAGAGTCCTTCCGTTGAAGGATCCGTCAATGGCCGATAGAATCGCTTGATTTCAAAAAGGTTCTTGCTGGTTGTTGCTGCCTCCGCCGCATAGCTCCACGGCGTGAACCATGGCTTTGGCTATGCGATCTGCCATCTCCTGCTCGTAGATGCGAATCGAGTGGTCGACGCCTTTGGGCAGCTTGATGTTCAAGACATAAATATCCGGAACGTCCTTGACCGTTTTGGTGGTGTCCCCGGTTTTCACCAGGTACTCCTGCCAATCCTGCTCATCGGGCAGCACCGCGATGCTTTTCACGTCGCGCAGGTTGATCAGGACGTCTTCGTTGTGCTCTTTTCTGCCGCCATTGAAGACGAGGCGATGGTAGGTGAGAGAGCAAGCGCCCGAATTGGCGACTACGTTGCTGGTGGTTGAGCTTAGTTTTTGCACTCCATCTTGGTTGCTGGCCGAGTCATGGATGTATCCGGCGAAGTTCACCGTGCCCACTTCGCTGAGCTTGTCCTGGATAAACTTCATGGTGACTTCGAGCGTCGGGCCGTTGGTGTTCGGCGCGCCGGCAGCAGGCGGATTGGTGGGCGCCGCGCCCTGGGTCAGGATTGCGCTGAGTTCGACTTCGCTGACGCCGGCCTGTTTGAGCGCGATCAGCGCATCGGGAGATGTGTCGAACTTGCCCGGAGTTGCGGAAATGACATGCAGGACCACTCTCTCCGACACTCCTGACCGCAACAGTTTCAGGACCTCGGCGTTTGCCGGCGCATCAACAGCAGGTTGAGGCGGAGGCGGCACGCTCTGTTGCGCCAGCGCGGTTGCGGAGGTCAAAGCCAGCGTCAAAAAAATAGCAATAATTCGCATGTACGTTCTCCTTCTTGAAATCGAAGAGCGCCCGCCCGCTGAGAGCAAAATCCGCTGGGTCCTGCGCCGAACACTCCACTTCATTAGCTGGGTCCTATCATCAGGCCCTTCTATTTCCTCCGCTCCCTCGCTAGCGGCAAAAGAAATAGGACAACCATAGCTCCCGATCCCATCAATAGAAAGCGGTACTCAGGAACCTTTCCCCAAAAAGCATCGACCGCCATTTTGACTGCGAGGGCAAGCCCTATGACGACAACTGCGGATACTGTTACCTGTTTTGATGTAAGTGCACTTTGCGCCTTATTGTCCTGCTCCTGCCGAATCCACGGATGAACAAAGAGCACCATGAGAGCCGCAACCACTAAAACCAAGACAGGGATATTGAGCTTTGCTCCTGAACCGAACAAACCTGACGCTTTGCCCAGTAACACTAAACCTGCTCCCACCAAGGCAACGACGACGCGCTGTTGGACGGATTGTGAATCTCTCATTTTCCGTCTCTCCCTGAATGGAAGGCTTCGATGCATCCGATTGGCAGCTACTTTGTTTGCGTGGAATTCTAGTCCACTGCCTCTGTGGTTGTCACGGCGGAGAGATTCGGGCGTGTTTTCCGAACGCGTCGGCGGATGCTGAAGGCTTATTCTCAAGAAGGAACCCCCATGAGTGATTTTGCCCAGACCGTGAAGCAGCAGGCCGACATCGTCAAGGTGATCGAGGGCTACATTCGCCTGCGCAACGCAGGGGCGCAGAGGTTCAAGGGGTTATGCCCGTTCCACAAGGAAAAGACGCCGTCGTTCAACGTAAACGGAGGGTCGCAACAGTTTTTTTACTGCTTCGGCTGCCAGGCCTCGGGAGATGTCTTCAGCTTCGTGGCCAAGATCGAGAACGTCGGCTTTCCCGAGGCTGTGCGAATTGTGGCAGGCAAATGCGGGATTTCTCTACCAAAGCGGGAATTTTCCTCGCCGGAAGAGGCTGCCGGAGCGCGGCTGCGGGCAAAGCTCTTCGAGTTGCACGAGACGGCAACCGCATGGTTTGAGGAACAGTTGCGCGGGCCTGAAGGCGCCGTGGCGCGCGAATATCTTGCCGGCCGCGGGCTGACTCCCGAAGGCATCAAGACCTTCCGCATCGGCTACGCGCCGGACAGCTTCAACGCCCTGCGCGACCGGCTCAGCGGCATGGCCGACAACGAAACCCTGCGCGCCAGCGGCCTGTTTGCCTCAAAGGAGCAGGGCGACGGCTCCCAAGGCCCGATCTACGACCGCTTCCGCAAGCGGGTCATGTTTCCAATTTCCAACGAGAGCGGGCGGGTGATCGCCTTCACCGCGCGCACCCTGGAGACGGGCGACAAGGCCGGCGCAAAGTACATTAACTCGCCGGAGACGCCGCTTTATTCCAAGGGTCTCGTCCTCTTCAATCTGGACAAAGCGCGGACCTCGATTCGCCAGCATGAGTTTGCGCTGCTCGTCGAGGGCCAGATGGACTGCATCTCGGTTTACCTGCGCGGCATTCAAAACGTGATTGCCACCAGCGGAACGGCTTTTACCGAGCAACAGGTGGCTATTCTCAAGCGGCATACCTCGCAGGTGGTGGTCAACTTCGATCCCGACGCCGCAGGCTCAAACGCCTCTGAAAAGTCGATTTCCCTGCTCACCGAAGAGGGCTTCAACATCAAGATCGTCACCCTCGACGGCGGCCTCGACCCGGACCGCTATATTCGCGAGCGCGGCGTGGAGGCGTACACGGCGGCCTTGCGCGGGGCGCGCCGCCAAGCCGATTACCTGATCGAGCGGGCGCGGACTGCGTTCCCAGGGGCCAGCGCGGAGCAGAAGGTGAAGGCCATGAACTTCCTGCTGCCGCATATTCGCCGGATGCCGGAGAAGCTGGCACGGGACCAGTTTGCCGCCGACGCAGCGCAAAAGCTGGGCATTGACTCGGCGGTACTGCGTGAAGAACTGCGCCAGGCCGCGCTCCGCCGGCGCGACCACATCGAGACACGAGCCTCTGTGTTGACTGAAGTCGAGCGGGTATTGCTGCGCGCGCTGGCCATCGACGACCCCGAGTTCGAGCGATCGCGGAGACTTGCAGTCCAGGCGTTAGCCGAACAGCCAACCTGGTTTGAACATCTGGGCGCATTCGCTGCCTTGCAAGCGCTTGCCGGGCGGCAGGCTCGCGAACCCATGGATGTGGTCGAGGACGAGGCGCAGCGTGCCTTGTTGGCTGAGACGCTGTTGGCCGAGACTAAACCGCCCGAGGAGAACGAGGTACAAAGCGCCATTCAGGAGATTCAGGAGCGCTCCATCGAGCGTCGGCTGCGTGACATGCGGGCGCAAATCGCTGAGGCCGAGCGGCGGGGCGACTTTTCCGAACTGGCGGTGCTGACCCAGCAAAAGCTGGATCTCGACCGGGCGCTGCGGCAGTTGCATAACCATAGGCCGCCGGAGCAATAGCCGCTATTTCCTGCGTCCAATCGCCAATTCCAGCGTCAAATGAGAAGAGGTTGGAACGGGCGGAAGGCAAAAGCCGCCTGGCCCGGCTGCGAGATCGTCCGAAAAGGGTTCCTGACCACGCCCGAAATTTGGCTTGGCAGGGCATGGCGGGACGTGGTAATCTATTGATCTCAGTGCGGATGCGCGCCCCTTTGCCCCATCTATGAGCTGCGGCTCGCGGGCGACCCAGGTGAAACCTGAAGCGCTTGTCATCCTGTTCCGAGCAACCACAAGAAACCGCATCATTTATGCGGGTGACCGCAGGTTTGTGTGCGAGTGAGCCGATTTTTCCCGGTTCGACGGGATTTTTTGCACGCTCAGGACCAAACCAGGCTGGAACCTGCGCACCGTCGCGCAAGACGGTGCTGAATCTGCCTTGCGCTGGAGAGTAGGAGTATTTTGGCGAGCGACGACAAATTCGAACACGAGCACGAGCATGAGCTAGGTCACGAGCATGACATTGACACCATTGTCGAAGTGGGCAAGGAAAAGGGCTATCTGACCTACGGCGATGTCAATGAGATGCTACCGGATGAGATGGCTACTTCGCCCGACGATCTGGACGACCTGATCACCACCATCGGCACCCAGGGCATTGACCTGCTCGACGGCCCCAAATTCCACGGCGACAAGGACTTCGACCTGGAAGAGGGCGAAGACGTCGAGCTGGACCTGACGCCCGGAACGCTGGAAAAGACCAATGACCCGGTGCGCATGTATCTGCGCGAGATGGGCACGGTGCCGTTGCTCACGCGCGAGGGCGAGGTCGAGATCGCCAAACGCATCGAGCGCGGCCAGTTGCGCGTTCTCAAGGCCATTTCCCGTTCGCCCATTGTGATTCGCGAGGTTGTGGCCTTGGGCGAAGACCTCAAGCGCGGCGTGCGCAACGTCAAAGAGGTCGTGATCTTCGACGACGAGGAGCTCACCGAAGAGATAGTGGTGGCGCGCGTCAAGGCGACCGCCGCCCGCATCGACGCGCTGGTGAAGCACCAGAAGAAAATTGCCGTGCTCGAGGAAAAACAGGCCGCTTCCGGCGCCGTCAAGCCCAAGGCCTCCGCCGCGCGCAAAACCCGCTGGCTCATCGCCCGTGAGAGGGTTTTCATTTCGCGGATTGTGCGCGAGCTCAAATACACGCCGATGGAGCGCAAGCGCCTGCTGGACAAGGTCAACAAGACCGTGGACACCATGCGCACGCTGGAGCGGCAGATTCGCTCGCTCGACCAGAAGCACGAGGCCAGCCGTAGCGAGGAGTTGAAGAAGGAGTACCGTCGGCAGCAGAAGAACTGCAAGGCCGATCTCGAAAAAATCGAGGCCGACGCCAGTGTCTCCATCGTTGAGTTGAAGCGTACTCAGCGCGAGATGATCCAGGGCGACATGGACGCGGATCAGGCCAAGCGCGAGTTGATTGAAGCCAATCTGCGCCTCGTTGTTTCCATCGCCAAAAAGTACACCAACCGCGGCCTCCAGTTTCTCGATTTGATCCAGGAAGGCAACATCGGCCTGATGAAGGCTGTGGACAAATTCGAATACCGCCGCGGCTACAAATTCTCGACCTACGCCACATGGTGGATTCGCCAGGCCATTACCCGCGCCATCGCGGATCAGGCCCGGACCATCCGCATTCCTGTGCACATGATCGAGACCATCAACAAGCTCATCCGCACCAGCCGTCAACTGGTTCAGGAACTGGGCCGTGAGCCGAGCAGCGAAGAGATTGCCCGCCGCATGGACATTCCCGTGGCCAAGGTGCGCAAGGTTCTCAAGATCGCGCAGGAGCCTATCTCGCTCGAAACGCCCATCGGCGAAGAAGAAGACTCGCACCTCGGCGACTTCATCGAAGACCGTCAGGCGGTTTCGCCCTCCGAAGCGGTCATCAGCGTCAACCTCAAGGAGTACACCTCGCAGGTTCTGCGCACGCTCACCCCGCGCGAAGAGCGTGTCATCAAGATGCGCTTCGGCCTGGAAGACGGCTCCGAGCACACGCTGGAAGAGGTCGGCCAAAGCTTCCAGGTAACCCGCGAGCGCATCCGCCAAATCGAAGCCAAGGCCCTCCGCAAGCTGCGGCACCCGTCGCGCAGCCGCAAGCTGAAAGCCTTCGTCGAAGGCGTCAAGGAAATGTAACTCGGCCAGTGACTCAGCCGCGCCATTTTTCTAAGCAGAGCCGCAATCCGCAAGGATTGCGGCTCTTTGTTTGCGGAATTCGCTAACCCGGAGGCCATTTCCGGTGATATGCTTCCTCGCATGGCAGAATTCCCCACCAATCCGACACGCCTCGATCCGTACAAGAACTTCAAATTTCGCGTGAAATGGGATGGCAAATACATCGCTGCAATTTCGCGCATAACCGGCCTCATCCGCTCAACGGAGGTCGTGGAGCACCGCGAAGGCGGCGATCCCAGCACAACCCGGAAATCGACCGGGCTGACCCAGTTCGGGCCCATCACGCTGGAACGCGGGCTGACCGACGATAGCGCCTTTGAAGACTGGGCCAACCTGGTCTGGAAGTTCGGCGCGGGCCTCGGCTCCGAGGTCTCGCTAAAGGAGTTCCGCAAGGACATCTACCTCGAGTTCTACAACGAGGCCGGGCAGGTGGTTCGCGCGTACAAGATCTACCGCTGCTGGCCCTCGGAGTATCAGGCGCTTCCCGATCTGGACGCCAACGCCAACGCCGTCGCCATTGAGCATATCAAGCTCGAAAACGAAGGCTGGGAGCGCGATACCTCGGTCATTCCGCCGGCACAGCCTTAGGAAAGCTCTGATTCGCTCGATATTTTGAAAGGGCACGGATTTATCCGTGCCACAAAAGCTGCAAAATCAACATTGGCTTTAGCCCCTGAGGGAATGTTTGCCTGACAGATTGGACTTGAACAGAGCCTCCTTAGCTTTTCGCGGCAGCTTCGATCTCAGCCCACTCTTCATGGCTCAGCTTCAGCCCGGCGGCGGCCACGTTCTCTTCCAGATGCGCGACCTTGGACGTGCCGGGAATGGGCAGCATCACCCGCGAACGCTGCAAGAGCCAGCCAAGGGAAAGCTGCGCGACAGAAGCCTCGCGACGGGCGGCAATCTTCGCCAGCGTCTGCGCCGATGGATTGTCCGGCTTCAGCAGCTTCCCGGCATTGATGGGGTACCAGGGCAGGAAGCCGATACCCTGCCGCTCGCAATAATTCAGCGTCTCTTCATGCCGGCGGTCGGCCAGACTGTATCGATTCTGGACCGTCGTAATCCTTACGATCTTTTCCGCCTCTTCAATCTCCGCCGGTGTCACCTCGCTCAATCCAATGTGGCGAATCTTGCCTTGCTCCTGCATCTGCTTCAGCGCGCCCAAGCTCTCTTCAAGCGGCGTGCGCGGGTCGATGCGGTGCAATTGGTAGAGGTCGATGCGGTCCAGCTTGAGCCGACGCAGGCTCATCTCGACACATTGGAAAAGATAGCCAGCGCGGCCCACTGGTTCTGCGCGCGCGGGGCCTGGGCGGGTGTTTCCACCTTTGGTGGCGATGACCAGGCCGGGCGGATAAGGGTGCAGCGCCTCGGCAATCAGCCGCTCGGCAATCTCCGGGCCATAAGCGTCGGCGGTGTCGATCAGCGTGACGCCCAACTCAACAGCCCGGCGCAAGACACGATGAGCTTCGGCCGCGTCGGCTGGCTCGCCCCATGCGCCCTCACCCACCAGGCGCATGGTTCCGTAGCCGAGACGGTTGACGGGCAAGTCGCCCCCGATGAGGAATGTGCCGCTTGCGGATGCGTTTTCTATTCCCATGCTGAGTTGGATGCTGCGGTGCGGCTGGTTGGTGCAACCGGACTCTCTGGCCTCACGGAACCCCGGACGGCCCGCTCGCGTATATTGGCTCAGAGCAAGGAGAACGAGCCATGAGCACTCAACCATATCCCAATCCGCAGGCAATCTTTTACCAGCAGTATGAGTCGGTGCGCCGCGACGAAGTTGTCGGCATTCTGCTGGCGCTGTTTCTGGGAGGCTTCGGCGTTCACCACTTCTATCTGCGGCGGACGGGGCTGGGAGTCCTTTATCTTTTGTTCTTCTGGACGCCGTTTCCGTGGATTCTCGGCTTTATCGAGTGCTTTTTCATGCCCGGCCGTGTACGCGAGTTCAACGCCATCCAGGCGGCTGGGATTGCGGCCATGCTGGGGATCTCGATGCCGCAGGGCTGGGGCTATCCATTCAACATTACGGTCAACGTGCCTGCGGCTCCGCAGCCGGGTGCTCTGGTGGCTTGCGGGTGCTGCGGGCAGACCTTCCCGGCCGGTGCGCGTTTCTGCTCAGGGTGCGGCGCGGCAATCTGAATTCAGATTCGCAAAGCTTTGACCTGGCTATCGACCACAGGTCTTGCGCCAGGGCTGAATGTATCGAGCCTTGGCGCAACCTTTACTCCACTTCCAGCACCAGGCACTTCAGGTACTCGGTCTCTGGCAGGTTCAGAACAACCGGATGATCAGGCGAGGCGCCACGCCGTTCCAGCAGCCGCACACGCCTGTGCGCGTCCGCAGCAGCCGATGCCACGCTGCCTTCAAGGTCTGTCCAGCTCACGTGATGCGAACAGGAACAGGTCACCAGCAGGCCGCCGGGGCTGAGCATTTTGAGCGCCCGCAGATTCAGTTCCTTGTACCCGCGCAGTGCGCCTTCGACGGCGCGCACGCTCTTGGCAAACGCTGGCGGGTCGAGAACGATGGCATCGAATTTCTCACCCGCATCCGACCAGCCGCGCAGAATTTCAAAGGCATCGCCCTCTACCCACTCAACCTGTCCAACAAGGCTGGTGCGGTTAGCCTCAAAGTTCTTCTCTGCCACTTCGAGCGAAGCGTGGGAAGCATCAACGCCCGTAACCTGAGCGCAAGCCTGTGCCAGGTGCAGCGCAAAGCCGCCCTGATAACAGCAGACGTCGAGCGCCCGTCCGCCCCCGTCGCGATTCGCCAAGCCCAGCTTGCGCGCCCATTCAGCTGCGGCGGCATAGTTGGCCCGCTGGTCGAGGAAGGCTCCCGTCTTCTGCCCTGAATTGGCGTCGAATTCAAAGACCAAGCCATTCAGCCGGAAGTGCGTGCTGGCGGCTGGAGCCGCTGCGTCACCGACAAACAGCGGAGCCGGATTCGGCACGGCCAGCCCCTCCAGTTCGCGCATTCGCGGGTCGGGCCGTTCCAGAATTGCTGCCGGAGACAGCTCCTCGCGCAGCACGCGGACGCAGGTTTCGCGCACTGCGGCAGAGTCCAGCCCTTTGGCCAGCAACTGCAAAATCACCAGCTCGCCGTACTTGTCCACCACCACGCCGGGCAGCTCGTCGGCCTCGCTGAAACAGAGCCGGCAGGCGTTGGTTCGCTCGTCGAGCAACATCCGCCTGCGGCTGATAGCCGTGCGCAGCCGCGATTCAAGCAATTGGAGCCACGCGGCCTCGCCCACGGCTTCGCGCGAGACGAGCCGCAATGCAATCTGCGATGTGGGACTATAAAGCGCCGTGCCCAGCAGCAGTCCGCGGCTGTCGGCCACTGGCATCAGAGCGGGAGCCTCGCCCGTGGGCAACTCGACAGATTCAATGTCGGAGGCGTAAACCCACAAATGGCCGGCGCGTAGCCGGTCTGCGGCGCGGCGGCTGATTTTGGCGCCGGGAGCGCCTTTGGAGGTCTTTTGAGTTGTTTCAGATCGGGGTGTGCGTGGCTTGGTCATGGACTCCCTTGGTATGGTTCATCTTAACAACTATCGAACCCTTCACGAGCGCCAGCGCAGGCTCTGAGACTGCTCGTTCATCACCGTGGAGCGCACTCAGCCTATAATAAAGTATGGCGATTGTCCCGCAACCCATCCCGACAGAGGTACCTGGCGCGGTTCCGGCTCCCGCGGGAAAGGCGCAGGCTGCGGTGCTCGAGGTCGACCAGCAGGCCTTTGACCGGCGAATAGATGCCCTGGTCAAACTGGTTCACGCCAACCGCCCCAGCGATGACATCGCTCTGATTCGCAAAGCATGGGAGTTCAGCGTCCGGCATCATCTCGGGCAGAGGCGCGCCTCCGGCGAGCCTTACATTATTCATCCGCTCGAAGTGGCTGAAGTGCTGGCGGAGATGAAGATGGATGCAACCTCCATCGCCGCCGGCCTGTTGCACGACTCGGTGGAAGACACGCCCGCCACCAGTGATGAGATTGCCGCCGGCTTCGGCGACCAGGTGGCCCACATCGTCGAGGGCGTCACCAATATCGACAAAATCGAGTTCGCCAATCGCGAAGACCGCCAGGCCGAGAACGTGCGCAAGATGCTGCTGGCCATGGTCTCGGATGTGCGCGTGGTGCTGATCAAACTTGCCGACCGGCTGCACAATATGCGCACGCTGGAGCATTTGAAGCCCGCCCGCCAGGAATCCATCGCGCGAGAGACTTTGGACATTTATGCGCCTCTGGCTCACAGGCTGGGCATGGGCAAAGTGCGCGGCGAACTCGAGGACCTTGCCTTCCGCTATACCGATCCGGTGAGCTATGAGCAGGTGGCTGCCGCCGTCGAATCCCGCCGCGTCGAGGGTGAACAATTTTTACGCGGCGTGGAAGACACGCTCGCCGAGCAGTTGCGCGAGAACGGCATCGAAGCCCGCGTCGAGTGGCGCATCAAGCGCATCTATTCCATTTTTCAAAAGCAGCAGCGCTCCAAAGTTTCCTTCGATCAGGTTTATGATTTGCTGGCCGTCCGCGTCATCACGCAGGATGTAGCCGCCTGCTACGCTGTCTTCGGTCTCATTCACACTCTCTGGCGTCCTGTGCCCGGCCGCATCAAGGACTTCATCGCCATGCCCCGCGCCAACCGCTACCAGTCGCTCCACACCACGGTGATGAGCACCACCGGCCACCAGTTCGAGGTGCAGATCCGCACCGAAGAGATGCACCGCACTGCCGAAGAAGGCATCGCCGCGCACTGGAAGTACAAGGCTGGCGGAGCCGCCGTTACGGCGCGCGACGAGGAGCGCCTCAATTGGATTCGCCAACTCGTTGAGTGGCAAAAGGAGATGACCGACCCCAACGAATTCCTCTCCAGCCTGAAGATGGACCTCTATCCCGACGAGGTTTACACCTTCACGCCCAAGGGGAAGGTGGTCGTCATTCCGGCCGACGGCACGCCGGTCGATTTCGCTTACACCATTCACACTGAGGTGGGCCACACGTGCGTAGGAGCCAAAGTCAACGGGCGCATGGCGCCTCTACGCACCAAGCTGCGCACCGGCGACATTGTCGAGATTGTCACCCAGAAGGATCACAACCCCAGCCGCGACTGGCTGACCTTCGTCAAGAGTCCCCGCGCCCGCAACAAGATCAAGCACTGGCTCAATGAGGACCATCGCCGCCGCGCCGTCGAAATCGGCCGCAAGCTGCTGGAGCGCGAGGCGCGCAAATACAAAGTGCCGCTTGCTCAGATCGGCGACCAGGACCTGAGCCGCATCGCCAACGAATACGGTGTGGCCACCGCCGTCGATCTGCTCGCCGCCCTCGGTCAGGGCAAGCATACTGCCCGCCAGGTGCTTAGCAAGCTGGCGCCCAGCGCCATCAACCAGCCGGAGACAGAGGCCGTGCCGGAGGTGAAATCCGGCGCCGCAGCCATGTCCGACGCGGTGCGCAAGCTGCACCTCACCGGCTCTGATTCGCTTCAGGTGGAGGGCCAGAACGATCTGCTCGTCTATCGCGCGCGATGTTGCAACCCCATTCGCGGCGAAGAGATCGTTGGCTACGTCACGCGCGGCAAGGGCGTAGCCGTCCATGCGCGCGGTTGTCCCAATGTGCAAAATCTGCTTTACGAGAGCGACCGCCGCATCAATGTCGAGTGGTCCCGCGTGGGCGATGCCGCGGGCCGCAAGCAGCGCTACCCGGTCAAAATCACCGTCTACTGCGACGACCGCGCCGGCATCCTCAAGGAGTTGATCGCCGTCATCTCCGACGACAACGCCAACATCAGCGGCGTGGATATTCGCCATGACGAGAACGGCGAAGCCATCATCGAGTTTGTCGCCGAAGCCGAAGACGTGGGCCACCTCAACCGCATGGTCCTCGGCCTGCGCCGCGTCGGCGGCGTGCGCGCCGTACAGCGCGCGCAGACCGCGTAAAAGTCCCCTTGTTCCTCGGTTCTTCAGTGACGCTCAGGCCCCGCCCAATGCAACTGCTGGTCTTTATCGCACAGACTAATATCCATTGCGGCGTAATCCTTTGAGTGTGTGCGAATCATTGCCCGCTTTGGAGCGGAAGGCTCATCCATCTCCGTCTGATCGTAACCATGGTGAGGCTTGCCCGTAACCCGGTCGCATACAGAAGGAGGCCGCTTCGATGATTAGACCAACGAAGAAGACCTTTGATGCCATTGAATTTCTTGCGACCGAAGGACCGGGAAGAAGCATCCTCCGCAACACGCCAAAACAAAGTTTCTTTTCTCAGGGAAGTCCCGCCGACTCTGTGTTTTATCTCCAAAATGGCCAGGCGAAACTCACCGTCGTCTCCAAGCGGGGCAAGGAAGCCACGGTCACGATGCTTACCTCTGGAGACTTCTTTGGCGAGGAGTCCATGGCTGGGGCGGAAACGCTTCGAACGGCTTCGGCCACGGCCGTTTCCGTCTGCATGGCGCTCAAAATCGCTCGGGGCGAGATGCTTCGCGTCCTGCATCAGGAGCACGCGTTCTCCGATTTCTTCATGAAGTTCATCCTGGCGCGGGGCATCCGTACCCAGGCGGATCTGGTCGATCAGCTCTTCAATTCAAGCGAAAGGCGCCTGGCGCGCACGCTCCTGTTGATGGCGGCATTTGGGCAGGCGGGTGAGCCGGAGCCGCTGATTCCGCCTGTCACTCAGGAGACGCTCGCCGAGATGATCGGCACCACGCGGTCTCGCGTGAGCTTCTTCATGAATCGCTTCAGAAAGCTCGGCTACCTGGAATACAACGGCCGCATTCGGGTTCATACGTCGCTGCTCAACATGGTTCTGCATGACGAACTGCCGGAAGAGAATGCCGCCAGGCCTAAACTCCTCGATCCCCCGCCCAGCCCATCACAAATCGCCAGACGCGCGAAGCTGGTGTGAGGCAAGGGCCTTATTTGTCCGCATATTCGGACGCAACCCGCACCATTGACAAGGCAAGGAGATCTAATGTCATTCGGAATTTATGCCGCCGGATTCGCCATCATGATCGGCGGACTGGCTTACGCCGCGCACCTCGTCCACATGCCGACGCACTGGATCGTGGTGAGCGCGGTCATCCTGGTAGGCGTAGGAATTCTCTCTGGCGTTAAAGCCACGCGCCAGCGAGACTCGTCCAAATAAGACCCGTCTGAACCGCGCTACTTCCCCAGCACCTGCTTGGCAATCGTCGCCAATTGCATATTCGAGGTGCCTTCGTAGATCTTGCCGATCTTGGCGTCGCGATAATATTTTTCCGCCGGAAAATCCCGCACAAAGCCGCAGCCGCCGAAGATCTCCACGCACTGGCTCGCCACGCGCTCGGCCACCTGCGGAACAAAATACTTCGTCATCGCCGCCTCGCGCAAAAACGGCAACCCGGCGTCCTTCATCCGCGCGGCGTTGTAGACCATCAGCTTGGCCGCTTCAATCTCCGTGGCCATCTCGGCCAACGCAAACTGCACCGCCTGGAACTCCGCAATCGGTTTGCCGAACTGACGCCGCTCTTTGGCGTAGCGCGCCGCGTGGCCCCATGCGCCTTCGGCCAATCCCAGCATCTGCGCGCCAATCCCGATGCGTCCCTCGTTCAGCGTCTCGATTGCGATCTTGTAGCCCTTGCCCTGCTTGCCCAGCAGGTTCGCCTCTGGCACCACGCAGCCGTCCAGAATCAACTCGCAGGTGCTCGATGCGCGAATCCCCAGCTTGTCTTCCTTGCGGCCCACACTGAATCCCGGTGTGTCTCTTTCCACCAGAAACGCGGTAATTCCTCGATAGCCCGCCGCCGGATCGAGCGTAGCAAATACGATAAACAGCCCTGCCTCGCGCGCGCTGCTGATCCACAGTTTGCGTCCGTCCAGCCGGTAGCCGCCTTCCACCGCTTCCGCGCGGGTCTGTAGCGCGAAAGCGTCCGAGCCCGCGCCGGCCTCACTCAGCGCGTATGCACCCACCGTGCCGGATGCCATCTTCGGCAGCCAATGCTTCTTCTGCTCCTCTGTCGCCCAGCGCAGCAGCGCATTCACGCACAGCGTGTTATGTACGTCCACCATGAGCGCCACGCCGGGGTCCACCGTCGAGAGCGCCTCGATTGCCAGCACCGAATCGAAAAAGCTGCCACCGGCGCCGCCCAGTTCTTCGGGAATCTCAATGCCCATCAGCCCCAGTTCGAAGAGCCGCTCCACCAGCCCCGCAGCCAGATGCTGTTCCTCGTCCATGGTGCGCACCAGCGGCGCAATCGTCTCCTCGGCAAACTGCAGGACGGTCGTATAAAAAAGGTTCTCTTCTTCAGAAAGTTGCGTGAGTGCGTTGGGGCGAGCTTCGGGAGCCAATGGAATCTACCTCCGGCTCTGAAGTGTATCAAAACAGGCGGCCTGCGAGTCGTGACCGGTCTGCCGTCGCCGACATCCGCCTCAGGGTCGGCATCCTCGACGGCCTTTTCGCGTTTTCAGTCGCCAGCGTCAACGTCCCTTGTAGAATTACGTCTAAATAGACACCTCGTGTTGGCGCGTTTGCGCACGGCGCCAGGGCGACTTGCCTTTGTTTTTTCTTATTCTGGCCTGGTTCTGGGTTTGACCGTGCGGTTGCGCGGTATGCAATCTGGGATTGGGGCCGGAATTTTCCCCATCTGAAAACAGATTGCGTCCGCTTTGAGCGGAAAGGGACATTATGTTCCCGCTCAAAGTTGAATAATTGTCAGCAAGACTCTCGCATCCAGGCCATGAGTGAAGCGTGGGGCGCGATTTCGCTTGAGGTAAAATTCAGATACACTCGCAACTTCTTGTATTTTCGGAGGTTACTCTCCGAAGGAAGGGTCCAGGAAAGTCCACTATGCGCTCTTTGAAGGCGTCCTCCCTCTTGGTTTTAGCCGGCGCATTGCTCTGCTCCGCAGGGCTTTTGGCTCAAAGTCCCACCGCTGCCCCGCGAATTGTCTCGTATGTCGATGAGTCGTCACGGACCACGCTCAAGGGCAATGTGCCCCATCTGGCACGAGCGGAGTTCGACCAGGGCGAAGCCGATGCCGCAACCCAACTGACCAATATGCGCCTGGTTCTCTCACGCTCCAGCGAACAGCAGGCGGCGCTCGACAGCTATCTCGCCCAGTTGCAAGACAAGTCCTCGCCAAACTACCACAAGTGGCTCACTCCACAGCAATTCGGTACGCTCTACGGGCCAGCGGATTCCGATATTGCCGCTCTCGTCGGCTGGCTCCAGTCGCACGGATTCACAGTCGAGCCGCTCTCTCCGGGCCACACCAATATCGCCTTCAGCGGCTCGGTCAGCCAGGTGGAAGAGGCCTTCCACACCTCGATTCACTCGTTTCAGACCGCCGATGCCCAGTTCTATTCAAATACCACCGACCCGCAGATTCCCGCGGCTCTGGCTGGCGTGGTCATGGGCATTGCCCACCTGAACACCATCTCGCCCAGGCCGCACTCTGTGCACGGAACCCCTGGGCAGCTCAACCCGCAAACCAAGCGGCTTGAGCCGATTGCCGGAGCGTCGGCCACCGAAGCATCGCCCATGCTTACCAGCGGCAGCGATTTCCTGTATATCGTCCCTGGCGATGCGGCGACCATTTATAACACGCCAAACTCTTTCAACGCCAATTACACCGGGACTGGCTGTGGTTCGAGCACAGGATGTACGGGCGCCGGAGTGAAGATCGGCGTTGGCGGCGAAGCAACAATCTCCGCCAGCACCGTCACGGATTACCGGAGCATGTTTCTCGGCAGCTCTTATGCAGCCGCTCCAACCATTGTCACCACAGGCACCGGACTCAAGACGGATTCCGGCGATGCCGGCGAAGCGTATCTCGACCTTGAACTCTCCGGGGGCTTGGCTCCGGGGGCGGCAATTTACTACTATCCCTCTGCGGATCTCACGTCAGGCATCGATACGGCGATCAATGCCAATGTGGTGGACATCTTCAGCCTGAGTTGGGGCAACTGTGAGCTGGATATGAGCACCAGCGACAATCAGTGGTTCAACAGCTTGTGGTCGCAGGCTGCCGTGCAGGGCATCGCGGTGACCGTTTCCACAGGAGACAGTGGCTCGGCAGGCTGTGACAATACAACCGACAGCAAGGGCAATAACGTTCTTGATGCCGTCGACGGTCTGGCAGTGAGCGGCTTTGCCTCCACGCCCTATAACATCGCGGTGGGCGGAACGGATTTTTATGAGCTTAAAAATTCGTTCTCGACTTACGTCAGCACATCGTCTGGCAGCTCATCAACTCACTACCGGACTGCTCTGTCGTACATTCCAGAATCGACGTGGAATGAATCGACGACCAGCGACGTGCTACTCAATGCTAACGTGCCTGCGGGAAGCAGCGGCGGCATCTGGGCGGGCAGCGGAGGCAAGAGCAGTTGTTCGACCAACACCACCGTCGACACATCCTCTACGGTCGGAACCTGCACTTCCGGCTACAGCAAGCCCTCCTGGCAGACCGGCACGGGAGTGCCGTCGGATGGGGTGCGCGACATTCCGGATATCTCGCTGATGGCGGGCAGCGGTGCCGACTCAGCGGGATGGCTGGTATGCACAGACGACAAGAACGGTTCATACACGACCAATTGCACAACGCAATCGAATGGATATTTTTACTTCGCAGACTATGGCGGCACATCCACTGCCGCGCCGGCCTTCGCGGGAATCCTGGCATTGGTACAGCAGAAGACCGTAAGTCGGCTAGGCCAGGCGGCTCAGACGCTGTATGCCCTCTACAACGGCAGCCATTCGAGCGCGATATTCCACGATGTAACGGTGGGCAACATCTCAGTGCCCTGCACCAGCGGCACCCCAAATTGCATCGCGACCTCGACCTCACCGGTTTACTACTTTGAAAGCGGCTATAACACGACCACCGGCTACGACCTGGCCACAGGGCTGGGCAGCGTGGATGCAACGCAACTGGTGAACTACTGGAGTTCGTCAACCGGCTCGGCTACGGCAACCGTATCGGTGAGTGCCTCACCCAATCCAGTGACCACAGCCGAAAGCCTCGCAGTAATCATTTCGGTTTCCGGCTCCAGCGGAACGCCCACCGGGAAGGTTGCTGTGACCAGCGGCACTTATGGCTCGGGAGCGCAAACGCTCGCAACCAGCGGTACTTGCACAGCCGCCAGTTGCACCATTACGGTTCCGGCCGGAGATTTGGCAGTCGGCACGGATACGCTGACGGTGACCTATAGCGGCGACTCTACCTACGCAACCAAGACGAACAACTCGACAACTGTCACGGTAACCTCTGGGACGACATCTGCCACGACATTTGTGGTGAACAGCCCGATCCCCTCAGTGTCTCCGACAACCATCGCTCCCGGCTCCACTTCCACTGCAACCGTCACCGTGAGTTCCGCCAACGGCTATGCGGGAACCGTTACGCTCACTTGCGCGCTGACCACTCCAACCACCCTCACCGACCCGCCCACCTGTTCAGCCACCAGCGGCTCGCCGGTTACGCTGAGTTCCGGCACGACTATCGGAACGGCGACCATCACGGTTTACACCACAGCGGCCAGCAGCGCGGCGCTCGCCTATCCGAAGCTGCCCGGCAAAGGCCGCGGCTTGTTCGGAGCGGGCAGCGGCGCGCTGTTGGCCATGCTGCTCTTCTTTGGTATTCCCGCGCGGCGGCGCAGTTGGCGGTCGATGCTCGGCGTTCTGGTGCTGATGGCGGCGCTGGGCACTCTAAGCGCTTGCGGCAGCGGCGGCGGTACCACGACCACCCAGAGCATCCCTGGAACCTCGGCCGGCACGTATAGCTTCACGGTAACGGGCACCGGCAACGACACCAACAAGACAACAGCAACAACCACCTTCACGGTGACCGTGAGTTAGCTTTTTCAGCCTATTCATTTCGTTCAGCTTATTCAGCACAATGGCCCTTCCTTTAGGAAGGGCCATTGTGTCTCTGGGGATGTCTGGATGAATCGCATGGTCT
>Ga0302197_10000677_pt1 | contig 34408 bp, 34 predicted proteins | sample II_Bog_N2_1_FD_193526 | JGI IMG/M metagenome (GOLD analysis project Ga0302197, IMG submission 193526) | Peat permafrost microbial communities from Stordalen Mire near Abisko, Sweden - II_Bog_N2_1 | ecosystem: Environmental > Terrestrial > Soil > Wetlands > Peat | place: Sweden: Abisko... | reverse complement strand
ATGCTACATGGGGGAAGCTCATGAAGCGGGAAAAATCGTGCGCCAAGGCAGGGGTTCTAAGCCCCTGCTCTTTGGCTAGAGGCCCAAACCAAAGTCTTCTCCTTGCTCCTGCTGCGGCGCTATTTCCCGCTGCGGCGTGACTGCCTGCTCCAGTTTCTGTTCTGGCTTCATCTCCGGCGCATGGGCGCTGCTGTGCGATACATCATGCCCCAGCGCCGCGCCCAGCTTCTCGCGGTCGTTGGTGAAGATTTGCGCGTCGTATGCGCCGCGCGATACGGCAACGTAGGCCATGCGGTTGTTGAGCAGGTCTTTGGCTCCCAGCTCGGTATCGACGTGGACCAGCACACGGTCGGCGGTCTGGCCCTGGCTGGAATGACTGGTCACGGCGTAGCCGTGGTCAAGGTGCGGATACTTCAGTGAATCGATCTCGACCTGGCGGCCTCCATCCATCTTCAAACTGATCCGCCCATCCTGGCCGATGCCTTCGACGGTTCCCAACTCGCGGTTGGCCAGCTTCAAGTCTGGATACGGCGCGGTGAGCTGCACACGATCTCCCACTGAAAAGGCCCGCTCCTGCTCGCGGTAAACGGATACGCCCTGCTGGCGCCGTGGATCGTAGCTCACTTCCTCGCCGCTCTTCCGCTCGACGGTAAGACGGTTGTTGGGCGCATCGACGCTTTTAACCCGCGCATACTCGCCTTTGCCGATGCTGGTTTCTTTGGAGCCGCGCGAGTAGCGCAGCACGTCGCCGGGGTTGTACCGGGCCGCCCAGATGCGATCCGCTCCGGTGAGGTCCTGGCGCGGTACAAGCACCTGGGCGCGGTGTTCCTCCCTGCCGACAACGCCTTTGGCCTGTAGCTCGGCGTGGCTGAACACGAACACACGCACCGGAACACCCAAGTCGCAGATATTGCTGGATGAGTTTCGCGGGCGTGGGAGCAGCCCCTGCTCAGCTCTCGACTTCATTGATGCGCGGTTGATAGAGATGATGCACTGCGCAGAGCGGATCGGCGCGATCGCCGGAGGCGAGCTTTCGGGCGGCCCCATTCTGGTGGATTGCCAGGTGAAGGAAGGCAGATATGTATGGGCGGTGGAGGCTGCGCGAGGCCTGCTCATCCACGATTACACAGCCGACCAGCAAGGTCGCGTTACGGCGGTGAACCTGATTGTGGCCACCCAGTGCAACTACAACGCTATCGAACATGCGCTGAAATCGGCCGCGCAACTGTATCTGCCGCTTCAGAACGATAACCAGTTAATGAACGGCGTGGAATTCGCTCTACGGTGTTTCGATCCGTGCTTGTCCTGCGCCACGCACGCGGTGGGAGGAATGCCGATGGAAATAGTGGTCACACGGAATGGCGTGCTGGAACGGACGATGACGAGGGTGGGGTTATGATCGGGATTCAAATCGACGAGCGAGCCTGTGTCGGTTGCGCGATGTGCGTGGACGCATGTGAGACCAGCGTGTTTTCCTTCGACGAGCAGGGCGGACTTCCGGTAGTCGGCGAGGTGCGGGAGTGCTTCGGGTGTCTGGCGTGCGCAGAGGCGTGTCCATCCAACGCCATCGATCACACCGGCGTGGTCCGCTCCCAGAACTACTACTACGACGAGCATTCGATTGACATTCTCTCCAAGCTGACCGCCAATCCAGAGGATCTGGGCGCCGATATGCGGAACGGCAGCGTACAGAAAGGGATCGACGACCTTGACGCACGCCTGCTTTCGCTCTCAGCCGTGCTGAGGGCTACGCTGAGCGCGGGGCTACCGGCCGTAGGAACTTTTGCCGGACGCACTCTGGCCAATCAGCTACCGCGCTATCGTGTTCCGCGGGATATCGATGAGGCACTGGCACTGGCGGTCGAGGAATTCAGTCCGGCTTGGGAGATCGAACCGCATGTCGATGGCGGAAAGATGAGCGTAACCGTGAAAGGCTGCCATTTGCGCCGTCTTTGTTCCAAAGAAGGGGTGGAGACAGGCGGCGATCCGTGTACCCTGTTCTATCACTATCTGGCGGGGTACATTGGCAAGATGTGCAAGATGCGTCTGCGGCTCACCAATACCGACCGCGGCTGCGAATCATGCACCTACACGGCAGAGATTCACACCGCATGAGTGGTCACGTGCGCGCCAAGGTGGCGGTGCTGGGAATCGGCAACACTCTCGCCGGTGACGATGGCGTTGGTATCGAGATAGCCAACTGGCTCGGCGAGAAGTGGGGCGGACGTGAAGAGATTCTGCTCGGAGTGCTTGAAGGGGACCTGTTCGCGGTGACTGAGTGGCTGGATCGCGCGGAGCGATTCATCTTTGTGGATGCGGTCGCGGCCGAACAGCCCGGAAAAAACGTGATCCTGCGGGAGTACCAGGCCGGTTTATCGGCATCGTTGCATCACTCCGATATTGGAGCGGTCATGGCGACCCTGCGCACGCTGAAAATGGTGGATGAGTTTCCGAGTTGGGAAGTCTGGGGTATTACCATTTGCCTACCGCAAGAACTTGGCGTCGGGCTCAGCGAGCCGGTACGGTGGGCTGCCCAATTGCTAATCGCGGATCTGGACCAGTACCTGGCCGAGTTAGTGGACTGCGCTCAGGTGCACTGAGAGGAGTCTAGCGAGCCGGCATGTTGGGGCTTTGGGATAGCTGGCCGCTTTCCATCAGATGAACGCGGTCTGCTCCACGCGGGACCTATCGTTGGACGCTGAGCCGGTTTCCGGTACACTCCCGGAACAAAGTGGTTCCCATCTGATTCAGGACTGCATATCGCCGTTTGTAGCATCACTTGAAATCTAAAATAAGTTATTTGTTTTCCATAGATTTATGGTGCCGGGAGGGGGGGTCGAACCCCCATGACCGCAAGGGTCGACGGATTTTGAGTCCGTTGCGTCTGCCAGTTCCGCCATCCCGGCGCTTACGTTTCATTTTAAGGTATACGGAACTAAAGTGGTGGCCAGAGACGGGATTGAACCGCCGACGCCGGCCTTTTCAGGGCCGCGCTCTACCACTGAGCTATCTGGCCTCAGTGCAAACTTCGCGTTGCAATTTCCTGCGCGGCTTCCGGCGTGACCGGAGTGTGCGGGCGAGCCAACGAACAGAAGGAACGGTCGGCAGCAACAACTCTTGATAGTATAGCAACTCGACGGAGCGTGCGCCAAGGAGAGTGGAGTGGTTTCCTTCAGGGATGAAGGCCATCCTGAGAAACGGCGAAGGCCTGAGCCTGAAGGCGCGAACAAATTCGATCTATTTCAAAGAGGAGACCCCCGGCTTTGGCGGGTGGCAGGGGAAGCTTGGCATTTACGGAAGTCGCTCCAGATTTGCGCTTTCGCCTTCCTCTCGCAACAACCTGCGCAGCGCGCGGAGCACGAGCGTCGTCCCTACGGGACTCTGGATGAATTGTTGGTTCGCCCACCCCACGCTGAAGCGCGGGGCTGACTAACATTGCGCATACGGCGCGGACGACAGAATACTGCCAGCACGGAGCGCTTCTGCGCGGGACCCTTTTTATGGCGCCAACCATAAGCCATCCGGCTCTGCCGGAGGATACTTACTTCAGAGTGTTGAAGCCCTCTGCTCTCTCCGGAATTCCTGACGATTGATTTGGCTGGCCGACATGTCAGGGTTGAAACCCTGACATACCCGTCCGTACCCTTCAGACTGAAGCTCGGTCTCTCAGATTGATCCACGATTCAGAGGACAAAGCTTGTCCATGCGGCGCTTCCCTGCTCTACACTGGTAGGCATTATGCGCCGATCGATTTGGCTTTTTGCTTGCCTTGCCTTGGTCAATGCCGCCACTGTGGTTTACGCTCAGACGCCGGGCGCGGATGCGCGCGCCGCGCACGCCTACCAGGCCGCTGCGCAGGCCGGTCCGCTGGCTTTGCATGCGTTTCTGGATGAGTTTCCCAAGGGCGCGGACCTGCACATCCACCTTTCCGGAGCGGTGTATGCCGAAACCTTCATCCGCGACGCGGGCGAGGACGGGCTGTGCGTGGACCCGTCGGCGCTCAGCTTTGCCAAGCCGCCATGCACACCGCCGCTGGTGGAGGCCGCGCAGGTTCCGGCCAACCAAAAGCTCTATGACCGGCTGGTGGATGCCTTCTCGATGCGCAGCTTTGTGGCGACCGAGGGGTTCAGCGGCCACGACCAGTTTTTCTCGACATTTGACCGATTTGGCGGGCTGGGCAAGCGGCATATCGGTGAGTGGGTGGACGAGGTGGCGAGCCGCGCAGCCGCGCAGAATCAGCAATATGTGGAACTGATGGAGACGCCGATCTTCTCGCACGCCGCCTATCTTGCAAAGCAAAATCCGCTGGGGCAGAACCCGTCGCACGAGGATTTTGCGAAGTATCGCGAGACGCTGCTTGCGCTGGGCGCGCGCGACGAAGTTTTTGCCGACCGCGAGGATGTGCGCGCCGCCGAGACGCTGCGGCGGCAAATGGAACAATGCGGCACTGCGCAGGCTGCGCCCGCGTGCCGGGTGGAAGTCCGTTACATTTACCAGGTTCTGCGCGGCTTTCAGCCGGAGCAGGTCTTTGCGCAAACGCTGCTGGGATTTGAGACCGTCAAGGCGAGCATGGAGGCGCACGAGCTGAGTTGGGTGGGCATTAATTTTGTGATGCCCGAAGACGGCTTTATCTCCATGCGCGACTACACGCTGCAGATGAAGATGCTGGACTATCTGCACTCGGTTTATCCCACGGTGCATATCAGCCTGCACGCCGGGGAGCTGGCTCCGGGCCTCGTGCCGCCCGAGGGACTGCGCTTTCACGTTCGCCAGGCTGTCGAGCTGGGTCACGCCGAGCGTATCGGCCACGGCGTGGACGTGATGTACGAGGACGATGCTGCGGGACTGCTGAAGGAGATGGCGCGGAAGCATGTGATGGTGGAGATCAATCTGAGTTCGAACGAGGGGATTCTGGAAGTGAAAGGCGCGCTGCATCCTTTCCCGCTCTACCGCGCGGCGCACGTGCCGGTGGCGCTCTCGACGGATGATGAGGGGGTGAGCCGCATTGAGATTACCGGCGAATATGTGCGCGCCGCGCTGGATTACCACTTGAGCTACCAGGAGCTGAAGCAGTTGGCTCGCACGGGGATGGAGCACAACTTTTTGCCGGGCGCGAGTCTGTGGGCCGCGCCGGACACATTTACTTCGCCGGTCGCGGCCTGCAAGGCGCAGGTTCTTGGCGCGGACAAGCCCGCCGTCGGGTGCAAGACGTTCCTGGACGGCAGCGAAAAGGCTGCTGCGGAGTGGGAGTTGGAGCGGAGACTCAAGGCGTTTGAGGCGAAGTTCTGAGGAGGACGCTGGCCAATGGACAACGAGCGTATCCGCGAGATTTGCCTGGCGTTGCCGCATACGGCGGAGACGCTGAACTGGGGGCATGTGCTTGTCTACTGGGTGGGCGAGCGCGAGATTGGCGGCAAGATGTTCGCCTTGACCAACGCCGACGGCGGGCAGGATGTTGTTCTCTCGTTTCATTGCGGGGCCGAGCGCTACCACGAACTACTGGAGAACGAAGGGATCTGCCCGGCGCCGCATATGTTCAGAGCGTTTTGGGTCGCGCTGGAACGGTGGGACGCGCTCAGGCCGCGCGAGATTGAGGAGGAACTTCGCCGCGCCCATGCGCTGATTTACGAAAAGCTGCCGAAGAAGACCAAAGCCGCGCTGGCGTTGCCGGAGAAGGAGCGCGCGAAGCTGATTCGTGAACGCAAGAAGCTGCTGGCGGCGAAGGACGGGAACTGATTGTGGCAGTCTTTCGTATCACTGGGATGAAACGCGCCGGAGGAGAGCCGCGCAGAGAGGGAGCCAAGATGAAATTTCTGCTGTGGTGCATTCTGCTGGTGCTGTGCTGGCCGCTGGCGCTGGTGGCGCTGGTGCTTTATCCGCTGGTGTGGCTGCTGTTGCTGCCGTTTCGCGTGGTTGGAATCGCGGTGGGCGGCGCGCTGGAGCTGGTGAGCGCGGTCATCTTCCTTCCGGTGCGGCTGATTCGCGCTATTTGAGCAGCGGCGGTTTGCCCGTGGCGCGGCGAGCAAGCCGAAAGCCAGATGGTGGGCCGGTTTGAATGAGCCTTCCTTCAGGGGCTGAAGCCCACGATTGTCTGGTTGCATTTGCGGCACTTACGGCACGACTAAAGTCGTGCCCTGACACAAGGCGGCTTTTTGGAACACGTCCTATGAGTTTTTCCGCAGCCTGTAAAGTCGTGCCCTTTCAAAACTGCTCTACACCCGATAAGAAACAAAATGCAGGTTGAACAAAACAAGAGGCAATTGCAAAGTGTGTGCATTCCCACCCCAGGCGCAAAGACAAAGACGCGCCGAGGGTGGGGCACCCGGCCTCTGTGGTATCCCACCCATTTCGCAAAGAACGCGAAATGGATGGGGCACGGAGCTTTTGTCGACTCCCACCCAGGCGCAAAGACAAAGACGCGCCGAGGGTGGGGCACCCGAAGTTTCATCCCTTGTGGGTCGGCGAAGCCGGTGGACGACTAAAGTGAATTTGCTCTATGCGGAGAAGAGACAAATGCGCAGATTTTTGCCGGCGGCGTTGATTCTGATGCTGGCTGCCGCGCCGCTGACCACGCGCGGGCAGTCGGTATCCGACGCCGGCCAAAAGAATGCGAAACAGGCGCGTGCGATGCTGGACGCGATGGTGCAGGCTCTGGGCGGGCCGGCGTGGCTCAAGGTGAAGAACCAGATGCGGCAGGGGAACGTGGCGGCGTTCTTTCATGGAGAGCCATCGGGCGGCACCACAGAGTATTGGGAACGCCACGCGTGGCCCGATCATGACCGCATCGAATACAGCAAACATCGCGATGTGGTGCAGTTTTACATTGGACAAGCGGGCACGGAGGTGACTTACAAAGGCAAGACGCCGTTGCCCCAGGAGCAGGTGGACGACTTTCTGCGCCGGCGCGGGCACTCGATTGAGACGGTCGTCAGGCTGTGGCTCAACGAACCCAACACAATTCTGATTTACGAAGGACAGCGGCTGGTGGAGCGCCATCTGGCCGACCAAGTGACGGTGATCTCCGGCGCGAATGAGGCCGTGACGATTCTGACGGATGCCGAAACGCACTTGCCGCTGCGCCGTAGTTTCGAGTGGCGCGATCCGGTTTACAAGGACATGAACCTGGACGCGGAGGAGTACGACAACTATCACGCGATTGACGGTCTTCCCACGGCGTTTACCATCACACGCTACAAGAACGGCGACATTGCGCGGCAGTATTTTCTGGTCCGTGTGACGTGCAACGAGGATTTGCCGGCGGATTTCTGGAGCGTGGATGCGGCGGTGGCACGGATCAAGAAGTAGTGGCGCGCCCATACGATGCGTGCTTCGATATAATCCAGAGGAGCGCAAATCAGCTAGTTTGGCCGCTCTTTGGAGACTTGCATGACATTTGATATCCAGGAGATCCTGGGTCTGCTCCCTCACCGCTACCCGTTTCTGTTGATTGACAGAGTGGTCGAATTCGAGCGCGGCAAGCGCCTGGTAGCCATCAAGAATGTGACCTTTAACGAGCCTTTTTTTCAGGGCCACTTTCCGGGCTATCCGATCATGCCGGGCGTGCTGGTGATTGAGGCGATGGCGCAGGCCGGGGCCATCATCATGCTGAATGAGATTCCCGACCGCGAGAAGAAGCTGGCGGTTTTCACGGGCATTGAGCGCGCCAAGTTTCGCCGGCCCGTGACTCCGGGAGATCAATTGCGCATCGAAGTGAACGTGCTGGCGTTCAAGAGCCGGCTGGGACGCATGGAGGCAAGCGCCTTTGTGGAGGGCAAGCTGGCCTGCCAGGCCACTCTGACCTGCTCGATTGTGCCGAGGGTCCGCGAGGCTGCTCCGGAAGCAGGTGAGGCACAGCAAGAGGCGGCGGAGTGACGATTCATTCAAGTGCGGTGATTGCCGCCGGCGCTGTAGTTCCTGAGTCGTGCAGCGTGGGACCGTTTTGCACGATCGGTCCCGAGGTGCTGCTGGGCGAGGATTGCACGCTTATCTCCCATGTGGTGCTGGACGGACGGACACGCATTGGCGCGCGCAATACGTTTCATCCGTTCTGCGCGGTGGGCGTTGCGCCGCAGGACCTGAAGTACGGCGGCGAGCCGACGGCGCTGGAGATTGGCGACGGCAACACGATTCGCGAGAATGTGACCATCAGCCGCGGGACAACGGGCGGCGGCGGCGTGACGCGCCTGGGGTCGAATTGTCTGCTGATGGCCGGTGTACATATCGGCCACGACAGCCAGGTGGGCAGCCATTGCATTCTGGCTAACTGCGCTACGCTGGCCGGGCACGTGGTGATCGAGGACTACGCTACCGTGGGCGCGTTTTGTCCGGTGCATCAGCACTGCATTGTAGGCAAGTATGCGTTTATCGGCGGCGGGACGATTGTGACGCAGGACGTGCTTCCGTTTTCGCTGACCTCCGCCAAGCGGGAGAACAAGGCCTTCGGGATTAATAAGATCGGGCTGGCGAGGCGGGGATTTTCGCCGGAGCGGTTGCAGGTGTTGCAAAAGGCTTTTCGGCTGCTGCTGGCCGCGAAGCTGAACACCACGCAGGCTCTGGAGAAGATCAAGGAGTTGGAGGGCGAGGACGCGGCGCTGGTGGCGGCGTTTATCGAACGCAGCGAGCGCGGGGTGATCAAGTAGATCACCATGGCAGAGGAACAAAAGCCGAATCAATTCAAAATCGGAGATCAGGTCAGATTTACGCATCTCCCGGAGGGAGAGGACGAGAATAGCCCAGGGTGGAGCGTAGCGAAACCCTGGGAAATCTCGCCCATTGTTTCCGCATCGTCCCGGAGGGACGGTCGAAACTCATCCCCAGACGTAGCGCGGATCGTAATCCATCCGGTGTTTCTTCAGAAACGCGATGAACTCCGCCTGAAAGTCGCGTTTCCGATGATGCTCCTCCTGGCGCGCTATATATGCCAGCGCGGACTCAGCTTGAACCCATCCGATGGAGAACGCCCCATAACCCTCCTGCCACTCAAAGTCTTTCAACGCAAAGGTCTCGTGCATCCAGTGAGAGGACGCGCTCTTGATTTCTCTCATCGCGGTTGCTATGGGCAGAGAGGACGGCAGAGACAGCAGAAGATGGACGTGGTCCTCCATTCCGCCGACACCAAGAGCTTTCATCTGATGCTCGCGCGCGATGCCGCCCATGTATGCCCAAAGCCGCGGTTGTATCTCCGGAGCGATGGTCTTGCGGCGCTCTTTGGTGGAGAAGACACAATGAAACAGCGCGCAACAATAGGTGTGTGACATGGCAGAACCGTATCATACCGCAATCGGCAAAAGAAGATTCGGCCGCCCCTCCGGGGCTTGGAGGATTCTGCGGGCGCATACCCAGGGTTCCGTCCACTTGCGCGGACTCCACCCTGGGCTATTTTCGATGCTCCCTCCGGGAGCAGAGCCGTCGGCATATGGCAGGCGGGTTGGCACGCGATATGACGCGAAAATTGCTCTGCCCGTGCGAATCAGGGGGGCGTCATGAAACTTGGCCTGATTGCCGGCAACGGGCGGTTTCCGTTTTTGCTGCTGGATGCGGCGCGGGCGCAGGGAGTGGTTGTGGTGGTGGCGGCTATCCGCGAAGAGACCGACGCTGAGATGGACCAGCGCGCGACCGCAGACAGCGGCATCAGCGTCCATTGGCTTTCGCTAGGCGAGTTGTCGCGGCTCATCGAACTCTTCCGCAAGGAGGGCGTCGAGAAGGCCGTGATGGCCGGTCAAGTGAAGCACAAGCAGATTTTTTCCAGCATCAGGCCGGATTGGCGGCTGGCCAAGTTGCTGATGAGCTTGCCGATCCGCTCGACAGACAGGCTGCTGGGCGCGGTGGCCAAGGTGCTGGGCGATGAGGGTATTGAGCTGGTGAGCTCGACCGCGTTTCTTGAGCCGCTGCTGGCCGAGGAGGGCGTGCTGACGAAGCGCGCACCTGACGAAAACGAACGCAAGAACATCGAGTACGGGTTGAGCGTGGCGCGCGCGGTGGCTGGATTCGATATTGGGCAGACGGTGGTGGTGGCCGCGCAGGCTTGCGTCGCGGTGGAAGCGATGGAAGGCACGGATGCGGCTATCGAGAGGGCCGGACGGCTGATGATGTCCTTGGAGGACGACGCGGAAGTTTCCGCGTCGAGGGAAGACGCCGCTTCTACGCTGGAGCGGCGGCTGACCGTGGTGAAGGTGGCCAAGCCAAATCAGGATATGCGCTTCGATGTGCCGGTCATCGGCATGGCGACAGTGGAGGCGATGGTGCGGTCGGGGGCGAGTTGCCTCTCGGTTGAGGCTGGGCGCACGCTGCTTTTCGATCGCGAGAAACTGATGGAGCGCGCTGGTGAGGCGGGGATTGCCATTGTGGGTACGGCGCGGTAAGGCTCAATAAAGAGCCTTTAAAAATCTATAGATAGGTGGAGCTATCCCACCCTAGTTCACCCCAACGACGAAGACCTGTCGTTGGGGACCCCTAAGCCGCAAAAACAAGTACGCGGCGAGGTTGGGGCACCCGCCCCGGAGCTTTTGCGGTATCCCACCCTTTCCGCAAAAAGAAACGGAAAGGATGGGGCACGGAGCGTTTGTCGAATCCCACCCTAGCCGCAAAAACAGGAACGCGGCGAGGATGGGGCCCACCCGATGTATGGGGTACCCGACGCATGGGGCACCCGGTCATTGTGGGTGCGGCGCGCGCGATCTGATTACGAAATAATTCTCTGCGTCCTGTCAGCGCCCTTCCCCATCCAACCGTCTGGAGGCTCCCCGTGAAAATTACCCTTCTCCTCATCCTCGTTGCGGCATTGGCGGTCACTTTTGCGTTGACCAGAGTTCATGCCGCAGACGATTCGGTGCCCGCCGTGGGGCAGACTGCGCCCACCTTCACCCTGCCTTCGCAGGATGGCTCTGAGATTTCGCTCGACAGCTTTCACGGCAAGTGGGTGGTGCTCTACTTCTATCCCAAGGACATGACTTCGGGCTGCACGATCGAGGCGCACAACTTTCAGCGCGATCAGGCGAAATTTGACGCGGCCGGCGCGGTGATTCTCGGCGTGAGCGTGGATACGCCGGACAGCCACAAACAGTTCTGCACCAAAGAGGGGCTGACCTTCCGGCTGCTGGCCGATCCGGCGCACAAAGTGGTGAGCGAGTACGGCTCGCTGGGCAACTACGTGGGCTTCAAAATCGCCAACCGCAATACCTTCCTCATTGACCCGCAGGGCAAGATCGCGAAGGTGTGGACCAAGGTGCAGGTTCAGCACCACTCTGAGGAAGTGCTGGCGGCTCTGGCCGAATTGAAGAGGTAGGCAGGCGGAAAGCAGACGCAAAAAAGCCCGGCATGAGCCGGGCCTTTTTGCTTGCCTTGTATTTCATGTTGCCGCTGCTACTTGGTTGCCTTCTTCGCAGGGGCCTTCTTCTTCGCAACTGCTTTCTTCGCAACTGCCTTCTTGGCAACTGCCTTCTTCGCCGGGGCCTTCTTGGCAACTGCCTTCTTTGCAACTGCCTTCTTGGCGGGCGCCTTCTTTGCTGCTTTCTTAACGGCCAACTTGTTACCTCGTTTGGTGATTTTTTTGGCGCTCTTGCCAGCCGCGGCCTTCTTGGCCACAGCCTTTCCGCCCTTCGCGCCAGTACTGCTCTTTTTTGCGGCGGACTTCTTTGCGGCCTTTTTGGCCACAACTTTTTTCGCAACTGCCTTCTTGGCTACAGCTTTCTTTGCCGGAGCCTTCTTAACCGCGGCCTTCTTCGCCGGGGCCTTCTTGGCAGCTTTCTTTGCGGGAGCTTTTTTCTTCGCGGCCTTTTTGACGGCCGGTTTTGAAATGGGTTCTTCCACGACCAGAATCACTGACTCTTCAGCCATCCCCTCGTCGTCGTCCGAGGAGGTGAGCACGCTGGAAGTTTCAAACTCTTCATCTTCCTCATCAAAGTCGTCGTGATCGGATTCAAACTCTGGCGGCGCGGCATTCGCATCCTCGTCGCTCATTGCGTACATCCTGAAGACTTCTTCCATCCGATTGCCTCCAGCGGCTTGCCGCTGCACTTGTTTGCGACTTCATTTTCACGCAACGGAAAAAATCAAACTCCGCTCGCGGAAATAATGCTAGCAATAGATTGCACGCAAACACGAGCACTTGACAAGTACGAAATGAGGTTCTGTGCAATTTATTTTGCCGAATGCGATTTGGAATGGGCAACAGATTTTTTTCGAGAAGACTTTCCCGCGCCTGTTGTCCCACTTCTCTTCGCTCCGGCAGCGGCGCCGGAACGCCGTGCCGGCGCATGTTTCGCCGATGGCGTTGCGCTGTGTCCATGGGTGTTTGCGCCTTCATGCGCGGCTGACGAAGAACCTCCGGCGCGGTGCCGGCGCGATGCGGTGCGAGGCGTACTTGCGGGATCGGCTACATGGAGCCGGCGTCCTGGCTGCACTCGAATTCCGGTGATGTTGTTCCAGCGACGCAACTGATTCAGCGAGACGCCGAAGCGGTCGGAGATGGTCACCAGCGTCTCGCCCTTGCGCACGGTGTAAAGCTGAGTGCGCGCCGATGGCGGGGCGGAGGGCGCGACGGGAACGGCCAGCGCTTCGACTCCCGCGATGCTATCGGTGGAGCTCAGTTGATTGGCCGCAGCCAGATCATCAACGGTTACGCGATACTCGCGCGCCACCGCGGCGAGCGTATCTTCGGGCGTCACGCGATGGTAGCGCCACGCGTTGCGCTTGGCTTCGGGGATGGCAGTGATGCGCTGCTCGAAGACTGCGGCCATGCCTGCCGGCAGATGCAGATCGAACGATGCGTCGGGCGGCGTGACTAGCCGCAGCAGGCTGGGATTCAATGCTGTCAGTTCATCTACCGGCGCCGCGACGATGTCCGAAACCAGGCGCAGATCCACCGGGTAGTTGATGGTCACGGTGTCAGTGAGCACGGGCGGATCGAGCGTGAGATCGTCGAAGCCGTATTGCGTGGGATGATTGGCGATGATGATGGCGGCGAGAATTTCAGGCACATAATTCCTGGTCTCGACGGGAAGGTTGTTGCGCTTGTAGAGTTCCCAGAAATCGGCATAGCCGGTTTTCTGAACGGCGCGCTGCACATTGCCCGAGCCCCAGTCGTAGCCGGCCATGGACAAATACCAATCGCCGAGCTGGGCGTAGATGAACTTCATGTAGCGGGCGTATGCGCGCGTGGATTTTTCCGGATCGAAGCGCTCATCGACATAGGCATTGCGAGCCAAGCCGTAGTTGCCGTGGGGCATGAACTGCCACATTCCGCCGGCGTTGGACTTGCGATTGAGGGCGCGCGGATTGAAGCCCGACTCGGCGACGGCAAGATAGATCAGATCCTGCGGCACACCCTCTTCAGCCATCACACGCTGAATCATCGTTCTATATCGGCCGCCACGCTCGAAGGAGTGGAGCAGCGTGTTGTGGCCCTTTTTGGTGTTGGCGAAAAAGTTGATGAAGGTGGCCACATAGTCGTTCACGACCAGCGGCAAATCGGAGTTAGTGGTGGCCAGATCAGCTCTGGCCTTGGCGACCAGATTGGGGTCCACAACGAAGGTCACGTCTTCGGCGGCCTCGGCGGGAGTGGGCTCTTCCTTGGGCACAAATCCATTGCCCTGCTTGAGAGCTTCCATCTCGAGCGCGCTCACGCCGTCCACAATGCGGTCGAACTCTTCCTGCAACTGGGCATCGCTTTTGATGTCGATGCCGGAGGTGAGCATGAGATCGACGGCTTGATCAAACTCCTGCTTGGCCTCGGGCAACCGCCCTTTGCGGTAGTCCGCTTCGCCGCGGGAGTAGGCATCGTCCACCTGCTGGATGAGCACGCGCACCCGCTGCTGCTCACGGGTAAGCGAGGGCTGGTTGGAAGCGGGGACAGGCGGAGCTTGCTCAACGGGCGCAAGGGCGGGCGCGGTGGACTGCGCCGCCGCAACATTGTGAGGGCCAGTGGAAGCGGTCGGCGCGCAGCCTGCGAGCGAGAGAGCCAGCAGTGCGCAACTGAAAAATCGATAGTGAATCTTGCCAATATGCATGATGAATACTGTTGCGCCCATTTTGAAAAGCCGCGGAAGGCGCTATGCCGATGATAAGCTATGCCATGGAGGCATGCTCGCTCCAAGGGCGCGAAAAGCCTCTTTCACCTACTCTATGGACGCACGCTTCCTACGAAATTTTGCGATCATCGCCCACATCGACCACGGCAAGTCGACGCTGAGCGACCGTCTGCTGGAGTTTACCGGCTCAGTGACGGGGCGCGAGATGCAGGCGCAGATTCTGGACGATATGGATCTGGAGCGGGAGCGCGGCATCACCATCAAGGCGCACGCCGTGCGCATGATGTACAAGGCGCACGACGGCAACACCTATCAGCTCAACCTGATCGACACACCGGGGCACGTGGACTTCAGCTATGAAGTTTCGCGCTCGCTGGCCTCGTGCGAGGGCGCGCTGCTGGTGGTGGATGCCAGCCAGGGCGTGGAGGCGCAAACCCTGGCCAACGCTTATCTGGCTATCAACCACGGGCTGGAAATCATCCCGGTCATCAACAAAATCGATCTTCCATCGGCGGACATCGTGCGCACCCAGGAGGCCATCGAGAAGGCTGTTGGGTTGGATGCGACCGACGCCATCGCGGTGAGCGCCAAGACCGGCCAGGGCGTTGCCGAGGTGCTGGAGGCGATCGTCAACCGGTTGCCGCCGCCCACGGGCGATCCCGACGCGCCGCTGCAGGCGCTGATCTTCGACTCCTGGTTTGACGCTTACCGCGGCGTGATCGTGCTGGTGCGCGTGATGCAGGGGACGATGCGCAAAGGACAGCGCATTCGCCTGATGTCGAACGGGAAGGCTTTTGAAGTTGAGTCCATGGGCGTGCTGATGCCCAAGCCGGTGGAGATAGGCGAACTCAAGGCCGGCGAGGTCGGCTTTTTTGCCGCGACGATCAAGACGGTCAGCGACACCAAGATCGGCGACACGGTCACAGACGACACCAAGCCCGCCAAGGCGCAGTTGCCCGGCTTTGAAGACATCAAGCCGATGGTCTTCGCCGGCCTCTACACCGTGGATTCGCATGAACATACGCTGCTGCGCGATGCTCTGGAAAAACTGCGGCTGAACGACTCGTCGTTTTTCTTCGAGCCGGAAAGCTCGGTTGCGCTGGGCTTTGGCTTCCGCTGCGGCTTTCTCGGCTTGCTGCACATGGAGATTATTCAGGAGCGGCTGGAGCGCGAGTACGAGCTGGATCTGATCACCACCGCTCCCGGCGTGCGCTACCACATTACGCTGACCGACGGCAGCGTAATGGAGGTGGACAATCCTTCGCGCTGGCCCGACCCCACCAACATCGAATCGATTCGCGAGCCGGTGATCACGGCAAAAATTCTCACCAATGAAGAGTATGTCGGCGGCATCTTCAAGCTGGTGGAGGAAAAGCGCGGCAAGCAACTGAACTTTGAGTACGTTACAAGCACGCGCGTGCTGCTGACCTACGAGCTGCCGCTGAACGAGATCGTGCTGGACTTCTACGACCGGCTCAAGTCGGTCTCCCGCGGTTACGCGTCGCTGGATTATCAACTGGCGGGCGAGTGGGTGTCGCCCATGGTGAAGATGGATATTCTGGTCTCGGGCGAGCCTGTGGACGCGCTCTCGATTATCGTCCACAAGGACTGCGCCTACGAGCGCGGCAGGGCGCTGGTCTCGAAGATGCGCGAGCTGATTCCCCGCCAGCAGTTCGAGGTTGCCATTCAGGCCGCCATCGGAGCCAAGATCATCTCCCGCGAGACGGTAAGCCCGCTGCGCAAGAATGTGCTGGCCAAGTGCTACGGTGGCGACATCAGCCGTAAGCGTAAGTTATTGGAAAAACAGAAGGAAGGCAAGAAACGGATGAAGCGGATCGGCAAGGTGGACATCCCGCAGGAAGCCTTCCTGGCGGTGCTGCGGATCGGTGAAGACGCACAAAAATAAGCGCAAGTTTGTGATCTGATTCACAATTTATTCATCGGGATTTGTGGATAACCCAGGGTTAGAACTCGTGGATACCACCGTTGCAGCCAACTGCCCACGAAATCGTGCACCCTCTTGATACTGATTGATAAATAAGGAGTTGCACCATCTACCAGAAAAGAACCGCCTTTGGCAAGAGGATAATTCTGAATTTTCGCGCGGAATTGACGAAAGTAATCCACAGAATTTTCCACAGGAAAGCGCGTGGGCGTGCGGAAGATTACGTGGAGTTACTAATGGGTATTCCGGCACCCTTGAGAATTCGAGCATAAACGGCAAAAGCCCCGCGATGCGGGGCTTTTGTGATTGCCTTGGTTCCGCGAAGCGTTTAGCGGCCGACGGGCGGCTTGGCGGCCGGCTTGGTGGGCTCTGGAGCTCCGGGCGGCGGAGCAGGGACGCCGGACTTCAGGTTGTAGGCGTCGATGATCTGCTTGGTGATGTTGGTGGACTCGCTGGCATAGAGGACGGGATTCTGCTGCTGAGCAACGTCCAGCACCAGCGTGTAGCCATGCTGCTGCGAGTAGCCGGCAAGAACGTCATAAACCTTGGAGGCGAGACCGTTGTAAAGCTCCTGCATCTCGGCCTGGAAGTCGTTTTGCGCGTCTTCGGCGTCGCGCTGCAACAGCTTCTTCTTGTCGTCAATCGTCTTGGCGCGCGACTGCTGCTCTGCGGGGCTCAGCTTGTCGCCCTGGGCCTGGAGCTGCTTGGTCAGGCTATCGACCTCGTCGCTCAGAACCTTCAGCTGCTGGCGCTTGGGATCGTACTTCTTTTGCAGGTCGGCGAAGTTGCGCTGGCCCTCGTTGGTTTGGGCCACGGCCACCTGAAAGGCGATGACGGCAATCTTGGCTGGACCGGCAGGCGCAGCGGCGGCGGCGGGAGCAGTCGTAGTTTGGGCGGCGGCGCTCAGGACAAAGCCAGAGGCCAGAGTAGCGATGAGTGCAAGCGAGCGCTTCATGCGGATGTAAAGCTCCTTCGGAATTCCTGTGGGCCTGCCAGCGTTTCAGCGCGGACACGAGCCTGTGCCTCCTGAGAAACCTCACGGCTTCTTTTCAAAAGGTCTGAGCCGGAAGGGGCGGAGGCCGGAAAAGACGCAAACGGAGACGTCTACAGGAACTAGATGGATTATAGGAGGGCTGGCTGGGAGCGTCAAACCGGAAAAGCGTGAATTTCCCCAAGATTTTCAGCGATTCCAGTATCCGGTGCCCAGGATTACGGTTGTGCGATCCCTCCATGGGAGATGATCCCGAAGCGCTGCGACAGGGAAAAGATCAGCCCAATGAGACTCAGAAGCAGCAGAATCGAAGCCAAAGAGAAGAACGGGACTTGCAACACCGGCCAGGCCTTGGCGGGCAGTTGGTCGGCCAGCTTGTCGCCAATGGTGTCGTTGAAACGCATGGGCTTGTCTTCGTCTTCGCCAGTTGGTTTCCATTCCGAAGCCAGAAAGGCCGCCCTGAGGTTGGAGAGCAAAACAGCTCCGGCAATAATCGCAAGAACTCCGGGGAATTGGCCTTTGGCCATAGCGTAAAGAATGCCCAGAAAATAGACGCCGAAGACCAGAGCTGCGGCTGGCCAGCTCCCTTCACGCACTCCCATGCCGCCAACCAAGAAGACCAGCGCCCCCGCTGCTCCAGCGACAATCATGACGGGGTTTCCCGCGGCCAGCGTGGCCACAATCTGAAAGAGGGTAATGATCAGGCAGATCCAGAACCCCTGACGGCCCAGGTAATCAACATCCCAGGCGTTCTCGACCGTGGGCCAGAAGATGCTCTTGACCCGGCCGTCCGAGCGCTTGCTCTCTTGAGACAATCCAAGTGTTTGCATGGCAGCCAGATTGTCAGAACAAGAGGCTTGTGTCAAGCAGCGAAGTGGTTAAAAAGGTTGAAGATCAAAACAAAAGAGCCGCTCGTGGTGAGCGGCCCTTTTGCTTGCTGGTTGAATCCGGTGCCTAGAAGGTGGTGGAGACGGTCAGGCGGAAGGTTTTGCGCGGTTCGCGGAAGGAGTCCTGCGCGCCGTAACCCTCGATGGCCTCGCCGTAGGTGAAATCGCCTGCGCCGCCGGTGGGGAACATATCGCGAGTAATCAGCTGCGTATTGCAACTGAGATTATTCTTCCCATTTCCCAGGTTGCAGTTGGGCTTCTCAAAGAGCCGCAGCGGGTTGTAGGCGAAGTAGAGGCGGAAGGGCGCATTGACGACCGGCATGATGACGGACAACTCCGCGCCAACCGACATGCGTGGAACAAAGTTGGTTCCGGCGACGGGATGGATATTCCGCAGGAAGTTAACCTGCGAACCCTGTTTGTCGATGATGCAGGCGCCGCTGGGATCAAACCCGGTGCAGCCAAAGCCACCAGAGATCAGCGAGTCAAAGCCCTCAGGACTCTGCTTCAATTGCCCCTTGTTCAGGGCGGTGTTGATACCAAAGTCGTCGAAGAACGAGAAGGTCACTGGGCCGGCGATGGGAATGCGGTACTCGGCATTGGTAGTCAAGGTGGTATCGCCGCCGATGGAGGCTATGCCATAGACCGGAATCGGAATCTTCGCACAGCCGAATAGCGGAGGGTCTGTCACCAGCGGGGCGCAACTGCCGTCAGGGTTGGTGTACTGAATGTAGGTGCGAGTGGGAACATAGCCGTAGGGAGTGGCGCCGCGGACATCGAATCCGCGCAGGTCGCCCTCGCCGCCGGAGTAGAAGCGGTTGTTGGGCGGAGCCACTGCGCCGCCATATCCCTGCACATAGCCCAACTGCGCGCGGAGGCCGAGCACGTTACGCCCATTGGGCGAGGGCGTCAGGTAGTGCATTGGCCGGAACTGCTTGTAAGCCACAAAGGGCGCGATATAGCGCACATTGCCCCAGATGCCGGAGGCCTGAAGCACGGCTGAATATTCCTTGCCGGAGCGCGGGCGCATGGGATTGTTGATGGTGTTGTAGGTGTAGCTGAAGGAGGCATAGCTGTTAATGATGCCAGCCAGCGCGTTGGAGCCCTGAATGCCCGAGCGGAAGCTAATGGTCTGAAAATAGGTCTGCGAAGCGGTCGAGAACGTTGTAATCGTCGACTTGCTCAGCGAATAGGTAAACCCGACGCGCTGGAAGGCGTGCCGCTTGAGCGGGTAGCTGACGGAGAAGTTCATGCCGGTGGAGCCCTGGTTGTAGTTCTGCGTCATGGACGACTGCGCTGCGGTCAGGTTGACTGACTGGCCAGTGGTGGCCTGATAGTTCTTGGACGCGTTGAAGTCCTGCTTGTTGTTGAAGATCTGGAAACCGAGGTTGAGCGGACGGTTGTGCACGTAAGGCTGGGAGAAGCCAAACATGAAGGTGCGGCTCACGTTGCCCAGGTTGCCCTGGAGGCTGAGCGTTTCGCCCAGGCCGAGGAAGTTGTTGGTCTGGTAGTTGACGCCAAGGAAAGCGCCGGAAAGGCCGCTCAAGCCGCCGTTCAGGCCGATGGAGTTCTTGCCCTTCTCTTTGACTTTGAGCAGCAGGTCCACGGTGCCGGCTTCGGCGTCCTGATGGGCTTCCGAGTCCTGATCAACCTTGAGGGGCTCAAAGTATTCGAGCTGGTTGAGGCGGAGCAGGCTGTACTCCCAAAGCTGTGAGTTGTAGACCTGGCCTTCTTCCAGCATCAGTTCGCGGCGGATGACCTTGTCACGAGTGATGCGGTTGCCCTGGAACTCGATGCGCGAGACGTAGAAGGGCTTTCCTTCGTCGATGTCGATGTTGAGTGAGACGGTCTTCTTCTGGTCGTCGAAGCTCGGCTTGGGAATGGCGCCGAAGTTGATGTAGCCCAACTGTCCGTATGCCTTCTTGAGGTTCTCCAGGCCCTTACCAACCAGTGTGGCGTTGAACCATTCGCCGTCCCTGACCGCAAACGTGGCGCGCAAGGCCCTGACGTTGGTCACTGCCTTATTGCCGGTAAAAGTGATGGTGCCGAGCCGGTAGCGCGCGCCCTCTTCAATAGGCATGAGAATGTCAATGCGCTTGCCCTTGTTGGGCCGGAAGGTGAACCAGTTCAGCCCGCCCTGGTCGCGGATGTGTGTTTTCGGCTCCTCGATGGCGGCGTTGTAGTAGCCCTTGTCGCGGTAGGCCTGACGCACGCGCTCGGTGTCTTCCTCGAGCTTGGAGGCGTCAAAGGTCTGAGAAAAGAGATTCTCGAAGATGATCGAATGAGGAAGGCCGATGGGCTTGAGATTCTTCATCGAGCGGCGCAGCGGCAGGGAACTGATGTGCTGGTTGCCGGTGAATTTGATCACGCCCACCTTCACGGTGGGGCCTTCCTTGATGTTGAAATTCACCTGCACCGAGGCGGGAGGAATGGTCTTGACCTCGGTCTTGATGGTGGCAAACTGGTGGCCGTGCTCGGAGAGAATGTCCTTGAGGACAGTCTCAGCCCGCTTGATCTTGGTGGGATCGTACTGGCTTTCGACGGTGAGGCCGACCTTTTCCTTTTTGAAGCGGTCGAGCACATCAGACTGCGAGACGGCGTTGAGGCCTTTGTAGTTGATCTCGCGGATGGTGGGCCTTTCCCGAACGAAAACATTCAGGATGATGCCTTTCTCCGAGTCCTCGCGCTCGATGCGCACATCGTCGAAGTAGCCCGTGTTCCAGAGCGAGTTGAAGTCGCGCTCGATGGAGATTGGGTCATAGGCGTCGCCGGGGTGGGTAAAGAGACGCGCCAGCACCGTCTCTTTAGGGATGCGCCGGTTGCCGATGACCCGAATTGAATCGATGGTCGGCGGCTGCTGGGCCAGGGCTGCGCCGGCGGAAAACACCAGCGCCAGCAAGAGCATCGTGCGCGCCATGCGGCTGGTAATCCGCCATGCGCGGGAGATGGAAATGTGCTTGATCTTCACCGGGCTGGAGCCCTGCGCTGAGCACACGTACTGGTGCGGTCCAAAGTTCGCCATCAGGTTCGGCTTCACGGGAAGAATATCGACACCCTCGCTGCTGAAAAATCTGATACTGCCTAACAATTTGATACAACCTAAAGGAAAGAACAATTATATTGGAATGCTGCCACCCCGCCCAAACGGCCTAGCCACAAGTGGACGCGGAAATCGTATCTCTCCCATCGTCGCCCTGCCGCGCGTGCTGCCTTCGGACTCGGGCCGGTCCCCTACCAAAACCCCAGTGACTAAGACTGTCACGGAGGAGTCCGGTTAGCGTCCCGGCGACCAAGACCTGAAGCCGGGAACCCCGGTTAGCACCCCAGCAACGAAGACCTGTCGCCGGGGACTCGGGTAATTTGAACCTATTTCACAGTCTAACGGACGCAGGCGGGTTATGGCGTTCCGGGGATGCGCCGGGCAACTGAACGCTCCCAAATTAATGCAGGCCAGAACGCCGAGAAGCCGGGAAGTGCGCCAGCCGGCCATGCTATGGCGCACACCGTGAGAGAAGCAAGCAGTTCTTTTTCGGGATTTATCCGTGAATTTCCCTCATTCTCCCGGTTTCGTTTGGCCTCTGCGGTATGATTTCACCATATCCGGTTTGTAATTCAGCCTTGAGCGTCTAATGGATGAGGCTTGGCCGGGACCAGCCAACAAATGGAGGCAACAGTGCGCCGAGCTCTTCCCATGATCCTGATCCGAGTGATTGTGGGTCTGATGTTCGTGATGGAAGGCAGCCTGAAGTTTTTGCGCCCCGAAGAGCTGGGCGCAGGACGCTTCGAGGCTATCGGGTTCCCGTTCGCACATCCGTTGGCTGCGGTGGTGGGCGGTGTGGAGATCCTCGGCGGCGCTGCAATCCTGCTGAATTTCTATGCTGGCGATGCCGCGCTGGCGCTGCTCGTGGTTGTTCTTACCGCCGTGGTTACCACCAAGATTCCCATCCTGCTGGGCAGGCCGCTGGGCTCATTCGCGCTGGAAAAGGCCAGGGAGTATGGCCTGCTGAGCTTCTTTCACGAAGCGCGGCTTGATCTGTGCATGATCTTTGGCCTGGTGGCTATCATGATCGACTCCGGCATCCGAGTGGGCCGCAGAAGGCGCTGGTACCAGGAAGGCAGCTAGATTCGGTCCTTCGCGAGCCGGCCCCGTGAACCTCAAGCAGAAAAGTCTCTTTTCCCTCCGCTCCGGTTCCCGTTCGCGCCCCCGCTGATCTTTTCTTTTGATTTTTTATTGAATTCTTGCCGATAGTGTGACTGAACGGCATAAAAGTCCCTCTACCGACTGCAGGGCCACAAAAAAGACTCTGCCTGACGGCAGAAAAACATGGCCGCGGAAAGGTCGTATCCATGTCCTCCATTGCGATTTTCGACGCCACTAGCAACTCAAACAGCGTGTACAACACAACGCAGGCGACCTCGGCCGACGCCGCGCAGCAAACAACGACAAAGATAACCACCCCGGCCGCCACAGGCTCCAATGGAGACACCGTCACGCTCTCGGCGGCGGCACAGGCCAGGGTACTGCACCAGTCAGGCCAGAGCATTGCAAGTATCGCCTCCGCGCTGGGCACAGACACCAAGACCGTCGACAGCTACCTTGGCATTACGGTCACTGCGGCAATCGACCAGGCGCTGCAAGCGGCGGCAACCGCCAGAGCATAACCGCTATGCCTCAACCGAAGCGGTAAGCGCTGATAGCCGCGCCCATCGGCTGATCGCCAAATACGCGGGTTCCCTGCGCGTCTCCGCCGGCTCCCGCAACCACCATCAACGGAATCAGATGCTCCTCGCGAGGATGCGCGTAGGCGGCAAATGGCGCGCTGCGCCAGCCAGTCAACAAAGCGTCGCGCTCCGCCGCGGGCGACTCGACGGCGCTGGTCAGCCAGTCATCGAAGGCCGTGGCGCGCTTCGGGGTCTCCGGCTGAAGATAACCGCGCAGGTTATGAAAGCTCATGCCGCTGCCGATGATGAGCACACCCTCGTCGCGCAAAGGAGCGAGCGCGCGGCCGGCCGCCAGGTGGAGAGCTGGATCGAGAGAGGCTGCCAGCGAGAGCGAGACCACCGGAATCTGAGCGTCAGGAAAAACCACCTTGAGCGGCACAAAGACACCGTGGTCAAAGCCGCGATTGGCGCTGAGGGCGGACGGCAGGCCTGCCCGAGCGAGTAGGCCGGCAACGCGCTCGGCGAGTTCCGGCGAGCCGGGAGCCGGCCAGGTGAGGCGGTAGGTGTGCTCGGGGAAGCCGGAATAGTCGAAGATCAGCTCGGGCTGCGCGGCGGCGCTGGCGGTGCACGCAGGCTCCTCCCAATGGCCGCTGACGACCAGGATTGCCTTAGGCGGTTCGGGGAGCGTGGCGGCGAGCCCTTCAAGAAAGCGCTGAGTCGTGTGCCATGTGTCCGCTGCCCCCCAGGTCCAATCCATGAAGAAGCAGGGACCCCCGCCATGGGGAAGGAAGATTGCGGGCTGGCGTTGGGGATTGGCGGGCATGGGCTGGGCCTCCGAAGGAGATAGTTGTTCAAACAACTAACTGATTGGATGCCCCAGCCCTGCCCGGGATTCAACCTTCCTGCCCGCAGGTCTGACCGCGTATCCCACCCTTGCGGCAAGGACAAAGACGCCGCAAGGACGGGGCACCTGATGTGTGGGACAGCCGGCCTTTGTGCTATCCCACCCATGCGGCAAAGACAAAGACGCCGCAAGGATGGGGCACCCCTCTTGGTAGAAAAACAAGCATTCAGAGCGCTATTCGACGGGCGCGGCCAGCTTGTAGACGTAGACCAGCAGAGCAATGCCGATGAGCCCGGGAATCAGGCCGACAAAAGCCACCTTGGGGCCAATGAGAAACCAGAAACAAATAAACATGCCAATGCCCACGCCTACGTTGATTATGCCGCCGACCTTCGTGCTTTCGCGGGCTTTGATCCGCTTCAGGCGCTCTTCTTCGCGCAGCAAGTCGATTGCTGCCTTGGCTCCCTCGCCTGACGACTCAGAGATCCGCCGGAGAGTCTCCGACTTGTAATAGGCTTCGCGTTCCTTTTGCCGGGTGCCGAACCAAACGGCGAACACTAAAAAGGTGAACGTCGACAGGAAGGCCACCATCGGAATAAGCATTGCCAACTCATTTTGATGCATCGTTTCCTCCTTGCTGGGGAGTCTCCCCATGCGCTTGGTAGGACAGCCGGCGGACAAATCCGGTTGCATAATTTCGGAAACAGAGCAAGTTGCGAGAAAATGCAACCAGAACGGAAGAGAGCCGGTCTTACTTGCCGCAGAGGACTCGATCGAGAATGAACGCGACAACCAGCGCCGAAGAAGATTTGACTGCCGTGGAGCAGGTGCTGGCCGGCGACGCGGAGGCCTTCGAGGGCATTGTCCGGCGCTGGCAGGGTCCGCTGATCAACATGGCCTGGCGTTATTGCCGCGATCGCGGGCGCGCCGAGGAGATGGCTCAGGAGGCATTCATTCGCGCATGGCGCGGGCTGGGCCGGTGGCGGCGCGAGTCGAGTTTCTCGACCTGGCTGTTTGCGCTGGCCGCGAATGTGTATCGCTCCGAGTTGAAGCGCTTTCCGACGGAGACGCTGCCGCTGGAAAGCGCGCCCGAACCCTCCGGCCCCGCTTCGCAGCAGCGCGAACTGGAAGAAGGGCGGCGGCAGGAAGCGCTTCGCCGCGCCGTTCTGGCTTTGCCGTTGCGTTATCGCGAGCCAGTGATTCTGTACTATTTTCATGAGATGGATCTGGCTGCGGCAGCAGCGACCATGAGCCTGCCGGAAGGAACCATGAAGGCGCGGCTCAGCAGGGCGCGTGCTCTGTTGCGACGGCGTTTTCCGCATCTCAAAGATAAGTCCGCCGTAGTGGAACTGACAGCTCTCAACCCAGGAAAGGAGGCCGCAAATTGAATCGAACCAAAACAATTCGCAGCGAACAGAACGGCGCAGACGCCGACCGGAACGCGAGAATGGGAGCGGAGATCGGCCAGATTCTGGCCGCGGAAGAAAAGCTGATTCCTTCTTCGGGCTTCATGGCCTCGGTGATGGAGAAAGTGCGGCAAGAGGCCGCAGTGCCGCCGCCGATTCCCTTTCCGTGGACGTGGGCCGTTCTCGGGATTTTGCTGATGGGCGGAGTTTTGGGCTTTGGTGCATTCGAGGTTGTCCGTCCTGGGTTGCTGACGTTCGATATGCCTACCTTGCACTCGGTCGCGCTCACTTCGGCGCAACTTCCGGCTGCCTTTGTTGGCCCCGTCGAGGAGGTTGGCTGGGTCGCGCTGGCTTTGGGTGTTTCGCTGCTCTGCTGGCTGCTTTCGCGCAGACTGGCCGGCAGCGGCGGATTGCTGTAGCACGCAAAACCACGGAGTTTTTCGCGGGAGGTGACAGGCGTGGCCGATCCCTTCAACCTCGAACGCTTTGTGAAAGCGCAGGCCGATGTTTTTCCGCAGGTTCTAGCGGAGCTCGGCGCGGGAGAAAAGCGAAGCCACTGGATCTGGTTCATCTTTCCGCAGATGAAGGGTCTGGGGCACAGTTCGCTGGCGGAGTTTTACGGCATCGTCTCTCTCGCGGAAGCCAAGGCCTACGCGCGCCATCCGTTGCTCGGGCCGCGTCTGGTTGAGTGCACGCGGCTTGTCAATCAGGTCGAAGGGCGGACAATCCAAGAGATTTTCGGCTACCCCGACGATCTAAAGTTCCGCTCGTCGATGACGCTGTTTGCGCGCGCTGCGGAAGAGTGCGCCGAATTTAATGACGCGCTAAAGAAATACTTCGATGGCGAGAGTGATCCGCTGACGGCGGCGATGCTGCGCTAAGCCACTGCGTGCTTTGCCCCGAACTGACGCAGCTTGGCGAGGGTTGCGGCTGCCTGACCGGAGTCGATGGCTTCGGCGCCGAGACGGACGCCTTCCTTGAGATCGGCGGCCAGGCCAGCGGCCACGAGGGTTGCGGCGGAGTTGAGCAGCACAATATCGCGCCGCGCGCCGGGGATGGCTGTCAGCACGTCGTAAAGCAGGGCGGAGTTGGTCTTTACATCGCCGCCGGTGAAGTGATCGAGCGTGGTGCGGGGCAGGCCGGCCATCTCAGGAGTAACGCGCGCGGCCTTCAGGGTACATTCGCCCGTCTCCGATTCTTCGACGCGCGCGACGATGGACTCGCCGGTGGTGGTCAACTCGTCAATGCCGTCTGTTCCGTGGACGACGAATGCCCTCTTTGCTCCGAGCGCGGCCAGAGTGCGGCCGACAAGGAGCACTTTGCTGGGCGCGAGCACGCCGATTACCTGCGCGCGCGCGCCGGCCGGGTTGGTCAGCGGCCCGCAGAGGTTGAGAATGGTGCGGAAGCCCAGCGAGCGGCGGAGCGGTCCCAGAGCCTTCATGGCCGGATGATAGAGCGGCGCGAAAAGAAAGACGAAGCCGGTCTCGCGGAGGCACTCGACGGCCAGCTCCGGCCCGAACGCGATGGGAACGCCGAGGGCCTCGAGCACGTCGGCCGCGCCGCAGAGCGAGGTGACGGCACGATTGCCGTGCTTGGCGACTTTAGCTCCGGCGGCGGCTGCCACCAGGGCCGCGCCACAGGAGATATTGAAGGTCAGCGGCCCACCACCGCCGGTGCCGACTACGTCCACCAATTCGTCGCGTTCGGCATCCGTGAAGGGCAATGGCGTGACGCGCTGGCGCATGACTTCGACAAAGCCAGCCAGTTCGGGAGCCTGCTCGCCACGGGTTGCCAGCACGGTCAGCAATGCCGCGGTTTCCACCTCCGGCACATTGCCGGAGAGAATTTCTTCAAGGACGTGGGCGGCCTGTTCGTGGGTCAGTGCCGCGCCGTCCTCGGCCAGCGGCTTCAAAAGCTGCTTTAACGATTCCATATGCATCTATGGTAACGGCGCGATGCGGTGAGGCCGGTTCCAGACACTCGCGCTCATCGCCGTTTGCCGATCATTCGGCAGGCAGGATAGAATTTGTGTACCGCTGCCAGGGCATCGGCTTCCCGGAACTCTCCGGGGCCGGTACCAAATTCCCAATACAGCGAACAGGGCGGTTCCTACCGACATGAAGATTCACGAGTATCAGGCAAAGGAAATCCTGGCGAAATACGGCGTGGCCGTACCCAGGGGCGAAGTGGCCAATAACCTCGAAGAAGCCTCTACCATAACCCGCAAACTATTTGCAGGAGGCGCTTCCGGCGTCGTCGTCAAGGCGCAGATTCACGCTGGCGGGCGCGGCAAGGGCGGCGGCGTGAAAGTGGCGCACACGCGCGAAGAGGCCGAGCTTTATGCCAAGAATATTCTTGGCATGACGCTGGTGACGCACCAGACCGGCCCGCAGGGACAAAAAGTCCAGCGGTTGCTGATCGAGGAGACAGCGGCAATTGCCCGCGAGCTTTATCTGGGCATTGTGCTGGACCGGGTGACGGGCAAGCTGGTGTTCATGGCCTCGCAGGCCGGCGGCATGGAGATTGAAGTGGTTGCCGCGAAGACTCCCGAGGCAATTTTCAAGGAGAGCATCGATCCGGCCATCGGTCTGGGCGCATGGCAGGCACGCAAGCTGGCATTCGCTCTCGGCCTCAAGCCCACGCAGATCAACGCGGCGGTCGTTTTCTTCCAGAGCTTGTACAAGGCCTTCATTGAGACCGACGCCTCGTTGCTGGAGATCAACCCTCTCATTACGACAACGGACGACAAGCTTTTCGCGCTGGACGCCAAGGTTACGTTTGACGACAACGCGCTGTTTCGCCACCCCGAAATCAAGGCGCTGCGCGACACGGCTGAAGAGGACCCGCTTGAGGTGGAAGCCAGCAAGTACGCGCTGAACTACATCAAGCTGGACGGCTCGATTGCCTGCATGGTCAACGGCGCAGGCCTGGCGATGGCGACGATGGACATCATCAAGTTCGCCGGCGGCAATCCTGCGAATTTTCTTGATGTGGGCGGCAGCGCGAGCCAGGAGCAGATCGAGCACGCGTTCGACATTCTGCTCTCTGACGCGAACGTGAAGGCCATCTTCATCAACATCTTCGGTGGCATTCTGCGCGTGGATCGCCTGGCCGCGGGAGTGGTGGCGGCGGCGCGCAACTTGAAGATCAGTGTTCCGATCGTGTTGCGGCTTGAAGGGACGAATGTTGAGGAAGGCCGGAAAATTCTCAAGACTTCAGGGCTCAATTTTCTGGTGGGCGAAACGATGAAGGAAGCTGCGGATTTGGTAGTAAAAGCAGTGAGCGTGGGGGCATAGCATGGCTGTTTTGGTTGACAAGAACACTCGACTCATTATTCAAGGAATTACGGGCAAGGAAGGCACTTTCCATGCCATGAGCTGCGCGGAGTATGGCACGAAAGTTGTCGGCGGAGTAACTCCGGGCAAGGGCGGGACGACACATGAGGGCTGGCCGGTCTTCAATACTGTGTCGGATGCCGTGGAAAAGACCGGCGCAAACGTAACGATGATTTTTGTTCCGCCTCCGTTTGCCGCGGACGCGATTCTTGAGGCAGAGGACGCGGGGATTCCGCTGATCGTCTGCATCACCGAGGGCATTCCGACACTGGACATGGTGAAGGTGTGGGCCAAGCTCAAGAACTCGAAGACGCGGTTGCTCGGTCCCAACTGCCCCGGCGTCATTTCGCCCGGCAAGGCCAAGGTGGGCATCATGCCGGGCCGCATTCACAAAGAGGGATCGGTCGGCATTGTTTCCCGCTCAGGAACATTGACCTATGAAGCTGTGTATCAATTGACGCAGCGCGGCATCGGCCAATCGACAGCCATCGGGATCGGTGGCGACCCTATCATCGGCACCACACACATCGATGCGTTGCGCTTGTTCAACGATGATCCCGAGACGGAAGCCATTGTCATGATTGGCGAGATCGGCGGCTCGGCTGAAGAGACGGCGGCGGAGTTCGTCAAGCAGCACGTGAAGAAGCCGGTAGTAGGCTTCGTCGCCGGACAGACCGCTCCTCCCGGCCGTCGCATGGGCCACGCGGGCGCCATCATCAGCGGCGGGCAAGGCACCGCAGCCCACAAGATCGAAGTCATGACCGCGGCGGGGATCCATGTTGTGGTTTCGCCGGCAGAGATTGGTGCAACGCTGGCGCGGGTGATTGGGAAAGGCTAGCTTTTAGCCTCTAGAGCATTTTCGGTTCCGGTGTTTACAGTTGAAATGGACAGTTGTGCTATCCCACCCTTTTCGCAAAGTACGCGAAAAGGATGGGGCACCCAGAATTTTGTTAACACTCAATTTGAGGATGCTCTAGCTCGAAACAAAAAAGGCCCACCGCCATGGTGGGCCTTTTTCATCATCAACTGATTTGAGGTCACCATACGCGGCAGGGCTTCGGGACCACCATCGCCGCGGTCTTCCGGCAACTGAAGCTCTTGGCGAACTCCGGCAGATCTTGAAGAACGGTGTTGGTGCGGTACTCGTCGGGGGCGTGTGGATCGGTTTGCGCCTGGGTTCTCAAGCGTTCGGGCCGCGTCTGCGTACACCACTGCTGAGCATAGGCGATCCAGAATCTTTGCTCCGGTGTGTAGCCGTCCTGCGTGGCGCTCATGTCGAGGTGCGCGGCCGCGGCCTTGTCGAGCCACGCCTCCCACGCCAGCCATAGACCGCCCAGGTCGGCCAGATTCTCGCCGAGTGTAAGCTTGCCGTTGAGGTGAACGCCGGGAACTGCTTCAATGGCGTCGTACTGGCGAACCATGCATTCGGCACGATCGGCAAACTCCTTTTCGTCGCCTTTGGTCCACCAGTTGAGCAGGTTTCCGTCCTTGTCGAATTGGCGGCCTTCGTCGTCGAAGCCATGGGTCAGCTCGTGGCCGATGGTCGAACCCATGTCGCCGTAGTTGGCCGCGTCATCCTCTTTGCCGCTGAAAAACGGCGGTTGCAGATAGCCGGCGGGAAAGTTCACGTTGTTCATCTGCGGATCGTAGTAGGCGTTCACGGTGGGCGGCGTCATCTGCCATTCGCCCTTGTCCACCGGCTTGCCGATCTTGGCCAGATCGCGCGCAACTTCAAACTCGTGGGCGCGCATCTGGTTGCCCAGAGCGTCGCCGCGCATGATCGTGAGAGTCGAGTAGTCGCGCCACTTGTCCGGGTAGCCGATCTTGTTCATCACAGAGTGCAGCTTCTCTTTGGCTTTGACTTTGGTGGCGGCGCTCATCCAGTCCAGCCCGTCGAGGTCCTTGTCCATGGCCTGCTCGATGGAGAGCGTCATCTCCAGGGTGCGCTGCTTTTCGGCGGGGGGAAAGTAGCGCGCGACGTATACCTGGCCCAGCGCCTCGCCCAGCTCCCGATCCACGCGGGTGGTGCAGCGCTTCCAGCGTTCCTGCTGCTTCTCCGCGCCGTTGAGCGTGTGCGAGTAGAAGTTCCAGTTTTCCTGGTCGAAGCTCTCCGGCAGACTGGTTCCCGCGTAGGCGTGGAGCAGGTGCCAGCGCAGATAGGTTCTTATCTGGTCGATGGGCGTGTCGGAAAGGAGCGCGTTGAATTCGGCAAAAAACTTCGGTTCCATGTCGTTGGCTTTGCCGGCTGCGGGCGCGTGCGCAGCGATCACAAACTCGGCAAGCGAAAAGTGCGACAGCTCCTTTGAGAAGCCGGAAATGTCCGTAGGATGATTGAGGTTTTGCGGGTCGCGCTGCTCGGTGATGGTGAGCGAAGCCTTGGCCAGGCGGGTTTCGAGGGCCAGCACGGTTTTGGCGTCCTGGGCGGCTTGCGCCTCCGACTCGCCGGCGAGCACGAAGATTCGCTGCACATGCGCAACGTACTGCTGGCGCGTCTCGATGGATTTGGCGTCGGTGCGCGTGTAGTAGTCGCGCTCCGGCAGGCCGAGGCCGCCTGCGCCATAAAAGCTGATGACGGAGCTTGAATCCGCAAAGTCCTGGCTCGATCCAAGGGCAAAGAATGCATTCACGCCGATGGCGTGCAGATGGGCCAGCAAAGCGGGCAAATCCGCCGGTGTCCTCAGCGCGGCGATACGGTCCAGCTCCGGCTGGAGCGGCGCAAGGCCCTGCTTGTTTATCGTGGCTATGTCCATGCAACTGGCGTATTCGTCGCCGATCTTCTGTTCGGTGACGCTCCGCGGCTTTTCGTCGGTACCGCGCGTAGCCGTGGGCACAGCCGCCTCTTCGAGAATCTGTCTCAGGTGGAGGCGATTCAGCTCGGCCAGCTCAGTAAAACGGCCATAGGAGGTCTGGTCGGCGGGCAGAGGGTTGCGCTGGAACCATCCGTTGCAACTGTAGCGATAGAAGTTTTCGCAGGGGTCGATGGTTTTGTCGATCAGAGAGGGATCGAAGACGCGCAAGGCAGACTCAGTGGAGGTCGCGGCAGGCGCGGCAGTTTGGCAAAGGGCGGGTGCAGTTATCAGTCCGGCAGCGAAGAGGGCAACCGGGAGGAACGAAGAGCGATAGGGCAAAACGGGAAAGCGGAACATGCCGACACTTTAGCAGATTCACCTTCCGAACGGCAGCACCGCCCATCATCATTACGGTCGCGTCCTCAACACCCATGCTGTGAGGCCGCTCGACATGGGCAGCGGCAGATAATTGTGTTGCATCGCATATTGGACCAGCGGGTATTCCATCTGAATGGGTTCAGCACCGACAATGATGCCGACAGGCGGGTCGTGGCGCAACAGCTCATCCAAATCCGCAGGAGAAACGATTTTGTACCGCGCCCGGTCCGCAGCATCGAGGAGCGGAGCGGTTCGCCAAGCGAATGGCCCGGAGGAGAATTCTGGATAGATATCCAATCCCCCTTCGAGCGGGTAAATAGGGGCCAGGGTCAGCACTTTTCCGCTGCTTCCCATGGATGCCTGCGCTTGCAATCCAAGTTGATGCACTTCTTCTGTAACAAACCCGCTGCGATCTGTCGGCCGCTGGGGATGAATGCAAATTATCAACACAGCGTCGAAACATGCGGCCAGGAGTTTCCAGCGCATGGTGCCGATAACTGCCGCTCCCAACAGGGAGCCGAGCAGCTTGCGATCTCCGGGTTTGGCCTGTGCGTAAAGCGATACGATGCCGAAGACAATTCCAAGGACAAGCAGCGGTACTGGCTGGTAGAAGTACTGAGGATGTGCGATTGCTGAGGCGAATGACCCCGGCACGCAGCAGACGATGACAGCAGCGATAAATCCGAGTTCAAGCCGCGCACTTGTTTTGCGGCGGACACAGAGGAAAATGACGGTGAGAAAGAGCAGGATCAACAGCGACAGCGCGCCGTGGCTTTCAAGCAGTAAATAACGAACAACGTATGCCAGCTTGTCTGCCGGCGTCGCAGGCCACATATGACCAATATCTCGCCCGTATATGGCGTGCAGACGCGCATAACCCAGATTCCCGAATACAAATGCCGATGGAGCGAGCGCAAACAGCACCGCGGATGGAATCAGCGAAACTATCAATCCCGACGCAAATACTGCCAGTGGCCTCCAGCGCGCTGCCCCGTGCTTTAAAAATAAAATAGCGCCGGCAAATGCAATGATGGGCAGAACGTAAGTAAGCCGGGTTCCGGTGGCGAGTCCCAGCAGAGCAGCACTCAGGAAGAGCAGCCAGTCATTGCCTGTCCTCATCCACTTGCACTGAGCGAGGACCGCGAGCAGAAGCAACAGTTCCGGAAAATCATGGTTCCAGGCAAGCCCGGAGGTAAGCAGGAACAGGGGCTGGCAGATCAGCAGCAAAACCGCGGAAACCGCGACCAGCAGGCTGGTCACGTTCCGCGGGCCGGCCCACAATCGGAGCGTGGTGAGAAAAATCAAAACAATCGACAGCACCGCACATGCCGCTGAAAACAGCCTGGCAGCAAGCAGCAAGTGGCTGGTGAAGCGAAACAGGATGGCGTAGATGAACAGAATATTCGGTGCATGGAAGAACGGAAAATCACGATAAGGCAACAAGTGGTGCCTGCCGACCAGAAAGGCGCTGGCGACGAAGAGATGTTCGTCGTGACCGAAGTTCTGATGCAGGCCATGACTTACGATGAATAGCGACGTTCCGATTAAAAACAAAAATGCCGCAACTCTTACCAGGTGTTTACCCAACGAACCATCCCCATCTGCCAGATAGCGCGAAATATATTATGCGCGGTTTGTTTCCTCATGGCTATTACAATTGGAGAGCAAACAAGATTTCCCCTGAGGAGTAAGACGCCGTGGCGCAACGCACCTTCAGCATCGTCAAGCCGGACGCGGTCCGCAAAGGTTTCACCGGAGCCATTCTGGCCGAGATCGAGAAGGCTGGATTTCAGATTGTGGCCATCAAGAAGCAAGCCATTTCAAAAGAGCAGGCCAAGGGGTTTTATGCCGTTCATGTTGGCAAGCCGTTCTTCGAGGGACTTTGCGAGTTCATGTCTTCGGGGCCGCTGGTCTTGATGGTTCTGGAAAAGGAAAATGCCATTGCAGACTGGCGCAAGCTGATGGGCGCGACTAACCCGGCCAACGCCGATGAGGGAACCATTCGCAAAAAGTATGCTGGCTCGATGTCGGAGAATGCCGTTCACGGCTCGGATGGGGAAGAGACGGCGGCGTTTGAGATTGGGTATTGGTTTGCGGGGTATGAGCTGATTTAGCTGCTTCGTCTGGGGGTACGTTCGAGATTTGTGGTTTCCCACCCATTTCGCAAAGAGCGCGAAATGGATGGGGCACGGTAGATTTGTGGGGCACGCGACGATTATCCATCCCCGAAGAGATCGTCGATCTTTTGGTGCAATGCGACGACTTCCTGGCGCAACTCGGCGACTGTTGCCTCCAACTGCGCGATGCGTTCGGCGTGGCCTGCGTCTTGCTCTGAATTTGACGCGGCTTCGCGGACTGTTCCGGCCTCGCGGTGCGCGAATGTTGGCTCGGTCACGGAAGTAGCGGCGATCGATTCGACGCCGCCGGAGAGCAGATGCGCGTAGCGGGACTCCTTGGTTCCCGGCTGGCGCGGCAGAACGGCGGCCAACGGCGGCTCGCGTTCCATCAGCTTTTGCAGCGCGGCGAGAACTTCGCCGATCTCTTCGAAGCGATGCAGCCTCTCGGTTCGGCCGCGCAGCTCGCCCGGTGTTTGCGGGCCGCGCAGGAGCAGCACGCAGATGAGCGCCGTCTCCGCGCGGCTGAAGTTGAAGGCCTCGCCCAGCCAGTGCTCGTACTTGGTGACGCGCCCGTCACTGGAGCGCGCGCGGCCGGCCAGATGCAGGTCTTCCAAGCCATGGAGCGCCTGACGCACTGCTTCTTCGTCGAGATTCATCACCGGCTCGCGATTGGAGCGCTGGTTGCAGGCGTTGATGAGCGCGTTGAGGGAGAGCGGGTAGTACTCCGGCGTGGTCACTTCTTTTTCAATGAGCGCGCCCAGGACGCGGGCTTCGGCGGGGGAAAGGACAATCGGCGGCATAGGTCTATTTTGCCATTGATGGGCGGCCAGCCAATCGAATCGTTCGAGGGTTGAAGTCTCCCACCCATTCCGCAAAAGACGCGGAATGGATGGGGCACCTGGAATGTTGTACTTTCCCAGGTCCGAAAATCCGGACCTGATTGCATGACAGCGTCGGCTCCTTCAGGCTGAGTACATGGGTTGTGGCGAAACGACCTTGGTCTCGGGAGAAGGAGCCGAGCATGATG
>Ga0302197_10000675_pt1 | contig 34465 bp, 29 predicted proteins | sample II_Bog_N2_1_FD_193526 | JGI IMG/M metagenome (GOLD analysis project Ga0302197, IMG submission 193526) | Peat permafrost microbial communities from Stordalen Mire near Abisko, Sweden - II_Bog_N2_1 | ecosystem: Environmental > Terrestrial > Soil > Wetlands > Peat | place: Sweden: Abisko... | reverse complement strand
GTTTAAATAAAATATACACGCTAAGCGCAATAAGCGTACTCTTTTTTATTTGTTTTGGTTTCTTCTTTTTCGACGACCTACTGTTATATTTTTATTGGATTTTTTCCTAAAAGTTTATAAATGAATTTAAAACCAAAAAATTTTCACTACAAACGAAAGCAAAAACAAAGATCTAGGCTATTATACAAGAATAACGTCAAAACATTAATATTTGGTAACTTTGGGTTGTTTTTACTAAGTCCAATACAGTTAACCTCAAATCAAATCTTTCGTTTTAAATTATTTTTGAAAAGATCTTTTAAAAAAATCGACAGAACTCGACGATTCGCCTGGTTTAACGCCTTTCCGCACTTACCATTAACGCGAAAGCCTAAGGGAGTTCGTATGGGAAAAGGAAAAGGAAAACTAGAAAGTTGGTTTACGAACATAGCCGCAGGAGTAATTCTTATCGAATTTCAAAATTTGAGAAAAGGCCGTGCGTTTTATTTTTCAAAACAAATGACAAGCAAACTCGGTACCTCAACTACCTTTATAAAAACCCCAGACTTTAAATACATGAGCTACCCTATAAGTTCTCGAAGAAAATTCTTTTTTACTAATTTTTGATAGTGATGTGGTATGGTTTTTTATTTTACCTAGTTTCGTTTGTACTAGTTTTTTTCTTTATTTTTTTCTACTTTCGAATAGTTTTTATAGGCAAATTAAATAAAAAAGGTTATTTCTCATTCACAATAAAAATTTTCCTTATTTTCGTAAATTTCATTTTTTTTTACAGCATGCTAACCTTATATAATATTTTCTATGACTTCGAAAACCTTTTTTTTTCCAACCTGTACGACACGTTTTTGTTCGACTATAGAATATGCAATAACTTAGCCAATCACAACGGCCTTGCATTTCAGCTAGCTTACGTTTATTACTTCCCGTTTATATACATATTTATACTGATTACAGTGCTGTCTATATTATTCTGCCTTGCTTACAGCGCCAACGAAGTAATTTCATTTTCTTTTTATTGCATAATTATCCTAATAGCTGGCTACTCTTTATTTTTTTCTGACTCTATAATCTTCTTCTTTTTTTCGTACGAAATGCTTCTGATTCCATCTTTTTTTATTTTATATAGATTTGCTAAAACTCGTCGATGCGTAGAAGCCGCTTATTTAATGTTTTTTTGAACGCAGTTCGGAGCATTATTCCTAATTTTCAGCTTTATTTATATTTTCTTCATAACGAGCTCAACTTCATTTTTTTCGCTTAGCTATTTTCAATTTTCTCAATACGAAGTAAACTTCATATTCATTTGCTGACTAATCGGTTTCGGTGTAAAACTACCGATCTGACCGTTTTACGGATGATTACCGAAAGCTCACGTAGAGGCCTCAACAAACTTTTCAATTTTTTTGAGCGGAGTTTTGGTTAAATTTGCCTTTTTTGGTCTTTTAAAATGTTTAATAACACTGCAGTTAGAGCCCACGTTTTATTATGTATACCCTTTTTTAACAATAGGTATCACGGATGCTGTTTTTAAACTTTTTTATCAAGTAGACTTAAAAAAACTCGTAGCGTACTCAACTGTTGTCGAAATGCATTGATTAACGATATGCGTAATAAGCGGCCAATCTTGCCTAATGTTATCTGGGTTTTGTATGCTAATAAGCCACGCTCTTCTATCTACAAATTCATTTCTTTTAGTGGACGCACTAAACCGACGTTTTAAAACTCGTCTTATAACTGAAATTAGCGGCGTTAATTTCCTTTGTCCTAAGCTTTTCCTAGCATCCCTCATAAATTGTTTAGTTTTTTTAGGGTTTCCGGGAACTATATTTTTCATAGCAGAATTTTTATTCTTTACGTTCTTCTTTGACATCTTCCCCGTTTTATCAGTATTTTTAGTTATTTTACTTTACCTGCTAGGCCCCACCTTTTTTTTCAGGTCATGAATGAACGTACTCTTTGGGTTGACAGTAAACGTTTTTAAAAAAATACCGTTAGATCTCTCATCGAAAGAATTTGTAGTTTATTACGGTTTAATTTTCCTAATGTTTTGATTGGGCGTCACGTGACAATCTTTTTTATTTTAAAGTGTATAATTGGCGGCATTAAAGCAATCAGCATTTCGCACTAAAAATTACAGAGAAATTAACTTTACAAGAACCCCCGCGCTTTGCAAAAGACCCCAAGTTAAAGGTATAGTCACAAAAGTAACAACTATGAGTCCCAAAAAACCAAACTCAGCTTCTAGGCATATAGCTAAAGTAAAATTAACTAATGAAATTCACATCACCGGACGGGTACCAGGTTCTGGTTATGTCTGCTCAAAATATAATAGAGTTTTAGTAAACGGCGGCCGCGCTAACGATCTTCCCGGAGTAGGATACACGTTAGTTCGGGGAGTCTACGACTTTTCCCCTATGATTTTTAAACGTAAAAGACGTTCTGTATACGGAACAGATAGGCCGGACGGTTACACGAAACACGTCCGACGATGCTTTCGATCAATAAAAAAATCCTAAGACTCACGTTCGAAATAAATAAATATAAAATATGAAACTCGAATGAATTTCTTCTAAACTCGTTTCAATTATCGCCTGAGCCCGCTCAGGTTCTCTCTGACCGTTAACCTTTGGGTTAGCGTGCTGTGCCGTCGAAATGATGCACGCTGCTATGAGCAGATACGATATGGATAGATTCGGTATTATTTTCCGAGCGTCCCCACGACATTCTGATCTTATAATAGTCGCAGGAACTTTAACAAATAAAATGGCCCCAGTAATCAGAAGATTGTATGAGCAAATGCCAGACCCTAGATGGATTTTATCTATGGGCAGCTGCGCAAACGGCGGCGGTTACTATCACTATTCATATTCGGTAGTACGAGGATGCGATAGGATAATACCAGTGGACATATACGTACCGGGGTGCCCCCCCACTGCAGAGGCTTTGTTATTCGGCTTAATTCAATTACAGGGGAAGATTGGGTTTGTTTTATCAGAATTAAACACGACTAACGAATGATACGGAGGTGATCACATGTAATTGAGCTTTCTAATGACTTTCTAGCCTCGTTTTACTTTAAAAAACGTTTTAAATTTCGAATATTTAGGCTAAGCGTGCGCTTCAAACGCTTTAATTTAAAAAAAACTAAGTTTAAGAGAAAAGCGCTTATTAGGCTTAAACATAGAGCAAATTGATACCTATACTTTAATGTTATTAAAACCTGAACCCAAGACCTTAAAACAAATAAAAATTACTTTAAATACCAATACTTAAATAACATTCTTGCAACGGGTGCAGTCGTTTTCGACCCTAATTATTTTAAATTTAGAAGCGAACACTACTTGTATAACTTTAACGGAAAAATATCGAATATTTCAAAAAAATTTTACCTTTATCTCCATAAATTTTCTTTTGATTACGCAAGAAGCATTAACCTAACTTTTGCCTGATCAGAAGATGCGTTCGATAGCTCGAGTAACGTTATACAATTGTACAGCCACGGTGATTTAAATTTTTATAACGGCAATGCGTTAGCTAAAAAGGAATCTGTCGGCTTTTTAAATAGTTTAAGCTTCTCTCTACTACTATTTAAAATAGTTGAATTAAGGACTTTCCTAAACACCCTCTTATTTACAATATTTGCAAACGTTAAATATTTTGTTTTTAAAATTAATAAATTTTAGGAAAAAAGTGTATCGATCCGCTGCCAGCAGAAACTCCATGTTCTTTCATATAAAAATGAATTATCAGCCTAAGTATAAAAAACTGGTTTTCTTTAAAAAAAACAATGCAGGAAGAAATGACTCCGGACGCATCATTGCGCGCACTAAAACTTCAGTTCTTGTAAAAAGAAGAGACATAAAAATTAACTACACGCTGAACTACACTAAAATAAATTTTATCGGCGGATTCGTCTTCTTACCATACAAAAACCGACTTTTATCTTTATTTTTTTTTTCAAACGGAGCTGTTTCGTACTTCTTAGCTACTCGTAACCATAAGATTTTTCACTGCTCGACCTTTTTATTTAATAAAAAAATAAAAGGTTTAAGGTTTAGAAAACTTTTCGCCGTTATTTTTAGAATCAAAAAACTTTCATTCCTCTCATGCCTGTCCATCCGTCCAGTGATAAAAGCACAATATGTGAGAGCGCCCGGATGTAAATCTAGGCTGTTTAAGTTTGACGAGGAAACACACTCCGTTGTTATGGAAATGCCTTCTAAGGCAAGAAAGTTGTTCTCCTACTACTCGTTTGCGTTCTTCGGAGCTATGGCAAACCACCACCATAAAAATTTTAGTACAGGCAAAGCAGGATACTGAAGGAGTTTCGGGGAAAAATCGACTGTTCGAGGAGTAGCAAAAAATCCAGTTGATCACCCCCACGGCGGCCGCACAAAAGCAATAAAATACCAACGAACTCCATGAGGAAAAACGACAAAATACAAGTAAAAAATAAGACTCGGCGCGCCGCTACTTCATCTAAACTACTCTTCTGCGCCCCGTTTATTTGAAAAAAATCCTTCCTTTTCCTCAAACACCCCGTGATGAAATTCGGAGAAAAATACGTTTTTTACAGATCTTCCATAGTTCCTAGAATTCTTATAGGTACAAAAGTAAAACTTTATTCCGGAAAAGCTTGAATTTTAAAAAAAATAAATAGATGAATGGTGGGGTTCAAATTCGGGGAATTTACCTGAAACAGAAAAATCGCAATCTATAAAGCAAAGCAAATGCGCAAAAAAAAAAAAAAATAATTGAAATTCGAACAACTTATTCAGATTTACTGATCTCGGGGATTTTTAATTGGCGGCAAACTGCACCCATTTAACACCAACTTCAAAGAATTTAGTTACGGTAAGCCCGGCATCTCATCTAAATTTAAAATATCATTTTTTAAACGTTTTGAGCTTAACGAGCTTATACATGATAAAAAAAAAAATATAGAAAACTTAGATAGCGACACAAAAAAAATATTCAATATGTTTATTGCGCAAAGTATTAACGTCAACAACGACGTTTTCGAATTAGTTAGGTTTAACCTGATTAGACTGTTTCTAATCAAAACATTTCGCGGAAGGTGCGCAGCGCAAGGCAAACCAAGTAGGGGGCAACGCACAAGATCCAATTCCTCTACAAGCTATAAAAAAAATCAAGTAATTAAATTTTTCATACAACAAGTTAGGAAAAATAATAAAATTGAGAAAAAACCAGAAACTTTAAATCGAAAACTTTTAAGGAAAAAGAAGAAAATAAAAGCCCCCAAAATAAAATTAGTCTTTACTAAAGTAAAAAAAAATGCATGGTTTTAAATGTTTTTTACTGTTTTGTTAACAACTAACCTTGTAAAAACTCTTTACGTAATGAATAAACTTTCATATTTTCTTAGCATCAACGAACGGCTTCTACTTTTCTACTATAATCTATTTTTTGTAAGTATACCGACATTAAAGAGTAAAATAAGTCTAATTGAACAGTCTCGATATCAGTTGCATAATCAACTAAAGTCGAGCGATGTATTTATCTTCGAGCTACGTACCGACGTTGCGATGCGTAAAATTACTGAAAATAAAATCCCTCTGGTGTTTCTTCATCGTTTTTTCCCCGCGAACGTGTCACGCGCAAAGTCAAGTGATATATTTTTAGCGCACAGACAAGTTTTGAAGTTTTCAAACTTTGTAATTCATTCCGATACGCTTGATTTTAATTTTTCAAACTTTTACTTTAATCAATTAACGGAAGAAAACGTAAACAACGTAAGCAACGAAAACAGTAGCATAAGAGCTGACCTTACTACCGAAATGACACCTCTTAACGCGCAAACTTTAATGCAAACGCGCAAACAAACCGATTTTTACCAATTTCTGGAGAACAACCCTTACCAAACAAACAAAGAAAAAAACTTTTTGTTTTTCAACACGTATTACGATCGGTTTTTAGATATGCAAAAAAACGATATAGAGGAGAGCGCGTCAGCCCGCGAATTTTTCAAATCTGGAATCGTTAAAACAAGATACTTTCCACTTTTTTTTAAGCGAGCTATTGCAGTCTCGCCACTCTCCAAATTTATGTTTAAAAATTTAGCTAAACAACCTATTAAGGCGAATATCATAACGTTTAATCTGCTTAGACAAGGCATTAAATCTTTTTTCTGAAATGATCTGAAGTTGAGTAACTTGATTTTTAAAAAACGCGCGAAACCCTCCTTAAGGCATGTCTTAAAAAAAAAAAAACCCGCACAGTCCGGCAAAAAAAATAATTTTAGACCGTTAACGACCCTTAACTTTGCAGATGCGGCAACGCGGCGTCTGCGCCTCAAAGCGTTTGAAGTGGTGCGGCAAGATGATTTTAATTACGGCGGGTTGATCAATTACACAATCCTTTTCGTATCGAAATGAAGGTCCTTTTTTCTTCTGCGAAACTTAGGATTCTTCTTCTCGACTGTTTTTGAATTTTCCGATGCAAACTTTGAACAAAGTTTAGCTAACTTCAAAAAAGAATTGTATTCTTTTAATATGAAAAATGAGTTAGAAAAAAAAGTCCTTAGAAAATGTTTCTTTTCCAACAACATAGAGTACTACAGCGTAAACTACGACAAATTGGAAGTTTTTCTACAAGAGAATAGAAGAACATCAGATAATTTTTTAACAAATTCTCATTTTTTTAAATTCTTTATTGGTGATATTTTAAAAAATAAAAAATGAAGTAAATACGAAATTAAAAAAAATTTTTGAAGTTCAGACAATATGGGAGAGTCTGACCTATCCATAAGAAGAGTTAGGTTTAAACCGGGATACTCCGTCATTTGACGCGAAGCACGGGAAGTTTTAAAGTCTAATTTAAAGGTCGCGTTCAGGTATCAGCATAAACTTACGAAATTTGTACTAAAATTTCGTAAAATAGTAAAGCATAAGCTTCTTATTGTAGGGAACTCGAATTTTCTAAGTTTAGTGATCAAGGCTAAGTTTTTTCCGGATTACGAAACAACATTATTTTTTTTTAAGAGTGATTACGTGTACCTAAACCTATCCCCATGCGCGAATAAAGATCTACAAATTTTTGTGGGAGACTTTGTTCAACTTATAGTAACAAATAAATATTACATATTCTATAAAATGCTCATTAATAATGTTTTAAAAAAAAAATATAAATTTGACAATATTTTAAAAAAAAAAAGTTTTATTCCCGACAACCAAGACGAAAAGCAAAGAACCAACAACTACCCTAAATGAATTCTACAGAATAAAAACGCTCTTGATGATATACCTAAATTTTTAGAAGTCGACTTTTACACACTCTCATGTATTGTCTTATACGAACCATTTTTATGGGGCGATTTCGATCCGACAGAAGTGTTGGAGACTAAGTTTAGCGTAATAAACATGTACAATTGAAAATATATAAATTAAATATTCAAATGAAACTTATACCGTGAAATCCAATATTTTTAATTTTTGACAACCGCAGTTTATTCAAAATTCCTATAACGAACGAAAAATAAAAAACTTTGTGCTGAACTTCGGACCGCAACACCCGGCCTCTCACGGAGTTTTAAGGCTGGTCGTGCAGCTAAATGGTGAATTGGTTGAAAGAGCTGACCCCCATGTCGGATTTTTACATAGAGGTACTGAAAAACTAATTGAAAGTCGTAACTATTTAAAATCTTTACCTTATTTCGATAGACTGGACTACGTTTCTATGATGGCGCAAGAGCACGCCTTTTGCATAGCGATCGAATCGCTTTTAAAAACCACTTCGTACACAGCTCTGTACGTGCAGATTCGGGTACTGTTTGATGAGCTGACAAGGATACTAAACCACTTACTGGCTATATCTACGCATTCTTTAGACGTAGGAAACATGGCCCCTGTATTCTGGGCATTTGAAGAACGAGAACGAATTATGGAGTTTTACGAGCGTGTTTCCGGAGCAAGAATGCACGCGGCTTTTTACCGCCCGAACGATATTGACTGAACCGGCCTAAACTATCAATTTTTTTTGGATGTTTCAATATTTGCCAGAGACTGCTTTAAATCTTTAACAGAAATATTTGCTGTGCTAACCACTAATCGGATATGAAAGTCCAGATTAGTTAACGTAGGGAGCCTGAACATGACGGATGCTTATACCTACGGTGTTTCGGGCCCCATAATAAGAAGTGTCGGAGTTAAAAAGGATATAAGATTTTTAAAATCAGAGTCCTACTCTCATTATTGATTTCTGTCGATTCACGGTTATTTAGGAAAACGAGGCGACAGTTACGATAGATTTTTGATTCGTATGCGCGAAATGTATGAAAGCGTAAGCATCATATTTCAAATCCTTTCAAACTTAACTCTAATTACAAACGAGAATGTTTCGTTAATATCTGAAAAAAATAAAAAAACTTCCTTTTTTTCTTTTTTTGATTTCGTATATTTAAATAAATTCAAATCCCTTAATTTTAACACCAAGTATAATTCTATGGAAAGCCTTATAAATCACTTTAAATACTATTCTGAAGGCATAAAAGTCCCCAAAGGATTTATATATAAAGCAGTCGAAGCTCCTAAAGGGGAATTCGGAGTTTCGATAATTTCCGACGGATCGGCGATACCATATCGTTGTAAAATAAGAACCCCAGCCTACCATCACATTCAAGTTATGCCACGTTTAGTGCAGGGTCATTTTTTCGCAGATTTAGTAACGGTTTTAGGATCTCAAGATATAGTTTTTGGAGACGTAGATAGATAATTGAAAAGACACTTACGATGAAAATTGTTAGATAATTTTAGAAGAAAACTATTTCTAAAGACGGAGCTGCGCCGCGCGTTGCTTCAATTTATTATTAAAAATACTGCGATTCCGCAAAGTTATAGATACTACGCCTTATTTCAAAAATCAAAAATTACTAGGTTAACGTCAAGAGTACAGCATAAAAATCGTTGTGTAGTCACCGGTAGGGTATGGGCGGTTAACAGGCTTACTCAGTTATCCAGATTCACGTTTCAACGAGAAGCCTATCGCGGTCACTTACCCGGCTTTAAAAGAGCCTCATGATAAACTAATGAGAGATATAGGATTACTAGTTTTAGATTTTTTTTTAAACATTAACTTCAACATAAATGAATTTTTTTTACAACAGTAAATTTCTTGGACCCGTTCCTCCAGCAAGGATTTAATCTGTCTTTTTCAAATTTTTTTTATTTATTTAATCAAAACATGTCATTTTTCTTTTCGATTAAGTTCTGTATGTGCATAGGTTTTTTAATTCTAATTCGTGGTGGAGCTCCTAGGTACCGATACGATTACTTAACAAAACTCGGTTGATTAAAGTTTTTAGGACTAGTGTTACTGGTCTTCGCGTTCTCTTTATTTTTATTTTCATTATATTAATTTAGTGAAACTCGAACAATTAAATACTTTTTTAAATATAATAAATTGAAGAATTAGCTTCCTTCTACGATTCTGCCTTAGCGTACTAACATTCATTTCAGAGAACCTTTTGTTTTCTTGAAAAACCTTAAATTATGCGGATGCATATTGATTTGTGTTCTCAAACAAGAAGTTTTTATATGAAAAAAAAACTATCTCTACAATCAAATAAACAATGGAAACTAGCTTAATCGGTAAAGCATTAAATTTTGGGTTTAACGAGTGCGGGTTCGAATCCCGCGTTTCCAACATGACCACTAATCATGCAATAATAAACGTAACGAATATTTTAAAGATAACTTTAAAAAAAAAAAAACTATATTTTGATATTATTTTTTCAAAGAAAATTTTTTACTACATAAAATTATTAAAGCAACTTAAATTAATAAACTCTTTTTTTTTTATTACTAAAGATAAATGAGTTTTCGTACGGGCGTACGTATTGTTTAAATCAAATAAATTTAATTTAAATCTCTTTAAAGTCTTTTCCACCCCATCAAAAAAATTTTACGTGTCTCTTTTAGGATTAAAGCTGTTGTCCAAGCGTACCGGAATCTCAAATTATCTGATCTCAACTTCTTACGGAATAAAAACCCACCAAAACGCTATACTGAGTCATCGTGCCGGAATGCTAGTAAGTCTAAATTCGTACTAAGTGTTAAAGTGAGCAATGAATAGTAGAAAAACTTTAATTAAGTTCAAAACCCACTTTAAAAATTTAAATTTTTATTCAATGCCCGTATCGATTTTATTTATAGTGCGAAAAAGATTAAATTTCGTCTTTTCGTTCATATTCCTCATAGCTTCTATGTTTTTTTCATTTTTTTAATATCGGATGTTTTGAAAAATATAAAGTAAAGATTAATAGAAAGATTACTTAGTCCAGAACGTGTTTATACCGATATTTTATAATATTAAAAGTGTACAGCTGTTGAATGTACATACCATTAATAATAAGTTTTCTTATGTATTTAAAAAATTAACAGTAAAGGCGCTGTGCTCCCTAAGCCTTTCCTTTCTTTTTGTAGTCGAAGTAAGTTTAGTGTGACTACGAGTTTTTAAAATAAAAACAGACGCCCTTGAACGCGTCCGAGAAAGTCTTTTAATACTGAAGACAAACCTCATGAAATGCGATTGCCATAAATATGATAAAAACGCCGAGGCGATCCTACGACTAGAACTAGAAATAAACGAGCTTGTCCAATATTTTAATAGATGCAGTCTACTCCTTTTAATAAAAAACTTTCTCGTTTTTAAAAAACTTAATTTATTTTACTCTGCCACTTATAAGAATACTGTAGGAGACGGTTACTACTACATCAGAGGCCTAATTATAATCTTTTTTGTAGACGCCTGTGTGACGGATGACGAACCTCTCTGAGAACCAATCGAATGAAGTCTAGTGCAGACGTGAATTCTATTTATATTTATTTTTGCGTGAATAGCCGAAAATCTTGTGACCAGCAGATTCGGAAGCTTTACTGGTAGAGATAAACGAATTTGGTTTGCCTGATATAAAACATTTTGATTAATTGATCTCAGTTATATAGTTTCTTACGGCTTAACGGCGCTTTTCGTAATAGTTCCGTTTTACTATGAGCTAACTTATAACTTATCGTTTGTTATATCATGATGAAATTGATACTCCAGACTTTTTTTTTTTAAATTTGTAAGCATGTACACTTTAGTAATAGTAGCATCTAACTTACTTTTATTGAATATAAGGTGATTAAACTGAAAAAAACTCATACTAATAATATTTGCTATAAATTTTTTCATAGCGTACCTTCTCTACACTCATTTTATTACAAGTTTTTTTGGATACTTTACAAACTCCACGTGATACCAAAAGGTGAGACCCGTCGACTATATACAGTTAAGTCACGAACCGTTAAAATGAGGTTGAGGTAATGCCGGCAGAGATCACTTTCCCTACCACAAAGTTTCCACAGTTTTTTGGTTTAAAAACGACGGACCGTTCGCGGGTGCCTTTTTAATGCTACATTTATTTTTATTTTTAACGATATTCTTCCTTTATATATATTGATTAGTGCTGTTAAGACGAGTCTATGCAACCAAAGAAATCACGTTCACATTCACATCTTTTTGTGTTTCCGCGTTAAAACAATTTTTCTATTTTTTCCTTTTAATCTACATTCTAGTTTTTATGAGTTTCATCGTTTCTTATTGAAGGTTTCCGATTGAATTTATTTGAATGATTAACTCCTGCTCGTGAATTAATCATTTTTGCGTAGTAGTAAAGGCTTACATAATGTTTTTTTTACACCTATTTGTATAGTAAAGCAACCTCAGCGCACTTATTATCATGTTATTCATTAAAGCTTCAAAAGTTTTATCTCTAAGTTTCGTTTTTATGCCATTAATGGGCTGCGCAGTAGCCACTGGATTAATTTTCGCCTCTTTAATTAAAGGAATTTCTTACGCTCCGGACCTAGAAGAAGTTTTATTCAATTATACAACATTAGGTTTCGCTTTCGTAGAAAGTTTCGCCTTTTTATTATTCTTCGTTGCAGCCATAGTAATTTTTATTTAACCCCGCGTATGCACGAAATAACAAGCTCACGAGCCAGTAGGGCCGTTTTATGTTACCATGTCTGGAGGACATGTAAGTCGAAGTTCTTGCTTCGTCTTAATTATCAGTGGGGAATATGAGTTATCCGGTTATAAACAGATGAGGTTTAAACCTATTTTGAACAAAGTTTTGGTATAGCGATAAAATTAATTTAGCAAATAACCATCAAAGTAGTATTTTTGAAAACCTAATTTTAATTTACCTAAACTACGGTCTATTTTTTTCTAAAAATCCAACAATAAAAAAATACTGGTACCGCGGTTCAAGCATTAAAGATTTTAATTTTTACAACCAGGCTGTTAAGTATTTTCGGTTTGTCGAATACAACAACAAGGCGCTGAATGATCACAATTTGTACAGACTCAGACTCCATATAAAAAATATATATTTTTCAAAAATGTGAATATTGATGTCTCAAAAATGAGTAATTTTCAACATGTACATATTTAATCCAATAAAAAAAAAGCGAACTTTAAAAAAAAAAAAAAAGAGTTATGAATCGCTCAGTGTTCGTACAAAATCTAGCACAATAAATTTTTACCGTTTCAAGATTATGTTACAACTTTTTCTCGAAAAAAGTTTAAATAAATCCATTTACTATAGTTTTTAGACCCATTAATAATAAAAAAAATTAAGTTTAAACTTTATGTAAAATTTAAACTAGTGAAAGAAACCCCCCTTTTTATTTTAAAACTCGATGACGACAAGAACACCATATTTTATTATCAATTTATTTTTTGTCGAAGCCTACCACAGGTGAACTACAGCGATTTTAATTTTTTTTTCTATCTAAACCCGGAAAATCTTAAACGTGGGTTCACGATAAGCTCTTCGGATAACCCCACCATGCCGTCTGCGGATTGATTTAACTATGCCAGCAGCGTAAATAAAGGAAAAATTTCCCCAGAAAGCTCAATCACCGCCGTAGATCTAGCTAATAACTTCTTTACGAAGTACTTAAATAAAAAAAAATTTTCATTCACTAATTTTTTTATTGACAATTTAATAGACGTACCGATTTGCTTTAAAAAATCAGACTCGATTAAAAGAAAAACATTCGCTTTCCCAATTTTAAAATTCCCAAATTATTTTATGAAAAACGGAAATAAAGAAAAAATCAACATATCTGTGTTCTCGACGTTGTCTCAAATTATTGAAAACCTCAATAAAAAAACCCCCGTAAACGTTTCGTATGCGCCCAGCTGATTTCATTTTTATTCAATTTTCAACGAAAATTTTTACTTTAGTGAAAGTTTTGAAAATTCGAGCAAGTCGTATCGTTTTGATACAGAATTAGAAAAAATACCGCTAAACCTATTAGAAAACGTCTTAAGTTGTGTCTCAAAGGAAGATGAGGTAAAAAAAATTAAAACCGATAAATTTGATATAGAACTTCCAAACCTAAGCTATTTCGTAAACTCAGGTAAGAAAATAAACACTGACTATTTCTATAAAAACGTAATTAAAAATTTATTTTTTAAAATAGCGCCGATTTTTAGTTTTTTTATATACAGCGTGGACAAAAACATTAAAAAATTCTCTAGAGGAAAGGCCGGAAAGTATGTTTTTTTATGAAAATACATCGCGCCGCATAAGCGACATTATTTGATAATGAAGTTAATTGCTAAAGATTGTAAATTTTACCAGCATAAAAAGCTTAAAGATCGCTTAGTACAAACCTTTTCCAATATTCTACTAAATGAAAACAAAAATTTCGTGTCTAAATCAAAAACGTTTTCTCACAATTATGTCTTTAAAAATTTTAAAAAAACTTTGTTTACGTCCTATAAGACCGTGTCTTAAACAAATAAATTTTTTAAATAAAGTGGTATGGTTACGGAAACACACCGATTTCAAAAAAACTTAATAGAAAAAATAAAATTTTTTTACAAAAAAAACTGCGAGTTAACGCCGGAAAACTTAACGTGTTTCTTTATATTCCCCCAGTCTGGGAATTTTTTTTAGTTCAAAAAAAAACTGAAAAGTTTTTCCAAAATATATTTATTTTTTCGAATGTTTATTATATGGTACTCCCCGTTCCTACTCAATTCACAGCAATAAAATTTTACCAAAATCCTCGAACAGTCAGCTTTCACTTTAGTTTTAAAAATACATTTTATAAAAAGTTCTGAAATAACGTTTTCGATATATTTTCAACCTTCTCGAAGATTTTTTTTAAGAAATTAAAATTTAAAGGAAAGGGGTATTATATATACAAAAACGTAAGAAATACAATTGCTCTTCAAATGGGGTATTCTCATATAATAAGATTGTACGCTTTTAAAATCCATGTAAAATTTACAGCAAAAACCGCAATATTGATGTTTGGAGTTAATAAAGTAAAATTAACAAATTTAAGTTTTTCTCTTAAAAGCTTAAAACCAATAAACATTTTTACCGGCAGAGGAATTAGATTCTCGAGACAAATTGTCTATAAAAAAACCGGTAAAATGAGTGCATACAGGTAAACAACGCGCCCTAAGTAATGTTTTACTTTTTTTTCACTAAAAAAATATGATTAATCTTTAAAATGATTTTCAGCTACACGGCGTACCAATCTAATGTTTTTAAAACGTTTTTTTGATTAAAAAACACAACGTTAATTCTTTTAACTTTAGTTTTAGTAAATATCTTTAACTAAAGTTAAGTGTGCATATATGTTTTTTTGGGAGATTTTGAAGTCTTTTTTAACTATATTTCAGTAATTATTTTAGGTGTAATCATCTATAACGTGATAAATTGCCTCTCATTCAGAAGCCTCTTGAAAAGATTCGGATTTTTAAAACTCTCAAGAAGAGATTTCTATGAATGCGGTTTTAAACCCCAGACACAAAAACCTATTAAGCTGCCAATTCAATTTCTTTTAATTTGCGTATTTTTCCTTATCTACGATATCGAATTAGTCTTTATTTTTCCGTACGTATCGGGAATCATTTTCGGCAGCTTCTACGACTCTATTCTAATCTTTTTGTTCTTCTTCTTGTTTTTTTTAAGTTTAGCGATAGACTACGAAAAGCACGCGTTGTACTGACAGTATTAGTATATTTCCATGTTCGAAGGTCGATATTTTCGCCGAGTACAGTGAGGCTACCACCCCATTTTTCAAGGAATTGATGCCGTAACAAACTGAAGTTGAAACATGGTTTCCCTATCTGGTATATTTTTTTCATATTTAAATTTCTTCGTGAATCGACTAGTTCTGCCCTTTTCTAGCGTAACCTCAGTTATTGGGTTTATGCTATTAATCGCCATAATTATGCAATTAGTATCCGGATTTTACCTAGGTTGATACTATATCCCTGAGCCAGGCTTAGTCATCGAACTAAGAGAAGAAATGTTTAACGACACACGATTCGGAGCTGAAGTCTTTTACATGCATGTAAGAGGTGTAGATACGATTTTTGTGTTATCATATATGCACATCTTAAAAAAAATTTACATTAAAAATTTCGTAACCGCTGAATCGGACGGATGAATATTAGGTGGCTACGCGTTTTTTTGATTTCACTACATAGTTGCTTTAGGAATTTCCCTAAGCGCAACGCACCTAAGCGACCTTACCTTAACAATAGTTGCCAATATTTACTGATCAGTATTCAATAATATCTATAAAACATATTACATTATCTTTACTAACAAACATTTAAACGTCGATCAAATGACTAGACTTATGGTTTTGCATTACTTCACGCCATGATATTATTTATATCTAATACAACTCCACGTTTTATTTTGTCACGAATCGTGAGATTCTGATAGTGGAGAGGCTACTTATGAAGATAAATCAGGTTCTTACATATCTTGATTTTTTGATGCGTTCTTAAAAGAAATTCAAGATGCGTGATACTGAACGATTCTAGTTTTTGTCTATTTCTGGTTACATCACTTTAACCCATCAACAGTTAACTATTTTTTTTTTGAACGATGAAATATCTCAGAACTCGATGAAATCAGATTCTACGGAGTAGCCCCGCATTGATATTTTAGACCGTTAATGGGTTTATTAGTTATTTCTCCAACACATTACGAAGGCTTAATGTGAATGGGACTTTTCTTCGTACTGTTAACATTTTTACCATTAATATACAATTTATACAATTCTTATAACAAATACGTAGCGGCTATTCCTATGCAAAATTCATTGATACAAACGTTTGCTTTTATTATTTTTATGATGTCGTTATTCTGCAGCGCAAGCATGCTACCCTGCGGTAGGTACTATTACGAACCAGAAGGTGGCTATGTAGGAAACCCATGAGTAAAATTTTCTTATCAGTATATATATCTCTACTTAGCTTGATTTGTACATCATCTAGACCTGGTAGATCATTATATTTTTCAATTTTTCCAAGTTTTCGCTAGAAAATGCCTAAAACTATATAAAAAAAATTTAAATTTATTAAAAAATAGCATTTCTCGATTTACTAATTTTACAAATAAAAATAAAGATCTTTATGTATTAATTTTCTCAGATAAAACGTTTAAATTAAAATTAAAAAAAAAAAATAAACGGTAAGAATAGTTCAATTGGTAGAACGTCGGATTGTGGCTCCGAAGGTTGAAGGTTCGACCCCATCTTTTTACCCGCATGCTTTTTAGTTTTTTTTCCGCAGTTAACGTTATTTCCTTTAATAACAGCACTTTAGCACCTTTACTTTTTAAAAAAGTAGAAAATCTAAACAAATTATTAACAAAATTTTACCTAACTAATGAAAATCTATGGCTAGAGGGTCTCTACGTAGACTTTTTACAGAAAAAGTTTATAGATAACTGAATAAAAAAATTTCTGATAGGAGCCTCTTACTTATTCAGCGAAAAACTGGTTTTCGAAGCCTTAATAAAATTTTTTATAAATCAAATTATAACACCTTTTCATAAGTTTTCTATTTTCGAGTTTAACTCGCTTGCGAATCTCTTATTCATAACTATATTTATTTTGCTTCTTTTCTATATTCTATACTTCTGCGTACATCTATTAATTTTAATTTTTTAAATGTTTTTTAAACTTGAGCGAACTTGGATTACTAATTTGTCTAATAACAATTCTTTTAACACTATTTGTTGTGCTAACTGAACGAAAATTTTTAGCTTACGCGCAAAGACGAATGGGCCCAGCCGTAATGGGAAGAAACGGAGCCTTTCAAATAGCACTTGACTTAATTAAACTCCTAACAAAAGAAATTTTTCTTATACCTAGGCCGAGCACTGCGTTAGCCCCTATTTTCCTTGCTCTTTTGTACGCAACCCAATTAGTCTTTTCGCAAAATTTTATTTGAGGTCCCTCTCTTTTTTTATTCGAAAACGTCGATTCTTTAATTCTGTACCATTTAGTTTTAGTGCTTTTTAGTAATATCTTTTTTTTAATTATAGGGCTTTTAAGCCAGTCTAGATATGCAATAATAGGATCAGTCCGCGCGCTAGTACATGTGATATCTTTGGATATTTTCGTAACACTTCTATACTCTTTATTAATATTCAGCGCGCAATCTGCCAATTTCCATGATTTCGTAATAGCTCAAAATTCGTATTGATTCTTATTTATATACAGCCCAGCAGCGTCGGCATTTGTGGTAATTTTATTACTAGAGTCGAAACGAACCCCATTTGATCATGCCGAGACAGAATCGGAAGTAGTGGCCGGCTACTCTGTTGAGTATAGCGGACCCATGCTACTGATGTTTTACTTAGCTGAGTACCTGCACCTCGTAATCTCCTCAGTGCACTTCACAATTTTTTTTTTAGGAGGTTGGTTCGCACTGCGAATACTATGATTTTTACCACCGATCTTTTTAGTGCCCAACGATGTACATTACTGAATTGAGTTATTTAATAATACTACTTGAAAGTAATCGTACAAGTTTTTGCGTGCTCGAAACGTCCCTCTTCTTTTTCGATCATTTCGGAACGTACAATATTTATTTTTAACACTAATGTTCTTTTTTTGGTATATAACATCTGCGCTAACTATTCTTACACGGCACTGCTGCTATTTATATTTAAAATTTTAGCAAGCAATTACAACATTTTCGAAATTTATTCAAAAAGTAACCAAAACGATAATTTTTCTGAATTTTTCTTTTTTTTCTGAACAAATTATTGAGTAACTATAGTATTCCTTTGCATTCTTTATCAAACGCTTACAACACTATCCTTTAAAAAGAGTAAAAAATACGGCCGTGCGTCAGCACTAGCCGTAGTTGCCCTTTATATAATAGAAATAAGTGGATTTTTTTTCGATAACTACAACCTGTCGCAACTAAACTCTATTTTTTATAATCAAAACGGACTGCTGTTAAATAATTTAAATAAAGTGCACCCGTTTTTTTTGTATCTAAGCGCAGCGATGCTACTAAAAATAGCGTTAATTATGGTTAAACTAAAGCCCGCGAGCCTACTTTACCTAAAATCTTATCTTAACAAATCGGCGTATTACGCAAAGTTACACCTTCTTTTTGCGTCCGCGTCCGCTATTTATTTAGGGAGTTGATGGGCACTTCAAGAGCAAACGTGAAGCGGCTGATGAAACTGAGACTCATCAGAAACGCTTAGTTTAGTAATAATAATTTACAGCCTCTACGGCATTCACGCTAAGCATAGCTTTATTAAGATACAAGCGCAGACGCTGTGAAATGGGATTCTTTTACTACTAAGTTTCGCGCTATACAGCTCTGTACAAATAAATTTTGAGCAAACAAATCATAATTTTGGTTTAAAGTTCTCTTTCTTCTTTAATAGTTTTTACTTTCTATCTGCAACTTCTTTCACTTTAGCACTACTATGCGCTAATAAAAATATTGAAGCATTTCAAACATTTAACTTTTTTTTGCATAAGCACCGAAGCTCGGGATACTCAAAAAATTCGACCAACCATAAGTTTATTACCACCAATGTTTTGCTGCTACTCGCACTAAAAATTCTAGCAGTTAGTTTTAGTATGAATTTTGGAATTAAATTATGGGCAATTCACGCGATAAATGCACTTAACGGCAGCTTCTGCCTTTCCATAGAAAATTACTTTATTTTTTACCTCTTACTGGTCTTCTTATTCCGTTTAAAAAAAAAATTGGTAAGCCTTATCAGCACCTTCGCGTCCGCGCACCTCATTATTTTAATTTTCGTATACATAGCGGAGAACAACGCGTTATCAGAACTTTATATAAACGCGCGAAAAGGAGTAAACAGCTCGATATTTTGCGATAATTTTTTCAGGCAATCAGGTTTAAACTATTTTGTCGAATTAAATACATTTGAAAAATGAGAAAACATCACAACGCGCGCTTTCGATTTGAATAGCTTTAATATAAACCCACTTTTTAATTTTTTTGAAAATATACTATATGAATCCTATTTTAATCTAAACTCATTTTTAAATTTCTTTTATAAAAATAAAAAAATCGAAATTTTTGAAGTAACTTACGTAAGTTGTTTTTTCCCGGTGAGCTTCGTTTGGATTAGTTTTCTGCAAGTAATGCGCAATAGAAATTACTACATTAAATACTCTAAGAGTGCTGTTTCAGCGCATTTTTAACTGGATAAAGTACAAAACCCTGCCAGCTTCTTTTTTATTTCGTAACAGACTATATGTTGAACGTGATTCTAAACATAAAAAAATATTTTCAAATTTCGGATCGCACTTTAAGGGATCAAAATGAAGTTTCTACACCTCCTATTCTATAAAAACTCTATTCAAAATAAAATACGTCAAGTTTGCTATTAAAGCTCTCATCTACCTATTCATCTTCTTAGTATTTTTTTTCTACAATAAATACTATATAAAAATGCCGTTATTCAATAGTTTTATTTACTTAATATGAGCCTGCGCCGACTGCTCACATTATTACATAACTTTCGTTTCATGATGAATTTTCGTCGGAGTAATTAAGTTTTTTAATTTTATATACTCTTTATGTGTTTTCAATAATTTTTCAAAAAAAAAAAATACCAGTTTTTTAAATAGACCCTTCTCTGATTTCGATTTACCGGAAGAATCAATTTATAAAAAAAAATTTATATCAAAAGAAGACGTAAACTACTATTCAAATTTATGAGTTAACGTAACAAAAACTCCCGCAAAGCTCCCTGTAGTAGAAAACCTCTTCAATAATGAGGCAAACAACCACCGTTGAGCGCAAAAATATAATCTCTTCAATTCTATGTATTCATTTACAAGTTTTACCGATAAAGTATCCTCAGGAATAGTTAGCTACAGAGTAAATCGCAAACTAAACAAAATCTTATCGGAAAACTGCTCAGGCAGCTACCTTAAATTAGACCAATACATAGCTCAAACAGATTTTTATACCAGTCATCTTTCGCTATGCTTCATGTTTTTTTTCAAGCGCGAAACGTATTTCGAAACCGCGTCAAAAAAATTCAATTCGACAAGATTATTAGATCAAAAGAACAACTGAAATCTCTACTCAATCTTAAAAGAACAAGAAAAGACCACTTTTTTAAAAAAAAGTAAAATAGGATCTTTTTTCTTTAAGCAACATACGCAAAAGGAAATTTTAGACTACGTAATGAACGGAGACGACTTAAAAACAATTGAAGTCAACGTTAAAAACGCCCTGCAAGGCTCAAAGTTCCAACGATGGTTGTACAGATACTCTATCTTACATCGGAAATCTCTAAAATTTACAAATAAAATTTTAGCTGGAAAAAAAAATTTCGTGCAGGCATCTTTTAATGAAGATCTGTACGGCAATAACCTTTGAAAAAATTTTTCCAAACTTCAACAATATAAATTTTTCCTATCAAACACGGCTTCAGATACTAAATCCCGAGAAAATTCTGTAAACCTCGGCTCGGCCGTTAAAGAAAAATATACCGAACAAAACGCGCGCTCATCAACTTTTTATGAGTCTAGTTACCTTTGACTGATTAAAAGATTTTACTTTTTCAACTCTTCAAAATCTAATAAATTGACGTCAAAGTTTGCAACGAGTTCAGTTGATAACTCTAGAAGTTTAAACGATAAGAATAACTCACTTAAAACTTATCTATACTTATTGAATCTTTTAAATAAACCATCAGTAACCGCATCAGCTATGTATTCGTTAGACGAAAACCACGAAAGCAACGCAGCCTACTTAGACAATATAAGTTTTTTAATGCAAGCTAATCAAACTTTAAAGGATATCTATGTGCCGTCTAGCGAATCTACTCTCTTAAACAGCGAACTTATTAAAATTAGTTTAATAGGCTACAATGCGACTAATGAGAGTAGCCCAGCTAGCTTCGCTAATTTTTTGCTTCTGCAAAACACTCTTTTAACGCCCAAAGTTGATTTTATCAACAACCTAACATGGGCCGATAGCCTAGCAACTGCGTATATGTACGATGAAAAGAATATTGACAATCTCTTCCTAAAAGATTTATCCAAATTAATAGATAATCTATAGATTTTTTTATTTGAGTTATGTAATACAAAGCTATTTTTTCAACCAAAAACTAAACTCGCAAACTCCGCGATCAAACTTACTACTTATGTTTAATAATTTTAATCTAGTATTGTTATTTATTAAGTATAAACTATTCTTTATTTCTTTTAAATTCGAAACACATTTATTTTTTAATATATTCAATAAAATGATACCACATTTTTACCACTTTTTTTATAGCAATAAAGTGCAAAAATTAGACATCAACCATAACGGGTTTTACTGCAATAACGTAACAAAAAGTTTAGCTTACTGAAGCGTTAAAGCAATAGAAACTAGTCTCTTGCCGCAACAGGTTTCACTAAAAACCTCCATATGCTTTCATACCGAGCTCGTTTCAAACCAATACTTTATGTCAGTATCTGTTTTAAAGCTTTCCCTAAATTTAAATAAATTTAAAAACTTCTTCTTCTATAATTTTTTCCTATTAACTTTTTTTTGACTGCAGTCAAACGCTAAACTAACCTTTTATCTGAACTTTGCCTTCTCAGTAGACAGCCTGTTTCTACTTCCGATATTCGGAGGTCATTTCTTTAAAATATATAAATATTAAAACATACGTTGAATAATTTTGTGATGTTTTTACAAAATTTAGTGTCGTTTTCGCCCATTTTACTGTTACTACACTGCATTTTTATATTTTTATTTAAAAAGTGACTCGGGCCGGTAGGAACGTTTTACGCCTCTATTTTTACGTTCTCTTTAGTTTTAGTGCTTTCAGTCAACGAATTAATATTTATTTTAATCAACGGAAACTACTATTACATAGACTTCGGACGATGATTTTTTTGCCTAGACCTAATTGATTCACATTTAGTGTTCTGCGCTGACACCCTAGCCTATGTGTGCGCCGGCCTAGTGCTGATTCTAACCTCTTTAGCTTTGTTTTTTGGAGTCGAGTACATGTATCGCGAGGCTTTCATAAACAGACTTTTATACTTATTAAACTTATTTGCCACCAGCGTAATTTTTCTATTTTTTTGTTATGATTTTTTTTTAATAATGTTCGCGTGAGAATGCATAGGACTATTCTCTCTCTTATTGGTTAATTTTTATTCAGTTAGAATTTACACAATAAAAGCAGCTTTAAAAACTTTTGTGTTTTCACGAATTAGTGATATGTTCATGTTTCTATCCTTTTTATTAGTTACGTTAATTTTCAATACTACGGATTTATCTTTAGTTTTCCTACAGATACCGTTCCTAGCGTTTCATTACATATTTTTCGGTACGGTAGGGTTTCACTTTCTAACAATTTTTTCATTTTTTCTAGCATTATCTGGTGTTATAAAAGCTGCTCAGTTTTTTTTTCACGTTTGACTCCCCGACGCTATGGAAGCGCCGACACCGGCTTCTGCGCTAATACACTCTTCTACTCTAGTAGTAGCGGGCGTTTTTTTAATAATTAGATTTTCAGTGCTATTCGAATTTGCCGTGTTCACAAACTATTTTTTAGCGATGCTGGGGGCTGTTACGCTCGCGTTCGCAGCGATTACTGCTATTTTCCAAAATGATATTAAAAAACTAGTTGCTTATTCGACTATAAGTCAAATCGGATATCTAGTCTGTGGGTGCGGATTCTGCTGTTATGAAGAGGTTTTAATATATCTAGTAATTCATGCCTTAAACAAAGCATTTTTATTTATTTTAGTGGGATATTTAGTGCACTACTTTAACGGAAATACGGATATGAGGCAGATGGGCGGAGCTTATCTGTATTCTTTTGATATAACAGTATTACTTTTCGGGGTATGCTTCAACCTTGCCGGGCTTCCGTACAGTGCCGGATTTCTAGGTAAAGAATTTTTACTGTTTCAACTACTAAAGGATGATTTTCTATCTTTAATAGTTAGAACATGCTGATTTATAAGTTTTTTCTTTACACCGGTGTACATGTTTACTTTAATATTCATAGTCCTTTATGGGCCTAAGAAGAGCCCAATCCATGTTTACACTACTTTTTGAAAAGCGCAGCTATCGTGATTAAAATCAATATTAATAAACGCAACGTCGATCAAATCACCGACCCCATCTATAACCATCGCAAACGAAATTTTTAATCAATTTACCATAATAACTAGCCGAGCAACTGTTTATGTTTTATTCCTATTTTGATTGTTTTTCCTTTTTTTCGGCGAATATCTTCTTTTGATTATATTTAACTATAGCACAGTCGTCGATGCAGTAGCAGGAAGTTTTTTTACGCACTTTAAGTCACATTTTGTTTTCAACAGCAACTTCTCGAGTCAGTACTTGTCGCATATAGTCAATTTCTTTATTTTTTTTTTCGGCGCAGGTGCTTTAATATTTTTGCTAAACCTAAAGTTTACGTTTAATTATACATATTTCGAATTAAACCTTTCCCTAGAATTAATTATTTTGCTTTTCATCTTCACGCATATTGGCTTATTCGCGCCTTCGATACTTCTAGCCGTCGCCGGCGCGCGATTAATAAGAATTATCATAAGTTAGCCGTGCAATCAAACTTTGAAACATAAATGGTTGGTTATTAACTCAAACTCTAAATCCCCCGCTTTCATAGAGTACCAATATCTAATTCGTTTAATCTATAGACATTATTCGAGTTCAATAGTTTGTCGTTTTTACCTATTAACTAAATTCAAAGCATATCTCAAATTAAACGATTTTTTTTTTAAGTTAAACGACGATACGCGTTTTATAGAAGCAGCGGAGGTTTTTAATTTTTTTAAGGCCCCGACGTTGCATGAAAAATTTAATATTCAGCCAATAGCCACTATAGCTATAAAAAATTATCTGCATAAAGATTTAACAATGGGAAAGGTGCTAAACGTGCTTTGCATCTTCAATTACTTCTTCAACAAGAATTTTTTTTACACGCATCATAACTTTGATTACTACGTATTAAAATCGTTTAAAAATAACTTAATTATAATTAAATTTCAAAAATTCTTAAAACGTTGAGAAGACGGACTGAATTTTTTATTTAATCTTTACTTCTACAACCTCAAACCTCTGATTTTCGGAAATTTACTATTTAAAAAAGAAACCCTCGCGCTGAATTGAAATTTAAAAGTATTCGATATAGCGCTCTGACGCTTCTACAGTGCCTTTTTTATCGATAAAAAAATTCAATTCGATACGTCATCAGACTATTTTTTCACGCAAATAAAATCCTCTAATATAAGATTTTTCTTTATAACTGATGTAAATAATCAATATAAAAATAACTTCTTTTTCCGAAAAAATTATTTTTTTACAATAGGCTTGATTAATATTTTTATCAACCCCTGACTGGTTGATTATCCGTTTTTTATATTCTCCGATAGCTATATTTCCCAATTATTCTTCTTCAAACTATTAATTTTTCTGTGTAAAAAATCTCTTTATTTAAAATTCTCAGCGGACTTCAATAGTTTAATAGCTATGGGGGTGCGCGCGAGAACGTAGTTTAAAACTTATTATTCTATAGAATCTTTTAGAAATTAGTTTAAAAACGCCTTTAAATTAGTTTTCGTTCGAGCTTACGCACGCAACGGGCTATAAAACCACAACGCGCAGTAACTGCGCAAGCGCAAACCTGGGGGGTTTAACTCAATTGGTAGAGTGCCGGACTTTTAATCCGTAAGTCAGGGGTTCGAATCCCCTAACCCTCAATTATTCTTATGGTTAAAATTATTAAATGTTGATTACTTTCTTAAAACAGCGCAATCAGTCCTATTCACGAAGCTAAACCATACTATGCGTGAAGACCCACAGCCAACGCCGCCGCGTAAAAGTAAAAAAACTAACAAGGGTGCAGAGCAGTCTATTAGTAATGTATAAGGGTGCGGAGCTGTCTATTAGTAATGTATAAGGGTGCGGAGCTTGCAAATATCGGCAATCTCCAAGATTTTTTAAGGCTAGACGGACTATACGAGTCGCTGCGAGACCAAAATAGAGTTAGCAGAACCTGACGGTGTGCTCCCACTAACCGTGGGCCGCGCCGCAGGACATGCAATCGGAAACGACAACGTTTGGATCTGTATTTAAGAAAACCGCCGCATCAGACTTAGAGAGTGGCTACGGTTCGCGACAAAAGTTGCGCACGGCAAACGCGCAAGATGCGGTGTGTCACGCATACAGGTGACAAAGAAAGAAAACCACGGAACTCTAGAATCAAAGAAATTTTTTTACTACAACCAGCTTCGCATTTTAAATAGTCGAGAAGTTACGGCCGCTAACCGCCGCCTGCTCACCGTTATTTCAGATTTACTAATGTCCGTGTACAGTAACGCGGACCGATCTACAGCAAACCGGCTATTCGTTTTATTTTTTCTGAGAGAATTACAGGAAATAGTGAGCCAAACGGCAAAGTTATCACTGTCCTTTAGAAACACAAGAATACACATCAGCACAAATTCGTATAGAGTCGAGATCGAAGAATCCTGCAATGCCGGTACCGCTAATGAAGAAGACTTTAGAATAATAAATAACTTCTTTAAAGAAGATCCGGCGGCGTTGCGTAAAATAAAAGAATCAATGGTAAGGCCCGCCCCCCTCGCAAAAGCAAACAAAAGCTTTAGCTCTTATCGGATAGCCCGAGAACCGGGGACTTCGGCAGAATTATTGGCAATACAAAAGAGTTTAACGTCTATAAGCGTTTCGAACGGCGTGGACGAAGAGCTCATTAAAAGTATAGTTAAACTCAGCAACTTTCCGTTACCATCAGGTGCGCTTGTGCATCTCTTTTGACGAATGATCTCATTTTCAATAAAAAATAAAGTTATTTTTGACCAAGATCACCAAGAGTTCAAAGATGGGGATAAATTTAAAAAATTTATTTTAGAGACATACGAAAATATTAAGTTTTCTGGGGAAGATTTCAAAATTGCCGAACTTTTAAAGGCCGACGAGCTTGCCCTCGATCAAGTTTTTAAAAAGCTCCCGACAACGGATAAAAAAGACATTAAAAGCTCCGCAGAGCTAGATGTAAACCTTTTAAGCTATCCGGTAAGGACCCCTTTAATCACGCTAAAGAATAGTTTAGTTTACCCGCATTACACGATTAAAATTTTCACTACAAACATTATAATTGAAGTGCATAATCAAATAAAAGATAAGGACATACTGGCGATTTTTAACAAAAAACTACAGCTTATCGAGAGATTATATGAATTTTCCTTTGAATTTACTTTAGAAGAGGTGCGATCCGGGCGCTCTGCGTTTTTTGTTAAAAACGGGGGAATTAACCTTGCGGCAGTCTTTATGCTCGACAAAACAGAATTTAAGCTTGTCTATAAAGTGAATAACTTTAAACTTGGATTAACGACAGTGCTCGCCGCGTCGAAAATTAAAAAAATTCTTTAAATTTAAACTGACGACAAGTAACTCGGGCACGCCCGACAACAAAGATTGTTAGAGCACACTATAAGTGATGAAGTATAAATCCATTTTAACATCCGGCGACGATCTGACTAATTTAGACCAATTAAGCTATACAAATAGACAACTATTCGGTTATATAATTTTAGAGAAAGAAAACGTAGCATCAAACGATTTCAAGACTGCAGTAGGGCTCAAATTAAAGAAAAACAAGAAAGTTACCGTTATGGGTATAAATGAAAATGAGCTTGTATTCACAAAATCTATTAAATATTCGGGACATTGCGAAAATTTAATTAAACTTGTAGAGGGGCTTTGCGCGCAGTATACGTTTTCAACAGTCGTAATTGCATATAACTACATAAATTAACGCCCCCAGCAGCAACCCCGCAGAACAGTTAACACGCATATAAGTGAAGTTTGATAAATTTCAAAATTTCCAAAGTAAAATAAATAAATTGATTATTTTAGATAAAGCAACGGCTAAGATATTTTTAGAAAAAATAGTTAGCGGGGAGATACCCTCTATTAACAGTAAGCTTGATTTTAGATTTGAAGAGAGAGTTTCGTTATGCAACGAGTACGTGGATAAGTTTTATGCACCTTTTCTAGACTCAGACGATGCACTTGAAAAGTTCCACGAAATAGAGTTGGGTTATCGGAAGTGAATAGACTTACTAAAAAATTCAAAATTTCACAAATCTATCGAAAATAGAGGAGCTTTTGAGGAATTCATGGGTATACGTGAAATGTCCAAGTCGTTCTTAAAACAAGATAATTATGAAGCCTTTGATTATAGGTTTCTCGGGTTAGTGTGGCAAAATTTCAGAACCGTCGGCTTTGCGGCATTGGAAACGGCCCTGCATCACGACAGGTACCCAAATTTTATGAGCGCGAAACAGCTATTTGGCAATAAAAATGAAGCCACATCAGGTTTCAGCGCTTACTATTCCAGAAGTTTTTTGGTTAATAATATTTTAAAAGATCTGAGCGCTCAGTTTTTTCTACTCGCACATTCTGAAAAAGTATCGATTGAAATAATAGATCTACCGAGGGCCGTTATGCATTTTTTACTTTATTTAGAAGGCGCGGAACTCGTAAAAACAGACGTAATAAATAAATCAATAAAAGGCAGGGTCGTTCACTTAGTGAAGCACAAATCAGACTTTAATGTCACGGCCCGCAAAACGCTTGAATTCCCGCTATTTTATCTAAATCTCAATATGTTTGAGCCGATTTTAATGGTAAATGAATATTTTAAAGAAGCGCGCTTAACTTTTGGAAATTTAGTGCAGGTGCAAGATTACGTATATATAAGCAATCCAATAATGCAAAAAAATCAGGCCTACGGTTTTATCGAAGAAGCAGCAATTCCGAATAATCTTAAACCGAAAGATGACGCAATTATAACTTTAGAAAAACCGACGATTCATTACGTAAAAAAATCCCCCCAATTTGATTTTTTCTCAAAAGAAAATGGAAAACTGAAAAGTACGCTTAAAAAAGATAACGATACCAAAATTTACATCGACTGAACTAAATTTGGCAACGCTTTAACTTTTTTTAAAGAGGATGCGTTGCTGGCTTCAGGTATAAATGAGGACACAGATGATGATTTGTTACTTTCTCTTCTAAATACGCACTCGAACATAGAAAATAACGAGAACAAAGCATTTTTGAGTAACATCCTATTGTTTGTTTACCTGAAATTATTTATTAAAAAGTTCGGCAAAACCGACGGTTTCTACTACTGCCACAGCCTTGATTTTAGAGGAAGAAAATACTACAGTTCTATGTTATCAGCAACAAGTTTTAAATTAACAAGATACTTTACTTATTACGGTTATTTTACTAAAAAAGAGATTAGTGAGGTCATAAAGTTATCTCTGCAAACAGAAGCTATTAAAGTTATAACCCCTCTTCTCGACAAAACAACGCGCTTAAAGAATTTCCTAAATTACACTCATTTTACGGGTAAAGACTCAGAGACATTGCGCTATAAGTCGCTGCTATTAACGCATTTTATCATAGCAGTAGGGATTATCTTTAAATCAGAAATTCTGCGCAATAGAGAGGTTTGTAAAGATGGATTTACTTTGACTACAGAAATGTTTTTCGATAAGGGAGCAGAAGAATTCTTAAAATATGGAAGTAACAGAGAGCTTTATTTAGCCAGCATAAAAGACGTAGAGGACCGCTTTAAATTAAGTGATTATTTCGATAAACTCGAGAAACCGATTGACCTTTGTAAGAAAGAAGCGATAGGTCTTGACTTTTCTTGCTCGGGGCACCAACTACGCTATTTATTAAACCGCCCCAAAACTAGCAAAGGTTACGATTTAATAAATTTAAGCGGTTGAGATAGCTGTATAGATATCTATAATTTTATAATCGAAACGTTCAAAAGGGAAATATATAGAATTTACACGGCCGGCTGTGCTTCTCTTTTAGACGCGCGAGCAAAACACGACGTGACGGCGGCTTCGTTCAGCACGCAACTGCATAAACTTTTTAAAAACTGAAACGACCTTCAAGAATTTTTAGATTTTCTCGAGAGGGCCCATGTTAAAAAACCTATAATGACCGAAGAGTATAACGCAAGTCTTCTGACCTTTTTAGATTATTTTTTTGAGAGTTTTTTTAAAAAACACCCAAATAAGAAAACAACTGATTTTAAAAAAAAAATGACTTTGATACTGATCGGACTGTACAGATTTTCGAAAACTTTAGGCAGCGAAACAAGTGAATTTAGCTCCAACGAATGCGTTAAAGAAAAATTATTGGCGATTGAACTCCGCGGGTATAAATTAAATATGTGAGATAACTTTGAAGTAAACTTTGCAATTTTTCAACCGCTGCAGGTTGATAAAAGAGTTTCGGTGCCCTTTCTTAAAAACAACAAACGCGTGCGGCATACGCACAAATTAATGGTTTACGCGTCTACTGTCGATAAAAAAGCTACGCAAACAGCAATGATGCCGAACTTTATTCACGCCGTGGACGGTTCTTTAGTGCGGGCCGTAAATTATTATAATAAGCAAAATCATAGTTACATAACGATTCACGATGAGTTTTTAATACCCCAGCAACTTGTTTTTTTATTTAAAGACCAAATTAATAAAATTATAAAACTTGATTTTTTCTTAGATGGCGAGCCGAACTCAGATTTTAAACCTTTAAAGATCGACAGCAAACCGCTAAATTTTACAGAAAAACTGTACTGCTACAATATTATATTATAAAAGCTAAAAACACGCAAAAGGTGCAATCGTTTTTGTCGTATCTATTTCTCCTTAATATAATTTTAAGTTTTTTTGATTTTTTATGCTGAATTTTAGACAATGAAATAGCCCTACTCCTTTTCATTTTAGAGCAATACGATGATCCGCGTCAAGACAGCGATTGTGCGCTAACGTTACAGATTTATATTAAAGACCACATAAACGAGGACATTGACTTCTTTGAGCTCAAGTTATACAAGTAGCACACAAATAGATGATACTCCAATTATTGTTTAACCTAGTTTCGTACATCACAGATATGGTTACACTGGAATTTTTACTTCCAAGTTTAGACACGTCCGACCTTGAAAATACACTTTCGTCGGCGCACAACAGATGCGCGCAGCTTTCTTCGGAACTCAATGAACTCTCAGCTCAAGCGCCCCTGTCTTTGGAAGAAGCAAGCCGCGCGTACGTAAACACTATTGAAATATTTAAGGAAAAATCGCTTATATCCTCAGATATTTTAAAAGAAGTGCAAGCAGCTAATGAAAACTATTTTAATGAAATTTTTGATAAAAAACTACACGATTTTCGACGATCTTTGTACGACGTCAACGCGCAACTAATACACACAACTTTTGAATCCATTGGAATAGCCTTTGATTTTTCTGAAGACCTATTGTTGACGGAAAATACTAACCAAATGCACAGCATGTGCCAAATCCTTAGATGCAACCCAGCCTTTTATTCCGTTTTTTCTAGCGATACAAATTTATTGAACGAACTCGAAACACTAATGGCTCCGCACCCGGAGCTTGCCAACTTGTCCAACCAAGGTACCAAGATAACTAAAGATAATTTCTTTGCCCATGCTTCCGCGGGTCCGCTTGTGAACGACCTGTTACAAGAAAACCTTAAAATTACCTTCGATAAAGAGAAAGAAGTTATTTTCGAGATGTTAGTAAAGCACATTAAGAAATATACACATTAAAAATAAGTAAACAAATGCATAAGCGGTAAGCCTTGCCCGCCGCCGCCAAAGCACGCAATAAGATGAAACAACCTTTATTTTATTTTAAAAATTTAAAATTTAAAACTTCTTCAATAATTTTTTCCCGAACATTAGGAGTTTTGCTGGGTGCAGCAGCAAGCGGGATTTTTTTAAATCCCTTTAATTTTAAAGCAATTTTTCCAAATAAAGCGTTCAATTCCGCGCAAACGTGGGATAGAAACGACGGCCCTGTAAATAAAGACCCCGCGGACTACCAGCTTCAGGTTCAACAAAATCAACAAAATCAGCAAAATCAAGATGAGTCAAGCAGCCTCATGGATTTTAACCCTATAATTGATGCGCCTTTAGTTAATCAAAATTTAGCAGAAATTAATCCAAATTTTAACGATATAAGCAGCATACAAGTACAAATTGAACCGGCACTTAACGAGCAGAGCAATGAATTACCAGCCGAGAATATGATCTCGTTAATTAACAACCAATCTTCTTTTATAAATTTAGAAGGAAACGCTGTCTTACAAAATGTGCAAGAAAACCTATTAGAACAGCACGCCGCCATTGCGGAAAACCAAGCAGACCTTTTAGTAAATTTAAACGAAGCAGCTAATGTCGTGCAAAATGTTGTGCAAAATTTAAGCGAAGCTTCGCATATGGCGCATCAATTAAGCAGCGGCTACGCTATCGGCCCGCTATCGTGGACGGCAACCGGCGCACTTATTTTATTTTCAGCGGCATTGTCGTTTTTAATTTACAGAGCGGTCGCATATTTTCATGCCGGCACCACCGCGGCATCTGTTAATTTTAGCAGTGAAGATTTAAAAAGATTTCGTGGGCTCATGCGGGGTTTGGGCCCAAAGTCTTCATGATGATACGGCATGTCCTACGGCGCGATGAATCACTCAGTAGACGGCTCGCGTTGAAATCTATACGGATTTTTTAGTGTAATCGGTTTCGGGTTTCATGGACTGTTAAGATTTTTCAGAGCAAATTGGAGAAGATTTTTCAAGTAATAATAACATCTTTGCTTTGCTATGGAATTTTTTCTAAAAGAAATAAGGTCAAGGTGTTTAGAAATAAACTTCAAAGATACTATAGTCTGCGAATTCATTTATTAAAAAAAAAACATAAAAAATAACAGCACGCAATAAGATGATAAGACTTACTGCAATATTTTTAGGAATGGCAACGTTATTAGGAACCACAGTTCTTTGAGGATATAAAATTAGAGGAGGCGATTGAGTTTTAATGAAAAACGAATCTCCGTTCAAACTCGATATGAATGAAGCTTTTTCACAAATTTGTGACATAGTTTTCGGTGCAAATGAAAAAAGTCAACAGTCTTCGATTATCATTAACCAGAGAGATAATTTACTAAATTCCGAACAAAGCATGGTTGAATTTAAAGCAGTCGTTGACACGATTAAAGACGAAACGCTAAAAGCCGCCGCGAACAACAGAACTTACTTAGACATTTTGATGGGTTCTGGAAGTACCACGCTGGGACTCGTTTGTGTCGGGTTCGCCGCCGCCTTTTTATTTGCGTACAAATATTTTAAATTGCGAAAAAAAACTAGCCTACTTTTAAGTATATCAAAAAAAAACCTTGCTATAACGGAAAATTGTCTGAGTTTAATATCTCTGTACAAAAAAATTATCTTAAAAAACAAAGAGTTAACGATTAATCTGATAGCTAATTTAGAGAATCGAAAAGAACAGTTGCTCAAACTTTATGAAGTACAAAATAATAAATATTTAAAGGAAAAATTAGAAAAATACCAACGTAATTTTTGTAAAATTTTATTAAATGCATCCGACGCTAAATTCACTGAAATCACGCAAAAATTAAAAAAATCTTCAATAACTTTTATAAAAACTAAAATGGGCACATTATATAATGAAAAATTTTATAAAAGATCCTTTTCCCAACAAAAGATGAAACCTGCTTATATGGTTGCGGCCGGTATAAATTTAGTTGTTTTTTACTCCCTAATTGATTACGGGTTAACGGATTTGTACCGAGAAGAATTCGTTGCTAACATTTTGCAACAGTCATTTCCGTACTCCGAGTACGACATCGGACTTTGCGTAGCGGACTTTTCACGACCGGACGCCGATTTAAATTTTAAAATAGTAAACCATAATGAGGTGGTTAGACGCGGTATAGACGCTTCGAAAAGTAAAGCATTAATTCTTTTCGATTATTAATTACTTTGCCCAAAGCCTCGCCATTAACCTAGAACCGCCTTCGGTAGAAATTGCGCACGTTGAGGTAATTAAACGAGTTCGACTCTCGTCGGTTTTTATAATCGATCATATTATTGTTCAGCTGTTTGAAGAAGTTAATTTAGCATATTGCTATTTCGGGCCCGGTTTAATGACACCACTATTATTTGTAAGTACAATAGAAACTTTATTAACGTTGGAAAATTATAATTATCTTTTTAAACTATGCAATTTTGATTTATTAGGCGCCCCTGCAAACCCGCAAGAAATTAGATTCTCGATGTTAACGTTTTTGGTAGAAGTGGCGGCGGTGAATAATCACCCGTTAGCCTTCGATAGTACGCTTACGTTATTAAATGGATTCGAATATATACTATCTTTAATTGAAAAAAACGAAGAACTTTTTATCACTAAAAGACCGTACTTGGACACAACTAAATCGCAAACAATAATGTCGTGTATAATCGGCATAAAAGCATCAATAAATTGCGGCTGAGTGTTTAACTGTATTTTTGATTGAAAACCATCACAGTTTTTTCGAAATACTATTATGTCTACGAAACCGCGAAGCTACTCTGCGGTTTCTAAAAATCTAGATCACTGCAAATCGGTATTTAGTAACTCGAAACTTTGCTTTAACCCAGCGGAACCCTCATTTGTTTGAAATGAGCTTCTTTCAAGAAAAAAAGAAAGCATGGGCGGCAAAATCAGTGTAAGTGCAATTGAAAAAGCTTCGATATCGGTTTCTAAAGAAAAAATATCATGAAATTCGTCTAGCGAAAATTATATGGAAAACAGCAACCGCAGGTTTGAAAATATTTTTCAATCTGCTACCGCCCCGTTAAGGGCAGTCTGCGAGATCCGTGATGAGATGAACGGAGCTGTAGTTTATTTTCAAAACGTTGCGGATCAATATGATAAAAGATTAAGCATTTTAGACGATAAAATAGAAAAAATAACGAAAAATTTACTTTACAACGGGAAAACAACAGCTACGGTAGAATTAAGGGTAGAAGAAATTTTCGAAGCCATGCGTAGTTTAAATGTAAAAGTAAATAACCAAACCAAAGTCATGCAATTGGGCGACTCCTTTACCGTAGAGATGTTAAACAGTATGCGCATTGTGTTAAATGAAACTAGCGTAACAGCGACGCAAACGAGAGAAATGCTTAGAAACTCGATAAATAGTGATAGAGACTGTAGCATAATTTACAAG